>Ga0206813_1029_pt1 | contig 44241 bp, 34 predicted proteins | sample Alteio_BWOrgCont_92_FD_152856 | JGI IMG/M metagenome (GOLD analysis project Ga0206813, IMG submission 152856) | Enriched cells from forest soil in Barre Woods Harvard Forest LTER site, Petersham, Massachusetts, United States -... | ecosystem: Environmental > Terrestrial > Soil > Temperate forest >...
GATATTTGCTGAGCGGCTCGTTGTCTAGCTGCTTTACGTTTTTTTCGTAATCGATGGCTAGCATTTTTTTGCGGAATTGTTTGAAGGCTTCGCGGGTTTTTTGCGGGTAGGGTAGTTCGTCGATGCCAGCGCGCCACATGTCGGGGATCCATTTGCCTGCGACTATGGTCGGATCCGGGGCGTTGACCGGCAATTGCTCGAGGCCTAGTTCTTTTGCCAGGTGGGCGCTGTCGGAGTCTACGAAATCGTAGGCTGAGCCGGTGGCGAAGCCTTGGCCTTCGTAGGTTTCTTTGTAGGCGTTGCCTCCCCAGTGCGGTTCTTTTTCCAGCAGCAGGAAATTCTTATCGCGTAGGAAATAGGCGCTGCTTAGGCCTGCGATACCGCCGCCTACGATCACTATGTCGTAACGCTTGCTTACTGCGGGCGGGATGAATTTTTGGCCGTCGCGGATTTTGTGGCAGATTTCGTAGTGGTCGCCGTCTACTTGCGGGGTGGGAGTTTCGGGGGCTGCAGCTAGTAGCTTCAGATCGATCGGGCAGCCCGCGGCTACCGAGCCTGCTAGGACGAAGCGTAGGAAGTCGCGGCGCGACTCGGTCATGCTTGTTCTCCTTGAATTGTGGACGGCAGAACCGCGGCGGCTTCGTTGCTTGTGCGCGTGCGGAGGCGATACCAGACTAGGATCAACGCGATTGAAAATAGAAGAATGATTGTGGAGATCGCGTTAATTTCTGGGGTGATGCCGCGGCGTAGGCGCGACCAGATTTCGAGCGGGAGCGTGTTGCTGCGGCCGATTAGGAAGAAGCTGACGGCGATTTCGTCTAGCGAGAGAGTGAAGACTAGTAGGGCGGCGGCGATCATGGAGACTTTTAGATTGGGTAATGTGACGCGCCAGAAAGTGATCCAGTGATTGGCGCCTAGATCGAGAGAAGCCTCTTCCTGGGCGCGATCTAGTTTCTGCAGGCCGGCGAAAATTTCTGTGGTGGCTACCGAGATTAGAGCTGTGCCGTGGCCTAGCGTGATGGTTAGCAGGCTTAGCTTCATTGTTGCAGCAACGAAAAGCATCAGTAGCGACAGCCCGGTGATTATTCCAGGGAGGATTAGCGGCAACAGTACGAGGCGGCGGAATAGGGCTTTGCCTGGGAAATTGGCGCGATCTAACGCTAATGCCGCTAGCAAGCCTAGAGTGATCGCTATGGCTACCGCGATGGCGGCTACGATGGCGCTGTTTAGGACTGTGTTCCAGATGGCATCGTCTTTGAATAGGATGCGATACCAGCTTAGCGTCCAATTTTTTGGGGGGAAGCCGCCTACGCCGGTGCCGTTGAAGGAATAGATCGCCAGGACTGCGATTGGTAGATAGAGGAAGGCGTAGACGCACGTGGCGTAGATGGTTAGCCAGAGCGATTTTGGAGACGCGGGCGAATTGGAGTTTGCGCTCATTGGAAGCTTAGCTTTTTTTCTAGGCGCTCGACTAGGAATAGCAGCGTTACTACCAGGATTAACATGCAGAGGCTGATGGCTGCCCCTAGCGGCCAGTTGTAGGCAGCGCCGAACAGGCTTACTACGATATTGGAAATCATGATGCCGCTTGGGCCGCCTACTAGGAGTGGGGCTAGGAAATCGCCTAGCGTCAGGACGAAGGCGAATGTGGCGCCTGCCAGGACGCCCGGTAGCGAGAGCGGGAGGATTACGCGCCAGAACGTGCGGGCTGGTGAGGCGCCGAGATCTTGCGAGGCTTCGATTAGATTTCTGGGGATGTGTTCTAGCGACGCGTAAATCGGGAGGAACGTGAAGGGGGTGTAGATGTGCGTCAGCGTCAGGATCACGGCGAATGGGCTATAGAGGAAAAATTCTACTGGGTGGTTGGTGAGGTGTAGATATTGTAGGAAGCCGTTTAGGACGCCGTCGCTGCCTAGGATGGTTTTCCAGGCGTAGCCTCTCACCAAGTAGCTCACCCAGAGCGGGATTATCACTAATTGATAGAGGAGGTCTTTGCGTTTTGTGGCGCGGAAAGAGAGGAAATAGGCTAGCGGGTAGCCGAGTAACAACGCGAGCGCTGTGACGGCTCCTGCGATGCGCATGGAGCGGAATAGGACTTCTAAGTAGATGTGATTGCGGAGGAGTTCGCGATAGTTATCGAGCGACCACGAGTGGATGATTATTTGTAACGGCGAGACTTGCCAGAAGCTGTAGCAGAAGAGGATGGCGTAGGGGATTAGCAGGAATATTGTTACCCAGAGGAGTGGCGGGATGGCGACGGCGGATTTGTAGGCGCGGGTGTACATCTTAGTTTGGCTCCGAGTCTTTTACTTGCGTGGCGTCTTGCGGCGAGAATTCGAATTGAGTAGGGCCTTCGATTGTACCTCGGCTGGGGATTCGCGCTCTTAGGGTGCGGCCGTCGGATAGGGTTAGTTCTAGAAGATCCGTTGCGCCGCCGAAGGTTTGGTTTGTTACTCGGGCGGCGAAGCGGACTGCGTTGTTGGCGGCGTTCGATGACGTATCTGCAAGATGGATACATTCGGGGCGGAGAGAGAACGTTGCATTGGATGGGGAGTTTGCTTCCGTCCGTGATTGAGGATTTGATTTTGCTGGTCCGTCGTCGGATGCCGGCAGGGACGCCGGCGCTACTTGGGACGCTGCTGCTTGCCAGGTCATGCCGCTCGAACTTGCGAAACCATTGCGGATTTGGGCTTTTAGTAGATTTGTTTGGCCTATGAATTGGGCTGTGTAGGCTGTGGCTGGGGTGGCGTAGATTTCTCTTGGGCTGGCTACTTGCTCTAGCGTGCCGGCTCTTAGTAAGGCAATGCGATCGGATAGGGCCATGGCTTCTTCTTGATCGTGGGTTACGAAGATGAACGTAATGCCTACTTCTCGCTGAAGCGATTTCAGTTCGGTTTGCATTTGGCGGCGTAGATTCGCGTCGAGCGCGGAGAGGGGTTCGTCTAGCAGCAGGACTTTGGGGCGATTAACCAGGGCGCGGGCCAGGGCTACTCGTTGTTGTTGGCCGCCGCTTAGGCGCGATGGGCTTGATTGCGCGTAATCGCTCATTTTTACCATTGCGAGGGCTTGTTCTACTCGCTTGGGGATTTCTAGTTTTGGGGTGCTTTGGACTCTTAGGCCGTAGGCTATGTTTTCGAAGACCGAGAGATGGGGGAATAGGGCGTAGCTTTGGAATACGGTGTTTACGTGGCGATTGTAGGGGGCTAGTTCGTCTATGCGCTCATCTGCCATCCAGATTTCGCCGCTGTCGGGGCGCTCGAAGCCGGCGATCAGGCGTAGCAGAGTGGTTTTGCCGCTGCCGCTTTCGCCGAGGATGGTTAGAAATTCGCCGCTGTCGATGCCTAGCGTGATGCCGCGTAGTACGGCGCGATTGCCGAAACCTTTTACTACGTTTCGTATGGAGAGGAGCGCGCTCACTGGGCGGCTTTGACCTCGTTCCAGATTTCGGTGTACTTGGCGCGGCGGGGGACTTGTTGCCAGAAATAGATTCTGGTCATGTAGTTGTCCACGTCGTCCAGATGCAGGCTCTTTTTTTGATCTTCGGTCATGTATTGGGCGGCGCTGGCATTTGCTGGATCGTAGCCGGTTACATCCGTCACTTTTTTTTGCGTTTGGGCTTGGATCATGTACTCGAGGAAATCTGTCGCTAGATCTTTGTGTTCGCTTGCGGCGGTGATCATTAGGTGATCGATCCATCCCGTCGTGTTTTCCTTGGGGATGGTTTCGCCGATGGGGAACTTGGCGGCGCGGAGTTGGTTGGTCATTAGCGGCCAGCCCATCGCGGCTACCACTTCGTGATTTTGGAACAGGCTCGTAAGTTCGCCGCCTGTGGACCAGAATTTTCTGATGTTGGGTTTTAGTTCGAGGAGTTTCTTTTTTACATTTTCTAGTTCTTCGTCCGTTAGGTTGTAGAGGTGGCTGGGGTCGGGCTTGTCGTAGCCTAGGATTTGGGCGGCCATGTAGAGAGTGGAGAGTTCATCCCAGACGGAGATTTTTCCTTTGTATTTTGGATCCCAAAAGATTGCCCAGCTCTCTGGGGCTTTTGAGAAAATCGTCGTGTCATAGAGTAGAGGATTCGGGCCCCAAGTGAATGGGACGCCGTAGACTTTGTCGTTGTTGCGGACTAGGGGCATGTTTCTTAGCCGGCCGGAGGTTTGTTGGTAGGAGGGGATTTTGGTTAGGTCTAGCGGGGCGGCTAGGTTGGCTTGGGTGATCATTGTGGCTACGTCGCTGGAGGGGCTGATTACGTCGTAGTTGCTGGCGCTGCCGCCGCGGAGTTTGGCCACGAGCTCGTCGCTGGAGCCCATGTAGGAGGCGGAGATTTTGCAGTTGTGGGAGGATTCGAAATCTTGGATGAAGATGGGGTCGGCGTAGCCTTCCCAGACGAGGAGGCTTAGGGTGGACACTTCTTTTTTACAGGATGTGGCGGCGAGTAGGATTAGGGCGGCGGTGATTAGGATCGGAAGGCGTTGACGCATTTTCGTTTTTCTCCCGTTGCGCGAATCAAAATCGAATGCGCATTGCCGGCGCGCGTGCCCGTGGTTGCATTTAGGTTACGCCGCACACGGACGGGCGCAGCAAGCCAGAGCCACTACGACCGAAAATCAAAAACCGGGAGCAGCAAGCCGGTGCCCCTACGAGCCGAAATTCAGATGCACTTATAACGGTGTTGCCCCGGGCTTTGTCAAAATGTCGGCGGCGTGTTGACCCATAGGACGCAGGCTTCTTGTTTGCCTGGGTTGCTCCAGTTGTGTTTCATGTTGCTGGCGAAATAGAAGCTGTCGCCTTCGCGCAAATGGGCTGGCTCGCCGCCTTCTAACGCAATTTCTAGACTGCCTTTTAGGATGTATAGGAATTCTTCGCCTTCGTGGGCGTAGGAATCGCCGCTGCCTGCTCCTGGGGCGACTCGAAATAGGTGCGGCTCCATTACGGCGTCGCCCCAGGCTAATAGTTCCATTCGGACGCCTGGGCCGGCTTCCAGGATTTTTCTTTCGTTGGGGCGGACGTGGCGGGGATTGGATTCGGAGGCGTCGAAGAGGGAGAGGATATTGATGTGATAGAAACGCGCTATGCGGGAGAGCGTGGAAATTGAGGCGCTCATTTGGCCGCGTTCTAGGGCGCTTAGGAAACCTACCGAGACGCCGGTGGATTTTGCTACTTGCGAGAGGGAGGCGCGCTTTTTCAGGCGGAGTTTTCTGAGGCGTTGGCCTACCGGGCTTGGTTTACGATTGTTGCCATTTTCTAGCAGGCCTTCGGAGCGGAGCAGGTGCATGATGGCCGGCGCGTTCATGCCGCGTGCGCGGCGAAGGAATTGGGCGCGCTTTAGGAGGCGGACATCGCGCGGGGTGAACAGGCGATATTGGCTTGCGGTGCGCGTCGGGGAGATCAGGCCTACGCTCTCCCAGGTGCGTAACGACGATGGGGAAACGCCAACTAAACGGGCTACGTCGCCGATGCGTAAATAGCCATGCGACCGATTTGTTTTTTGCGCGTTGTGGCGGGCTTGGGGCAATCGAATTCCCTTGACACGCCCTAGGGCTTGCACTAAGGTTCGCGGATTATAGTAAGGTTTTTTCCCCGGGTGCAATGGAATTTTGGAGAGTTTTTGGGGGAGTGTCCGGCAATCGCGCATAACTCTTAAAGGAGCGGCGATGAAGACGAGATTAGCTCTGGGTGTGTGCCTTTTTGCGTTACTGGGGTTATTTGCGATTGGCTCGCCGGCATGGGGGCAGACGGGATCGATTCGCGGGAATGTGAAGGATCAGTCTGGAGCGGTGATTCCCGGGGCGCAGGTTACGATTACTTTGACCGGGACGGACACTTCGCGATTTGTTACTTCGGACAAGGATGGATCGTTTGAGAGTGTGGATTTGGCGGTGGGAAAGTACGACGTGACCGTGGAGGCGCCGGGATTTAAGAAGTTTGTGGTGACGGCGGTGGAGGTGGACATCGGACACGTGGCGGCGGTGAGTGCGACTTTGCAAGTGGGGGCTTCAGCGCAGACGGTGACCGTGGAGAGCTCGGCGGCGCAGGTGGAGACAACCAGCACGCAGCTTGGCGGGGTGATGAATGATTTGGCGGTGACTGAACTGCCTTTGAGCACTCGAAATACTTACCAGCTTTTGCAGTTGCAGCCTGGCGTGCAATCGCAGGTGGGCGCGGATTTGTTTTATGGGTCGGATTCGCCTGGCGTGGTTTCGGTGAATGGCGGGCGCGGGCGCTCGAACAATTACATGGTGAATGGCGGCGATGGGAACGACATTTTCGTGAACTTGCCGGCGATTCAGCCTTCGCCGGATGCGATTGAGGAATTTCGCGTTTTGACGAATACGTTTGATGCGGAGTATGGGCGGAATTCTGGGTCGATCGTGAACGTGGTGACCAAGTCGGGGACGAACCAAGTGCATGGGGATTTGTATGAGTTTTTCCGAAACAATGTTTTGAATACGCGCGGGTACTTCGACCCTTCGGTGCCGGATTACAAGCAGAATCAGTTCGGCGGGACTTTGGGCGGGCCAATTAAGAAGGACAAGACATTTATTTTTGGATCGTATGAGGGCGACCGGCTCCGGCAAGGAATTTCGTCGGGAGCGGTGATTTTGCCGACGGCGGCGGAAGCGATGGGGAATTTTTCTGAGGGCGGGACGGGAGCTCCGTTCGTGGGGACATTAACGGACGACAACTTTGCCTCGGTGCTGGCGAATCGGGCGACCGGGCCGAGCGGGCAGACTTGCCAACAGGCGGTTACTGCTTCGGGCGGGCCGCCGATCGCTTCGGGGGAACTTTTCTCGCAGATCTTTCCGAACAACCAGATACCAATTCCTTGCTTCGATGCTACCTCGTATGCGCTGTATCAGAATTATGTGGCGCCGCTAGGAACTTCTACGGTGAGTTTTGTGCCTACGCGGCCTACGCGCGACGATCAATTTACTTTGCGGCTGGATCACAAGCTTACGGACACGCAGCAACTTACCGTTTACTACTACTTTGATGATGATGCGCGCACGGAGCCGTTTGCTACGTTTCAGGGGGCGGGCTCGGATGTGCCGGGATTCGGCTCGATTTTTGCTACCCGGGTACAGCAGATCAACGTTGGGCATACCTGGACGATCGGTACTACGGCTGTGAATGAATTCCACTTCAATTACTTCCGCGAGGGTCAGGGGAAGTTGAGCCATCCGGTTAACGTTCAGGATGTTCATGCCTCGTGCAAGTCGATTCCGACAGCGTTTTGCTTCCAGGATCCGACGAACCCGAATCCGCAGGCGGGGATCACCACGAATATTCCCGGCCGCGAGGGATTGCCTTACGTAACTGTGCCGGGCGGATTTGCGATTGGGAACAACTTCGAGGGCGAATTGCCGCAGACGGGGCAGACGTATCAGTGGACGGACAACTACAGCAAGATTATTGGGAAGCACAGTTTGAAGTTCGGTGTGGACGTGCGGCGGCAGATTTTCGACCAGTTCCTCTACTTCGACATCAACGGCGAGTATGAGTACACCAGCGATTCGTCGTTGTGCACATCGGCTTCGCAGACGAATTGCGATTCGCCGTTTACGAATGACGTAGGATTTGGAACTTCCTATCCGAATTACTTCATCGGGACGCCGGACGAATACATTCAGGGGGCGGCGCAGGCGGAGGACGTGCGGAATTCGGCGTTCTATTTGTTTGCGCAGGATAGCTGGAAGATCAAGCCTTCTTTGACGCTGAATTATGGATTGCGCTGGGAATTGAACACCGACTACTACGATGAAGGGAACCGGTTGCAGACTTTCCGGCCGGGGACTGTGTCGACCAAATATTCTTGCACGCTGAATCCGACGAACTTCACTAGCGCGCAATTGATCGCCACTTATGGGAGCACGGACTGCGGGCCAAATGGGCCGGCGAATGCCGTGTATCCGCTAGGACTGGAATTTCCCGGAGATCCGGGCGTGCCGCGAGGATTGACGCAGACTTATTACAAGGCATTTGCGCCGCGGGTGGGTTTGGCTTGGAGTCCTGGATGGACGGAAGGCTGGCTGGCGAAGTTGACGGGCGGTCCGGGGAAATCGAGCGTGCGCATGGGTTGGGGAATGTTCTACAACCCGATCGAGCAGTTGGTGCTCGAGCAGTTCAGCGCGGAGCCGCCGTTTGGCGGCAGTACGTTCCTCTCGAATACTTTGTTCAATACGCCGTTCGAATTTCAGGCGGGCGGATATGCGCCGAATCCGTTTAGCGGAATTATCAATCAGAAGCCGAATACGCCTTGCTTCAGCTCCGCGGGAAAGCCTGGATGCGTGGATTTTGCGAGCTTCCGGCCGATGCTGCTGTTCGGAGAATTCCAACCGCATTTGCGGACGCAGTATGCGGACCAGTACAACCTGACACTAGAGCGGCAACTGGCGCAAGATTTGATTTTGCGCGTCGGTTATGTGGGAACGCAGGCGCACCGGTTGTTGGCGTCGCATGATTTGAATATCGGGAATGCGTCGACTTGCTTGGCGTTGAATTCGATTTTGGGTGATGGAACTTGCGGACCGTTTGGCTCGGACTCTGAATATACTATTCCGGGCAACACAACATTGCCGGTGGCATTACCGTTGCCTTACAACGCCGGCACGGGCGGGCTGACGATTCCGGCGGGGACAAAGCTCGGTCCAGCAGGAGTTACGCTGGTGGGATTGCGGCCGTACTCATCTCCCGAATGCCAGCCGCTTACTGGCAATGGATGTCCGGCGGATGGCGTGCCGGTGTTTAGCAACATTTTTGCTGAAGATACGATCGCGAATTCGGTTTACAACGCTTTGCAGGTGCAGCTCGAGAAACACTTTTCGCACGGATTGTATTTCTCGTTCGCGTACACTTTTAGCAAGGCGATCGACCAGGGAGCTTCGTTTGAGAATGAGTTGAACCCGTTGAACTTCAAGGCTACGCGCGGATTGTCGTTGGTGGACGCGCGGAACCGGTTCGTGTTCAGCCCGTACTGGATCCTGCCGATTCCGAAGCACGATGGAATTGTCGGGAAGTTTATCAACGGATGGGCGGTGTCGGGCATCGTAACGTATCAGAGCGGCTTCCCGATTCGCATCAATACTCAGGATGACTCGGAATTGGAGAGCAGCATTTTCTTTGAGTCCGCGAATACGCCGCAGGTTACCGGGCCGGTGCAGTTCTTGAATCCGAAGAAGAACGACAATGTGTGGTTCAATTCGTCGAATATGGCGGATCCGGCGCTGGGGCAGTTTGGAAATATGCCGCATTCGCTTTGCTGCGGGCCGGCGATCAGCAATTCGGATATCGCGATCGAAAAACAGACGGCGATCAACGAGCGATTTAAGACGGAGTTCCGGGCGGAATTCTTCAATGCGTTCAATCATACGCAGTTTGCGAATCCGGACGGAAACTTCACGGACGGGATGCCGCAGGACGGCGGAACGTATGGGCAGATATTGAAGACGCGCGAGGATCCGCGTGTGATCCAGTTTGGATTGAAGTTGCTGTTCTAGACTCGAACGACGGCGAGGGATTGCTGTTCGGGAGGGCCGGGATGCCGGCCCTTCGCCCTTGTTGGTTGAGTGCGACGACCAGGCGTCCCGCAGCTTACTCTCCTTCCGATTGCGATCGCGGGATTTGTGCGGGCTTAGGAGCTTCATGGACTTTGTGGTTTTGGGCGCGGGGATGATGGGGCGGGCGGTGGTGTACGACCTTGCGCGGGCGCGGGATGTGCGGCGGTTGATTGTGGCGGATTTTGATCTGGGGCGGGCACGCGAGGTGGCCGGGAAATTTGGGAGGGCGAAGGCGCGGGCGGCGTTTGCGGATGTGCGCGAGACTTCGAAGTTGGCGCGGCTTTTGCGCGGGGCTACGGCGGTAGTGAATTGCACGCAGTACAATTGGAATTTGGAGGTGATGAAGGCGGCGCTGGCGGCTCGCGTGAATTATTTGGATTTGGGCGGGCTTTATCACATGACGCGGCGGCAGTTTTCGATGGATGCGGATTTTCGGCGCGTTGGGAAAATCGCGATTGCTGGGATGGGCGGGGCGCCGGGGACTACGAATATCATGGCGCGGCATCTTTGCGACCGGATGGGGCGCGTGGATTCGATTGTGGTTTACAACGCGTCGACTGATTTGCGGCATTACGAGAGTCCGATCGCTTATACCTTTTCGATTGCTACGATTTTGGATGAATTGACTCTGGCGCCTGTGGCTTTTCGTGGCGGGCGATTTGTGGAGCGCCCTTTGCTTTCGGATCCGGTCGAGGGGCGATTTCCTGCGCCGATTGGGAAAGTTACTTTGCGGAATTCGATACATTCGGAATTGGGGACTTTGCCGGATAGTTTTCGTGGGAAGGGCGTGAAGGACGTTTATTTCAAAATTAATTATCCGCCGGAATTGGTTGGGCTGGTGCGGAATTTGACTGAGGTGGGATTCACTAGCCGCGAGTTGGTAGGAGTGAATGGGTCGCGGGTGGCGCCTCGGGATGTTTTGTTGGCGCTTTTGAATCGGAATGCGCCGAAGCAAGCGGCTCGCGATATTGAGACGATTCGCGTGGTTGTAAAGGGACGGCGCGGCGGGCGGCGAGTGGCGGCTTCGGCGGAATCTACGGCGAAGTATACAAGCGCGCCGGCATTTTCGGCCGTGGCTCGCGATACGGGATTCCCGGCGGCGATCGGAGCGTTGATGCTCGGGCGCGGGCAGTATTCGGGTCTCGGCGTGCAGGCGCCGGAAAATGTTGTGCCGCCGGAGCCTTTCTTCCGGGAGTTGGCGGCGCGGAATATGCCGGTGCGTGTGAGGAATTTGCCTCGGGTTACAAACTAAGGAGAGTCACATGGCAGCAGTAAGCGAAGGACCGATGCACGAGGGATTGAAGAAGGAGATCGAGGCCTACGAGAAGCGCACGCCGAAATCGCGCGAGGCGCATAAGAAGGCTACGGCGCGAATTCCGTTGGGCGTGGCCAGCAATTACCGGGCTTACGATCCCTATCCGTTATTTGTGCGTGACGGCAAGGGCGGGCACATTCACGACATCGATGGGAACGAATATATCGATTTCAATTTGTGCTTTGGGGCTTTGATGGCGGGGCATTGCCATCCCGCAGTGATCAAGGCGGTGTCGGAGAAATTGCATACCGGCACGATGTTTGGGATGCCGCATGATGCGGAGAATGCGCTGGCGGAGGAAATTTGCTCGCGATTTCCTGTGGATATGGTGCGCTTCAGCAATAGCGGCACGGAATGCACGATGCACGCCGTGCGTTTGGCGCGGGCGGCGACAGGGCGCGACCGGATAATTAAGATGGAGGGCGGTTATCACGGATTGCATGATTCGGCGCTGGTTTCCGTGAAGCCGAAGATTAACGAGGTGGGAGATCCTGGCGCGCCGAATGCTGTGCCGGGCGGCGAAGGAATTACTAAGGCTACTTTGGCGAATACGGTGATCGCGCAGTTCAACGATCTGAAAGCAGTGGAGCGGCTGTTCGCGAAATATCCTGGGGAGATTGCGGCGATTATTGTTGAGCCGATCATGATGAATGTTGGGATTTTGATGCCGGAGCCTGGGTATCACCAGGGCTTGCTCGAGATTGCGCATAAGAATGGGGCGCTTTTGATTTTTGATGAAGTGAAGACTGGCGCGAAATTGGCGCGCGGCGGGGCTTGCGAATTTTTTGGGATTAAGCCGGACATTGTTTGCTTGGCGAAATCGATTGGCGGCGGGTTTTCGTTGGCGGCGTTTGCGGCGCGGCGCGAGATTATGAATTTGATTACCGATCATCGTGTTTTCCATGGAGGGACTTACAACACGAATCCTGTGGCCATGGCGGCGGGGTTGGCTACTTTTCGGGAAGTTTTAACTCCTAAGGCTTACGAGCACGTGACCGCGTTGAACAAGAAACTAGTGGAAGGCTACGAGAAACAGATTCATAAGACCGGGATGACTGCTTACATGGCTTCGGCGGGGGCAAATGGAGCTCTGATGTTTTTCCCGAAGCCGATCCGCACATATCGCGATTGGTTAACGATTGATAGCGATATTTGGCGGCATTATTGGTTTGCTATGACGAATCGTGGGGTGATGCCGCAGCCTTATTGGTGGGATGAGCAGTGGACTATTTCTGTGGCGCATACGGATGCGGATATTGAGAAGCATTTGGAGGTGTTCGCGGAAGTGGCGCCGGCGGTGGCTGCAGCGCAGAGGGAACGGTCGGTGGCTGCGGCGCGGTAGTGGTGCGAAAAATCGAGAGGGTTTCCTCGCTTCGCTCGGAATGACGCCGTTGCGAGGATTGCGGCGGTCGCTGGTAAAAGGGAATCGCATTGTCTGACAACGGACGGGAGTCTAGCGGACCTCATCTGAAGCGGGCTTTGGGGCGCTGGGATCTTGTTGCGTTGTTTGTTGTGGCGATCTTCAATTTGAATGTGGTGCCGAGCATTGCTGCGAATGGCGGCGTAACTCTTTGGCTTTGGTTGATTTCGCTGGTTTTCTTCTTTTGGCCGCAGGGGATCGCTGTTTTGGAATTGGCGCATCGTTACCCTGGCGAGGGCGGGGTTTATTTGTGGGCCAAGGAAGTCTTCGGCGATTTTCATGGATTTCTTTCCGGCTGGTGCTATTGGACGAACAACATGATGTACGTTCCTACTGTGATGCTTTATTTCGTGGGAGTGTCGGTGTTTGTGTTGGGGCCGGGGCATGAATCACTGGCGGACAATAAACTTTTTACCGTAAGCGCTTCGCTTTTGTTGTTCGTGTTGCTGGTGTGGCTGAATATTCGCGGGTTGGGCGTTGGGAAGTGGGTGAATAATCTTGGCGGGATCGGAACCGGGATTGCGGCGGCGGTTTTAGTCGGGCTTGGGATTGTGATGTGGCTGCGCTTTGGAACTTCGGTTACTGGGGCGGATTTCCGGATTCCTGCTAATCCTCGATTTGTTTTGAATTCGTTTGGCGTGATTTGTTTTGGGTTGGTGGGGCTGGAGTTGGCTTCGGTCATGGGCGATGAGATTCGCGAGCCGGAGAAAAATTTGCCTGGGGCGGTGGCTTGGGGCGGGGTTTTGTCGGGCGTGCTTTATATTTTGACCACTTTGACGTTGCTGATTGCGGTTAGTAAGGACCAGATCAGCGTGCTGCAAGGAATTGTGCAGGCGGTTGGGCACATGGCTGGGCGCATTGGAGTGGCTTGGATTGTGGCGCCCTTTGCTTTGATGCTTAGCATTTCGATTGCGGGGATTGGATCGGCTTGGTTGGCGGGGTCGGCGCGGATTCCTTTTGTGGCTGGGCTCGATTCTTATCTGCCGGCGTGGTTGGGGCGGATTCATCCGAAATATGGGACGCCTTATGCAGCTTTGATTTTGCATGCGGTGGTTTCGGTGCTTTTGGTGGGATTGAATTTTTTAGGCGGTGGAGTGCAGGAGACTTTTCAGAAATTGCTCTCTTTGGCGGTGGTGCTGCAATTGGTGCCTTTTCTTTATATGTTTGCGGCTTTGCTGAAATTGGCCACGGGTCAGGACGACGGGAAGGGGCGGTACAGCAAGGGTGTTTTGATGGCGTCGGGTGCCAGCGGACTCATTACTACGATTTTGGCGATCATTGTGGCTTTTTTCCCTGCGCAGCAGATTACTTCGGTGGTTTGGTATGAGGTTTGGATGATTGGCGGAACGGTTTTGTTTATTGGGTTGGCGGCGTTTTTCTTTTTTATTTATGGGCGGAGGAAGGCGGCGGCTGCGGCCGGGATCTAGCGCGCGAGTTTGCGGAGGTTGAGATGGCCAGCGAGGCTAAGGTGGGCGTGCGGCGGTATGAGAATTATATCAATGGGGAATTTTGCGCTAGTGCTAGCGGGAAGTATTTTCCGGTGATTGATCCTTCTACTGAGGAAATTATCGCCGAGGTGCCTGAGGCCGGCGAAGCGGATGTGAATCGGGCGGTGGCGGCGGCGCGGGCGGCGTTTGATTCAGGGGCTTGGCCGCAGACGACCGCGCAGGAACGCGGGCGCATTCTTTTTCGTTTGGCGGAGCGGATCCGCAAGGAGGCTGCGTCGCTGGCCGAGCTTGAGGCGCGGAATTCCGGGAAGCCGATTGTTGAGGCGGAGTATGACATCGCGGATTGCGCTACCTGCTTTGAATATTATGGCGGGTTGGCCACTAAGGTCTTGGGATTTGTGAATCCGGTGCCGGATAACGCGATTAGCCTTTCTTTGAAAGAACCGATTGGGGTGGCGGCGCAGATTATTCCTTGGAATTATCCGCTTTTGATGGCGGCTTGGAAATTGGCGCCGGCGATCGCGGCTGGCTGTACTTGCGTTTTGAAGCCGGCGGAGCAGACGCCGCTTACGGCGCTGGTGTTTGCTGGATTTTTAGCTGAGGCCGGATTGCCACCGGGCGTGGTGAATATCGTTACTGGATTTGGCGAGACGGCTGGGGCGCCTTTGGTGCGGCATCCGGATGTGAATAAGATTGCGTTTACTGGTAGCGCTTCGGTGGGGAAGCAGATTGTGAAAATGGCTGCGGATACCGTCAAGCGCGTGACGCTTGAACTTGGCGGGAAATCGCCGAATATTTTCTTTGCGGATGCGGATTTTGAGGCAGCGATTGATGGGGCGCTTTTTGGCGTGTTTATCAATCAAGGGGAAGTTTGTTCGGCTGGTAGCCGGATTTTGGTGGAGCAGTCGATTTATTCGAAATTTGTGGAGGCTATGGCGGCTAAGGCGAAGACGATTCGGTTGGGAGCGCCGCTTGATCGCGAGACGAAAATGGGGCCGTTGGTTAGCCGCGATCAGTATGAGCGGGTGAATTCTTATGTGGCGCTTGGTAAGACGGAGGCGAAGATTGCGGCTGGCGGGGAGCGGCCTGCAAAATTTGCCAAGGGATTTTATGTTGCGCCTACGGTGTTCTACGACGTCGACAATTCGGCGCGGATTGCGCAGGAGGAAATTTTCGGGCCTGTGGCGGCCGTGATTCCATTTGCGAACGAGGCTGACGCGATCAAGATTGCGAACGCTACGCCTTATGGCTTGGCGGCTGCGGTTTGGTCGCGCGATATTTTTAAGGCCTTTCGCGTGGTGAAGGCGCTGCGGGCTGGGATTGTTTGGGTGAATCACATGCAGCCAACTTATGTGGAGGCGCCCTGGGGCGGATATAAGCAATCGGGATTTGGCCGCGAGCTAGGGCCTTTTGGGATTGACGAGTATCTTGAGACTAAGCAGGTGCACATCAATTTGAATGAACAGCCGATTGGATGGTACTGAGATGGGCGCGATTCAATTGCGTACAGCGGTTCCTGGTCCGAAATCTTTGGAATTGATGCGGCGGCGGGCGGCGGCGGTGGCTCGTGGCGTTTCGCATGCTACGCCGGTGTTTGCGGCGCGGGCTGAGGGCGCGATTGTCGAAGATGTCGATGGGAATCGATTTATCGATTTTGCTGGCGGAATTGGCTGTTCGAATGTGGGGCATCGGGCGGACCGCGTGGTGGCGGCAATTCGGGCGCAGGTGGATCGATTTCTGCATACTTGTTTTCCGGTGGCGCCGTATGGCGATTACGTGACGCTGGCTGAGAAATTGAATTCTTTGGCGCCCGGGGATTTTGCCAAGAAGACGATTTTGGTGAACAGCGGGGCCGAGGCGATTGAGAATGCGGTGAAGATTGCGCGGTGCTATACGCGGCGGCCGGCGATACTTTGTTTTGAGGATGCGTTTCATGGTCGGACGATGTTGACGATGTCCATGACTAGCAAGACGCATCCTTATAAGGCTGGATTTGAGCCTTTTGCTGCGGATATTTATCGCGTGCCTTATGCTTATTGTTACCGGTGCTCTTATTCGCTGACTTATCCTTCGTGCGCGATGTTCTGCGCGCATCATCTGGAGGATACTTTTAAGCGCGTGGTGGCGGCTGAGGCTGTGGCGGCGGTTGTCGTGGAGCCGGTTTTGGGCGAGGGTGGATTTGTGGCTCCGCCGCCGGAGTTTTTTTCGGTGTTGCAGGAAATTTGTCAGAAACATGGGATCCTTTTTATTGCGGACGAAGTGCAGACGGGATTTGGGCGTACGGGGCGGCTTTTTGCTTGCGAGAAATATGGGATCGTGCCGGATATTTTGGTGAGCGCTAAATCGCTTGGCGGCGGGATGCCACTCGCGGCGGTCACGGGACGGGCCGAGATCATGGATGCGCCAGGGCCTGGCGGACTTGGCGGCACATTTGGCGGGAATCCGGTTTCTTGTGCGGCGGCTTTGGCTGTGATTGAGACTATGGAGAAGGAAAATCTGAGCGCGCGGGCAGAATTGTTGGGCGAGAAATTTGCCGCGCGGGCGCGGGAATGGGCGCGGCGGTGGCCGTTGATTGGCGAGGTGCGCGGGTTGGGGGCCATGCAGGCGCTGGAACTGGTGCGTTCGCGGGAGACTCGCGAGCCGGCAAAGGCGGAGACTGAGCAGATTATGCGTTATTGTTACGAGCATGGGTTGCTGGCCATTTCGGCTGGGACCTACGGGAATGTGATACGCGTGTTGGTGCCGCTGATGATTCCGGATGGGCAATTTGAAGAGGGCTTGGATGTCTTACAGGCTGCGATTGCCTCTGTGAGTGAGGCTCGGACGCACGCGGAGCCGCGCCACGTCTGAGTTCCAAGACGTACCTCAGCGGCTGAAGCCGGGTTTATTTTGCGGTGGTTACGGCACGACTGAAGTCGTGCCCTGACAAAACTCTCCTGAGCTGCAATTACTCCCCTTCTGATTTCGCCCGTGGGGATTTCCGCGAGGCTATTGCTGCTATAGCTAGGATTCCGCAGATTACCGCTAGCGAGATTCCGTTTGGGATTGTGATGTTTTCGGAGAGGATCATTTTTGTGCCTACGAAGGCCAGGACTGCGGCCAGGCCCTGGTGGATGTAGCGGAAGCGCGGGAGGATGTGGGCCAGGGCGAAATAGAGGCTGCGCAGGCCGAGGATGGCGAAGGCGTTTGAAGAATAGGCTATGAACGGATCGCGGGTGATCGCCAGCACTGCTGGGACGGAATCTACTGCGAAGACTATGTCGCTTAGTTCTACTGCGATTAGTGCTAGTAGCAGCGGCGTGGCGTGAATTTTTCCATCGCGCTGGACTAGCATTCTTGTTCCGTCGTCTTCTAGTGAGACGCGTAGCCATTTGCGAGCCATGCGAACTTGCCAGTTGCGCCTGGAGTCGTCGATTTCTACTTTTTCGAAAATCATTCTCGCGGCTACGAGGATCAGGAAGGCGCCGAAGATGTATTCCACGTAATGGAAGCGGGTGAGTAGCGCCACGCCGCCGAACACGAAGGCGGCGCGTAGGATTAGGGCGCCTGCTACGCCGTAGTACAAGACTCTGTGCTGGGCCTCGGGTTTGATTTGGAAGGCGCGGAAGATGACTATGAATAGGAAGATGTTGTCGACACTTAGGGATTTTTCTACGAAGTAGGCGGTTAGGAAGTCCAGGCCTGCTGTGTGTCCCCGGCTGATATAAATCCACAAATTGAAAAGCAGCGAGATGGCGATCCAGCCGCCGCTTAGCAGGAGGGCTTCGCGTAACTTCACTTCGTGGGGCTTGCGATGCAGAACGAAAAGATCGATGAAGAGCAGGGCCAGAATGACGGCGCTGAAGAGCAGCCAGGTGGCGAGTGAGGTGGTGGGCATGTGCGCTCTTGGATTGGATACGGTAGCGGAATCCGCGGGCAGAATCGAGGACTAGCTGCTCGAATTGCTATATTATGAATTGAAAGCTGGAACTCGACGATTTTCGCGATTTGCACGCGACTTGTGAGGGGAAGCTAATGGACCGTGACCATTTTTACGCAACTATGAATGGCGAGGGCACCTTGGACTATGAGGTGTACCTGAATACGAAGGCGCTGCTTAGTTGCCAGAAGGATTTCAAGGATTTTTGTAACGGCGACGAATTGCAGTTTCAGATTGTTCACCAGGTGGAAGAGCTTTGGATGAAATTGATTGGTTATACGCTCTTGGACATTGATGATTTCATGCAGGCGGAGAATACCAATCGGGTGGTTACGCTTTTCCGGCGGGTGCATTCCGCTTTGCGTTTGATGATTGCGCAGTTGGATTTGCTGGAGACTATGTCGCCTAAGGAATATCAGGAGATACGGTTGCAGTTGGGGAATGGCAGCGGGCAGGAATCGCCTGGGTTTCGGACGATTTTGAAGATGCACCAGCCTCTGTGGCAATCGTTCAAGTCGGTTTATTTGGAGAAGCATGGTTTGACGGTCGAAAAGATTTACGATTCGGAGTATTCGCATTCGGATGCTTATGTGGTGGCGGAGGCTTTGGCGGAATTTGATGAATTGTTTCAGCGGTTTCGGTTTTGCCATATTCAATTGATTCAGCGGACGATTGGACTAGGAGCGAAATCTTTGAAGGGGCGCGGTGTGGATCTCTTGAATGAGGGGCAACGCGTGAAATTTTTTCCTGAGCTTTGGGAGATTCGTAGTCAGATGACGGATGCTTGGGGCGGGAAGTATGGGGTGGTGCGGGATTCGATTGGGGGGCATTAGATCGTTCGCATAGCGGCGGGTCCGAACACCCAATTCCAACCTGGGCGTCCGCCTAGGCGGACCCGCCCCTACCGGATTCGTCGGAGCGCGAACCTTAGTAACAGCATTAGCGACGCGATTATGATCGAAACGAATGCGTTGGCGGCGGGCAGCGGCGCGAACGCGATCGGCGGACCCGGCGGCACGCCTCCTCCTGGAGGAACGAAGAACGGAAATATGGGGAAGAAGACTGGGGGACGGCGAAGGAAATGGGCTACGTGGAGAATTCCGGTCGGTGGGCGTACCACCGTTGCTACGTTCATTTCTGCGGGGGTTGGTTGGGCTGGGCTCACCGGTAACAGAGGGACTTCTGATAGGCGGTTTCCGCAGCGGACTCTGGCTAGATTGAATCCATCGGTCACTAATTTTTCGCCACGGTGCAGCAGCATTGGCCGCGACGTCCAGTAGACTCCCGAGGGCAGGCGATACGAAACGTAGAAGGCTTGATCTCGTCCTAGCGTGACGAAGTTTGCGCGCTTCAGGCCGAAATCGGCGTAGTGGTTTGCCACCACTGAATCTTCTGCTACAGCTTCGCGCAATTCTTCCGGCGAGCCGATGCCGCCGGGAATTACGGAATACTGGTAATAGAGGCGAAGCCTCGCTGCGGTGCTGACGGCGATCGCTTCATTTGCCGGCAGTGGAGGCTCCGGGGTGGCGAAGAGCGGCAGCGGTTCGCCAGAGCTTTTTCGGGAAGACGCGGCGGAAATTACCACCATGCCGCAAACGCCCACGGCCAGCAGCACGAATCCTAAAATCTCGACCAAGCGGAGATCGCGGGCGAATTCGCGTACTACGCGGGGAGAGGACCGCGGAATCTTCGAGCGTGCGCGCTTGGAAAAAGGTCGCATGTGTGCAAAAGTTTGCTAGGGTCCCAAGTCCCGGAAGGATCGCCGAGAAGACCCGCTTAGGGGAATACCATGCATTGCTGATGCCAAGAGCAGTGCAGAGATTGGATAAAGCCAGCGTTGAGCGGGCGGGTAAATCTGCTGCGAACTGGCTTCCCCCGGGGTGAAGAATACACAAAAATAGGGCGATAACAAACGAGGAATTGGCGGGGCTGTGGAAAGCCCGGGGCGGGCGACCGGAGGCGGTAAAGTCTGCATTGTGGGGCGTCGATATTTCGCGGTATCAGGCGTAATGGTTCTAGAACCACGATTGTTGGGAGATTGAGGCACTGTGGCCACGGAGTACCTAAATTGCGCAAGATTTTGCATAGTGTTTTCGTTGCGGGTGTCGCGCACGAGTTCGCTCGAAGTTGGATTTGGGAATGTCGGCGGGGCTTGCTAATGAGAAGTCCTGCGATGCCGAAAGCTTACCGTGAATTTACTATTTGCCCGGCCCGGCATAAAGCGCGGGCCCTACGTTCGGAGGAGACGCTGCCGCGTCATACTTTCAAAAGATCGTATTGCTAAATGAGTTGTAGAATCGGGGACTTCCACAATTCATCGGCACTGTGAAATATGAGATTTCTGTTGCGCTCTAAGACGCTGCCCTGAAGGCCACCGCTACGAAATCTTTCTCGAAATCAAAAATGGCATCTTCGTTGCGCGGAACGGCATCAACATAGGTAGCGATTTATCAGGAGAGAGCCGGCAGTTCTTGGCTTTTCCACTTCGTCTTCCGAAATTGGGTCTCGTTGCTTGGAGGAAACTTTGGCGGATTCGTGCGATGTTTTTGTGATTGGGGGCGGCCCGGCTGGATTGGCGGCGGCGATATGCGCGCGGCAGCGGGGACTGAGCGTTACCGTTGCGGATGTGGGCGAGCCTCCGATCGATAAGCCGTGCGCCGAGGGATTGATGCCCGACGGAATGGAGGCGCTCGAGCGGATGGGAATTCCCGCGGATTCGCTAGGGGGCTGCGAAGTGGAAGGCGCGCGCTTCTTCAACATGGGGACGATGGCGGAAGCTAAATTTCCTGGGCGGCGCGGGCGGGGAGTGCGGCGGACTCGGTTGCATGAGACCATGCTGGGTCGCGCGGAAGCTTGCGGGGTGAAATTTCTTTGGCGGACGCGGGTGTCGAATTTGTCGGCTGGCGGGGTGTTTTTGGAGGACCGGCTATTTCGCGCGGCTTGGGTGATTGGAGCGGACGGAGGGGAGTCGCGAGTGCGGCAGTGGGCGGGGCTGAATCGCGGGATGCGTGGGAGCACGCGGATTGGTTTCCGGCGGCATTATCGCGTGCGGCCGTGGTCGCGGTCGCTGGAAATTTACTGGGGACGCGCGGGGCAGTGCTACATGACGCCGATTAGCGACGCGGAAGTTTGTGTGGCGGTGGTGAGCGGCGATCCGAAATTGCGCTTGGATAGCGCGATTGAAGAATTTCCGGCGCTGGCATCGCGATTGGCTGGGGCCGAAGCTTTGACGACCGAGCGCGGATCATTTACTTCGACGCGGCGGCTGGGGCGCGTTTGGAGCGGGCGCGTGGCGCTGATCGGCGACGCTTCTGGCGGCGTGGACGCGATTACCGGCGAGGGGTTGAGTCTGGCGTTCCGGCAGGCGCCGGCGCTGGCAGATGCGTTGGCTTGCGGGGATCTCTCTCGCTATCAAGTGGCGCATCGTAGAATTTTGCGGCGGCCTACGGTCATGTCGCAATTGATGCTTTGGATTGGGCGGAGTCCGCGATTGCGGCGACAGACCATTCGAATTTTTGCGGAGAGGCCCGAGGTGTTTGAGCGATTTCTTGCCGCGCATGTGGGCATGGCTTCCGATCCGAGTCTGGCGGCTTCTACGTTGCTGGTTGGTTGGCACATGCTGTCTGCCTGAGACAGCTTGATGCCGACTCGACGCGCCATCCAGTTTCGATTGACAACTTGCCTGCTCGGTCCGGGCCTGGCGCTGGTGTGCTCACTTTCTGCGATGCGCGCGCAGAGCGCCGCGCCGCTCGTCTCACTTGAGCTTGATCCTGCGCAATCGAAAATCAATTGGACATTGAGCGCTACTTTTCACACGGTGCATGGGACGTTTGCGTGCACGAAGGGCGCGATTCAATTTGATCCGGCTACGGGGAAGGCCAGCGGCGAAATTGTTGCGAATGCGCGCAGCGGGGAGAGCGGTGATCCGGGGCGCGACAAAAATATGCATCAGAAAGTTTTGGAGAGCGAGAAGTATCAGGAAGTTAGATTCTTGCCGGATCGCGTGGATGGAAAAGTCGCGTTGCAGGGTGCATCGAAAGTTCAGGTTCATGGGACCTTCGAAATTCACGGGGCGAAGCACGAATTGACGGTGCCGGCGGAAGTGAATTTTTCAGCGGAGCGCTGGACGGCGAAGGCTGCGTTCGATGTTCCTTACGTGCAGTGGGGAATGAAAGATCCGAGCAACATGTTTTTGCACGTTGGCCCGGCGGTCAACGTGGAGCTTGAATTGGCTGGTCACGCGGTACTTCCACACACAAATTAGGATTTGGCTGGCTGCGGCGCCGTCATCGAGAGTAATGACTCGATGCGCTTGCGGCAGAGCGCGGCTATGGCTTGCCAGGAATGAGAGACGCGGATTTGGGCTGCCGCGGGAGCGGCACGCTCGGCGGCTTCTTCGCGATGTTCGTAGACGTAGCGCATTTGCTGGGCTAGATGAGTTGCGTCGGGTTGGAACCATTCACATTCGTTTGCTAGCGGACCTAGATGGTGTGGTGCGTCCTTCATTATTTCTGCGGCGGCATTGATGAAATAGGTTGCTGCGGGCGGGCAGAATTCTTTTGCCGGGCCCAGGCTCGTGGTGATAACCGGCTTTCCGCACGCCAGAGCTTCGGCTAGCGGCATGCCAAACCCTTCGCCGCGATAGGGAAGTACGAAGGCGTCGCAGCCGCGGTAGAGGGCGGCTAGTTTTTGGTCGTCGAGTTCTTTGGTCAGGACGATTACGTGCGGAGCGCTGCGATTGGTGGCCAGGCGTTGGAAGCGGCGCAGTAATTTTGAATGACTGTAAAAAGTGGTTGAGCCTTGGTCTTTGATGATCAGGCTGACTTCGTCGCTGGGCCGGAATGCGGCTTGATAGGCTTCGGCTAGCAGATCGAGGCCTTTTCGTTCGATCACTCCTCCTACGAACAGGAAGGCGAATTTGCGGCAGCCTTCTGGGCGGCAGGTTTCTCCTTCGGGGCGAAATATTTCTGGATCGAGGCCGTAGGGAATTACCTGCAGCTCTTCCGGCGCTACTCCTCCTTTGATGAAAACTTCACGGACGAATTCCGAGGGCACCCAGAGCTCGTCGACGTGGCGATTAATTTCGCGGACCCAGCGGATCGGGGCGGCGCCGTATTCCCAGGGAATGAGGTTCACGAGCTTGCCGCACGGTGGCGGGCGGAAATCCGGGGGCCAGTGATGGCGGATGGTCAGATCGCAGTGCGCGGGGCGGCGGAAAAGTCCTTGTAGCAATTGCGTGCCGCCTGGGAAGTGGGCGGTGGGTAACGCGCCCATGGCGTGCGGCTCGAGGGCTACGTCGAGGCTCGGATCTTTCGTCAGGTGAGCTGCTAATTCGCGATTGGCGCGGGCTAGGCTTGAGATCATCAGGAACGGGCCGGTGATAAAAATTCCGCGGCGCTCGGCTGGTAATTGCTGAGGGGAATATGTAGCCGCTACGGAATCGAAAACGTAGCCGTATTTTTTGCGATCCGTGGCGCTGATCGGGGCGAGTCTTAGCAGACGTCCGGCGGCTTCGATTTGGCGATGGAGTAACAGAAAATAAAATATAGGCTCGAAATACTTTGGCTCGCGGCGGGCTAGCGGGCAGAGATCTAGTCGCAGGCGATAGGCGCTGGCGGTGGGCATTCTTTGGCGCAACATTCCGGCTATGGCTGGTTCGAAGGCTGGGCGTGCGTAGAAGCCGGCGCGGAAATGATCGACGGTAGTGCCTTGTTTTCCTGTGGGCTCGAAGACTTGGCCCATTAGCCAGTGGGCGCGGTAGCTGCGTTCACCGCCGCTGCCTATGAAAGTGGAATCGGAACGCTTGGTGGCGCGCTTTAGAAAATCGACGGATTCTCCTGGGGATTTTGCGCCGGCTGCGAGTAACGCTTGGATGTAGGAAAATTCTGCGTTGCGCGGGTAGGCGCGGCCGCCTTGGCGGGCTAAGTCGAGCGCTTCTTTGAAGCGATCGTGACGGATCATTAGCACTACTAGATTGCGGAGAAGTAGCGAGGCGAGGATGGGATGCCAGCGCTCTTCGAGCCACAGGCGAGCTAGCGCGTCGATGCCGCGGCCTGGGGATTCGATTTCTGTTAGTAACGCGGCGGAATGTTTGGCCCAGGGTTCCTGGCGGGCGCGGATGGCATCGCGGACTTGCGGGTCTACTGTTGGTGCGGCGGCGATGCGGATGTTGGTGCAGACGCGGTCGGTCGCGCCTTGCGACATCACCAGGCGCGGCTCTAGTGCGATTAGATCGAGTTCGTCTAGGCAGCGGTGATGTACCGGGGTGAAATTGCGGCTGGGTTTGCCGACTAGAGCGCGGCGGATGGCTGCGGTGTCGCCTTGTAGCAGGCGCTCGCCGGCTAGCCAGCCGATTGTGCCGTCGGTGTTTTCGGGCGGCTTTTGCATGGAGAAGATTTGTGAATTTTCTAGGATTAGGGAGTCTGAGGCGGCGGTTACTTCTTCGGAAATGGATTCTTCTGACGTCGCGCTGGTGATTAGCGCTATGCGGGCGCTCCGCTCGTACGTTTCGGTGAGCTGGCCATCGGGTACTGAGACTACGTAGAGGCCCACTGTTTTCTCCGTGGCGCGCTGGTTAGCTGAGCAGGCGCCGGAATTCGTTTACCCATTGCGGGATTACCACATCCCAATCGAAGCTGCGGAGCATGGTTTCGCGGCCGCGTTGCGCGCGGGCTTGGGCTTCTTCGCTATGAGTCATCACGCGGCGCATTTTTTGGCGCAGGTCGTCTACGCTTGGCTCGGCCCAGCGATGCTCGGCGTAATACTCCATGTCCACGTTGGCCGGGGCTTCGACTACGCCTTCGAGTTCAACCAGGTAGCCATTTTCATCATTTAGAAATTCCATTTGGCCGGACCAGCGCGAGGCGATCACCGGTAACGCGCAGGACATGGCTTCCATGTAGGGGCGTCCGTAGCCTTCGCCGCGGCTTGGTAGGACGAACGCTTGAGCGGCGCTGTAAAGCTGCGGCATTTGGGATTGCGGGAGATAGCCATTTAGGAGAATTACCGGCGGGCCGTCTTCTAGGCGCATGCCGATGCAGCGCTCGATGAAGTGCGTGAGCTTGGCTTCGAGATCGGAAGTCGGATCGTTGATTTGATAGACCTTCAGGATCAGGGCTACGTCTTCATCGGCGCGAAATTCGCTTAGATAGGCGCGCAGGAGAACGTCATAGCCTTTTCGTTCGTGCCAATCGAAGACGGAGACGAAATTGAAGGCGCGCGTTTTTGGAATTTTGAGTGGCGTGGCGCCGGGGCGAAATAATTTTGTGTCCACGCCGGGATGTACTACGCGGAGGCGTTTCAGGTCTACGCCAGCGCCGGAAAACGTTTCGATATTGAATTGGCAAGGAACCCAGATTTCATCCATGGTTTGGCAGAGTTCGGGCCAGCCGTCGGGGATACGATCGGTTTCGAACATGGTGCGGCCGATGCGGTAGATGCCGGAGAGAGTTAGATCGTAGAGATCGGGCGGGGCGCACATGTAGAAGACGCCTTGGCTTAGATCTACTCTCTGGTGTTTTAGTTCTTCCAGGCGGCGGCGGGCGTTGCGCGGGAGGAGTTTTTTTGTGTCGTGCTCCATGCGGAGAGTTTGGAGTTGGAGATGAATGCCAGCGGCGTCGAGGCCGAGGGCTTCAACCCAGGTCTCTTCGGAATAGCCGCTGCCATCGAAGATGAAGCCTTCGTAGAGAATGCCGGGGAGCGGTTTTTGCGTGGCGCGCGGTGATGGTGGCGATTTGCGGGAGCGTGCTGATTGCGTCGCGTTGGCCGCGCTGGTGGTTTCGCGAAGTTTCGTTGGAGGGACGACAGTGGCTGATGAGCGGCTCATCGCGCGAGGGCTGCGATCGAGTGTTGGCGGGCTTCGAGCGCGTCGAGGCAGTCGTCGAGGGATTCATCGAGAGAGATGCACGAGGTCCAATTTAGTTCGCGAGTCATTTTTTCGAAGCTGCCGATGCGGCGCTTGACGTCCGTGTCGACGACCGAAACGGAGCGGATGGCGAGAGAGCCTGCTTCGGGAATCAAGCCGCGCTCGACGGCTTTGCGATAGAGGCGCGTGGCCAGGCTTTTCATGGTGACGGGCTCGTCGCGGCCGAGATTGAAGATTTCGTTATTGGTGCGTTCATCGAAGGAGAAGCGGGCGATGGCTTCGGCGGCTTCTCGGACATGCAGAAAGCTGCGGACTTGGCGTCCGTCGCCTAGGATTTGCAGTGGATTCTGGCGCATCACTACGAGACGGTGAAGCATATCGGCGAATACGTGGCTGTAGCCCGGGGATTCTTCGCCTTCTTCGGCTGGGTTGATTACGTTGAAGGGGCGCCAGATGGTGAAGGGCAGGTTGCGTTGGCGTCCGTAGGCGCGGGAGAGGCGCTCATTCACGATTTTCGAGATGCCGTAATCGGTGCGGGGAATGCCGGCGAATTCGACTTCTTCTTCGCGGTGCGGCTCGTGGCGGGATTGCTCGTACACGACCGAGGAAGACAGAAAGACTACGCGTGCTACGCCGGCGTCTGCGGCTAGGCGCAGCGTGGTTTGATGGGCGGCGATATCGTTGGTGAGAATTTCGGCGGCGTGCTCGTGGTAACCGACTACGCCGTAGAGCGTGGCGACGCCCTGGATTACGCCTTCTATGCCGTGCATCAGGGACCGTAGAACATTTGGATCGGTGCAATCGCCGATGTAGAGGCGGTAGTCGCGGCGCTTGGGACGCTGGCCCCATTTTTTGCAGGTGTCGATGCCGGTGACCTCGTGTCCCGCGGCGAGAAGATGCGGGATCGCTTGAGAGAGGATGGTGCCTTCGCTGCCGCAGAGGAGGAGCTTCATCTTGTGGAGACCGCGACGACTTCCGTTGCTGCATGTGGTTCGGCGGTTGCGGAGTGCTGCGGGATTTCGCCGCCGTAGAAGCAGCCGTTGGCGGATTTTCCGCGCATGGCTGGCCAGAAACCCCAGATGTCGACGTAGAGGCAGCGGCCGTTGTCGACGATTTCTGCCAGGGAATTTAGATTGGCGAATTCAGCGTGCGGGGTCATTAAGACTACCGCGTCGCAGCCGCGTAGTTGCGAGAAATCTTTGTACTTGGGGAGGTATGGATCGATGCAGGCGGCGTCGCAGCCGGCCGCTTCGATTAGCTTTTTGAGCTTGAAACTTAGCGAATAGCGGGTGTCGTCGCTGCCGGATTTGAAAGTTAGGCCCAGCACTCCTACTTTTCGAATTTCGCGGTGGAGTTGGATTTTTCTGAAGATGTGGACGGGCATGCTTTCATTGATTTTGAAGGAATTGAGAATTAGCTCGGGGAAGGGAAACCCTTGGGCCAGGAAAAAGCCGTCTTTGAAAAGGCAGGGGCCAGAGACGTTGGCACCCGGGCTGGGCACGGTGAAGCGCGGGTAGTCGTAGCCGCAGGCGTCGAAGATGCGGTGGACGTTGGCTTGATATTGATCGGCGATTAAGTAGAACTCGTTGGCTACCGCGAAAGCCGTGTAACGCGCCATGTTGCACATGAGCTTGGCTAGTTCGGCTTCGCAGGGAGTTACGTGCAGGCAGCGATTTTCCACAAAGGTGGAGAAGAACTTTTCGGCGGTGTGGAAGCTTAGGCGATCGTAGGCGCCGATAATTTGCGGGAGGGAGCGGATTTCGACGAGGCTTTTTCCTTGCACTACGCGTTCCGGCGCGTACACGAGAAATAGATTTGCGCCTACGCGCCATTGCGTTTCGCGCTCGAGGGTTCCGCGGATGCTGTCTGTGGTTCCTGAAGAAACGGTGCTGCGCAGAACAATCATTTGGCCGTTGCGCAGGTGCGGGCGGATCGAGCGAAATAAATTGTGGAGCGGCGCGACCACGGGATTTAGATTTTCGTCGATGGGCGTGCCGAGAATCACGATGATTACGCTGCAGTTGGCGATGACGGAGAAATCGGCGGTCATGGTTAGGCGGCCGTTGGCGAGGACGCGGGCGAGCATTTGGGCTGCGCCTTCTTCGACGAAGGGGATTTCGCCGCGATTTACCGTGTCGATGGCGGATTGGTTGATGTCGATGCCGAAGACTTGATGGCCGGCGTCGGCGATGCTTAAGGTTAGGCCGAGGCCTACGTGCCCTGCTGCGCCGATTACTGCTACTTTTTCGTTGGGCATAAATTCGTTTTCGCGCTCAGTTACAACGGTCTTTTTGGGCGGCATCGAGCCTGTCGTTTCCACGAACCCCATGCGCAAGTTCGGTCCGCCTAGGCGGAGGGCACCCGCATCCGCGCCCACGACGAGTGCTCAGACAAGTTTTCGACTGAAGGCCCGTAGACTTTAAGCATGTCTGCGGCCAATCGGAATTTTCTTGATCTTATGGGCAGTCGACCGCGCGAAGTGGAGATTTGCGGGTACATCGGGCGGCGGCGTTAGAAATTTCTAATCTCCTCGAAGGCGCCCACGTGTGGGGATATAATCGCGCTCGCCATGACAACTACTGAGATTCTCTACGAAGTATCTGACCGCATCGCGACGATTACCTTGAACCGGCCGGACAAGTTGAATGCCTGGACGGCGACGATGGAGCGCGAGGTTCGGGCCGCGATGGAGGCGGCCGAGGGCGATGATGCGGTGCGCGTGATCGTGCTCACTGGCGCTGGCCGGGGATTTTGCGCCGGGGCGGATATGTCGTTGTTGAGCGCGGTGGTCGCGGGCGGCGTGGATGACCGCGTGCGCGAGCAGGCCACGCGGGCTGGCGGGGCGCGCGAAGGAGTGCGCGCGGATTTTCAGAAGAAATATTCGTATTTTCCGGCCGTGACGAAGCCGGTGATCGCGGCGATTAATGGGCCGGTGGTCGGTTTGGGGTTGGTGATCTCCCTTTATTGCGATATTCGTTTTGCTTCGGATGCGGCGAAGTTTGGGACAGCGTTTTCGCGGCGTGGATTAATTGCGGAATATGGGTTGGCTTGGTTGTTGCCGCGCATTGTGGGTTTGCCGAATGCCCTCGATTTGCTTTTTTCGGCGCGCATGGTCGACGCCGCTGAGGCGCAGCGGATGGGTTTGGCGAACGCAGTTTTTCCCGCGGACATGTTTGCGACGAAAGTGCGCGAGTATGCGCGCGATGTGGCAGCCAACGTGAGTCCTCGTTCGACGCGCGTGATGAAACGGCAAGTGTATGAAGGAATGTTTCAGACGCTGGCGGAGGCGTTTAAGGTTTCGGAGCGCGAAATGCTGGCCAGCCTTCAGTGCGATGACTTCAAGGAAGGCGTGGCGCATTTTATGGCCAAGCGCCCCGCGGCTTTTACCGGCAAATAGTCTTTAGGCCGTCGCGGTATGTTGCTTATTGAAATCTGCGAACGTTTTTCCCTGCTCGGCCAATTGCTTCAGTAGCGGTGCCGGCTCCCAGAGTTCGCCGTGTTGTTGCTCGAATTCGCGGACTCGGTCGTAGACTTTTTTTAGGCCGACTGCGTCGGCGTACCACATCGGGCCGCCGCGATAGACGGGGAAGCCGTAGCCGTTGATATAGATGATGTCTATATCTACGGCGCGCAACGCGTAACCTTCTTCCAGGATTCGGGCGCCCTCATTCACTAGTGCGTAGACGCAGCGATCTACGATTTCTTCTGGAGAAATCTGCCGTTGCTTGATTCCGGCTTCTGTTGCCCACTTTTTCACCAACGTTGCTACTTCTGGATCGTTGGTGGCTCGGCGATTTTCGTCGTATTTGTACCAGCCGGCGCCGGTTTTTTGGCCGTAGCGGCCCATTTCGCAGAGATTGTCTCCGGCCATGGCCACGCGGATTCCCGGCTTTTCTAGATGCCGATATTCTTTGCGAATGCGCCAGCCGACGTCGAGTCCAGCCAGATCGCCCACAGCTAACGGGCCCATGGCCATGCCGAAATCGTAGAGGGCGCTATCGACGGCTTCAACGCTCGCGCCTTCCTCGACGAGGAAAACGGATTCGCGAACGTAGGGATGGAACATGCGATTGCCTACGAAGCCTCGGCAATTGCCAACGAGCACGCCTACCTTGCCGAGTTTCTTCGAAAGATTCATGCAGGTGGCGATTACTTCTTTGCTGGTGGCTTTGCCGCGGACGATTTCTAGCAGGCGCATTACGTTGGCGGGGCTGAAATAGTGCGTGCCGATTACGTTTTGCGGGCGCGAGGTGGCGCTGGCGATTTCGTCGATATTCAGAGTGGATGTGTTGCTGGCTAGGATTGCCCCGGGTTTGCAGACGCGGTCGAGTTCGCCGAAAATTTGTTTTTTTAGGGCCATGCCTTCGAAGGCGGCTTCGGTGACCATGTCGGCGTTTTCGAAGCCGTCGTAGGTGAGCGTGGGAGTGATTAGTTTTAGGCGTTCGTCTACGAACTGTTGTGTGAAGCGGCCGCGCTTTACCGAGGTCTCGTAATTCTTGCGGATATTGTTCATGCCGCGATCGAGAGCGGCTTGATCGGTTTCTTTCATTAGCACTGGAATGCCGGCGTTGGCGAAAACCATGGTGATGCCGCCGCCCATTGTGCCTGCGCCAACTACGGCGGCGCGATTTACCGGAATTAGCTGGGTTTCTTTGGGGATGTCGGGGATTTTGGCTACTTCGCGATCGCCGAAAAAAACGTGGATCATGGCTTTCGATTGATCGGAGAAGAGGCAATCCATGAAAAGTTCGCGCTCGGTTTTGCAGCCTTCTTCGAAGGATTGCTTGGTGGCGGCTTCTACGGCTTCGATGGCGGCTTGCGGGGCCATCATGCCGCGCTGTTTTTTTCGGGCGGCGTCGCGTGCGGCTGCGAAGATGGGGGCGTTTTGTTCGGGCGTGCCTAGCTTTTCGTTGCGGTCGCGCGTTTTTGGCGCAGACTTTCCTGCGATTTCGCGGGCGAAGGCTATTGCGCCTTTTAGGAGATCGCCTTCGATCAGGCGATCGACTATGCCTAGCTTTGCGGCTTCTTCGGTTTTGATCGGATTGCCGCCGGCGCACATTTCTACTGCTGCGGCGATGCCTGCTAGACGCGGTAGGCGCTGCGTGCCAGCTGCGCCGGGGATGATTCCTAGTTTTACTTCGGGTTGGCCTACTTGTGCGCCGGGGGTTGCTACGCGATAGTGTCCAGCCATTGCTACTTCCAGGCCGCCACCGAAGGCTGTGCCGTGAATGGCCATCACTACTGGCTTGCGGGAATCTTCGATTCGCAGCAGGACTGTGGGCAGGTCGAGGGTGCCGGCGTTTTTGCCTGAGGTGATTTTGCCGAATTCTTTAATGTCGGCGCCGGCTATGAAGGTGCGTCCGCCGCCGATCAGGACTGCGGCTTGGATGCTGGGATCCTGATTTATTTTTTCTATCGATTCGGCGATGCCTTCGGGGACGCCTGGGCTTAGGGCATTCACCGGCGGATTATTGATGGTGATTATGGCGATGCCGTTGTCGGTAGTGAGTTGGACTAGGTCGCTCATTTTTTGGGAACTCCTCAATTTTGAAAAGTTGGCTAAGCCGTCTTTGCGACGAATGTCGATGTGTCGATTACTTGTCTGGCGATTCTCTCGCGATGGAAGGTGGCGTCGCCGAACATGGTTTCGGATGCTTTGGCGCGGCGATAGTAAAGATGCAGATCGTTTTCCCATGTGAAGCCCATGCCGCCGTGGATTTGGATGCCGCGATTGCCTACCGTGCGGCTGGCGTCGCTGGCGTACATTTTGGCTATCGAAACTGCGGTAGCGGCGTCTGGGGCTTTTTGCTCGAGCGCCCAGGCGGCGTAGTAGACGGCTGAGCGGGAACTTTCGGTTTCTAGATACATGTCGGCGCATTGGTGTTGGACGGCTTGGAATGTACCGATGGGTTTGCCGAATTGTTTGCGGGTTTTCGCGTATTCGACGGTTAGATCGAGCGCGCGCTGCATTCCGCCTACCATTTCGGCTACAAGCGCGGCGGTGGCGATGCCACGGGCGCGCGGTAGGCCGGCGGGATTTGCCAGTTTTTCTCCCGGCGTGTTCTTCAGTTTTAGGGAGTACTGGCGGCGCGTTAGATCCATTCCCGGCATTGGTTTGAGCGTAAGGCCAGGGGCTTTGGAATCGACGGCGAAGACTCCGTTGTGCGCGACTACTAGGATTGTGTCGGCTACGGCTGCATCTGGAACGAATAACTTTTCGCCCGTTAGCTTTCCGTCCGCGCTGGCTTCGAGGTGGATGTCTGCTGGATCCCAACTGGCGTTGGCTTCTAGAAATGCGACCGATGCGCGGGTTTCGCCGTGGCAGATTGGAGCGAGATATTTTTTCTTTTGTTCGGGGCTGCCGGCTGCGTCGATCAAACTCCCGGCCTGAACCACCGTGGTGAAGAATGGACCGGGCAAAAGTGCGCGGCCGGATTCTTCCAGTAGCAGAATCAGTTCTACGATTCCCAGGCCTACGCCGCCGTATTCTTCGGGGAAGATAATTCCGGTGTAGCCTTGTTCGGCTAGCTTGGACCACAGCTTCGCGTCATAGGCCGCGTCCGTTTCCATTAGGCGGCGAGCTTCTGCGATGGGGCACTCGCCGGCGAAGAATTTTCTCGCGGAGTCGCGCAGGATTTCTTGGCTTTCGGTTAGTCCAAATTGCATTTTCGTTCCTCAGTAACTGCGTGGTAGGCCGAGCACGAAATGGCCGATGATGTTGCGTTGAATTTCGGAAGTGCCGGCTTCGATGGTGTTGCCGCGGGAGCGCAGATAGCCGTAGGACCACGTGCCGTTGTCGATGGCTTCGTCGGCTTCGGAGCTTAGCTGGCCGTACGGGCCAAGGAGTTCTTGGGCTACCTGCTGGAAGCGCTGATTTAGTTCGCTCCAGAAGATTTTCTGGATCGAGCCTTCTGGGCCCGGGACGCCTGTAGAGCTGATTCTGCTGAAGGCACGCATTTGATTCAGGCGCATGATTTCGATTTCGGCGTAACACTGGGCCAGCTTTTGGCGAATGATGGGGTCTTTCGCGGCCGGGGCGCCGTTGCGCTGTGTTGAGTGAGCTAGCTCGGTTAGCCGATCCATATTACGTTTGTAAATAATTTGCAGACCGGCGCCGAACGAGCCGCGTTCGTGCATTAGCGTGCCGATAGCCACGTCCCAGCCTTGATTTACTTTGCCTACTACATTGGCTGCGGGAATGCGGACATCGCGGAAGAAGACTTCGTTGAATTCGGTTTCGCCGGTCATTTGGCGTAGCGGGCGGACATCGACGCCTGGGGATTTCATGTCGACGAGCATGACCGTCAGGCCTTTGTGCTTTGGGGCGGCGGGGTCGGTGCGGACTACTACCTCGCACCAGTCGGCTAGCCAGCCGTAGCTGGTCCAGACTTTTTGGCCGTTCACTACGTAGTGATCGCCGTCGAGACGGGCGTCGGTTTGGAGGCCGGCTAGATCGGAGCCTGCGTTTGGTTCTGAGAAGCCTTGGCACCAGATTTCATCGGCGTTCAAGATATTTCGGAGATAGCGCTTCTTTTGTTCTTCGGTGCCGAAGGCGATGATCGTTGGTCCGATTAGACCAAGACCTAGAACATTGGCCATTTGCGGGGCGCCGGCGCGGGCCATTTCTTGCCAGAAAATTACTTGCTGCATAAGGCTGGCGCCGCGTCCGCCGTATTCTTTCGGCCAGGAAATGCCGGCCCAGCCGCCCTCGAAAAGTTGGCGCTGCCATTTGCGGTGGAATTCGAAGCGGACATCGAGCGATTGCTCGCGAGCGTGCTCCCATTCGCGGGGCACGTTCGTGGAAAGCCAGGAACGAAGTTCGTCCTGGAACTGCTGCTCGTCAATTGAAAGATTTAAGTCCATTTAAGCGATTCTCCCGCACTGCTAATTGCCGACACGCTCCGGCCGGATGGTATCTTGCCCGTGCCAATATTTTTTGCGGAGTTCTTTTTTCAAAACTTTGCCCGTGCCCGTCTTGGGCAGGCTTTCGAAAAATTCTACGGAGCGCGGTGCCTTGTAATGCGCGATTTGCGAGCGGCAGAATTCCAGGATTTCGGCTTCCGTCGCCTGCGCGCCCGGTTTTAAAACTACGAGCGCCTTAGGAAGTTCGCCCCACTTGGAATCTGGAACCGGGATTACGGCGACCTCGTAAATGGCCGGATGCGCGGCGAGCACTTTTTCTACTTCCAGCGAAGAAACATTTTCGCCGCCGCTGACGATAATGTCTTTCTTGCGATCGACCACGAGCAAGTAATCATTTTCATCGATGGTGGCCATGTCTCCGGTATGAAACCAGCCGCCGCGCATCACTTCGGCGGTGGCTTCGGGTTGATTCCAATAGCCGGCCATTACGCCATCGCTACGGGCGATGATTTCGCCCATGGTTTTGCCGTCGTGCGGCACGTCCACATCGTTGGCATCAACGACGCGCATCTCGGCCCCGGGAATAGCGTAGCCGGTCATCGCCTGTCCCTTGAATTTCTGCTCGCCTTCCCATTCGGAGCCGGGTTTGGAAACGGAAGTCGAGAGTGTCGGCGAAGTTTCGGTAAGGCCGTAGCCGGAGAAACATAGGCAGCCTAGTTTCTGTTCGAGCTCGCGGACGAGCGTGGGAGATGAAGCTGCGCCGCCGATGCTAATGCGGTCGAGGCTGCTCAAATCGTGCTTCTCGCGCTGAGGGCAATGAATCAAAGCGAGAGCCATAATCGGAACGACTCCCAGTCCGGTTACGCGCTCTGTCTCGATCAGCCGGAAGATCTCCGCCGCATCGAACTTTTGCAGCATCACGTGTTTTCCGCCCAACTGCGTTACGAAATGCGCGGCACCCCAGCCATTGGCGTGAAAGAGAGGAATGGTGTGCAGATGCACCATGTCGATCGATGGATTGAAACTGAGGCAGGTGTAAAGCGCGTGCAAATAAATATTTCGATGCGAGAGCATCACCCCTTTGGGATTGGCGCTGGTTCCGCTGGTATAGAAAAGCTCGGCGAGAGCGTTTTCGTCGAAAGTGGTGATGTCCGGTTGATAGGGTTCGGCAGCTGCGAGCATTGCGTCGTAATTCTGCGGCGCGAGCCAATTTTGATTTGGTTCGCCATCGAGAAGGACGATGCTCTTTAGCGACGGAACGCTGGCGCGAAATGAATCCACGATCGGGAGGAATTCGGTTTCGACGAAGAGAATGGTGGCGCCGGAATCGTTGAGAATAAAAGATTGCTCTTGCGGCGATAGGCGGATGTTGAGCGGGAGCAATACTGCGCCTGCTTCGAGCACGCCATAATAGGCTTCGAGCAGGCGGTGGCAATTGAGGCTCATGAACGCGACACGATCGCCGGGCTTTACTCCTGCTTTGCGCAATGCGCCAGCGAGCCGGGCTGCTCGATCGGCGAATTGGCCGTAGGTGTAACGCGCGCCTTTGCAGACGATCGCGGTGGTTTGCGGAAACTGTTGTTGTGCGTAGCGAAGAAACCGAACCGGGGTCAGTGGGATATTCATTTGGCGACGCCCGCCTGCTTAGGCGGTTTGGCCTCCGTCTACCACCAGGACATGTCCGGTAACGTAGTCGGATGCCGCTGAGGCTAGAAATACCGCGGCGCCCTTTAGATCGTAGTCCGAGCCGAATCTGCCCAGCGGAATGCGTTTCAGAAAAGCTTCCTTGTTGCGTTCGATTACGATTTCCGACATGTGCGTGGGGAACCAGCCTGGGGCTATGGCGTTCACGTTGATATTATGCCCGGCCCACTTGCATGCCAAGTCCTTCGTGAAGATGATCACGCCGCCTTTACTGGCGTGGTAGCCGATGGCGGGGAGTTCCGGAGGGGCGCCGCGTAGGCCGGCCACACTCGCGATATTGATAATTTTTCCACGCTTTTGGCGGAGCATGATTTTGCCGGCGGCTTGCGAGAAGAGGAATGTGCCGGTGAGATTCGTCTCGATTACTTTGTTCCAGGCTTCGAGCGGCATGTCTTCCACCGGGGCGCCCCAGGAGACGCCGGCGTTGTTGATCAAGATATCGATCTGGCCGAATTCGGCAACGGTGCGGTCGACGGTTTCTTGAATGCTGGCTTGATTTCTTACGTCACAGGCGAGGGCTAAGGTTTTTACGCCCTTTGCCGCGAAATCCTTTGCGGCTTGTTCGCAGCGGTCCTTCTTGCGGGCGCAGAGGACCAGATTAGCGCCCATTTCGGATAGCGCTTCGGCCATTTGCAAGCCCAGACCTGCAGCGCCGCCGGTGATTATGGCCACACGTCCGGTCAAGTCGAAGAGCTGTTTGACGTTCATCTAGTGAGGCGTCCTCAGAATAATTGCGGCACGGATATTAAGAATTTCGGCACGGAATTTCAAGCGGCGAGAGGTGCGGCGCGTCCGGTTCGGGCGCGCCGCGCTCTTCTGCTGATGCTGCTTAGAACGTAAAGCGTGCGCCTAGCTGGAATTCGCGCATCGGCAGCGCTGATGTGAAGCCCAGTGGCGTGCTTGGCCCGGCGGTGGTGCCGTCGGGTAAAACCGTGCCGGGCTTGATGCCCTTTACTTTGAAGGTAGTGAAGCCTGGCGTGAGAGGGAAGAACGGGCCGACTTCGTTGTTCACGCTGGCGTAATTGGTGCGATCGAACAGGTTGAATGCTTCCGCCGTAATTTGCAGGCGGAGGCGCTCGGCAATCTTGTGTTCCCAGCTCAGGCGCATATCGAAATCATAGAAGTCAGGACCGAGACCGCTGTCGCGCGGCGCGCCAACGGGACGCTCGTTGGTGGTGTGATTGTTTCCATTCACTTGGCCGCCGGCGAGCAAATTAAACGGATGGCCGCTGTGATAGGTGAAAATCGGCGCGAGCTGGAATCCTCCAAGGATCGAATTCTTGAAGGGACTCTGGAAAATGCCGGCGACCACGAACTTGTGGCGCTCGTCGAATTCCGAGAGGGCGCGATCCGCATTCAGATCCGTCGGATCCTGCGGGCCATAGTCGGTGTTGAAGTCGGTGGAAGTGTCGTAGGCCTTGCTATAGGTGTAGTTTCCGAACAGCGTGAAATTATTTCCGAAGCGCTTCTTCACCTCGATGATCCCGCCCTCGTAGAGCGCCGAAGCTGCTGACGTGTACTGGTTATTTTGGACGATGAGGGGATTGACGAAACAAGGCGATACAGGCAGGCCGGGCGGCGGGGTGGTCACGGCGCACGGGTAGACGCCGCCAGCGCCAGGCCCTGACGTCTCGAGTCCTGCGTACGGGTCGGTTCCGGCGCCGCCGTTCCAGTTTTTGTATGACACCGATTGCCCGTTAGCCAGCGTGATGGTGCTCACCGGGGTGGATGGCTGGAGGTTTGTGTCGATGGCGACCGGCAGACGTAGCGTGTGCGAGTAAATTCCGCTGACGGAGACGGAGAAGCCCTTCGAAATCTCGCGTTCGATGCCGATCGAAATCTGCTGAGACTGGGGCGGCTTGTAGTTCGGCGGATTGCTGAACAGAACGGTCAGTGGCGAAATCGGGCCGCTGTTCGTCGGAAAGATTCCGTACGGAGCCACGAGCGCCGGAGTGACGCAGGCCAATTGGCCCGGGGGAGGCACTGTGCAGCCGATCGCCCCTGCTCCGAACAGGCCGGTAAAAACTTGGTCGGCGGTGGCGATCGGAAGACCCGAGGGAAGTAGGGAATCCGCATAAATAGAGATGTACCGAGTGCATGGGCTGCTGCCAGTGCCTGGGAAGATAGGGAACCCAGGGAAGCCCACGCCGCACGTACCGACGGCGTTGTTGACTTGATCGGGCACCGAAGAAGTGTTGTGCTGATTCTCGACGGTGCTGCGGTTCTTGTTCAGCACGCCCAAGCTCAAGTCAACTTGTGGAATTTGTGCGTCTACGGGGCCGTAGAAAATTCCATAGCCGCCGCGGATCACAGTCTTGTGATCCTTAAAGGGATCCCAGGCGAACGAGACGCGCGGTCCCCAGTCGCCGTAGTAGGTGTTCAGCGGCTTGAATTGCGAATCGATTTCATAGCGCAACCCGAAATTCAGAGTGAAGCTCGAAGTCATCTTCCATGAATCCTGCCAGTAGAAACCGGTAAGCGGACGCGTGTACGCCGGATAGTCAGGATCGCCGAAGCTCTGCTGATAGAACTGGGGCAGACCGAACGACGCCGACTGTAGGGAATTGATCGATGCAAGCGCCGGGGTGAGCAGGTCGCCCGGCAGGTCGCCGAACACGAATCGTCCGGGCATGAAGGTGTGCGATTCGGAGTGATTTCCGCGGAGCAGCTCGGAGACGCCGAACTTCATCGAGTGCTTGCCGCGGATCATCGTGAAGTTGTCGGCGATTTCCGTACGGCGGAGAATCGTCAGGTTCGGCAGGAAAATGTTCGTCCCGAGATTATTGGCGAAGCCCGAAAGTTGGATGCCGATCTGGCCGGGCTCGTTCGGAATCACGTTAAAGCTGTTGTAATCATATTGCGCGCGGAATTCGTTCTGCGTACGCGGGCTCAATTGATGGAACCACGCCGCCTGGAGGTTGTTATCGTAGTCGTGTGTCGAACTCCCAGCCGAGAAACCGGTCAACGATTGGACGTCGGGATTTTCTTCAACGTCATGAGCGTAACGGTAGGTAAGGAACAGCTGATCGGTGTCGCTGAAGCGGTGATCGAGTCGGAACGATGCGAGATACTCGCGCGTGTTGTAGGGGAACACGCCGCCGTTGGATTCAAACTGATTCACGAAGTAGTTGCTGATGGGATTGGTGGCCTGATTCTGCGTGAGTACTCCCGTGAGAATCTGCGCGCAGCCGGCGCCCGGCACGAACGTGACAGGAGCTGGCGCCGGCAACCCGAGTTGCAAGGCGACCGCGGCGCCAACGGGACCGCTCAGGCACGGGACCGGAGTAGCTCCGGCGGACGCTAGAGTTGCGATGGCCGCTTGCTGATCGACGGACGGACGGAAAATGCTGGTGTCCGTCAGCAACGGAACGGCATTCTGCGCATTTTGAAGTAATCCCTCGAAATCGGCGAAGAAAAATGTCTTGTCCTTTTGGATGGGCATGCCGATGTTGCCGCCGAATTGGTAGCGCTGCAGAGAGTTCTTGATTGGTTGGCCCACTGAATCGGGAGCAAGCGGATCAAAGGGCTGTCCCGGAGCCAGCGCCTGACTGAAGGCGAAAGGATCGCGCGAATCGAGCGCATCGTTGCGGATGAATGTGAACATGCTGCCATGGACATCATTCGTGCCGGACTTGGTGGCGATGTTGATGGAAGCGCCGCTCGCGCCGCCCAATTCCGCAGTGTAATTGCTGCGGTTGACTTGGAATTCCTGCACTGCGTCCTGGCCTACGGTGGGTCGCACGCCGCCGGCGTCATCCTGAGCTTCGCCGCCATCGACAGTAATGCTGTTGCCGCGGCCGTTGCTGCCGTAGAAGGAAAGGCCGCTCTGCGGCGTTTGCTTCACGCGAAAATCCTGGTCATCTGCAAGCCGGGTGGAATCGGAGACGCCGGGAAGAAGCAGAGTGAAGGTGAGATAGTCGCGGCGATCGATGGGCAAGTCTTCGATGTATTGTTCGTTGAGCGTGTTGGCCTGGCTGCCGCGCTCGGTTTCAACAACGGGAGGCTCGGCGTTCACTTCGACCTGCGTTGCGGCGGTAGCAACCGCGAGTCGAATATCGGCGATGGTCGTTTCGCCGACGTTCACGGTCACGCCTTTCAGCACTTGCGTCTGGAAGCCGGAGACGCGCGCTGTCAGTGTATAAGTCGCGGGCGCCAATCCTGAAAATCGATATTGGCCTGTGGTGTCGCTCGCCGCCGTGGATTTCAGGCCGCGGGTTGATTCCTCAGCGACGATGGTGGCGTTGGCAATCACGCCGCCAGACGGATCGGTCACCGTTCCGCTGATATTTCCTGACGCGCCTACGCCTTGCGCGCGAGCCGCACGAGTTCCCACAAGCAGGAATACGATTATGCCAAGCAATGAAATCAACTTCTTCATACGCTTCCTCCTGGAGTGCAAATCTCCCGCGCCACGTTGTTGATGAGACGCAAGCGCGAACCGATCCGCGCGTTGCGTGTCGCTATGAAAAAAGAGAAGTGCTCTCGGCCAGCAGAGACACCCCGGCGGGACGGGCAAATCGTCCCGGAAATTACAGCGTTCTTCTTTGGTATCCAAGAATTCAGGTTACGCCTAACCCTCGCGCTGCCCCGCGCGGGCGCGCGACTTCGCCTAGTAAATTATTGCAAACTTCGTCCGCTTCGCTCCGTGGCCCGGTGATGCCCCACATCTGGCGGGGAGTATGCCACGGTTAATCGTCCGGTCAAGGTATAGTACCTGCCCGTGTTTCAATTAGTTATCGGGCCGCTGGCTGTGTGGCCAGCGCGCTAGCTTTTGGGTGCATCCGCCAAACTGAGTGGACTAGTAACTTCCGCACTTTTCCAGAAATCTTCATACGTAAAACCCCGGATTGACGCTGCTTCGCGGACGATTTATACGGTACGCCCCGCGCGCTTCCAGCCAGCGCGCGGAGGGCGGCGATGAACATCCGCGCGGAAAGGCCCGGCGAGACGGCTTGGACAGTAGCCCAAGGAGAGCGCAAATGCAGCAAATCGACGCCCTGGTAGTTTCGGATAAAATGGAGCATGTGCAATCGCTGGTCCGCATCTTGGACGGGTTGCTGACAAACGTCTACGTGGCGTGCACGATCAAGCAGGCCCTGGAAGTGCTTGGGCGGCAGCCACTCGGGCTGGTTTTCTGCGACGAGCGGATCTCCGGCGGCTCGTACCGTGAATTGCTATCAGCCGGCGATGCCCGGCGGCGAGCTTCGCGGCTGGTGGTAATGCTGCAGACAGGCGAGTGGGACGAGTACCTCGAGGCCATGCGGCTGGGGGCTTTCGAGGTAATCCGCTGTCCTGTACAACCGACCGACGTTGAAATGACTCTAATCAACGCGACACGGGATCAGGCACACAGGGCTGCCATGCGTATGACCGCGTGAGCAAGAAGAATCGCGTGTTTTGAAAATTCGGTACGTTGGGCGTAGTTGCTCCTCCTCGTTTCAAGCCCATTCAGCTCCGACTGGCGGCAGCCGATTCCGGCGTTTGAGTGCGTCGCAAAGGGGCTGCCACTGCCTGGCTTCAACGTCCACAGCGATCGTTCCTGCCCGAGCTGCGGGAGCAGAAAGATCTCCAAGTCGCATCGGCGAAGTTTTTACCAGCGCTATATCTTGTCGCTATTCCGTGTGCGCCCGTACCGCTGCGATTCGTGCGACCGGCGCTTCTACCGGCGGTCTGATTCCGGCCAGGAATCCCCAGCCAAAGCGGCCTGAAACACAGGCTAAGCGCGCACTGGCTGTGAGTCGAGACTAGAGCGAGTTGAGCGTTCATTCGCGCTGCGCAGCTGCTGAGTTTGACGCTGCGATGCGCTTCCGCTATTATTCCAACGCGGGGTGGAGCAGCCTGGTAGCTCGTCGGGCTCATAACCCGGAGGTCGTTGGTTCAAATCCAACCCCCGCAACCAATTTCTTGTTTCGATTGAAGGGCTTCCAGGCGCTCGCGGGAAGCCCTTCTTTTTTGCGCAAAGCGAATGTCACCGTTTTTGTCATTTGCGACGGCGGCTGGGTCTACTTCGCGAGCACAACGGAGGGACAGTGATTCTGGACCATTCAGCCGCGATCGCTCTCTTCAAAGAGCAGCTATTCGAACTGGGTGTTGTCAGGCAGCTAAGTTCAGACGACCCAAAGTTCAAGAGCTGGAGAGACACAACTAACGCTTATTTTCAGAAATTCCTCCGCGACTCACCTCACTTCAAGACGTTCACGCTTCTCACGTTCACAGGACGGTTTCAGGTCAGGCCGTACGGCGGCTACTCCGCGGCTACCTTCGGCTTTATCACGGAAGAACAGTCCGAAAAGTTCAACCGCGATTGCGCTCAGGCTGAAGAATCTATAAAAGCTGCTATCAAGCAGCTCGAAATCTTCGGAGTAGATTCCGATTTGGAAGATTTGGAACCGTTCACGGAAAGCGATACTACCGTCGAAGCCGAATATCCAAGAGCATCGGATGCGGCTAGAGTTCAGCAGACTTTTCACGGCCCAGTCGTAATTCATCACCAAGCCATTGCCACCGACCAAGCAATCCAAACAATCGAGCGCATGGGCGATGCTTCCGGAGAGAGTTTTAAGCAAATCGCGGCCTTGTTGAATGAAAGTTTGGAGCTTACTGGCCGGCAGAAGCTCGAAGGGCTTAAGGCAATCGAAGACCTCGCGAAAGCCGAGCAGACGCCCGAAGAAAAAAAAGATTGGAAATCCACTCTCGTGGTTTGGCAAGCGTTGGCAGCGATTGCGGAAAAGGCAACGGACGTAACGGCGAAGCTTGGCCCACACATGCACAACATTTACAAAATGATTGAAGCGGGTCTAAAGTCCCTCGGCCACTAGTCGTTGTTCTCGTGGTCAAAGTCCGATTCATCTTCATCGTGACACGTGCACTCGCAATCCGGGTCATCGCACCTTGTGCAGTCCCCCGATAGACACTCATCACTCAAGAATCACCTCGCTAAACCGCCGCCGCCCAAGATCCATCCGGGCGGCTTTGGGCCGGTCGGAGAGACGCCGCAAAAATCGATAAGTAACACCCCGCCGTTTTCTCCGACTGGGGGTGTCGCCGGCGGCGGCGGAAGCGGACTCCATTGACTGGGAATCGGAGTGCCATCGGCATACGTCTCCGGTGGACTGTTCGTAAGGGCGCGGTTTGGCGGATTCCACGGTCCATTGCTAGGCATTTTCTTTTGTCCTTTCACAAAATTTTCACGGGCGGGAGAGTCGTAACGCCCGCCCGTGCACTGCGCCGCAGGAGTGCGGCTCTTGCGTGTGACGCCGCCGCGCGCGGCCGCTGGAGATGTTCCGGAGAGCGCGCCGCCGTCGCCACGCAAAACTCTTAGGAATTCTTGACGAGTTCCCGCAGCGACTCGTCTATCTCGTCGATCTCGATCGGTGGGTTGCCGCCGCCATCACGCGCAATCAGGCGCAGCTTTCCAGGCGCGTCCGGCAAAACGGCGTGGATGCCATCGGGTCTGATTTTCGAAAGATCATCGATCGCCGCGGTTGCTTGCATCGCATCCAAATTGCCGCGGTTCGAAATCGTTGACGGGCGAACGTCGCCAATGTCGTCACCTCGAACGGCTCCGAGACTTTTGAACATCCCGATTTGCCGCTCGGCTTCATCGGCATGATTGCGGGCACAGGCGTTGTGAAAATCTTTCCCGCTACTTGTCTCGCACTCGGCCGCACGGTCCACGTGCGCGCGCGCCATCGTTTTGTGAAATTCCGCGCAACTCAGAGCGTTGCTTTTCAAACAATCGTTTAGCGTCATTTTTTTTCCTCTCAGTTCAAAAGTTGTGACCGGGCTAACAATTACTTCGGAGTCCAAACTCCGGTCGTTGTTTTTCTCTCCCTTCAAATTTCGGCGGCAGCTTCGCGCAAACTTTCGGCGGTCGCTGCGTCGTGTTGCCGAGCAAATTCGATAATTTCTTCAAGTGTTTCGCCGAGCGCGAGCCGCCGCTTTAGAAATTCCCGAAGCGTCGCTCGGCGGTGAAGGCCGCCTATCGAGTTGACTCGCTTTGCGAAAGCGTCCGGAGAGTCGTCCGGCTTTTCCGCGGGGTGCGCGCGAAATTCGCGAAGCTGGTCCCACGGGTTAACTGTGCCTCTTGAGAGAACGCGTGTCCGCGCGTCCAGGATTGGATCGCTCTCATCGAGACCGTCAATCATGTCGGCGATCGTGAAAACTGGTCCTTTATTCGGATCGAAAAAATCTCTCATTCTCTTGCTCCTTTACTTCTGCTGCCGTGCCCAACTTGCGAGCGCGGCGTGAAATTTTTTAAGCCGTTCGTCGTACTCGGTCACCTTCAACCGCAGCTCTCCATCCAATTGCTCTCTCCCCTTGCCGGAAACGTAAATGTGACCCGTGTCCGTCCAACGCATGTGGCGGCTCACGAACGCGGCGAGTTCCGATCTCGCGATGGCGAGTTGCGCCTCCGCAGTTTTCAATTGCGCGCGGGCCTCAGCCTTAAAATCCGGCGGTGCGTTCGTCCGTTCGGCTGCCGTCCGCTTATCGCTGATCGCGTCCATGTTTTCTCCTTAGTGAGTTCGAAGCCACTGATCGCGCGTCGGTCCCCGATTTACATTCGGCTCAGGTCCCGAGTCGGTGCCGCACTGATTGCAGTGCACGCGCGCGCCGAGCTGCACCGTGCAACGTGAGTTGCACTCCGGGCACGCTTCAACTTTCGGAATCCAAATTCCATCGGGCCGCGTTGTCTTAAGGCCGCGCAATTCCTTCTCGAATTCGATAGCCGCTGTTTTTCCAACTAGCTCATTGCGCGGAGAGGCCGGCCCGCGAAAGAAATTGAGGAAACCATTCCAGCCTTGTTTCATCAATTCGATCACGCCGAACACACCGAAAGCCGATGCTTTCAGTCCGTGGACCGCAAGCGCGAGCGACATCACGCAATCGTCGTGCATATTGCTTGGAGCCGCGTATCGGATGGTTGTTCCGTCCAACTGGTATTCGAAGCTCTCCAACTCGCGGCGATACACCAAAAACTTTTCCGTTGCCGGCACCGAAATCTGGCAGTTGTCACAGGCAAGGATGAGCTGTTCGAGCAGCAACTTTCGCGATGGCTGCGTAAAAATGAATGGCTCGATAGCAAGTCCGGCCGCGGCCAGTGCTTCGCTAATCGGGTCGCCGATACCCGTCGCGTCCACGTAAGCTTTCGTAC
>Ga0206813_1030_pt1 | contig 43176 bp, 41 predicted proteins | sample Alteio_BWOrgCont_92_FD_152856 | JGI IMG/M metagenome (GOLD analysis project Ga0206813, IMG submission 152856) | Enriched cells from forest soil in Barre Woods Harvard Forest LTER site, Petersham, Massachusetts, United States -... | ecosystem: Environmental > Terrestrial > Soil > Temperate forest >...
GCGGGCGGGCCGGTCCACACGTACTAGGGGCGAGCGGGGAGCATGCGCATCTCCAAAAAGGCCGAATACGCGCTGAGGGCCCTGGCGGCGATCGCCCGGCAGCCCAAGTGCTGGCAAATCCAGGAATTGAGCGGGCGTGAGAATATCCCGATCAAGTTTCTGGAGCAGATCCTCCTGGCGCTGCGCCACGCGGGGCTACTGGCGAGCAAGCGCGGCGTGGGAGGCGGCTATACGCTGCTGAAGCCGGCCTCGGAGATCAGCGTGGGCGAGGTGCTGCGCATCCTTGACGGGCCGATCGCGCCGGTGGCCTGCGCGGTGGATCGTCCGACGGAACAATGCACCTGCCCGAATCCGCGGACTTGTCCGCTCCGGCTCTTCATGACGGGCTTCCGGCGCGAACTCACGGAACGGCTGGATAAGCAAACGATCGAGGATATGCTGAAGCTCACGCCGGCGAGCGAGGCGCTGGCGTTTGAAATCTGACAATTAATTGCGGATTACGGATTGAAGAAATCTACGCTCGGGAATCGGACAGAAGGCGGCGAGGGAAGGATTGAGGATAATTTGTCGAATTCGGAGGGGAAAAACCGCGAATGACACGAATGGACGCGAATAGGGGAAATGATCGGCGTTGCGTCTCAATGATTGGCGTTCATTCGCGTGAATTCGCGGTTTCTCGCGCCCATGATTTTATTTGTGGGCTTTGGAGGGGACGATGACGATGGGGCAGTGGGCGCCTTTCATGACGCCCTGGGTGACGCTGCCGATGAGCAGCTCGTAAAGGGCGCCGTGTCCGTGGGAACCCATGACGATCAGGCCGGCGTTTTGGTCTCTCGCTTCCTGGAGGATTTTTTCGACGGCGGCCCCTTGCATGGTGAAGGCGGCGGCGTCCCGACCTTCGGCGACGAGCCGGTCTTTCATGGTTTCCAGGCGTTGCCGCTCGGTTTTTAAATCGCGAGCCACATTGAGGCGAACGCTGGGCGGGCCGGGCTCGAAACCCACGAAGTCGGGCTCGGGCTCCACAACGTAGATGACTACCAGGCGGCAGGCAAAGGCGGCGGCCATCGAGCTGGCCACACTGAGGACCTGCGGGGTCACATCGGAGAAGTCCACTGGGACGAGAATGGTTTTCATGAGGGGGGTCCTTCCGAGGTTCGAGAATCAGCCCACTTCCGCGTGTGCGGCAAGCCGCGTTTTCTTTCCAATCCCGATTCGTCAGGCAGGCGGGAAGGCGCTAGGATAGGGCCGTGTCAGACCTTTTTCCCGAGCCAGCCGATCCCGAGGCCTCCTCTTCCCTGGCCAATGCTCCCCTCGCCCAGCGGATGCGACCCGCGACCCTCGCGGAGTACTCGGGGCAGGAGCATATCCTGGGGCCGGGAAAACTGCTGCGGCGGGCGATCGAGGCGGACCGGATCTCTTCGATCATCCTTTTCGGGCCTCCAGGCACGGGCAAGACGACGCTGGCGGAGATCATCGCGCGCACGACGCGTTCGCGGTTTGAGCGGTTGAGCGGCGTGGAAAGCAATGTCGCGGACCTGCGCCGGGTGATCGCGACGGCGGCCAATCGCATGACGAACAAGGGCGACAAGACGATTCTGTTCATCGACGAAATCCACCGCTGGAACAAGGCGCAGCAGGATGTGCTGCTGCCGGATGTGGAACGCGGTTCCGTGCGGCTCATCGGCGCGACGACGCACAATCCCTTTTTCTACATCAATTCGCCGCTCGTCTCGCGTTCGCAGGTTTTCCAGCTCGAACCGCTCACGCCGAAGAACCTCGTGGCCCTGCAAAAACGGGCGCTGGAGGATGGGGAGCGGGGGTTCGGCAAACTGAAAATCGCGATCTCGGAAGAAGCGCTTGAGCACCTGGCGATCACGGCCGACGGCGATGCGCGGCGCTGCCTGAACGCGCTGGAAATCGCGGTGGTCACGACGGCGCCCGGTGACGATGGCGTCATCCGGATCGATCGGGCTATCGCGGAGGAATCGATCCAGAAAAAGGCCGTGGTGTATGACGGAGACGGCGATCAGCACTATGATACGATCAGCGCATTTATCAAATCCATGCGCGGCAGCGATCCGGACGCCGCGCTCTACTGGCTGGCGAAGATGCTGTACGCGGGCGAGGACATCCGCTTCATCGCGCGGCGCATCGTGATCGCCGCGAGCGAGGACGTGGGGATGGCCGATCCGCAGGCGCTGGTGGTGGCCGTGGCCGCGCAGCAAGCGGTGGAATTCGTGGGACTGCCCGAGGCGCAGATCCCGCTCGCGCAGGCCACGGTGTATCTGGCCACCGCTCCGAAATCGAACCGGGCTTATACCGCGCTGCTCGCGGCGAAGAAGGAGGTGGAAGAGGGAGTAACCCTCGCGGTGCCCCGGCATTTGCGCGACAAAAGCAGGAAGCGATCGGCGAGCGCCTTTGGGCACGAGGGCTACAAGTACAGCCACGATTACGAGGGCGCTTACGTGCCGCAGGCTTATCTGGCCGAAGGCCGCCGCTATTATGAGCCCGGAGAACAGGGATACGAGAAGCGCGTGAAAGAGCGGCTGGATTATTGGCGGGCGCTCTTTGAGCAGGCGGCGGCGGCCGAAAAGGAGCCGAAACCGAAGAAATGAGGACTTCGGAGAAAGAGTCGGGCGGGCGGAAGAAAATCGAATTGCCAAGCGGCATCCGCGATGAGATTGAGTCTCAAATGTCTTCTTCGGGCACGAACTCCAGCCAGCCTCCGAGCCCTGTTCCCGACGCGCGCAATGGGGAGTCCGGCGCGTGGAAGGATATCCACGGGCAATGGCAGCCTCTGCACGGCAGCTTCTTCGGAGAAGGGATCAGCATCGAGTGGCACGACTTTCATGTGGATGCCGATATGGATTGGGCGCGGAGTTTTCACCCGGGGTGCCTGGAGATCTGCCTGAATTTCTCCGGCGCCGGCTGGCTGCTGGACGGGGCGGCCGAACGCAGGATCGAGGCGGGGCAGATCGCGCTTTACACGACGCATCCGGGGCGGCCGCAAGCGCAACGGGAAGCGGGTTCGCTGCATCGCTTTCTGACGCTGGAACTGAGCCGGGAATTTCTCCGGCGCCATTTTGTGGACAGCCTTCTGTATCTGAAGAAACCCATCGTCCGCTTCATCGAGAGCGAGAAAGGCGCGCCGCCATTTTTGGAGATTCTTCCGCTCCCCTCATCCATCCTTTCCGCCAGAATGGAATTTCTGCAACCGCCGGTGCCGGACGCGGCGCGCGGAACGTGGTATCGGGCCAAGGCGCTGGGCGTGCTGGCACAGGTGATTTTTTCGGAGGACACGGCGGGGGAGCTTTTCTGCCACCGGCATCTGCGCCAAAACCGCGACCGTGTGGAGAGAGTGCGCTATCTCATCGAGCGCGACCTGGAAAACCCGCCGACGCTCGAGATGCTCGCAAAGGAAGTCGATTGCAGCCCGTTCCATCTCAGCCGGATTTTTGCCGAGGAAGCGGGGATGAGCATCCCGCGTTTTTTGCGAACCAAACGCATCGAGCGGGCCGCGGAGTTATTGAAGGCCCGGAAGATGAACGTAACCGATGCGGCAATGACGGTGGGCTACAGCAGCCTGAGCGCGTTCAACAAGGCCTTCGTGGAGCAGATCGGGTGCTGTCCGGGGCTGTATCCGGCGGTGAAGATTCAGGGTCGCAAGCCGAGGGCGCCAAAGGGCTGATTCAATCCAAAGCGCATCTCATGAAACTCCTTCGCCCTCTTCTACTCGCGTCCGCGGCGCTATTCGCGATCTCCTTCATGGCCTTTGCCGAAGCGCCTGCTTCGCTTCCAGACATTCCGGAACCGGTGACGAGTTTTGGGGCGGCGGTTTCGGATGGGTGGCTCTATGTTTACGGGGGAAACACCGGCAAGGCCCACGAATTTCATCGAGACTGTGTGCGGGGAGATTTCTTCCGCCTCAAGGTTCCGGGAGGCGCCGCGTGGGAGAAGCTGCCCGGCGGCGAAGGGCTTTTGAGTTGCTCCCTCGTCCCGTGGCAGGGGAGCGTCATCCGCATCGGAGGGATGACGGCGCGCAATGCGAAGGGGGAGAAGAATGATCTCCGGTCCACGAACGAAGCGCTGCGGTTCGACCCTTCAAAAAACGCTTGGGAACCGCTGACGCCGCTGCCCGAGCCGCGCTCCAGCCACGATGCCGCGATTCTCAACGATACGCTTTACGTGGGCGGCGGATGGATGCTCCGGGGCAAGGACGGCGAGGGAGACGCAACCGACGGATCGAATGACGCGCAATGGCATCGAACCCTGCTCTCGCTGGATCTCCGCGCGCCGGAGAAGGGCTGGAAATCGCAACCGCAGCCGTTTGAAAGGCGGGCGCTGGCGGCTGTGGCGCACGCCGGGCGGGTCTGGTTTCTCGGCGGCCTGGATAGCAAAGACGAACTCTCACGGGAGGCCGATTGGTTCGATCCTGCCAGCGGCCATTGGGGCAAAGGGCCGGACCTGCCGAAAGGGACGATGGCCGGCTTCGGCATCGCCGCTTGTGTGGAAGGCGGGCGGCTTTTCATCAGCCCATTCTCGGGGAAAGTCTATGCGCTGAGCGCCGATGAGACCCAATGGGAACTTGTGACATCCCTGAATCCCTCGCGTTTTTTTCATCATCTGCTGCCGCTGGGTGACGGCCGTCTGGTGGCGGTCGGCGGCTCGAATGACAAGGGGCACGTGAAGGGATTGGAAATCGTGTCCGTGGGCGCTTCGGCAAAGTCGGACCGGTCAGACCAGTCAGACAGGTCGGCGGGCTGGCCTCAATGGCGCGGGCCGCTACGGGATGGCGTTTCGAGCGAAACCGGGTGGCGCACGGACTGGCCGGCGGAAGGGCCGCCGCTGCTCTGGCGGGCGCAGGTGGGGCTGGGAATGAGCTCGTGCGCCGTAGCGGAAGGGCGGGTTTTCGCGCAGGGCAATGACGGCAACGGCAGCGATAGCGTTTTCGCATTCGACGCGGCGACGGGCGCCGCGCTGTGGAAGCATTCTTACCCGTGCGCGTCGGCAGCGCATGAGATGTCGATCGTTCCCAATGGCCCTGGCGCCACGCCGACCATCGTCGGCGGCCACGTCTTCACACTGAGCCGGGAGGGCGATCTGCTCTGCCTCGATGCGGCGGACGGGCATGTGCTCTGGCAAAAGAACCTGGCGGCCGACCTGGGTGGAAAACGCCCGGTGTACGGCTACACGCAATCACCACTCATCGATCATGGGAGCGTCTTTGTGGATGTAGGGAGCGAACCGGAGAAGACGGGTTCCACCGTAGCGCTCGACGCGGCCACCGGCGAGACGCGGTGGCGCGCGGGTTCGGGTGAAGCGGGTTATAGTTCGGCCCGCGTTTTCGAGCGGGAAGGCAAGCGATTCGTGGCGATGTTCAAGGGCCAGGCGCTGGACGTGTTCGATCCCGCCGATGGCCGGGTGCTCTGGTCGCATCGCACGACCGTCCAGGACTATTGCAATGCGCTAACGCCGGTGTTTGTCGGATCGAGCGTGCTGGTGAGCAACACCGGAACCGATCCCGCGCGGCTCCTGGCGTGGGATCTCGGGAATACGCCGAATGTGCGAGATGTCTGGGAGCAACGGCAGTTTGCCATGCTATTCAACAACGCCATCCTCCATGAAGGATGTCTTTTCGGATTCAACGAGAAGCGGCAGGGCCGTTCGGAATTCACCCGCCTCGACGCCGCCTCGGGTGAAATCCTCTGGGTGAGCGACGCCGTCCCGATCGGCACATTCATCCTCGCGGGCAAGCACTGGATTTTCCTGACACGAGCCGGCGAAGTCGTCCTCGCGCCGACGACTTCCGAGGGATTGAAACCCACTGCGCGCTTCGCGGCGCTGGAAGGCAAATGCTACGCGACTCCCGCGCTGGCGGACGGACTACTCTATGTCCGCAGCAATACGGGGGAGGTTGCCGCCTTCGACTTGCGCGGCGGCAACGCCCCAAAGTAAAGCGCCTAGTCGAAAGCCGGCTCGATCAAGCCGAAGCCATCGCCTTTCCGGCGGTAAAGGATGCTGACCTTCTCGGTTTTCGCGTTGAGGAAGACGACGAACTGGCGATTGGACATTTCGATCTGGAGGACTGCCTCGTCCACGAACATCGGCTTCACCGGATAACGCTCGGTCTTGATGACGGAGGGCTCGGAATTCTCGACTTCATGGAATGTGTCCTCGATGTGCAGGACCTGCTCCTCGATGTGACGGATCGATTGTCCGCGCGGACGATGGTTGCGAAGGATCTTCGTCTTGTACTTCCGCATCTGCTGAGCGGTCTTGGCCGCCACCCCGTCAATCGAGGCATACATATCGTCCGTCTCGTGACTGGCCTCGATGGTGATGTGATTCGTGCAATGCAGGATGATCTCAGCGAAATGCCGGTGCTTTTCGACGTCCAGAATTACGTGCGCCTCGATGATTCTTGGGTAGTCGAGATGCAGGTGCTCGACCTTGGAGACGGCGTAGTTCTTGATGGCCTCGGTGATACTGACATGGCGGCCAGTGACTTTGACCGGGACGTTGACGTTGGCTGTTTGCATGTTTGTCCTTTCTGTTGTTGAAGAAATGGGGGTTACATTTGGAATCCTTCGCCCAGATAGACTCTGCGGGCGATGGGATCGTTGATGAGAAACTCCTTGGTGCCCTGGGTGACGACGCGGCCTTCGAAAATGAGGTAGGCGCGATCGACGATGTTCAGCGTCTCGCGGACGTTGTGGTCGGTGATGAGAATCGCGAGCCCGGAGTCGCGCAAGTTCGAGACGATCTGCTGCACGTCCGCGACGGCGATGGGATCGACGCCGCTAAACGGCTCGTCCAGCATGAGAAGGCTGGGCTTGGTGACGAGAGAACGCGCGATGGTCAAGCGGCGCTTCTCGCCGCCCGAGAGGGTCAGGGCGAGCTGTTTGGCCACGTGCTCGATTCCGAATTGCGTGAGCAGTTCGTCGCAGCGGCTTCGCCGTTCCTTTCGGTTCAACGGCTGAGTTTCGAGAATCGCCATGATATTCTGCTCGACCGTCATTTTACGGAAGATGGATTCCTCCTGGGGAAGATAGCCCATTCCCATGCGAGCGCGCTTGTACATGGGGAAATCGGTGACTTCCTTGTCCTCGAACAACACGCGTCCGCCATTTGGACGCACGAGGCCGACGATCATGTAAAAGCTGGTCGTTTTGCCGGCGCCATTCGGGCCGAGCAGGCCCACGATTTCTCCCTTCCGGCAATTGATGTCCACGCCATTCACCACGGCGCGCTGACCGTAGATCTTTACGAGTTTCTCGGTGCGGACGACTTCTTTGCCGACCGTCGCTTGAGGGGTGTCTGTGATTATCACGCCGGTGGTTACTTCACGGTTTCACTGATAATGACGGTTTTGGTCGGACCCTTCGTGGACATATGACCGTCGCGGTTCAACGTGATCACCGTGCTGTCATCGGTGGCGATGACCCAATCGGTCCCTTTCTTCACGTCGGGCCTCCCGGTAAGAACGATATCGCCGGTGGTGGCGTTGTAATCCGCCTTCGTGCCGTGACCGATGGAATGAGTGATGGTTCCATTGGCTTCCAGCTTGTCCTGGGTGATCTCCACGCGGCCACCGGGATTCATTTCCGCCACGGCTCTTTCCAATCCGCCGCCGCCGGTCTTTTTCGGAGTTTCGCCGGGCTTCGCCAAAACCGGGCGGGGTGTTGCCTTGCCTCCCGGCTTCGCCGGTTCTTCGTGTTTCAAGTGGGCGGTCAGCTTGTCGCAGACGACATTAAACTCCGGGTCCTTGACGACGACATCGATCATGAAGATGGCGATGTGCGCCTTTTGATCGAAAGTCGCCTCCCCGGAGGTAATTTCGGTCGGGCCCTTTTCTTTCTTTTCGTCGGACGCGGCTTGATCGGGAAGCACGCCATCGGCGCCGGGAGTGGCGCCTTTCGACGGGAGCGCGCCGCCATTAAGCGGATCACTGGGATTAAAAACATCGGAACGAGGGACGGGAAGTCGCTGCGATTGCGCGAATGCCGAGGGAACGGCAAGAGCCGCGGCAATGATGCAGAATAAGGGCTGTTTCATCACGGTGCTTTGGACTCGGAAGCCGGCTGGGGCGCTGCGGACACGGTCGATTGGGGAGGCGTTGGGTTTTCGGAGGAGGGTTTCGGGGTCTGGTTGTCCAGATTATAGATGAGCATCCGCACGGAACCGCCGAGACTGCCCTGCTTGGTTTTGGTATTAAACTCCATGGATTCGCCGGTGAGAATGAAATCCTCCCGCCGGATGGTCACGCGCTTGTGAGTGGATATGACGCTCGTATTCAAGTCGAGAATGGATGTCGGGAGATCGATGTACATCTCATGCTGGCCCTGCTCGTCGAAGGTTTCGACCTGCATGTCCGCCATATCGATGTGATCGGCGTCGAGCCGGGTGGCCACGCCGATCACGAACATCATCTGGATCTTTCCATCATTGTCGAAATATGGGATTTTAAGACCCTTGGCCGGATGTTCCGCTGCGACGGGGATGTCATGCATCCTCTCGTTCCCCTTGTCAGCCTTCCCTGCCGCCGCGACGTCTTTCCCTCCAGTTTCAGCGGCGGAAGCCGGAGCAGCATCGGGAACTGGAGCCGGAGTGGGGTCCTGTTTTTTCGGCGACCCACCGGCACTGGCAACGGTTTTCGCGGTTTTCGCGGTTTCGATTGACGGCCACCAATGCAGATAGAAGGCGCCCACTCCAAAGATTGCAGCAAGGATAACCACCACGAACAGGTTACGAAACGAGCGCATGGATCTGCTTCAATTGTTTCAGCAACGACGGGAGTTGCGCCAGCGGAACCTGATTCGGGCCGTCGGACATGGCCTGGCTGGGATCTTCGTGTGTTTCGATGAAGATGCCGTCGCACCCCGCGGCTGCGGCAGCCCGGGCGAGCACCGGCGCAAGCACGCCGTCTCCGCTGGTCTTGTCCCCTCCCCCTCCGGGACGCTGCACGGAATGCGTCGCGTCGAATACGATATGATAACCGGCTTCCCGAATCCAATAGAGCGAGCGCATGTCAGCCACGAGATTGTTGTAGCCGAATGTAGCGCCTCGCTCGGTGAAAAAAAAGCGATCATTACCGAACGCAAGCAATTTTTCGGCGATGTTCCTGACATCCCACGGCGCGAGGAACTGGCCCTTTTTGACATTGACGACCCGCCCGGTCTCGGCCGCGGCGTGAATGAGGTCGGTCTGACGGCAAAGAAACGCCGGGATCTGCAGGATATCGATGAACTCCGCGGCAATCGCCGCCTCCTCGGGAGAATGGACATCCGTGGTGACGGGCACCCCCAATTCGCGCCCGATTTCTCCGAGAATCCGGCAGCCTTCCCTGACATTGAGCCCACGGAAGGATTTGACCGACGTGCGATTGGCCTTGTCGTAGGATGCCTTGAAGACGAATTGGGCATCGATCTCCACGCAGATCTGCTTGAGCTGGCGGGCCATGCGCCAGACGAATTCTTCGGATTCGATGACGCAGGGGCCAAGGATAAATAGAGGGGCCGGGCCGCCCAACTGGCAGCCTCCGACGGAAAGAGCTGGACTCGCCACGCGGCTCAGGCTCCGTAGCTCTTGGTAAATTTTTTGCGGCCTTCTTCTTCGGAGCGGGCGGGAGGCGCGGCGGCGGGAGGCACGGCGGAGGAAATCTCGGGCACGGGCGCAGGCGATTGAGGCTCCGGCGCGGGCGGTGAAACCAAGCTTCCCGGCGCCATTCCCGAAACGTCGTGGCCGGCGGCGCCAGCCACCTCGACAAACGCTCCTTCCAACTGGCTTACCGCGCTGTCAATCACACGCTGCTCATCCCTGTTCAGATTGCCGCGAGTCTTCGCGCGGATCACCGCGAGCTGATCGATGAACATTTTAGCGAGCGGGAGATTGACCTCGGCCTGTCCGCCTTGCGGATTCGGGATCTGCCCCAGGAAAAGGGCGGCGTTTTGCGCCTGCATCATGACGAATTCGACGAAAATCTGCGTCATTTCGCCCGCTTCGGTTTGAGGTTGGACTTCGGCCATAAGGAAAAGAGTATGCTTCGGAAATCGCGGCTGGAAATGAAATTTCTTCTAATCGCCGGCGCGCCGCGAATCCCATGCTGTAAAACGGGTCACGGCTTCGCCGTCGGCCGCACGACCACAGTCACCGAGGGCTGGTGAAAATATTCGCGCGCGACGCGGCGAATGTCTTCCATGGTGATCGCCCGGATCTGTTCGCGCTGGACCAAATGGTAGCTATGGCCCAAGCCATAGAGTTCATTCAACGCGGCCTGGAAAGCGAAGGCTTGATTGCTCTGGTTTCGGATATCCTGCTGGCCGATGCTCTTTTCCCGGGCGCGCGCCACTTCCCCGGCAGTGAGCCCCCCGCTCGCCAACTTTTCGATTTCCTCCGCGAGAGCCGCTTTCACTTGCGCGAGCTTTTCCGGCGCCGTGCCGAGATAGAAAGCGAACATCCCCGCCGCCAGCCCGGACATCATGCTGCTGCCGACGAAATAGGCCAGGCCCATCTCCTCGCGGATCCGAAGGAAAAGACGGGACCCCAGATCGCTGCACGCCTCGTCGATCAATTCGAGCGCCGCGCTGTCCGGATGAAACAGGTCGATCCCAGGAAAGCCCACCATCAGAATGGCCTGCTCCTTTTCCTTGATCTGCTCCGCTTCACGGGAAGACGTGAGTTTGGGCGGTCGCGGAACTTCTTTCAGCGCCGGCTCTCCGACCGGCAATGTGGCAAAGATCTCTTCGGCGAGATCTCTCACCTCGCCGGCCCGCACGTCGCCAAAAACAGCGAACACCCCATTGCTTGCGACCAGATAGCGGTCGCGATATGCGATGAGGTCTTCCGACGTGAGCGAGGCCACCGATTCGGGCGTCCCGGAACTCCGCAACGCATAGGGATGCGGCCCGAAAATATTTTCGCGCAAAAGCCGCCTGGCAATGGCGGTCATATCCTCGTCCTCGGCCTTGATGGACGCCAATTGCGCTTCCTGTTCGCGCGTCACAGCCTTGGCCGGCATCGTGGCATGCTGCAGAATATCGGAGAGGATCTCGAGGCCGGCCCGCAAATCGGGCCGCATGACTCGCGCGGAAACGCTAATGCTGTTATTGCCCGATTCGCTGCCGACGGCGCCGCCGAGTTCCTCGATTTCATCCGCGATTTGCTCGGCCGTGCGCCGCCGGGTCCCCTTGAGCACGACCTTCGAAAACAATCGCGAGATGCCGCTCGTCTCCGCTGTCTCCACGAGAAGGCCCGCCTTGAAAACGGCATTCATGGAAACCAAAGGCAGCCGCGGGTCTTCGCGAACGAGCAACCGCAGACCGTTCGACAGCTCGAAACGCTGAATCTCCCCCGCTTTGATCGTGGCAGGCGGCGCCTGGATTCGGGCCAAGGCGCCCTGGGGATTCAGGGAAACGGAGGTGAGCCGGCGATCCGTGATATATGTGGTGAGCACACGGCGGATATCCGCGGCCGTCACTCGCTGAATGGACTCCAGGTAATCCCGGGAGAAATCCAGATTGCGGGTGAGAAGCCAATTCGAACCGAGATCCGATGCGCGTCCGCGCATGGTGGTCACGGACTGCAACTGCTGGCTAAGAGACATCTTGCGCGCTTTCGCGAGTTCGCGTTCGGTCACGCCGCCGTCGCGCAATTCCCCGATCAACCGGACCACTTCGCATTCGACCTCCTGCCTTTTGTCGGGATCCAGCAGCGCATCGACGCCAAATAGACCGACCTGCCCCGGCGCGTAGCACCAGGAGTCGGCGGAATGGACGAGAGCCAGTTCTTCGCGCAGGCGCTTATAAAGGCGGGAACTCCGGCCTCCGCCCAGGACGACCGCCGCGACATCGAGCGCCGGAATGTCCGGATGCGACGCCGCGGGAACATGCCACGCAAGGTGCAGCCTGGTGAGCTCGGTCGGGAATTCGATATTCCTGTCCCGCCGCCCGAGTTGGGGAGCTTCCGGCGGAATGAAAACCGGCGGCAGGCTGCAGCGGGGATGCGCGGCGAAAATCTCCGAGAGCTGAGCGTGGACGCTGACGGCATCGACGTCGCCCACGACGACGAAGAACATATTGTTGGGAACGTAGCGCGCCTTGTAATAGGCCATGAGCTCATCCCGGGTAATCCCATTGAACACGTCCAGGTGGCCGATGATGGGGTGGCGATATGGATGGGAGCAGAAGGCAGTATCAAAGAGCGTGGTAAAACTGACCCGGTCGGGATCGTCATTGCCCATGGCGAATTCCCGGCGGATGACTTCCTGCTCCTTCGCATATTCTTCCTCCGGCAGGGTGGAATTCATGACGGCGTCAGAAAGGAGATCCAGGGCGATTTTCACGCCTTTCGCGGGGATATCGATCCAATACACCGTCCTGTCGAAAGACGTGTAGGCATTGATATAGCCGCCGACGTCCTGGATGGACTGCGCGAACTCGCTCGCGCCCCGCTTTTCCGTGCCCTTGAAAAGCATGTGCTCGAGCATGTGGGAGATGCCTGCTCCGAGGTGCCGATCCTCGTGGATGCTCCCCGTTTCCACCCACACCTGCACGCTCGCTACGGGCGCGCTGTGATCCTCCTGCACAATGATGCCCAAGCCGTTCGGCAATTCCCAAGTGCGGGCTGTCACGGTCGGGAACTGCATGGCAGCCCCCGATTCAGCCGGCTGGCCGATGTAGGAAAAAGTATCCATCAGATAAGAAAGGACCGGCGACCGCCGGCGGATTCAGCGGAGTTCTTCCGCAGGATAGTCGGAGACGACCCGCCGGCTGGGGGTCGACTTTTCCGGCAGATACGGAACAACGAAAGCTTCATGAAAGGAGTAACCTCCCTTGAAATCGTCCACTGAATCCGTTTCGGATTTCCCAAAAACGCCCGCTTTGATAAAATTGAAAACCATGTCACCGAAATCCTCGCACCGGCGCACTCCCCAATAATTGAGGACCGTCGGCACCATGGGGCCGTATTGCCTTAGCGCGTATTGCCGGACGCCTTCCAGGAGTTGCTGACCGGTGACATGCGAATCGGTTTCGCGGGCCTTCTTCCGGGCCTTGATTGTGAAATCGAGCGCATCGCGAAGGAAGTGATAAGCCTCGCGATCGAACCTGGGGTCCTGTTGGACGATGTGCTCGAGTTTTTCACAAAAATCAAATTTCTGCATATTTTGGAGCGATTTCGCGGCGTTCATTCAAAACACCGCTGGCGCAGCGCCTTCCGGCGGATAACCTTTTGGGTCAAAGCAGCAGCGATGAGTCACGCATTGAAATTACGGAGCCATGCTAAGCGCGATCCCAGAAAGCGTCAACTGCTGGCTCTGGTCGCCGTGGCGTTCCTTTCGGGGCCCGTTCTCCCCCGAGTGAAAGGCCAGGCGCACTCTTCGCCGGCGGTGGCGGATGAACTGCGGGCGGCGAGACTGATGGAGTTTAATCTCGCCGCCAAAAACGCAGACGCGGAGGAGTGGAACAAGCTCGATAAAGCCTACTCTGATATGGATATTAAATATCCTCACGAGGTGGCCGTGAAGAACGATTGGGCTCAATATCTCTGGGATCGGGGAGAGAAACGGCTGGCCATGGAGAAATGGGAAGCAGTGACGAAGACGGATCCAAAAAATGCCCCGGCGCTGAGCAGCCTCGGCAATGGCTACCTGGGAATGGGAAAAATAAAGCGGGCGGCGGATTGTTTTACCCGGGCTTCGGAGAGCGCGCCAGCCAACGCCTCCTACCATTTTGACCTGGCCAATGTGGTTTTCATGTTTCGCCACGACCTCCTCGACGCCGCGGCGCCAGACGAAAACAGGATGATTCAGCGGGCGTTGAGCCACTTTGCGGAAGCGTCGCGGCTGGAACCGCTGAATGTGGAGTACGCAAAAGCCTACGGGGACGTGTTTTACTATCTTCAGCCGCCCGATTGGACGAGAGCGCTAACCGCATGGGAGCATTTTCTGGAAATCACTCCCTATAAGGACTTTGCGTATTCAAATCTGGCCCGCGTGCATATGAAATTGGGGCAGAAAGCGGAAGCGCGCGCCTGCGTTTCCCGGATTCAGACGCCCGAATTTGAGCGCCTGAAAGCGCGTCTGAACGAGAGAATCGACACAGAATAGGGGGGCTTCGGTAGGGAGGGCGTCATTTTCCGGAAAACCTGGATTGACGAGGTGGCAATCGATCCCTATGGTCGGAAACCTCTACACACCTTCAAAAATCAATTTTACAAGCCAAGGGAAACCACATGCCTGAAGTAATCGTTCGCAAAGGAGAGCCTATTGACCGCGCTCTGAAACGCCTCAAGAGCAAGCTCGACGCCGAGGGGATCATGGATGAAGTGCGACGCCTCCGCGCCTTTGAGACGCCGACACAAAAATCGCGCCGCAAAGCGAAAGCCAACGCAAAGCGCGCCAAAGCAAAGTTTCGCTTCAATCCCGCCTGAGCGGTTTTTCTCTCTCCAGCTTCAGCGTCTTTCAAGCATAGCCAGCCTGCATCGGCTGGCTGTTTGCTTTTCGGGTGGCGCATACGATGGCCCCACGAGGGCGGATGGCGCGGCCTTGCAAATTGCCCCGCTTAGCTCTCACATTCGCACACGACGCGGAAACCCACATCGTTGGACGAATAGTCCGGAAGATTGAAATTGCGAGCGGCGGCGCGCAGATTTCCGGCCCTGGATTTCCAACTACCGCCACGATAGATGCGTTTATGCGCGGCGGCGACGCCTCTGGGATTGACGCGCTCTTTTCCTTTGTAGCTCTCGAAGACATCCAGGCACCATTCGAAAACATTACCCGCCATGTCTTCGATCCCAAAGGGGCTGGCTCCCCGAGGGTAGCTTCCGACCGGAGCGGTCTCCGCAAACCCGTCGTCGATCACCGTATCCCGCCACGCGAAGTTCGTACGTTTATCGGCGAAGTTCGCGAGGTTGCCCATGTCGAGCTTTTCGCCCCACGGAAAGATCCGATTATCAATCCCTCGCGCCGCGTATTCCCATTCGGCCTCCGTCGGCAGACGATATTTTCTTCCTTGCCTGGCAGAGAGCCACGCGCAGAATTTTTCGGCGTCGCGACTGTTCAGATAAACCGCGGGATGATTTTCATCCGCCCACGGCGCGCGCTTGGTGCGATGACTGGGGTCAAATATCTCGTACTGCGCATTGGTCACCGGGAAGCGCGCCATGAAAAAACACGAGATCGACACAGGCGTTACCGGCTGTTCTTGCGGCGCGGCCTCCGGCTCCGCACTGCCCATCTGAAACGAACCGGAGGTTACGAGGCGCATCTCCATTCCCATCGTGTTGGTGAAACTGGGATACATTTGCCGCTCATGCGCGCGGCTGACGGGAGAAGGCTGAATGGTGGGTTCTTTGGGCGCGGGCGGAGCCGATGCACTCGTCTGCGGCTTTTTCACGGGCGCGACCGATGAGCGGCCCGGCACAGACGCCTGAGGCTTTGCGGAAACAGCGGGCGCCGAGGGGCGGGAAGGCAGTGGCGCGGAGATGGGCAAACCCGCGGCTTCCTCAAGATATTCGTCGATTAAATCCTCGGCTTGTCCACCGGTCAGCCCGAGACCTTCTCCCATGTTGCAGAGAGCATCCCGCTGGTCGTCGCTCATCTCTTCGCCATCGATGCCCAGCCTCGAGAGTTGCAACATGCGGCGAAATTCATCGAACGGATCCTTCGCAGCGGGGACTCCGCCACCCTGGGCCTGAGGAGGCGGCGCCTCACTTTGCGCCGTGACACGGGAGGCGCCGAGGCGGGCGAGTTCAGCTTCGATGGCCGCCTGCATGATTGCCGGCACGAGACCCAATTGCCGCCCGCGTTCCATAAGACGCGCTTCGTCCTGTTCCCGCAATTTCTTGTCTCCCACGGCGAAGACGAGGAGCTTTTTGAACTCCGTGAGCCCCTCCGCCACAATCTTATTCTGAAGCTCCAGATCGAATTCCGCGCGCGCACTCGGATCGAGCAATTTGGTCCTGGCCTCGGCCAGGAAGGCGGGCGCCTCATCGAGCCCGGCCCGCAGAAGCTGGGCGAGAGGATTGCTCGGCTGATTTTTGAGCGGCAGCTTTTTCTGCCACCAAATGAGCAACTGGCGGCAATTTTCTTCAATCTGCTCCGCGCTGGGATTTGCCTCGAAAGAAAGACAAAGCCGGGCGTAGTAGTCGTCCGAATTGTAATTCTTCCAGGCGTCCCACCGGAGCGGGTTGTCGGGAATTGGAATGGGAAGCGCCACGCGCTAAAAAAATCGCGTATCGCGGATTTAGACAACCTTGATTTGCAACAAATCAGCCGTTGCTGTTTCTATTTCGCTGTCCGACAGCCCGGTATTGCGCGCGATCTGCACGCGGTTTTGTCTGCCATAGGCGTCCACGATGACCTCCAGCACCTGGTTCTCATTGTAGCTGTAGGTCAATTCCACGGGCGAACCCTTGGGCAAAAACGGCGGCAATTCGATATCGCAAATTCCCAGCGGCGTGCATTCGCCCGGAACGGTGCTTTCTCCTTCCACGACGCGCACGATGGCGTTTTTCATGTTCGCCTTGGCGGTGCCGAAGGAGTTTTTAATCTCCACTGGCACCGGGGTCATTTTCTTGATCATCGGGAAGACATACTCCTCCACGCGGCTGTCGTCCCAAAGCACCACCCCCAGCGTGTGCGTGGTGATGTTCGTGACTTTGATCAGAGAACCGTCGTCGCTCGAAAATCGGTCGCGGACTTCCTGGGGCAAGGTCCGCTCGCCCACTTCGTCTTCCTCGGCGAGCAGAGCCAGGACTGCCTGGACTGCGGCGCCGACCGCCACGGCCTCATCAGGGCTGACGTCGTCCGCCACCGGGACATTGGAAATCTGGCGGATCATTTCGCGCACTGAAGGCATGCGGGTCATGCCTCCCGTAAGCAGGATGCGGTCAATCTCCTGCCACTGAAGATTGGCCTCGGCCATTACGATTTCACAGATCGTCTTGCATTTCTCAAGGAGGTGGCGGCAGCGATGCTCGAATTCGTCGCGGGTCAGTTCCAGCTTTACGCTCTTGCCATTGTAACTGTGGACGATGGTCGTCCTGGAGCGGCTGGAAAGCTGAATCTTCGCGGTGAGCGCGCGGCTGTAGAGATCCTGGTAGCTCTGCAAATCGAGCAAGGGGTTCTCTCCATGCACCTCGTCGAATTCGTCCGCCACCCAATTCACAATGATATCGTCCCAATCCTTGCCGCCGAGCCGATGATCTCCATTGCTGGCGAGCATCCGGATGTGATGGGTTTCGATCCGCATGATCGTCACGTCGAAGGTGCCGCCGCCAAGATCGAACACGAACACTGTCTGGTTGGAATCCAGTTTATCCAGGCCGTAAGCGAGCGCCGCGGATGTGGGTTCGTTGATGACCTGGAGGACGTTGAGGCCGGCGAGTTGACCGGAATGCAAGGTCGCCGTGCGCTCGGCGTCATTGAAATAAGCAGGCACCGTGATCACCGCGTCGGTGACCGGTTCGCCCAGATATTTTTCGGCGTCGTTCTTCAGTTTCTTGATGATGAGCGCCGACAATTCCTCGGCGGAATAGATCTTCCCATTGAAGTCGCGATGAAACTGCGCCTTGCTCTTGCCCATCTCCCGCTTGACGAAATCGACGATTTTCTCCGGTTCCGCGACGGCATTTTGCTTCGCCATCGAGCCCACGATGGCATTGGTGCCGTCGAAAAGGATGACCGATGGGGTGATGCGCTCGCTCTCGGCATTGGGGATGATCTGCGGCTTCCCGTACGCGTCGATATGCGCCACAGCGCAAAAAGTGGTGCCGAGGTCAATTCCGACCGCTTTTCTTGGATAATTGGCTATCTCATCTGAGCTCATTTGGGGGTCTTAAAAAAGTTCTTCCGGCATCATGCACGAAGTGCGCCATGCTACGGAAGCGCTCATTTCTGAGAATGAGCAGAATTCGGGAGGCTGGGAGGCGTTTGACGCCATTTTTTGATGACCACGTCTTCCGCGCGCAGGACGCGACCCTTCCAAAAGAAGCCGCGCTTCTTGACCTGCACGATGTCGCCGTCCTCTTGCGGATCGCCCGCGGGCTCGACCGCCACAGCGCGCTGGTTTTGTTTGTCGAGCTTTCCCGAGCTTACGGGCAGCATGCTGCACTCCAGCCGCGCGAGCACTTCGATGATGAATTCGCAATTATGCTGAATGTTCGTGTCCATGGTTTTCAGGCGATCCAACAGAAATTTGTCCACCGGATTCGACGTTCCCGCCGCATTTGCGACGAGTTCCTGCATTTGACCGTGAATCAGCGAGAGATCGTCGTAGAGCGAAATCAGGTCGCAAATCACCGGTTTCAGGACTGTTTCCAGAAGAAAACCGTCTTTGTAGCCCTTCAACTCTTCGTGCAACGCATCGAACATCCGCTGATTGACGCCGTTTTTTTGATCGAGCATCGCCTGAAGGTTCTCGACCAAAACGGGGATCGCTTTGTGCGCGTCGTTAACGCCCTCCGAAGCCTTCTCCATCTTGTCATCCAGTCTTCCCAGCAGAGCGGCATTCTCACCGGAAGCCCGCACCAACGCTTCCAGACCGAGCAGCACCGGGCGCAGAATATGAGCGGGGCTCAATGGCTGCCGGGCGGCCCTGTCCTCGGGCGGACGAGCCGCCGTCTTCGCGCCCTCCGCGCGCTTCGCCAGGGCAAGATGATCCTCCGCTTCCTGAAAGAGGCCCCGCAACTGCGATTCCACATCGATTTCTTCGTGATTCGGCATGTCACCGTTGATTTAGCGAAATTCAGGCCAAGCTCGTTTCTATTTCAGTGAAAATCTCCGGATGCCGTTTAAACCGGCGCCCGCACACCGTAAAAACCGCAAATCGCAGCCACCAGCCCTGGAATGTCATAGCGTTTCGCTTCCGCGTCCACGGTGAGTCCCAAAGAACGCATCGTTTTTGAGGTGACCGGACCGATCGAAGCCGTCTTGAGGCCATCGGGGAGAGCCAGTTTCAATGCCATGAAGTTTTCCACCGTGGAGGAACTGGTGAAGGTGATCAAGTCCGCGCCCTCCTCCTTGAATCGCGCGAGGGCCCCGCTCACATCCTCCGTCTCGGGCACGGTGCGATAGGCTATCGCCTCGTCCACGATGGCTCCGAGTTTCGTGAGTTCCGCGGGCAGGACATCGCGGGCCTGCTCGGCCCGGGCCAGCAGGATTTTTAGATTTTCGACCGAGCCATCTTTTTTGAAAGCCTGGACGACCGCTTCGGCGACATATTCCTCGGGTTGAAGATCCACGTGGAGATGAAACTCCCGCACGCGGGCCGCCGTTGCGGGGCCAATCGCCGCGATGCGCAGTCCGCCGATCTCCCGCGCATCATTGAAGATCTTGTAAAACATTTCAAAGAACGCGTTCACGCCATTCGGGCTGGTGAAGACCAGCCAATCGTACGTGTGCGAGTCCTGCACGAGCTGGCCGAATTCGAACAAATCCTTCGGCGGTTCAATGCGAATCGTGGGCAGTTCCAGCACATCCGCGCCCAATCGCCGCAGGGAAGAAGTCAGGCCCCCCGCCTGGCGGCGTGTGCGCGTGACCACGATGCGCTTCCCAAAAAGCGGCCGCGTCTCGAACCAGTTCAGCGTGTCGCGCAGCCCCACGACGCCACCAATGACGGCCACCGCAGGCGCCTTGAAACCGGACTCCTCCACCTTTTGAGCGATCGTTCCGAGCGTGGCGCGGAGGGTCTGCTGGCGGCCGGTGGTTCCCCAGCGCACGAGCGCCATGGGGAGATCCGGAGAAGCGCCGTGATCGAGAAACTTCGCGGTGATCACCCCAATCCGTTCCACGCCCATCAGCATGACCTTGGTGCCCGGCGCAGTGGCGAGCTGTTGGAAATCGAGTGTGCTTTCGGTTTTCGTGGGATCCTCGTGACCGGTGAAGATCGTAAGCTGCGCCGCGTGTTCGCGGTGCGTCACCGGGATGCCCGCATAAGCCGGGGCGGCAAGCGCGGAAGAGACGCCGGGAATGATCTCGAACTTCAGCCCGGCCGCCGCGAGCGCTTCCGCTTCCTCTCCACCGCGGCCAAACATAAACGGATCGCCTCCCTTCAGGCGCACCACGCACTTTCCCTCACGCGTCTTTTCCACGAGAAGCGCATCGATCTCTTCCTGGCGAAGCGTATGCTGGCCCGCTTTTTTTCCGGCATAAATGATTTCCACGCCTGCCGGCGCCCACGTCAGGATCTCGGGATTGCAGAGATAATCGTAGATAATCACCTGTGCGCGCTCGACCACCTCTTTGACTTTAAGGGTCACCAGCCCGGTATCCCCCGGCCCCGCCCCGGCGAGATAACAGATTCCTTGAGATTTGGCGGCGGCGGATTTCATAAAATTGCGACCGGCACATTAGGGCGAGGGAGCGAGCCAGCCAAGAGGCAATGATGAATGACGAGAGCGGAACCCCGCGGAGGATCGTCATTCGCCGTTCGTGCGTCGCCCGTCATTCCAACGCAGCAAACAATGCCTGCGCCACGGCCTCCGGTTGTCCCGCCTCGCCTTCGGCTTTCGAGCGCTTTGGCGGATCGCTTTCCGCGCCGAAGAGGATGGCCTCCATTTGCATGCGGGATCCGAAAATCCGCGTGCGCACCCCGACGGGCAGCGCGCAATCGCCCGAGAGCAGCCGCTGCAATTCCCGCTCGGCGCGAATGGCCAGGTGGGTTTCGGGATGATCGATCTTTTGGAGGATCGCGGTAATCTCGGGACGATCGGCCCGGCTTTGCAGAGCGATCGCGCCCTGGCCGATGGCCGGAAGGAGGTGTTCTTCGAGCGATGAAACGTGAAATCGCCATCCGCCAAATTCCAGCGTGCCCGGCCCGAGATCGTATCCCAGCCGCTCGAGTCCCGCCTGGGCCAGGATGATGCCAGCAGTCTCCCCGCTTTCGCCCAGTTTTCGCAGGCGGGTTTGCACATTCCCACGCCATTCCACGATCCCCACATCCGGCCGCAGCCAACACAACTGCCGTGCCCGCCGGACGCTGCTGGTGCCAAGAACGCTGCCGTGAGGCAGAGTCGTGAAGGTGTGGGGATGCCGCGCAATCAGGACATCGCCGGTCGCCGCGCGCTTGAGCACCGCTGTGACCAGGAGCCCCGGAGGATTGTGGCCGGGAAGGTCTTTCAGACTGTGCACGGCCACGTCAATGGCGCCTGTCAGGAGGGCGTCTTCCAGTTCCTTGGTGAAAAGCCCTTTGCCTCCCGCTTCGTTGGCGCGAAGGAGGCTGAGATCGAGCTTTTGATCTCCGCGAGTGACGAAGACTTTCTGCTCCACCGGCAAATCCGGAAGGACGGCGGCCAGAGCCGCGCGGGTAAGGTCCACCTGGGCCAGCGCCAGCGCTGAACCCCGAGTGCCCACGACGAAAGGCTTCACTATTTCGCGCCCTCCGGCGCATTGCCAGGAAGGCGCCCCCCATTCCCGGACCAGCCACCCGCGAGCCATTCCAGAAAGGACGTGGCGTGGCGTTCGATCATTTGCTCGCACACCACGACCTCCTGCCGGCGAGTATTCATCGAATGATCCGCGAATTCCTGGAGTTCATCCATGGCATAAAGATAGACGCCATCCAGCTTAGCGACTCCGGGATCGATGTCCCGCGGCACGGCGAGATCGATGCAAAAAAGCGGGCGATCCGGGCGGGCGTGCATGATCGGCGCGAGTTGAGCAGCCGTCAGCACGTGGTGAGGAGCGGAAGTCGAGCCGATCAGGATGTCCACGTCGTGAAAATCCCGCTGCCACTCATCGAAATGGATGGCCTTGCCATTCATCTTTTCAGCGAGCGCCGCGGCCCGGTCATAAGACCGGTTCGCCACGAAAATGGATTGCACTCCACGGCTGTGCAGCGCGCCCGCGGTCAATTCCGCGGTCTCCCCGGCGCCGAGAATCATCACCTTGCAATGGCTCAGGCGCCCGAAAATCTTTTCCGCCAATTCCACCGCCACCGATCCCACGCTCACCGCGCCGCGCGTGATATTGGTCTTCGTGCGCACCTCTTTGGCCACGTTGAATGCGCGCTGAAACAGCTTATTCAGATGCCGGGAAGTGGCGCCCCCGCCGCTCGCCGCCGCGTACGCTTTTTTTACCTGCCCCAGAATCTCGGTTTCCCCCAGAACCATCGAGTCCAACCCGCTGACCACGCGGAACAGATGCCGGACCGTTCCCGCTGTTGGCAGACGAAAAAAGGCATCCCCCTCCGGCGCCGCCGCTGCGCGCGCGGCCGAGAATTGGTGAATCGCGGCAAATCCCTCCGCGGTTTGCTCGGCGGCAAGGTAAAACTCCACGCGATTGCACGTGGAAACGATGACCGCTTCGCTGACACCCGGGGCGTGGCTCAGAGCCGCTGCCGCCGCGGCGATTTCGCCGTCGGGAATGGCAAATTTTTCGCGAAGATCGACTCCCGCGGTATGGTGACTGAGTCCGACGCAAAGGATCTCCATGGCTAATGCACCACCTTGTCGGAGATGAAGTTGAGGCCGCCCAGGGAGAGAAGGATCACGCTGAAGGCGGCCACGGAAAGCCACGCCACGCGCCGCGGACTGATCCGATGCCGAAGACCCGCGCCCAGAATAAAACCGTAGAGGATCCAGACTCCGATCGACCAGCGGGTGAGCGCGGAGTGCGCAAAAATATTGCCGATGGCGAATCCGGCGCCGAGCCCCGCAGTGAGAAGAATAAAGCCCGTGATGATCAACCGATGATTGGCCACCGCAAGATCGTGGATCGATGGCAGACGATAGAAAATCGAATGGATGTGGTGGGTCTTCAACTGCCGCTCCTGCGCGAGGTACATGAATCCCGCGACGCTCGCGAGGGCGAAAGCCCCGTAGGCGACTACCGAGAGCGCGGCGTGGAGTTCCAGCCAGGAATTCGGGACGGCGTGGCTTTTCACCGGCACGTCCTTGAGCAGGAGCAGCGCGCCCACCTGGAATATGAAAACCAGCGGGGAAGTGAATGCGCCCAAGAGGGAAATGCGATAAGTGGGCCCGATGAGGAGATAGAAAAGCACCATCGACCAAGCCAGAAAGATGATCACTTCAAAGAGACTCGTAAGCGGACACCGCCCGTCCATTTTCCCGCGCTCATAGAGAAAACCGGTCTGAAAGAGGAACCCCGTGAGAATGGCGAAGAAGTTCAGCCGCGACGGTTTGTACACACGCGCGCCCAGGGCATGCATCGTGTATGCAAGCCCGAAGAGAAAACAGAACGTGGATATGACCAGCAGAAGGTGGTCCATGCGAGGGGAAGGAAGTTATAGCGAGGATTGCGACGTTTGGCAAACCTGTCTCCCAATTGCAGATTGCGCCCCGCGGCGCGTTTTCCAGGGAAGACGGGTTCTCCTCCGCGCCAGTCGAGTAAATATTTTCGCTTTATCAGGAAGCGCTAGGGCACCAGCGTGAAATAGACAATAGCGCAAACGATCACGGATACGGCAACAGCCGTAAGGCCGAGAGGACGCCACTTCGGCACGAGGCACCAGAGCAGGAGCCCTGTCCCGCACGTGATCAGCAAGAGCACCGCGGTCGCGTCGATGATGAAACGCCAGCCGGGGCCGGCATCTGTCCCGCGATGGAGATCGACAAAGCGACCGCTGAATCCGTGCGATTCGAGCGAGACTTCGGCGTGGCCGTCGGCGCGCTGAATCGTGGCGTCGGTGTGGCGTCCAGGAGACTTGAATGAAATTGTGAGGTGGTCATCCTCGATCTCAAATGAATCGAGCGCGCCCGTCGCAGCGAAATCCTTTCGGAGCTTCTCGACGATGACGAGTTTATCCGGATGAGTTGCCATCGCTTCAGGGATGGCTCCCTCTTTTTTTACGATGTGAGGTTCCGCGAAGCCGAACCATTCCTCATGGTTCAACATGATGCCCGTGACCGAAAAGAAGATCACCGCCAGCAGGCCGAGCATCGAAATGTAAATGTGAATCGTGCGCGACCATTTTTTGAAGAGCAGCCGGCGGTGATGGTAGGGGTCTGCGCTCATTGTGGAGGACCGTAAGTGAGGTCCGCCTGCCCGAATTCGGATGCGGCGGGAATAGTGCCTGTCGCGCGGCTTCTGCCACAGACAATTTTGCCGTTTTGGATCGCGTGCGTGCCGCGCTGGCGATTTACCTCGAGGAAAATAGTGTAGTCGCCGGTGGGAAGCGGCTTCCCCTGGTCATCGAGACCATCCCAGGCGATGCGGTAGTGACCGGCTGCCCGGGTGGCGCGCGTGACGGCGGCCGCCGACTGCTGGTCCTGCTTCGCGAGTTTCCACCATTCCGGAAGATCAGGAAGATACTTCGGGGCGTTGCCCCAAACAGTGACCGTGCGGACACGTTTGCTATTCGAGTCCTCGACCCACACGGCAACATAGGGCCGTCGTATTCCCCTTGGGTCAACAGGCGTCTTCAGGGTGATCGCGATAGAAACTTGAAAGCCAGCCGGCCAAAGCCCTGGTTTGCTTTCTTGCGGCATCGCAGCGGGTTTCGCCTGGGGAATCTCATAAAGCGCGAACCGCGGAGTGCGAAACTGTCTGCCGTCCGCCGCGACGATGAGGCACTCCATGTCAGCGATTTGACGCGCAAGGGCGATGCCTTCTTCCGGCTTCAACACGCAGAGCGTCGTGGCGAGCGCATTCGCGTTCGCGCTATCCGAAGTGATCACTGTCGCGCTGGCGGCGCCGTCCGCCGGCAACCCCGTGCGCGGGTCGAGAATGTGCGAGAAGCGCTTGCCCGCGATTGTGTAACCCCGTTCATACGATGCGCTCGTCGAAATCGCGCGATCCGTCAACCGCACCTGCGCGAGCGGCGGAGCGTTTTCCTCACTGTGCGTCGGATTCGCGACGCTGACTATCCACGGCGTTCCCGGCGCGGAAACGCCGCTCGCGAAAATATCACCGCCAATATTGAGCAGGATGCCCTGCGTCGCGGGCGACTTCGTGCGCGCGGCCACCACGGCCCTGCTGATGATGTAGCCTTTGCCAAGCGAATTGACATCGAGCGTTCCAGACGTAAGCCGCGTCACGGTGAGCGCGGGGCGATTGAGGATCCAACCCGGCTGGGCGAGGGAACGGACGATCGGCAGCAATGTCGCGGAACTCGGGAATGTTCCGCTTTTCTCCGCGGCCTTCCAGACGCCGGTCAGTTCGCCGAGATGGCCGTTGTAGGCGCCTCTGGATTTCGCCGTCCACCACTCGTACGAGGCGAGGACATCAAGCAATTCTCGCGAGCACGTTACCGGCTTGGTGCTGGCATTGACCTGACTGATTTCGCTGGCCTCGTCATAGGTGCTGAGGACTTTTCGCAAGCGCTCGATTTCCGAAAGCACCGTCGTCTCGACGATGGTTGCCTGCTGCGCATCCGCGGCATTCACTTGCAAATCGAGAGACGTGCCAAGAATTCCATCATGATGAAATGCAAACGGCTCCGCCGCCGCGCCACGGGAAGGAAGGACGCTCGCAATGGCGAAAAGCAGCAACGCGCCATGCGCGGCGCGAAATCTGAAACCATTTGGCGAAAGGAAGATGAAACCGAACATCAGTGCGAAGATGAGACTATTGATGTTAAGCGCTGGACCAGCTTTAGGCGATCAATACAAATCGCTTCATGTTGCGCATCGAACTGGCGGCTCATTGGTTCCGACCGTCCGGGGACGAACGCCATCGCGCCTTCGTTTGCCAAAATTGTTCACCCCGCACCGCAACATCGTGAAATTCTCTTTCAATTTTCTGCCCGCGTGTGATCCGCAAGACGCTCCTGATGACGGTCTGGTTAAGACCACAGAGAAAAGGCGCACGAGTAAAACCCGCGCGCCTTTTTGAGAAATAAGGATGAAGGAATCTTCGCCTCAGTAGCGGTAGTGATTGGCCTTGTAGGGCCCATCGACCGGCACATCGAGGTAGGCAGCCTGCTTCGCTGAAAGCGTGGTGAGCTTTACGCCGATCTTGGCGAGATGCAGCCGGGCGACTTCCTCGTCGAGCTTCTTCGGCAGGACGTACACGGCGGGCTTATAGGTGTCCTTGTTCTTCCAGAGATCAAGCTGGGCCAGCGTCTGGTTGGAGAAGCTGTTGCTCATCACGAACGAAGGATGGCCGGTGGCGCAGCCGAGGTTCACGAGACGGCCTTCCGCCAAGAGGAACACTGAGTGGCCGTCGGCGAAGACATACTTGTCCACCTGCGGCTTGATATTGACTTTCGAAACCCCCGGGAAGGCGTTCAACTTGTCCACCTGGATTTCGTTGTCGAAGTGCCCGATGTTCGCCACCACAGCCTGGTCCTTCATCTTCGAGATGTGATCGGCGGTGATGACGTCCACGTTGCCGGTGGTGGTGATGTAGATGTCGCCGCGGCCCAGGGTGTCTTCGAGGGTCGTGACTTCGTAGCCTTCCATCGCGGCCTGGAGCGCATTGATGGGATCGATTTCCGTGACGACGACCCGCGCGCCTTGACCGCGCAGCGATTGCGCGCAGCCCTTGCCCACGTCGCCGTAACCGCAGACCACGGCCACTTTGCCGGAGATCATCACGTCGAGCGCACGGTTGAGGCCATCGACGAGCGAATGGCGGCAGCCGTAGAGATTGTCGAACTTCGATTTCGTGACGGAGTCGTTCACGTTGAACGCCGGGACCAGGAGTTTGCCCAGTTCCTGGAGCTTGTAGAGGCGATGCACGCCGGTCGTGGTTTCCTCGGAAACGCCGCGCCATTCCTTGACGAGTTCGTGGAAAATGAAGGGATTCTCCGCATGGATCTTCTTGAGCAGATCCTTGATGACTTTCTCTTCATGCGCGTCGGACCCGCTGTTCACCCAATCGCTGCCCTCTTCGAGTTCGTAGCCTTTGTGAAGGAAAAGCGTCACGTCTCCGCCGTCATCGACTACGAGCTGCGGGCCCTTGCCTTCGTTGTTGACGATGGCCTTCCAGGTGCAGTCCCAGTATTCCTCGAGGGACTCCCCTTTCCACGCGAAGACGGGCACGCCGGACTTGGCGATCGCCGCGGCCGCGTGGTCCTGCGTGGAGAAAATATTGCACGAGGCCCAGCGCACATCGGCGCCGAGGGCGACAAGCGTCTCGATCAGCACGGCCGTCTGGATCGTCATGTGCAGGGATCCCGTGATGCGAACACCGGCGAGAGGCCGCTGGGGCGCGTATTGTTCCCGGATGGAAATCAGGCCCGGCATTTCCTTTTCCGCGATTTCGATTTCCTTGCGGCCCCAATCCGCGAGGGTGATGTCGGCGACTTTATAGTCCTGTGCCAGGGGTGCGATAGCTGTGCTCATAGTGGTTTGATTTTTGGGGTTGGAAGTATCGGTGATGATGGTTTGCGCTTTGCGGCGCTGAAAAGGGGTTGAATCGCGAGTCGGTGGAACTAAAACGCGGCCTTCTTGAGCGCCGCCGCCTTGTCGGTCTTCTCCCACGAAAGATCGGCGTCTTCCTTGCCGAAGTGACCGTAGTTCGTGCTCTTCGAATAGATCGGACGGAGCAGGTCCAGTTGGCCGATGATGTCCGCCGGCTTGAAGCTGAAGGTTTTCAAGACCGCCTTTTCGATCGTTTCTTCCGGCACGCTATTCGTGCCAAACGTGTCGATGTGCACGCTGACCGGTTCGGGGTGCCCGATCGCGTAGGCGAACTGAATCTCGCACTTCGCCGCGAGGCCCGCCGCCACGACGTTCTTCGCCACCCACCGGCCCATGTAAGCCGCGCTGCGGTCCACTTTCGAAGGATCCTTTCCGGAAAAGGCGCCGCCGCCATGCCGGCCCATGCCGCCGTAGCTATCGACGATGATTTTGCGCCCCGTAAGACCCGTGTCGCCCTGAGGCCCGCCCACGACGAACTTGCCGGTGGGATTGATGAGATACTCGGTGTGCTTGTTCAGCATCCACTTCGGCAGCACCTTCTTGATGATCTTCTCGATGCAGAACTTCTCGATGTCGGAATGCTCGGCATCCGCACTGTGTTGCGTGGAGATGACGACATTCGCGATCGAGACGGGCTTGCCGTCCTCATACACCACCGACACTTGCGACTTCGCGTCGGGCCGGAGCCAGTTGGCCTTCCCGCTCTTGCGAATGCGCGTCAATTCCCGGCCGAGGCGGTGCGCAAACATGATCGGCGCCGGCATCAGTTCCGGCGTCTCGTTGCATGCGTAGCCGAACATCAGGCCCTGATCGCCGGCGCCCTGCTCGGCGGTCTTCTTGCCCCTGGCCTTCTTCGCATCCACGCCCTGCGCGATGTCGGGCGATTGCGAAGTGATGATGTTGGTGACGAAAATCTTGTCGGCGTGGAAGACGTCATCGTCGTTCACATAGCCAATCTCCCTCACGGCATCGCGGACGATCTGGACGTAGTCGAGCTTGGCCTTCGTCGTGATCTCGCCGCCGACGATCACGATATTGCTCTTCGCGTAAGTTTCGCACGCCACGCGGCTGTGCTTGTCCTGCGTGAGGCAGGCATCCAGCACTGCGTCGGAAATCGTGTCGCAAACTTTGTCGGGATGGCCTTCACCGACGGATTCGGAAGAGAAGATGAAACGGCGTGGCATGAGGGAGTGGTTGGGTGAGGATGGAACGTGGAAACGGGATTGGGATCAAACAACGTATTGACCAATCATGATACGGTGATAGGTCTAGCTCAACTCCCGATGGCGTCAACCATAAAATCTCTGCGCCTGCTCGCCGACGAAACCCGGCTCCGCCTGCTGCTTCTTCTGCACAAGGAGGAATTGTCGGTGGTCGAACTTCAGGAGATCCTCGGCATGGGCCAGTCGCGCATCTCCATGCACCTGGCCCAACTGCGCCAGGCGGGCCTGGTGCGCGACCGCCGCGCCGGGAAAAACATCTACTACGCGCTCACGGACGATCCGATGCACGAGCAGCTTCGTCCGATCATCGAAGCCGGGGCCAAAGAGCTGCCGGAGGCGGCGGGCGACCAGGCCGGACTTCGGCTCACCCTCAAAAAACGAAGCGACAAGACCCGTGAATACTTCGATCAACTCGCCGGCAAACTGGGCCGCGCCCACTGTCCCGGCCGCACGTGGGAAAGCGTGGCGCACATGCTTTTCACGCTCGTCCCGAAAATCGTCATCGCCGATCTCGGCGCGGGCGAAGGCACGCTCGCGCAGCTTCTGGCCAAGCGCGCCAAACGGGTAATAGCGGTGGATAACTCCGAAAAGATGGTCGAGTTCGGCGTCGCGCTGGCCAAAAAACACGGCATCAAGAACCTCGAATTCCTGCTTGGGGATCTCGAATCACCCCCGATTGCTTCGGGTTCCATAGACCTCGCCGTGTTGAGCCAGGCGCTGCACCATGCCACCAACCCCGCCCGCGCAGTAGCCGCTGCCTACCGCATCCTGAAGAAGAGCGGCCGGCTCGCGATCCTGGATCTCGCCGCGCACCAATTCGAAAAAGCGCGCGAACTTTACGCGGATTCGTGGCTCGGCTTTACCGAGGCCCAACTTCACCAATGGCTCGAGCAAGCCGGCTTCGAGGAAATCGAAATCTCCGCCGTGGCGCGCGACCCGCAGAACCCGCAGTTCCAGGTGCTGCTCGCCACGGGTGTGAAGCCGTAGGCCGCGTCACCGGTCGCCGGGCATGACCCTGACAAACACGAGCCAGGTACGGCCGCTATCCACGCGTCCATTCACGCCATTTGCGCCCGGCATGCTGAGCGTGCCCACCAGAGCATGGCTGCCCATGATCGTTGTAATGGACGTTGTGACTTTCCTCGTTTCAAAAACGGGCTGCGCGGGAAAGTGCGCCGCCGCGCCGGTCGTCTCCAAACTGCCCAAGTCCGTTTCGCTTTTGACGACATTGTTGAGGTCCACCGTTGCGAAATCCGGACCGATGGCCGCTTCTTCTTCCACACTCAGACCCGTGCTCCTCGTTTCGAAAGCGGTGAAAGCGCCCGGAGTCGGTTCAGAGGTTGGGGTATCGCTCTCCACAGTGGTGGTCTCCGGAGTCGCGGTGGAGGGATTTTGCGTCTGCTTTTTTCCATCCTTTCCTGATTCCTGCGGCGCGATCGTCCGCGTCCTGGTTTCATGGCTTCGGCGCACTCCCGGCAAGGCGTATTCGCTTCCATAGCGAGTCTCGTTCGCCCCCTCCGCCACGGAGCGTTGTCCTGAAGTGGTCTTCACGGACACAAAGTCCTCAAAACGCGCCTTGTTCTCCCGGAGTAATCCTTGCAGACGCTCCCAAGGGGTTTCAAGTTTTGGGAACGACGCCAGCAGGTCGCGCGCGGCGTCCCGGTCAAGCGAGTAGAAGCTGTACTCCATGTCGATCGTCCCCCCGCTCCGAAGTTTGGAATTCATTTCTTTCGGATCCGCCGCCGCGAATACGCGATGCACGTGCAAAAAAGCCAGCCAGATTTCCGGCCCCGCCTGTCTGTTCGCGGAAGCATCCCCGGCTGGCGGGCTGAAAGTGCCGAGAAGACGGACCTGATCGAACGCCACCGTGGCCGATGTCGTGAGCCTTTGCACTACGAAGAGCGGCTGCCCAACGGGCGGATCATCCGACATGCCGGTGACGTCGCGAAATCCGGCAAGGCTTACGCGTTGCGGAACGAGATTCAGTGAGCAATTTGTCCCGTCCGGACCAGTTGCCGGCTCGATTTCGAACGTGTCCCCCGCATTCCGCGCCTCGAATTGCGTGGGCGTCGGGAAATCGTCGTGCGTTTTTCCGGGCGCAAACGCAGTGGGATAACGCACTTCGTCGCAAGCTTCGACCACGGCCCTCTGGCCGGACTTCGTAGCCACCACCGTGAGTGTTTCGAGCCGCGCTTTTCCGCGCTGCTCCAGATCGAGAACGTACTGGTAGCGATCAGCGCTGGTCTGTTTGGTTTCGACCATCGCGCGAGCATCGCCCTTTTCAACAGCGTACACCTCAAGAACCAGCATCAAATTCTCTCCTCCCAATACCTCCTGCGATGCCGGCGGCGCTTCCGCTCGAATCGCAACGACCGGAAGCAGGATCGAGAACAATCCGGCGGCGAAAACACGGGGGAAATGTTTCATGAAGAGAGCTTCGCACACTTTCGCCCCCCACCGTCAAGACCACCCCGTTGATTTATCGCGGCGGGACCAGATTATCAGGCAGCCTGTGAATGCGGGGCGCCGGGTACGAGTTCGATGCTTGTCATGAGCAAGACCGAAAGAAAATGGACGCTGTCGTCAGGTTTCTCGATGATGATCCCAGGGATGCCGCGGAGATCATGCAACCACGGTAATTGTTCCTGGTTGTAGCGCCGGCAAAAGCGCGAGCACTTTCGGCATCAGCGGTTCCGTGTCTCGGAGGCGATTACTCGGCGCCCGCAACGCGACAATCGCCAGCGGTAGCCGCGCGTAATTCTGCTGAAAGGCGATATTCCCATCCATTGTTATAAACACATCGAACGCGAGCCCTGCGCGAGCCAGTAATTCGCCGTTCTTGATCCCCGCCCACCCATTCTTCTGTACCGACTCAACTTGATGGCCAGCCAACGAACGCGCAAGACGCCAGTCGAGATTCTCGTCGAGCAGAATGCGCATCAGGCTGCCGCTGTCAGCGTATCAGCGCGGCAAAACTCCAACAACGCGATTACCTGCTCACGCTTCACAGTCAAAAACCCGGCAACGAAATCATCGATCGACTCACCCGCCTCGAGATGATCGAACAAACTTTGCACCGGCACCCTGGTCCCACGGAATACCGGCGCGCCGCCCTGCACATCGGGGTCTGTGGAAATGATTGCGGATAGCCGCTCGTTGCTCATAAGGGCAGTTTAGCGGCGGCGCGGTTAAAGACAAGCTGCCGCTTTGCGGACCTCTCAAAACGCCGGGCTTTTAACCGTCTCCCCCCACCCGGTCTTGACGAAGCGCCCGCAATCGTCTCTGAAACTCAACAACCAAACTGCCATGCGCCTTGCCCTCGTCTTCGCGATCCATCTCATCACCCTCGCTTCTCTGCACGCGGGATGGACATTTTCTCCGGCTGAGCCGCAGAAGGCGCCTCCCGGCCTGGATTTCACGCAGCGCAAGGCAAGCAACGATGGCCAGACCGCCGATCTTTCCATCGTCTCCTTCTCACCAAAGACGCACACGTTCGCGGTAATGGACAATCCCGCGGGCGCGTTCGACGCAGAGAGCGCCGCGCTGAAACGCGGAGCGCTGGCCGCAGTCAACGGCGGATACTTTCATCTGGATCGCACCCCGCTCGGACTTGTGGTGCGGCAGGGCGCGGAGATTCATCCGCTCGAAAAGGCGAAGCTGCTCAGCGGGCTCGTGATCGTGGCCGGCGATCATATCGCTCTCCGGCGAGCTTCCGAATTCAAGGCATCCCCCACCATTCGCGAGGCGCTCCAGGCCGGGCCGTTCCTCGTGGACGCGGGCAAACCGGTGGCAGGCCTCGATAATACCCGTTCCGCAGCGCGCACCGTAATCTTCATAGTATCTTCAGGCCGCTGCGGCTTTCTCACCTGCAAAAGCCTGACGCTCGCCGCGACGGCAGAATTGCTCGCAACACCCTCGCTCGTCGCGGGTGGAAGCATCACGCGGGCTCTCAACCTCGACGGCGGTTCCTCTACTGCGCTCTGGGTGCGTAGCGATCCTGTCTACTACGAACGCGAGTGGAAGAGCGTAAGAAACTATCTGGCCATCGTGGCAAAACCTTGAGGGTTGATCTTCCACCCATTTTCTATTACCGTATTGTCCCTCTAGAATATGAGCCGAGCAGAGCAGAAGGAAATCAACAAAAGAAGAAGGGCGCTCCTCGATGCGCTCGACGAACAGTTGTCCAACCCGGAAACTCCGGAAGTCAACGAGCAATATGATCGTCTGCTGAGCTTAGGCATACCCGATCTCAAAGCCCGCTTGATGATGGCTGAAGTCTTCGCCACCTATATCTGGCACACGCTGCGCAAAGACGACTACACCCACGCCGACTATGTCGCCGAGCTATCCAAGCTACCGGAAATTGACTAGGGCAACGACGTTGGCCAAACCAAAGGGTAAAAATCTGACAAAACTTCCGGCGTAGTGCCGGCGACGCTCTGGCTTGCGATGAAGTCCCGGCTTGAGGGCGGTTGGAGACTCACCGTTGCTGACGCTGTGAACATGGTCGCAACGCCATTTATGACGCGCTTCCTGACGATCATCGCTTCCGCCAGCCTGCTAACCGGGTGCTTGCCGTTGCAACAATCGCGCGTTGTCGGCGGGCGGGGTTACGACCATTTTGGCCCTTTCGACGATCAAGGTTACGCCCTTCTGCAGATCGGGCCCTCGAACACCCCAAAGCGAGTCCACGTCATCGACTCCGATTCTTACGGGTTGGCGCCGGATGGCTCCCGCTATGGCATTCATACAGAGCCCCATCCATACGACATCGAAACGAAAACCTCGAAAGTCCCCTACGTTCGCGATCGCGTTTACCTTATCGACCCTCGAGGGCATCGCGTCACTGGACGTTGGAAGAACGGCCAGTGGAAGTTTCACTTTACACTCCGCACACCAAACGGCATCGAAACCAGGGATTTTCACGCCAGCTTTTGGCCGTTCTTGTACATCCCGATCATTGATGGGCCGCCAAACTAAATGATCCGCGTATTCAAACACGGTGATCATACCGCCATCGCGGAGATCTTCACGAACGCCGTTCACCGGATCGCGTCGGAGGTCTATTCACTTGAGCAGTGTCTTGCCTGGTCTTCCCTGGAACCAAACTATGATCACTGGAAACGGCGTTGTGAGTTAAAGCGGCCATTCGTGGCGGTGACAGATTCTGAGATTTCGGGGTTTCTGGAACTGGATCCCGATGGGCATATCGACTGCGCCTACATCCATCCAAAGTTTAAAAGAAGGGGAATCATGACCTGCCTCGTGCGGCATGCCGTGGATACCTGTTTCGCATTCAACATCGGCAGGGTCTATGTGGATGCGTCCATCTGCATTAGGCCGCTCTTCGAGAAAGCCGGGTTTAAGGTGATCAGGGAGAATGTGGTGACGATCAATGGAATCCAACTATTGAACTTTAAAATGGAACTGCTGAAATGAACCCCGAATCACCTACGCCATGAGCTTGCCCGTCTCACCGGATTACCTCGCAAAAGCGCTGCACGACGGATGTCGGGTGAAAGACCTGACGCTCACTCATCAGCGAATCGGGGATTTGTTGTTGCCCACCGGTGAACTTGTCGCTTGCGATCCCTTCGTATTTTCGGACGGAAAGCCGTTCTCGCAGCTATTTCCACGGGGCGTATTCCCCGTCATTCTAAGCATTGCCCAAATTGCCACCGACCAGCGCGTTGCTTTCGCGACCGTCAAATTCCGGGAAACTCCGCCCGTGGCATGGGAGATGTTGACCATTGGAGACCAGGACATCTCAAAGCGCAAAGACGGCAAGTTATTCGGTTATTCTGTGGACGCAGCCACGGGTTGCTTTATGGACCAGTCGGCGGAGCGGGCGCTCGACGATCTGATGGCGGAGCAAGACATGCTTTTTTTCGAAACCGTGACTGCGGAGAAGGAGCAAGAAACATTTTTCGATACCATGACTGCGGAAATGGACAAAACCTACAGGCCAACTTGGAGCTGGCTCGACATGAGTTTTGGCGACACCAATCTCATCGCATTTTCGTCGGGGTATGGCGATGGCTTGTATGCCACTTACGCGGGATTCGGCTCCGATGGAGCAGTCTCAGTCGCTGTTACTGATTTCAGTGTTATACCACTCGAAAACAACGCGTGACCCGAATGCAGATTACTTCAGGAGTTTTTTACCGCGGATTGCGCGGATCACAGAGGTTTTTATCCGTCCCGCAATCGCGGGATCATCCGCGGTTTCCTTCTTCGAATGATCTCAGGTAAGCCGCATTCACGCGTGACCCTTCCAATATTCTCCGCCGTCGTGAAACGGAGATTCCGCGCGAACTGGCGGTCCTTGAACTCCTCGATTCGGGACAGAGGCCGTCGCGAATCGATCTTTCCCCCTGCCCGAAACGACCCTGACGATCACTTCAGCATCAGCGGCTCTTTCGGTTTTCGGTGGAGAAGGCGCTGCGCGTCTTTCATGGAAAGGCCTTCGATGAAGTACCCGACGGACGAACGGCCAATCGCATAGGTGCCTGTGGCGGCGACCGCGCCGGAAATGGCGTTGCCCCAGAATGGGAGCAGCTTGATCGCCGCCCGCGCGCCTTCGCGCAGGACAAGGCCGGCTCCCACGTTGGCGCCGACGGCCGCGATGAATTCTCCTGCCAGCTTCGCGCTCATCTCGCGTCCGCTGATGTGCATGATGCTGGCGACCATCCCGGCCTGGAGGGAAGTGAGGATGGGGAAATCGGCCAGCGGGATGGGTTGCGCGCCGACCGCGGCGCTGATGGCCGTCACGGACTTGATGACGATCTGCGCGATTTGCTTTTGCAGCGTGCGATTGCTGGAAAGCCGCGCCATTTCCAGGTGGGCCTCGCCCGGAAGCTCGATGGCGATGAGTTGCGCGAGCCGGTCGGCCTCCAAATGCCCTGCGAGCGCGAGGGTGCCAGCCATGCGGTCGCTCAAAAGCGTCCGCTTATGAAGCGTCGCGTGCAGATCCTGCCGCGCGCGTTCGGTATCACCCGACGCTCCGGTCACCAAAATGCCCAGCATCCGGGCGCGCGAATTGTGGCGGCTCTCGGTGAACGAGAGAATTTGTTCCGCGTGATCCAGATCGGCGGCGAGCGCCTCGGCCGGGTGCCCCTCGGAGCCGATAAACAGGAAGAGATCCGGCGCCTCCGCGGTCAACGCAGCCTTGAGCATATTCAGCGAGACTGGCCGGCGCGCGTCGAGCAACCGAAGAGAGCCGCGTCCGCCGGGGGCGATGGTCTGCCAGGCGCCGTCGCTAAGATTCTCTTCACCGGGTTGCACGACCTCCGAGCCGAAAAGGGCGTTGACGATCTCGACCTTTCCCGCCCCGCTCTTTCCCAGGAGCACCAGACGCGGCGCGCGCTGGAGCAGGAAGAGCGTCTTGATCGGCGTGATCTCTTTCAAAATGGGCTGCTGCAACGGCTCCGGGAGGCGTTGCACCAGGCTTTCGAGTTTTTCGTATATGGAAAGAAAGGAGAATGGCTTCATAACAGGAACGCACCGCAGGGCGGCGATGCGGGACGCCTCTGTATCGGCGACGGGTGCCACTGTGCGCGCAGTTCCCGATTAGCGCAACGGGAACGGCGCCGATGCCCGGCGGCGGGGCGTGATTAAGAGTGGCGCCATGATTTGCGGGCGGATGGCGATCAGAAATCGTGCTCGAAAAGCGAACGACGGAAGGACGACAGCATGGACGAGGCTTCTCGCGATTCGAGGCTTCCTTTCGAGGCTGCGCAATCTTGAGCTTATGAGAGCGCAAACGGATTCTTTCTCGTCCGAAGCGGGAAAGTCACCCGCCGGCCTCCTAGACGATGCGATTCAAAGACGGCGCAAATCATCTCGACCGTAGTGCGTCCGGCCCAAGCGTCGCAAAGAGGGGCGCGGTCTTCCCGGATCGCCGCCATCAGATCTCTGACCGCCAGCACATGTCCGGATACCTGCGGCCCGAGATTCGGAATCGGCTCCGGCAGCCCAATTCCGGCGGTCGTGATCGGCTGCCACAGGGCGGCATCCGCGCGGGGCCGGAAGGGATTTCCCCCTAGCAAATGCGCCAATGGCTCCTCATCCAGCCGAAAATCGATGATTCCTTTTGTGCCGATGACCTGGAGCCCAAATCCCGATTCCCTGGTTCCCGCATTCGCCACGGAATCGAAGAAAAGTGGGAGTCCATGCTCCAGTTCGTACCTGGCGTGGACTTCATTTCCCGAAAGCAATCCCACCCCTTCGTCCCCTTCCCTCACGTCGGCGGGCGCCGCCAGCCTGCCATCCTGAAAAATCGCCGCGCTGCAGGCGACCGGCTCGCCGCCGAAATAGCACGCGAGGTTCAGCAGATGCGCGCCCAGAACCCAAAGGTCCTGCGCTCCGCCGCGTTTGTCTTCCTTTCCGCGGGCGCGCATTTCCAGCGCTTTCCCGATCGTTCCATCCTGAATCAACTTCCTGACGACAGGCAGCACCGGGTGGAATCGATTCCGGTGCGCGATGGAGATTTTCACACCTTTCGCCTCGGCGGCGGCCACGAGTTCATCGGCTTCCTCCGGCGACCGGCAGAACGGCTTCTCCATATAAATGCCCAGCGCCCCCGCCGCGATCGCCGCCAGCGTCATCTCGCGATGTTCATCCACAAAGCGGGGCGCGATGGTCACGATATCCGGTTTCACCTCGGAGAGCATTTCCCGATAATCCGCATAGCCTTTCTCCAACCTGAGTTTCTTTTGTTCGGCCTCCAGCCCTTTCGGATCGGCGTCCGCCAGCCCCACGATTTCCGCCTCGGGGATTTTTAACCACACGGCGTCCTCCCCGTGGCCGTAATTCCCCCGGCCAGTATGCCCGATCACGGCGACGCGAAATTTCCGGTCAACCGGAAAAGAGGCGCGCGATAGCGACATTCCGGCGGAGGAGACGGTGAGAAGAGAGAGAAAATGGCGCCGATTCATGTTGGGAGCGTCAGGATAACCCGCGGGCGACGGAGACCTTGTCAAAATTCCCCTGTCCGCCCCCAGCGGGTTCATTGACAAAGCTGCGCGCCATTTCGATACTGTTTATCGAATGAGTCTCGATTTAAACGATCTGCTGCGCGATTGGCCGCACGAACCTGGCATGATCAAGGTTCGCAAGATCCTTGGCGCCGACGGCAAGGAGAAGGTGCAGTTGCGCATCGATCTCGGGCTCATCCAGATGGAAACCACAGGCCGGCCGGACGGCCAGGAACCGCACGATTGCGAATCGCTCCTCGATTATCACAAGGAGCGCGCCAGACGCGCTGAGAAGAAGGGCAATCCCTTGACCCTCAACGCCGATGAGGTGGGCGAACTCCAGCAGGAGGGCGTCCAGTATTACCATCGCTACATCAGCTTTTTCCAATTGTGCGACTACCGGGGCGTGATCCGCGATACCCAGCGGAACCTGGACATGTTCTCCTTCGTGGCGAAATACGCCGAACGCGAAGAATTGGCGCAATCGGTCGAGCAGTTCACCCCCTACGTCCTGATGATGAATACGCGCGCGCACGCCTCGATCGAAATCGAGCGGGAGGAATTCGCCACCGCCGCGCGGAAAATCGAGGAAGGGATGGAACGGATCAGCGCGTTTTACGGGGAGCATGGAAATCCGGAGGGCGCCGCCAACAGCGCCGAACTCGGATTCCTGGGAGAATGGCTGGAGGAAATCCGGGCGAAACAGCCCCTGACAAAGCTCGAGAAGATGCAGCGCGAGATGGACAGCGCCATCGCTTCCGAAGCGTACGAACGCGCGGCGGAACTGCGGGACGCAATCAAGGCCCACCAGAATAAACAGTGACGGGCGCGCCGAGGATGTTGCCACTGTGCCGCGCCACCGCACTCGCCGCCGCCGGCCTTCTGCTCTTCGCCGGCTGCAACAATAATCCCCAGCAAAAACCGTTGCACGAAAAGCGCCCTGATGGCAGCCCGTGGACGGTTTACTACTGGACGATTCCGGACGAGATTCGCTCGCTCGATCCGCAATTCATGTATGAAGAGGTCAGCAACAGAATCCTGGAGCCGATTCAGGATACTCTGCTGGAGTATGAATTGATGGAGACCAAGCCTTACCGGGTGGGACCGTGCCTGCTCGAAAAGGTTCCCCAACCCGTTCAGAATTCGGATGGGACGGTCACCTACCACTGCGCTTTGAAGCCCGGCGTCCTCTACCACGACGACCCGTGCTTTCCCGGCGGCGAAGGACGCGAAGTCGTCGCGAGCGATGTCGAGTATGCCTTCCAAAGGCTTTCCGATCCCGTGGTGCAAAGTCCGTTTTTCTCGAACCTCTCCGACTACGTGATCGGGATGCAGGAAGCGTATGACGCGGCGAAAAAGGCGGGAGGCAAGCTGAACTACGACACGATGAAAGTGAGCGGCATCGAAGTGCTCGACGCTCACCATTTCGATCTCAAGCTATCGAAACCGTATCCGCAGATCATCTATTGGATGGCGCTGCATTGCACCACGCCCGTGGCCCGCGAGGGTGTGGAGTTTTACGATGGCCTGCCGCATGCCGACGGCCCAAAGGGCAGGATAAAAGTCCGCGACAAGTTTGCCTTTCATCCGGTGGGCAATGGCGCATTCCAGCTCGTGGAATGGGTGCGCGGACAGCGCTTCCGCCTGGTGCGGAACGAACGCTACCACACCAAGGTTTTTCCCACCGGCGGCTGGCCGCCCGAGCGCGAAGCTGTGTGCCGGCCGCTGGCGGGGCACGCGCTTCCCTTGGCGGATGAAGTCCAAATCACCGTCTTTCGCGAATTTCTGCCTCAATGGCTCCTCATGCGGCAGGGATACCTGGATAATTTCGACGCCTACAAGGATTCCGTCAATTCGATCGTCACCTCCATCAAAGCGCTCTCACCGAAATGGGCGGCGCGGGGGATGAAGCTGAGCACGAGCACATGGGTCAGCACGTTTTATATGTCCTTCAACATGCAGGATCCGCTGGTCGGCGGGAACCGCAAGCTCCGGCAGGCGATCTCCTGTTCTTACGATCCGCGGGGATTCATCGATCTTCTCTATGGAGGCGCTGCGCCGGTGGCCGAACAACTCCTGTCCCCGGGGATCCCAGGGTACGACCCGAACTTCAAAAATCCCTACGGCTTTAATCTGGAAAAGGCGCGCCGGCTGATCGCGGAAGCAGGCTACCCCGACGGGAGAGACCCGAATACAGGACGGCCCCTGGAAATCACGCTGGACGGCGTGGCGACTGGAGCCGAAGAGCGGCAACTCATGGAATACATGCAGCGCCAGATCGAACAATGCGGGGTGAAGGTCAATGTGATCGAAAACACCTTTGCGCGTTCGGACGAAAAGCAGGACCAGGGGAACTTCCAGTTGCTGACGGGCACGGGCTGGGGCGCGGATTATCCCGACCCGGAAAACTATTTCTTCCTTTTCTACAGCAAGAATTTTCCACCCGCCGGCAAGAACGTCAGCCGCTATAAAAATGCCGAGTTCGACGCGCTCTTCGAAAAGATGGCCACGATGGAAAATACGCCGGAGCGAATGAAGATCATCAAGCGCATGAACGATATTCTCGTCGAGGACGCGCCGATCGTTCTGGAATTCAACAAAGCCAACTTCATGGTCTCGCAGCCGTGGGCGCCCCGAATCCATTCCAATATGTTGCTCGATGGCCGCGCCATCAAATACCAGCCAGTCGATCCCGTCATGCGAGCGCGGCTTCAGCCCTCGTGGAACCGCCAGCCGATGTGGCCCATCTACTCAGCCGTCGCGGCCCTCGCCGCCATCCTGGGCTATGGCATCGTCCTGAACCGGAAGCGCAATGTTTAGCTATCTCATCCGCCGGCTGCTCTACACGCCGCTCATCATCTTCGGCGTCATGTTGCTCACGTTCGTGCTTTTTTCCGTGCTGCAAAAGCCGGAGACCATGGCGAGAACGGTGCTCGGAAAGCGGGCCACGCCCAAGACGGTCCAGGATTGGCTTCACACGCGAGGATACGACAAGCCGACCTTCCTCGCGACCGGCCCGAAGAAGCCCGGACAAGCTGGCGAAGGAATGTTCGACACCATCTTTTTCAACGAGATGCGGAAGCTGGCGACTTTCAATCTCGGCGTTTCGGACGTGACTGGGCGCGAACTCAAGGAGGTTTTCCAGCAGGGCGCCATCCCCTCGCTTTTGCTCACTCTGCCTGCGTACGTCGCGGGGTTTCTCATGGCGGTGGGGTTTGCTCTGTTCCTGGTGTTCGTGCGCAAGTCCGCGCTCGATACGGCAGGGGTATTTGCGTGCGTGGGCCTGATGAGCGTGCCGCCGATGGTCTATATCATTTTTGGGCAGGCGGTCATCGCCCTGTCTTTCAACTACTTCCCTGCATTCGGCTACGAGATGCGGTCGTGGAGTTCGATCCGCTTTCTCCTGCTGCCCGTGGCGCTGATGATTGTCATCAATCTCGGCTCCGAGGTGCGGCTCTACCGCGCGGTTTTCCTTGAGGAAATCGGCCAGGACTACGTGCGAACCGCGCAGGCCAAGGGCGTCTCCAGCGTGCGGCTCCTCCTCGTGCATGTGCTGAAAAATGGGATGATCGCCCTGATCACCTATGTCGTCGCCCAATTGCCGCTGCTCATTCTCGGCTCCCTGCTCGTCGAGAACTTCTTCGGAATCCCGGGGTTGGGCAATCTGCTGACCTCCGCCATCCAGACCAATGACTTCGCCGTCATCCGCGCCACCACTTTTCTCACGGCCATCCTCTATATCATTGGGCTGACGATCACCGATATCCTCTACGCGGTGGCGGACCCGCGCATTCGCTTGAGCTGATGGACGCCTCTCTCTGGTTTCAAAACCGCCTCATTGGCGCCGCGGATTCCCTTTTCCGGCGAGTCGTCGAATCTCTCTGGTTTCAAGACGTCCTCATCCTCGCCGCAGTCGGTTTCATCGTGTGGCTTGTCGTCCACGGGTCGCGGAGCGAACGCTGGCGGCAGGCCTGGGTGCGTCTCCGCAGGGATCGGTCGGGAGTCGCTGCCGGAGTGGTCATCGGGCTCTATCTCGGGATCGGCGTTCTGGAGATGATCCAAATTCCCCGCGATCAGTTTGGATCGATCAGCATCCTCGGATGGCTCACCAGAGGCGTCGCGCAGGAGACCAGCTACAGCGCGCCGTGGGCCTCCACTTCGCTTTCCATTACGAGAGTGGAAAAGCTCCGCGGCTGGCATCTGCTGGGCACGGACGCGTTGGGCAAGGATACCTTCGTGCAAACCTTGCGGGCTTGCCGCACCGCGCTTCTCATCGGGGGAATCACGAGCGCCATCTACGTCCCGCTCGGCACACTCTTCGGCATCTTCGCGGGTTATTTCCGGGGATGGATCGATGACGCTATCCAGTATTTCTACACCGTCATCTATTCGATCCCTGAAATCCTGCTGCTGATTTCCCTGCTGCTGGTCCTCGGCAAAAGCGTCACCAATATGTCGATCGCACTGGCAATCACGGCCTGGGTATCCTTGTGCCGGCTGATCCGTGGCGAAACCATGCGCCAGGCGGAGCGCCCCTATGTGGCCGCCGCCCGCGCGCTGGGCCAGAGCCATTGGAAAATCATTACGCAACATCTGCTGCCAAACGTCATGCACCTTGTACTGATCAGCTTTGTCCTCGGTTTTTCCCACCTCGTCCTCGCCGAGGCGATTCTCAGCTATCTCGGCGTCGGTTCGCCCATCGGCACGCCAAGCTGGGGATCAATGATCGATGGCGCCCGCGGCGAGTTCAGCCGCGATCCCCTCGTTTGGTGGAATCTCACTTCCGCCACGGCGGCCCTCTTCGGGCTGGTGCTCTCTCTCAATATCTTCGGCGATTCGCTGCGCCGCGCCTTCGATCCCAAGCGGGGATAAAACCCTCCGCGCGATCCTGAAAATCCCGGCTTCCAAACCCGTCTCTTACCCATGGCTAATCCGCTCCTCGAAATCCGAAACCTCGCCATCGACTTCGCCACCGAAACGGGCGTGGTGCATGCCGTGAAGGGCATCTCCTTCACTCTCGCCGAGGGCGAGACCCTGGCCATCGTCGGCGAAAGCGGCAGCGGAAAGAGCGTCACCGGGCTCGCGCTCACGCGATTGCTTCCCGAGCCGCCCGCGGTGTATCGCACGGGAGAAATCCTCCTTCACGGACAAAACGTGCTGAAGCTTCCCCCGCGCGAGCTTCGGCAGATCCGTGGAAAGCAGATTGCCTACATTTTCCAGGAACCCTCCACCTCCCTAAACCCCGTCTTTACGATCCGCAACCAAATCGCGGAAGCCATCCGGCTGCATCGCCCGGAAGTCCGCGACATCGACAAGGAAGTCATCGAGTATCTCGACCTCGTGGGCATCGTGGATCCGGCGAAGCGTCTGCACGACTATCCCCACCAACTCAGCGGCGGCATGCAGCAGCGCGTGATGATCGCGATGGCGCTCAGTTGCCGGCCGGAGCTTCTCGTGGCGGACGAACCGACCACCGCGCTGGATGTCACGATCCAGGCGCAGATCATGGATCAAATGCGCGAACTCAAGAAACGGGTGCGCATGGCGATCATTCTCATCACGCACAATTTCGGCATCATCAATGGCATCGCCGACCGGGTCGCCGTGATGTTCCGGGGAAAGATCGTGGAGTATGGGGAAACGCGCTCGGTGCT
>Ga0206813_1031_pt1 | contig 43043 bp, 44 predicted proteins | sample Alteio_BWOrgCont_92_FD_152856 | JGI IMG/M metagenome (GOLD analysis project Ga0206813, IMG submission 152856) | Enriched cells from forest soil in Barre Woods Harvard Forest LTER site, Petersham, Massachusetts, United States -... | ecosystem: Environmental > Terrestrial > Soil > Temperate forest >...
GAATGAACAATGAGACTGCCTGCGGGATTAATTCGCCGCTGCAGCAGGTTTTTCGTCGGCGGTCATCGGCATTCCGCCAACATTCGCTTCTTCGACCGGCAACACGCTGATGAAACGCCCGGTGCGGCCCTTGTCTTCAAAAAGCACCACGCCGGTAATCATCGCGAAAAGGCTGTCGTCCTTAGCCAAACCGACATTGCGTCCGGGCTTATAGCGAGTGCCGCGCTGGCGAATCAAAATGCTGCCGCCGGTGACCAACTGGCCGCCAAAGCGCTTGACGCCGAGCCTCTGTCCGTGGGAATCGCGGCCGTTTGTTGATGAGCCGCCGCCTTTTTTGTGCGCCATGCTGTGCCCCTATGAGAGCGAAATGTCGCTGACCTGCACGGCGGTGTAATACTGCCGGTGTCCGCGCGTAATCTTGTATTGCCCGCCGGTCTTATATTTGCAAACGAGCCGCTTTGCAGCCCGCCCGTGCCCGACGATCTTGCCGGTAATCTTGGCGCCCGATGCCTTGTCGCCAGTGAGAAAATTCTTCTCGTCGGAGCGTACCGCGACCACGTCGCCAAAGGTGACCTTAGCCCCGACCTTGCCGTCGAGCTTCTCCACCTGAATGGTCTCGCCCGGCGCGACCTTATATTGCTTGCCCCCACAACGAATCACCGCGTACATACAGCCTCCCGAAGCAATTGCGAGCCTTTTATTATAAGGGGATATCGCCACGAACGTCAACGAGCGTTCGGGCCGATTATTCGTCCGCTTTCTCCATCGGTGGCGCTCGGGAAGTAGTGGTACAGCAAGTGCAACACCGGAAACTCAGTCGCCGAAGTTCTCTCCGGGCCGCATTTCTGTTCTACGCTGAGACATGCTCGACGGGTTTCGGGACTCGGTTCGGAGGTAGGACCATGAGAATGATTGTTCTGTCTGTCGCGTTAATGCTGTTCAGCTCCGCGCTCGCACCGGCGCAAAAGAACAGCGCGAACGATGAGGGCGGGCACATCCAGGCGCTTGAAATCGCGTGGAATCACGCCTTGGAAGCAAAAGACACGCAGGCTTTGGCCCAGTTACTTGCGAACACACTTTTATCCGTTGATATCGACGGAAGCGTTCAGTCCAAAAGCGAATTCCTGGCGAGCATCAAAGCGCCCGACTACCAACCGTCGCTAGTCGTGACAGAGCAGAGCAGCGTACAAGTTTACGGAGATTCCGCAGTCGTTGTCGGCGTGTTTCGGGTAAAAGGCAGCGATAAGGGAAAGCCCTATCAGCACCGCGAACGATTCGTCGACACTTGGATCAAAATCGACGGCAACTGGCAGTGCGTAGCGACAACGAGTACCCTGATCACCGCGAAATAAGACGGCGAATTGGGGCCGCGACACCCGCTTGTTGGAGACGATGCGCCGTCTGACTCCAAGGCTATTCAAACTTTCGCTGAGCTTCACGCTTGCTATCAGCCTGCTCGCTCGAGCCGATGCCACCACCGCTCCGATTTACGGCTATAAGGTGGTCGCGAAATACCCTCACTCGACGGACAACTACACCGAAGGGTTCTTCTACCTGGACGGGATGTTTTACGAGGGGACGGGCATCAAGGGACGTTCCGCAGTGCTCGTCATCGATCCGAAAACAGGAAAGACGCTGCAACATCGAAGTCTGCCGCCCGAATATTTCGGCGAGGGGATCGTCGACTGGGGTCCGAACATCTACGAATGGACATGGACTTCGCATATCTGCTTCGTCTACGACCGCTTCAGCCTGCAGCCAGTGAAGCAGTTCACTTACACTGGAGAAGGCTGGGGCATGACTCGGACGGCAAAGGAGCTAATCACCAGCGATGGCAGCGCCACGCTGCGCTTTCGCGATCCCAATACCTTTCGGGAAACCCGCCACATTCTCGTAAAAGATGGGAGCAAGGTAATCGACCAACTGAATGAACTTGAATTCATCAAAGGCGAGATTTACGCGAATATCTGGCACTCGGACATGATCGCGCGGATTTCGCCACGGGATGGGCACGTAATCGCGTGGATCGACCTGACTGGACTGCTCCCGTCCAACGAAATGATCGATGCCGAATCAGTCCTCAATGGAATCGCCTACGATCCGCAGCACGATCGGCTCTTTGTTACCGAGAAGCAGTGGCCAACGGTATTCGAGATCAAGGTTAATCAACGCACTCTCGAAAAAGAGCGCGCGCGGTAATTACCGCCGTTAACTGAGGTTCCGGCGAATAGGCTAACGCAGATTTTTGCTGCCTCTCGGGTGCTCAGCACACACATGCGACGCAAACTCCGAGTCGCGCAGCCGTTCGTAGTGAATCATCATCTCGCTAAGGGATTGGCCAACGGGCGGCCCTAAAGGGTTGAAAGCCCATGCACATGCGTTGCAAGCCCAGCCCTGAAAGTTCTCGCTTTCCACCCAGACAAGCTTGCGGCGCGTCTCCTCCATGGCCCCGGAGATTAACGATAGAAATGGGTTGGTGTCTGTGGGGAATCCAACACTGGCGAGAATTGCTATCTCAATCCGAGCTCATCCTCGAACTGCCGAATGACGCCGTAGCACTCACAGGCGGATTTTTCGAGCTTCCTGCGATTCACGATCTTCACCGCGCCTCGTACGTACTCCAGGATTCCCTTTTTTTGCAGTAAGGCCGCTGCCAGGCTGACCGTGGATCGGTCCGTGCCCATCATGGTCGCGATGAAATCGTGGGTGATTGGAAGCAATCCGGAATTCACACGATCCTGCGTCATCAGCAGCCACCTCGAGAGACGCTGCTGGATATCGTGCAGCCGGTTGCACGCCGCCGTCTGCGCAACTTGCATTCCCTGCAGCCCCGTATGCCTGTTCAGTATGGTCTGCAACTGCGGCGCCGACCGGAGAATCCGCTGCAGCGCAGTACCCATCATTCGCGAGGCGTCGCCGGCAACTTGCATAATTTCGCGCACGGAACTTCTGCTCAAGCCGGCCGCTAATCCTGCTCCAACGTACCCCTCGTTACCTACCACGCCTACTTCCACGGTTCGGCCGTCCTTGGTCACCACAACCTGAGAAACCATTCCTCGGTTCGGGAAATAAACGAACTCGATATTTTGTGTCGGCTCATGAATGCTCAGATGACTCGGCAGATCGATGTACCTCAAGTCGGCACGCATCAATTCATATTCATCATCAGGCAGTGTCAGCAGCACCTTGTTCCGTATTGGTTTTCCGTCGATGTCCGTCCGGTCGCCTGACCGTTCGACTCGAAAGTCTTTTCCACTCATGGCAATCCTGAACGGCTCCAAATTGTCTTGCACTTATTAAGCGACGCTTCGTGGACTCTGAGAGGTCATAACAATTCAACCAAAAAACGGTCTAAGAATCTGTTCGAAATGGCACACTCTGCTCAACCAAGGCGCGAATCATGCGGCGGATCGAGACGGAGCCAAGTTCGGATGGTTGGAGGTGAAGATTTAGCGGCGGTGGCTGATCGGCGCAATGCTTGTTGCTCCGCTTACGGAGCCCTCACACTCGCAGCCGCTCGGGAAAATCGGATTAAGAATGTGGATGCGCTTTATCGCAGATGGTCGTCAATTGATCGATGGTGGCTTGCGTGTAGCGTTGAATTGTGGAGAGCGAGGCGTGGCCGAGGAGTTCCTGGATCGCGCGTCGGAGTATTCCGAGTAAAAGGCACAGATCAGGGAAACTAGACCAACACCGCGATCGATTCGTCGACGCGGGGATCAAAATCGACGGCGACTGGCGGTACGTAGCGACAACGAGTACCCTGATCACCGCTAAGTAAAACGCCGCGGTTGGCCGCCGAGCTTAATTTCCGCCGCCAGTTTTTTGCTGCTTCGCCAGCCTCACCGTCCACAAATTAAATCCGATCGACATCCCGAAAAGCATCCCGCGTAACCCGTCCGCCCAACCTTCTCCGACCACGGCGCTCAAGTGCGTGAGCCTTATAGAAACCAGCGCCAGCGACAGAAAAACCATGCCCACGAACATCGTCGTTTTTGGGTTCTTCCATTTATTCGAGACAATCATGGTGCCTCCCCTCTGAATTTAGTCCGTAATCAAATACCAGGCCATCAACGCCATCTTCACGCCCACAAAAGTAAGCGCCACTGAAAGAAGATCCCAGCTCCACACGTGATTCACGTAGTAGCGGTAAGCGAAAAGCAGCGTAGCAGTGACACCGGTAATGATCCCGGCCAAGCTGGTGGACTTCAGCCGGTGATTCAAAAACCGCTCATCGACAACGGCGCCCACAAGTGGAATTTTCATTTTTTCCGCTCCAACGTGAAAATCTGATCGGTGGAACATCCGAAAACCCGCGCAAACAACAACGCCAGCAAAAGACTGGGCACATAACGGTCCCGCTCAATCGAATTAATACTCTGCCGCGAAACCCCTACCGCGTGCGCGAGCTGCTCCTGCGTCCATCCCCGCGCAACGCGCAGCTCCTTAACTCGATTGAGTATCGCAGGCGCCATGTAAAGCCAACTTTCCAATCGAATATATACGGCGTCGCAGAGAATGTCAAGCCGACTTGTCATTTATTATTTCACGGGCCCGACTGACGCCGTCGGCGTCACACTCAAAAATTGAAGCGGTAGCCCAGAATCATTTTGGCGATAAGGTGATCGGTCGAGCCGGTAAGACCAACGCCAAGTCCGAAATTGATTTCCCATTGCGGCGCCAAGTTGAGATCGATGGCGGGAAAAATTTGGTGCTGCTGCTGGCTGACGGGATCTAAGCCCGTCACAGGACCAACGGAGCCATAATATTCGAGTCCCCCGGCAATCTTCGGCGTGAAATCGTAGCTGAATTTAAAATTGGGCGAGAAGACCACACCCTGATTCACGCTCGCTCCATGGAACGAGCGGTCCAGCGTGGGATTCAGCGACCAATACCAGCGCCCTACTTTCTGATCCACAATCGGACGAATCTCCCAAGTCCAGGTATCCGCGGAATATTTGCGCCGCTGGTAACCAAGCTCATTGGAAATGCTCACGCCCACCGGCCAATGCCACTTCTCCGGCACGCGCACCCGCGGACGAATATGATCGCCCACCCATTGCCAACCCTGCCCATTTTTCGCCGAAGTGAAAACGTAAAATCCTACTTCGAACCAGTCATTGAACCCATGCGTGATTTCCACGGTTTCATGCTCGGCATGATTGGTAGGCAACACGCCGTCGACAACTTGCTTCGAGCCATCGATCGTGAAATTACTGTGCAACTCGACCATCGTGTGCCCTGGCTCGACCGTCTCCGCGCCATAAACCTGAATCTCGTAATTGTCCTGCGCCCGCGCACAAGGCGCGAACCAAGTACAAAAGGTCAACGCAGCGATAACAATGAAAACTCTAACCAATGCCGCAGCTCTCTTCCCGCAGACAGCATGACCAGAGTAATTCAATCTCCGAATCGTGCCAAATGCGTCCGCCGGTTCCGCCGGCGTCCCTGCCGGCTCTTTGCGACCGCAGCTGGCGGCTGGCGCTGAAATTGTGCACGGCGAATTAAATCGAAGAAGTCGGTTGTGAGGTTTGCGCGTGAGTGTTGCCTGTGGCGAGAGGTGTGGTGGTCGAACGCCGGCAGCACGAAACTACGAGTGCGGGTGCGCCTTATCGTAGATGGTCATCAATTGATCGATGGTGGCTTGCGTGTAGCGCTGCGTCGTCGAAAGTGAAGCGTGGCCGAGCAATTCCTGGATCGCGCGCAGATCGGCGCCATCAGCCAGCAAATGCGTGGCGAACGCATGGCGGAACGAATGTGGATGCAGATTCCATTTCATCTGCACCATGCGCGAATATTTTTTCACGATGGTGCTGATGGTCCGCGATTCGAGACGCGTGCCGCGCATGCCGAGGAACACGGCTTCGGGATCGCCGCCTTCCGGCCACTCGGCGCGAATTTGATCGCGCACCGGCCAGTACGCTCGCAACGCCTCGAGCGCCTTATCACCGAAAGGAACGATACGTTCTTTTCGGCCCTTGCCGAGTACGCGAATAATCTGGCTGCGCTCGTTAATATCGCCAAGACTCAGCCCGGTAAGCTCGCTCACACGAATGCCCGCGGCGTAAAGCAGCTCGAGAATGGCACGATCGCGTTTCAGAATCAGCAGTTCGCTCTGGCTGCGCGGCGAACTCGGATCGCGGCGGAGCTTGGCGATTTGCCGCGCGCCGGCCGGCTCGACGTTATCGAGCAAGCGTGCCATTTCCTCGGCCGTCGGAATATCGGGAATGCGTTTCGGAAGTTTGGGCGAAGAGACCAACCGCGCCATATTGCGTTTGATCAGCTTTTGCCCCACGCAAAATTTGAAGAAAGAACGCAGCGCCGCCAGTTTGCGCGCAATGGTGGTGCGCTCCAGTTGCCGGTCGTGCATGTCCGACACAAATTCACGAATGATGCGGTGATCAATTTCATCGATGGGAAGGATCTGTTCGCCTGGCGGCGTGATGAATCGCACAAACTGCTGTAGGTCGCCGGCATATTTTCGCAAAGTTTCAGGCGAGGAATTGCGCACGTAGCGCATGTGGTACAGGTATTTCTTGATGGCCTCGATCATTTTACAAGCGACGGCGCGCCGGCACCAACCGGCTCGGGCGGCGCGCTAATCGCAGCGGGCGTTTCCTGAATTTCAGCTTCCCAATCGCAGCCTTCCTTGATGCAGGCGCGGTAATTTCCCTGCTTGGTGCGTTTTTCGACGATGAACGGCGCGCCGCATTTCGGGCATGGCTCATTAATCGGCTCGTGCGGCGAGGTGAAATCGCAATCGGGATAACGGCTGCAGCCGTAGAAAATCCGGCCACGCCCCCGACCGCGCGCGGTGCCGCGGCGCACGAATTCGCCTTCGTTGCACTTCGGGCATTTAATGCCGAGAGTGATCGGGCGCGTGTACTTGCACTTCGGATAGCCCGAACAGCCGATGAATTGACCGAAGCGCCCGTGCTTTTTCACCAGGTTCTTGCTGCAGAGCGTACATTTTTCTTCGAGCTGCTCGTCGGGCGCGTGCGCGGTGCGTGTGCCTTCGATGATGCGGCGCGTCGTCTTGCAATCCGGATAGCCGGTGCAGGCCAGGAACATTCCGAAGCGCCCACGCTTCAGGGCCATTTCCTTGCCGCAGTTGTCGCAATATTCGGTCTTCGTCTCGCCGGCCACATCGCCATTGGTGACCTCAGGCGATAAATCCTGAATGAAGTCGCAATCGGGATAGCGCGAGCAGCCCAGGAAAAATCCGTGCCGGCTGATGCGCTCCAGCAATTCGCCCTCGCCACACTTTTCACATTTCTTGCCAGTCGGAATGCCGGCCTTGTAGGAAAGCATCTCATCGTCTGCGCGATCGAGGTCCACGATGAACTTTACCCAGAATTCCTTGACGGCATCGCGCCAGGGTAGTTTGCCTTCCTCGATTTCGTCCAGCTCTTCTTCAAGCCGCGCGGTGAAAGTGACGTCGAAGACGTCTTCGAAACTTTTCACCAACAAAACGCTGACGCGCTCGCCTAACATCGTCGGCGTGAAGCGGCCCTGCGTTTTGTTCACGTATTCGCGCTCGACGATGGTCGAAATAATCGACGCGTACGTGGACGGGCGACCGATACCCTTTTCTTCGAGTTCCTTCACCAGCGTAGCTTCCGTATAGCGCGGCGGCGGCTCAGTGAAATGCTGATCGGGCCGAATTTGATCGAGACGCAAAATCTGGCCTTCGGTGACGCGCGGAAGAGCCTTGCCCTCGCCCTCATCTTCCTTCTCATCGTCGTCGCGGTCCGCATTCGCGGCGGGAATTTGATAGACGCGCAAGTATCCGTCGAATTTCTGCACCGAGCCGGTAGCCCGGAAAGTGTAATCACCGGCTGTAATATCAATCGTGGTCTGATCGAAAACCGCCGGTAGCATTTGCGAGGCGACGAAGCGCTGCCAGATCAGCTGATAAAGCTTGAAAACGTCATCGTCCAGATACTTGCGAACGTCTTCGGGCGTGCGCGAAACATCCGTAGGCCGCACAGCTTCGTGAGCTTCCTGCGCGTCCTTCTTCGATTTGTAAAAATTCGGTTTCTCCGGCAAATAGTCAGAGCCGAACCGCGAGGGAATAAATTCGCGAACTTGCGCCAGCGCATCATTCGAGACGTGCACGGAATCCGTGCGCATGTAGGTAATCAGCGCGACGGAACCTTCGCTACCCAGCTCAACGCCTTCATAAAGCCGCTGCGACAGCGCCATCGTGCGCTTCGCCGTATAACGCAGCCGGTTGTAAGCAGCCTGCTGCAATTTCGAAGTGGTGAAAGGCGGAGGCGCATTGCGGCGCTTTTCTTTCTGCGTGACGTTGGCCACTTCCCATTTGGCCTTCGTCACCGCCGCGACGATTTTGTCCGCGTCCTCCCTAGTCCCAACCGCGATTTCTTCGCCCTTGTAGCGGCTCAGCTTCGCTTCGAAGAGCGGTGGAGCGCCGGCATCCAGCATCGCGTGAATCGACCAATACTCGACCGGCACAAACGCGCGAATTTCCTGCTCGCGCTCCACAATCAAACGCAGCGCTACAGTCTGCACGCGCCCGGCCGATAGTCCGCGGCGCACTTTATTCCAGAGCAGCGGCGAAATTTTGTAGCCCACGATGCGATCGAGCACGCGCCGCGCTTGCTGCGCGTCCACCAAGTTCGTATCCACTTGGCGCGGTTTCTCAAAAGCCGCCCGAATCGCCTTCGGCGTAATTTCATTGAAAGTGACGCGAAAAATCTTCTTCGGATCTGTAGGCGGGATGGTGATTTCTTCTTCCGGTTCCTTAGCCTTGAGCTTGGACTTGGACTTCTTGCCGTTCTTGGACGCGGCCTCTTCCAGTTCCGCAGCCGCTTTCTCAGCCGCTACTTCTTTAGCCGTAGGCTTATCGGAGGATTCCGCCTCGGTATAGCGCGAGGGCTTCGAGAGCACCATGGCCAGATGCGCTGAAATGGCCTCTCCTTCACGGTCCGGGTCACCCGCCAGGTAAACTGCATCGGCAGTACTAGCCGCTTTGCGGAGATCGTTGATGACCTTGCCCTTGCCGGAAATGATTTGCAGGGTAGGCTCGAAAATCTTGGCGTCATCCAGGCTAATCAGGGTCTTGGGCGCGGCATCGGCCGCAGCCTTCTTCTTGCCTTTGGCCTTTTTGCGCTTCTTGTGCCCGTTGACATCGTCACCGGGCAGACGGATACCAATCGTCTTCTTGGGCAGGTCCATCACATGCCCAATGGACGCCTTAACCACATAATCGCGTCCCAGATACTTATTGATGGTTTTCGCCTTAGCCGGCGATTCCACGATAACTAATGAACGTCCCATATTCTCCTGACTCTCGAACTCCGCCGAACTGCCATAGATGCCGGAACAGGGCAGAAGGGTCCGCCCACCATCCTACCCCTGAAAGCGTTGGTTTGATTACAACAGGACTTTCAGGAATTGCTTACCCGGCAACTGCCGTACTATTCCCTTTAGTTCCAGGTCGAAGAGAGTGGCCAGCACTTCGGAGGAACTCAGGCCAGATAGCTCCACTAGATCATCCACCGGCCGCGCTTCATCAACTGCCAGCAGGTCGTAAAGGATGCGCTCGCTCGGCCCCAGCGATTCCTCAACCAGCAGCTCGCGTTCCTGGGAACTCGGCGAATCCACCGGCAGCAGCTCGGCGCGAATCGGCGTGGGCAGCTCTTCGACCACGTCTTCCCAGCCGGTAACCAGTTTCGCGCCCTGTTTGATCAGCTGATTAGGTCCGAAGCTCATCGGCTGGGTAACGTTGCCTGGCACCCCAAACACCTCGCGGCCGAATTCCATGCCTAGGCGCGAGGTTATTAAGGATCCAGAGTACTGCGCTCCCTCGACGCACACAACCCCGAGCGACATCCCGGCAATAACCCGGTTCCGAATCGGGAAATTCTGCGAGCCTGGAAATGTCCCCATCGAAAATTCGCTAATGAGCGCTCCGCGGGTCGCAATTTCATCGAAAAGCTTCTTATTTTCTTTGGGATAGACGACGTCTATGCCGCAGCCGAGGACGGCGATCGTAGTTCCCGCGGGCGTCGAAAGTGCACCATGGTGCGCACAGGCATCGATTCCCCGGGCCAGGCCACTGACGATCACCAGGCCCCGGGCGGCCAAGTCCCTGCCCAGCCGTTCAGCCATTTGATTCCCGTAAGGTGTCGGACGACGCGCACCAACAATAGAAATGGAGTGACGATTCAGAAGTTCAATGTTTCCGCGCACATAGAGGAGGGGCGGGGGATCGAATATTTCGCGCAGCCGGGAAGGGTACTCGGGCTCGTCCCAGGTGAGCATCTTGCAGCCATACTGCTCGGCTTGCGCGATTTCCTTGGCGGCAGCGCTGAGCGGTTGCCGGGAATGGATCGCCTGGGCCACCGCGGCAGGCAGGTGCTGAGCTTCCAGGCTGGTAAGTGAGGCTTCGAAGATCGCTTCCGGCGTGCCGAACTCGCGTAGTAGCTTGCCGGCTAGACGCGGGCCGAGGCCGGGCGTGAGCGCGAGCGCAATCCAACCTAGGTATTGGCAAGTTTCCATCAGCCGAGAGGAAAGCCCGTTGAGACTACGGGCTCGGAATGGCAGGTGTCAATTTTGGGTACTACGTAGGGATAATCACGGTCGCCCTCGCTGCGAGAAAAGGTTTCACGTGAAACGTATCGCCAAGAATGCGCCTTAGACGTCAAACAATCTGGCGAGGACCATTTTGCAGGTTGTTCGAAGTGCGGTTCTGGGTGAATATGTGCCCGGCCGACTGGGGGATCTTCGCCGCGTACGTGCGGTCATCAAACATGACCTCAGCGGCTAAAGCCGTTTCACTCTTGCGGCGCTTGCGGCATGACTGAAGTCATGCCCTGACAAAACTTGACGATTCTCATTTAATGCCGGTGCCTTCCGCGATGCCACAACTTAGTCTTGAGTTGATTAATGAAGCCCGCGAGTTTCTGCGCCCGCGCATTCGGCGGACTCCAATGGAGGCTTCGCCCGGACTCTCCTTGAAGCTAGGCGTCTCTACTTGGTTAAAACTCGAGTCGCTGCAGATTACCGGCTCGTTCAAGATTCGCGGAGCATTCTTCCGGCTTTCGCGCGCGACCGAGGTGGAGCGCCGCGGCGGGATCGTCACGTGCTCGGCCGGGAATCACGGCAAGGCCGTTGCGTATGCCGCGCGCGAGTTGGGATTGCAGGCCACGATCTTTGTGCCGAAGGGAGTGGATGAGGCGAAATATCGTGGCATGGTCTCGTATGGCGCGAATGTGATTGTCTCGCCATTCGCTGACTATGACCAGACGGAAGAATTGGCGCTCGAGGATTCTCGGAAGAATGGGCGTGCGTTCGTCTCGGCGTTCGACGACGTAGACGTGATGGCTGGGAATGGCGGAACGCTGGCGGCGGAGATCGTCGAGGATCTGCCGGAGGTGAAAAATTTCATCGTGCCGGTAGGTGGTGGTGGGTTGAGCGCGGGGTTGGCGCTATATGTAAAAGAAAAAGTGAGCGGATCGCGAGTGATCGGCTGCCAGCATGAAGTGACGCCGGCATTGCGGCTTTCGCTCGAGCGCGGTACAGCAGTGACGCGGATGCCCTCGGGCGAAACGATTGCCGCCGGAATTGAAGGCGGCATCGGCTCGCTGACATTTGACGTTTTGCGTACGCGCGTGGACGATACACCGATCGTGAACGACGCGGAGATTTGCGACGCGGTGCGCTGGATGGTCGAGGAACATCAATACCTGATCGAGCCGACGGCGGCCGCGACTCTCGCGGCTTGCCTCTCGGGAAAAATTGCGCCGCTCCAAGCACCGGCCGTCGTCGTAATTTCCGGCCGCAACGTAAGCAGCGCAACGGTGCGGAAAATCCTATGTCCATGAAAATCGCGCAACGAGAAGAAATCCTGAAAGTACTTTCGCTAAAAGATGCGATCCCACTGATGCGCGACGCGCTGGTGGCGCAATCACGCGGCGAATGCGAAACGCCCATGCCCATGCATCTGTATCCGCGCGATCGGGATGCCGAGGTGCATCTCAAAGCCAGCTATCGAGCCGGCGGCGAGTTTTTTGCCGTCAAAATTGCCGGCGGCTATCCACGCAATGCAGGAACCGGCCTGCCCACGTTCAATGGGTTGATTTTGCTCAATTCGGCGCGAACCGGAGATCCGGTGGCGCTTCTCTGCGACGGCGCGGAACTGACGCACGCGCGCACCGCAGCGGTTTCGGCGATGGTGGCGCAGGAATTGATGCGCAAAGATTCGACGATCGGAATCCTCGGCAGCGGGCAGCAGGCGCGTTGGCAGGCGCGCGCCCATGCCGAAGTTTTGCCGCTGCGCGAAATCTGGATCTGGGGCCGTACGCCGGGCCAAGTTGCGAGTTGCTGCGGCGAGATCTCGGCTTTTTTGCCGGGCGTCGAGGTTCGCGTGGCCGTCTCCCCCGCGGACGTGGCCCGCCATTCGAAGCTCATAATCACCGTGACCGGAGCGCGCGAGCCGATTTTGTCCTTCGAAGATATTGCGCCGGGCACCTTGATTTCGGCAGTCGGTTCGGATTCGCCCGGAAAACAGGAACTGCATCCGCAAATTCTAAATCGCGCCGCGCTATTGCTGGTGGATTCGCTAGCGCAGTGCGAGAAGCTAGGCGAATTGCAGCACGCCCCGTCTGCACGCGGGCGGGCCATCGAGATCGGAAAATTCTGCGAATTCCACCCGGCGTTCGATGCCAATGGAATCGTGGTCGCGGATTTCACCGGGTTGGGCGTAGAGGATTTATTCATCGCCGAAGATTGTTATCAACGGCTCGAAGCGTAGCAGCGTCCGAAGCAAAAAGGTCGCGTTGTGCATACTTTCCTGATCGTAGCCTTGGGACTGGTCGTCGGCGTTCTGGTCGGACTGCTGGGGATCGGCGGCGGCATTATCGCGGTGCCGGCGCTGGTGCATATTTTCGGAATGGATCAGCATCTCGCGCAGGGCACATCGCTTTTTATTCTACTGCCGCCGATCGGGCTCGGCGCGGTAATGGTTTACTGGAAAAAAGGCGAAGTAAGTGTTCCTGCGGGAGTGATGTGCGCGCTGGGAATTCTGCTGGGCGGCTATTTCGGCGGCTTGATCGCGATTGACTTGCCATCCAATGTTCTGCGCGCCCTCTTTGGGCTCTTCCTGATGCTCTCCGCAGTTCTGCTCTGGCGAAAAAGCAAACCGCAAGCCACCGCGCCGGCAGCTGGAGGTTCGGGGAATGCCTGAATCGCGCGCACGCTTGATCGGGATTTTTTTCACCGCGTGCGTCGTGGGAGTTGCCAGCGGACTTTTTGGAATCGGCGGCGGAGTACTGCTGGTGCCCCTGCTGGTGCTCCTTCATTTCTTCGGTCAGCATCGCGCGCAGGGAACGAGCTTGATCGCAATGGTGCCTCCCACCGGGCTGCTCGCGTTCCTCGCTTACTATCGCGCGGGCGCCGTGGATATTCGCACCGGCCTGTTGATTATTCCGGGCATTATTATCGGCGGATTTATCGGCAGCAAAATCGCGGTGGGCTTGCCGGCGGCAAAGATGCGGCGCGTGTTCGCCGTGATTCTGTTCGTGCTAGGGGCGTTCGAATTTTTCAACCCGCTCGTGCACTGGGCGGCGCATTCGGGGCATTAAAAGTAGCGCCGGCGTCCCTGCCGGCATCTTACGAGCAAAAATCGTGCCAGATTTTCGATCACGGGCGAACTACTCTCCCAAGCCACTTCGATTTTTTTGGATCTTTGCGCCGGCGGTGACTATAGCCGCAGCCGATTTTTGCGGTCGTAAGATGCCGGCAGGGACGCCGGCGCTACTTGCGTTGTCATCGCCATTCGCGTGAGATATTCTCCTCTCTACATGGTCGATATTCATTGTCACGTGCTTCCTGGGCTGGATGACGGGCCGGAATCTCTGGAAATGTCCATCGCGATGTGCGAGATGGCCATTGCGGACGGCATCACTCACGTCATCGCCACGCCACATGCGGATGCTTCCTATGCCTTTCAGCCGGATTTAATCCGCCGGCGGCGCGATGAATTGCAGGCGCGATTTGAAGGACGGATCGAGCTGGCCACCGGCTGCGATTTTCATTTGAGCTTTGAAAACATCGAAGATTTGCGGCCGTATCCCGCGAAATATACGTTGAATCAGAAACGATATTTGCTGGTGGAGTTCAATGATTACTCGATTCCGCCCGCGATGGACCAGACGCTGCATCACTTGCAACTCTACGGCGCCACGCCGATCATCACTCACCCGGAACGCAATCCGCTGATTCGCAACAACACCGAGCGGCTCTATCGCTGGATCCGCACCGGATGCTACGTGCAGATCACCGCACAATCGATCCTCGGAAAATTCGGAGCGCAGGCGATGACCATGGCGGAGAGCTGGCTGAAAGATGGCGCGGTGCATTTTTTTGCCAGCGACGCGCACAACGTAACTTCGCGGCCTTTGCAATTGAAGGAGGCTTACGCGAAGGTCGCTTCGAAAAATGGGAAGGACGTGGCTGAGGGGCTTTTCGTCGACAATCCGCGAGCAGTGTTTGACGGGGAAGCGCTGCCGTTTGTGCTGGAACTGCCCGAGGATCGCGGACATGCGCCGGGGGCACGGAAAAAGAAGAAGCGTTTTTGGTTTTTTTAGTTGGGTGGAATCGAACAGCGGAGCGAGCTAAATGGTTTTCGAAAGATCGTCGCGGGGACGACGATTGCTTTCAAAAACTGACCTCAGCGGCTAAAGCCGAACCAGTATTGAAGCGTCTGCGGCATGACTAAAGTCATGCCCTGACAAAACTTCCCGCGCCTTATCTTGGCCGGAAGCTGGGCCTGTAAGCGCTCAGCGGACGCGGCCTCATCCGAAATCTTGGCGGCAGCGGCGGCGGCACGTTATGCAAGGGCGCGCCACAATTGCTGCAAATTTCCTGTTGCGTGCCCTCGACGCGCAGCCAATGCCCGCGCGCGGGACATCCCGGACTCAAACACTGCACCGTCGAACCCGGCAGATATTGCATCGCTCTCCCAGATTTGTTTCCAGAGCTAGCGCCGCCGCGAAACCCAAATGCCCCCGTCGCGACGCGCGAATTCCGGAAAGGATGAGGGATTGTGAGCGCGAGGGTCTTGTGTGTCAAGCAAAATCAATACTATTAGTAGTGGTACAGTTCCGAAATGGGAAAAGTTCATTTTGGGATGGGTTTGGGCGAGGGTGCATGCCTCGGAACGAAACGGGAATTGTATTTTGCAGAATTGGGCGCACAGCCGGTTGTGGCGCGATCTTGCACGAAGAGGCCCGCCATGAAGCGCGGGCCCTACGTTCGGAGGAGCACCTCGGCGCTCTGAGGTTCTACGATGGGGGGCCTGGGATTGGGACGGCGCCTGGTGGGACTGGTTTTGGCGGCGTTGCTGGCTTTGCGTCCGGGACCTTTGCGGGCGGGGCGCCGATTTTTGCTTGTAGTTCGGCTAGCATTTGTTGCGTCAGGCGCAGTTGCTGCTTTTTATCCTCGAGCGCGGCTTTTTCACTATCAATCGCTCGCTGGCCGTCCTTGTCTGCTTTAAAATCCGGCTTGCCGTAGAACATTTGCGCGTCGAGGTCGTAGGTTCGCTGGGTTAGATTGACGTCTCTCTTCAGCTCTTCGATTTTTTCCTCGGCTTCTTTGATGGCTTGCTGCACGTGGGCGACTTCGTCCGGCGAAAGAGTGGGCGCGCCTGGCGCCGCTTGCGCGACAGCTGCGTTCTGATCGGTGCCTGCGGCGGCGTTTGCGTCCGGAGCGGGCGCATTTGGATCTGGCCCAATCACCTCAATTGCGCTTGCGGGCGCCGAAATATTATCGTTATCCCAAACGTGCGCAGCTTTTGTGTCGGTTTTCTTCTGCTCGCGGGCTTTGCGCGCTGCCTGGGCAGGCGTTTGGCTCGGCTGCGTATCGGCGGCTTGTGGCCGCGCGGAGGCGAACCCTGCCGCTGCCATTACGCTCAGTAGAACGACTCCGAAGCGACCAATAGACTTCACCATAAATATGGCCCTCCCGCACCACCAATGGTATGCCTCAGCGAGCCGCGCCGACAACTTGCGTCCGCCGCCGCGCCCTAAGAAGCACCCCGTACGGCTGCGCGCCGCTCAACCCTTGAATTTCGCAAACCGCTTCAGCGCCGCAGGCTGGTATTGCCCGACTTCGATGATGTATCCATCGGGATCGCGAATGTAACAGCGCCATTCGTCGCCATCATTGTCGAGCGGATCGGTCAAAAATTCCGCGCCCTTGGATTTCCATTTCTTGTAACAGGCCCAAATATCCGCCACCCGCAAATTCAAGAAAGCAGTTTGCCGGTTTGGATTGGGCGGCGTTTCGAGAATCACTTTGGGCTTGTCCGGCGTGGGCCCGCCACCCACGTTTAGGATCAGCCACGAGTTCGCCAATTTCAAATAGACGGGATCTCGCGGCAAGACCACTTTTGCGCCAAAAACGCGAACGTAGAAGTCCCTCGATCGCGCCTGATCCTTCACAGTCAAAAAGTGCGCAACATAAAATCCCTTTTTTGCGACGGGCGCATCTGCCAAACCCATCAGTCCCCCTGAAAATTGAATTTCGCTGGATCGCACACTCCTAGGTGTATTCCCGTTTGGTTCGATGGAATTGTGCTCGTTTCTAGGATTTAATGCCCCTGTTTTCAGCATTGAATCGACGCTTGCATGCATATCCTACAAATGGGATAATTGCTCGACTCGAACCGAAGCAGCACCCGGCGAGAAATCGCTTTTCTGGGTCGGTGCCTCCAAGCGCGATCTGAGGGCGCTGCCCGAGGCGGTACAAGACCACATCGGAATTGCTCTGAGCGTCGCCCAGTTTGGGGGACGGCATCCGAGTGTAAAGCCGTGGAAAGGCGAAAGACCTGGAGTTTTTGAAATTGTGTCGGATCATCGCGGAGATACATTCGGTGCGGTCTTTACGGTCCGGTTCGAACTCGCCATTTATGTGCTGCATGTATTCCAGAAGAAATCGCGGCAGGGGAAAAAGACTCCGCAGAGCGACATCGGGCTAATCTCCCAACGGTTGCTTGTGGCGCGCGAAGATTATGAGGTGCGATATGGCAAAGACTAACCCTGGCATAACGCGGAGTTCCGGAAATGTTTTCGCCGATCTCGGACTAACGCACGCCGAGGAAAAACAAACGCAAGTGCGGCTTGCGGTGGCGATCAATCAGGCGATAAAAGATCGCCGGCTTTCACAGGCGAGTGCGGCACACCTTTTGGAAATCAATCAACCAAAGATTTCCGCGCTTGCCAATTATCGGCTGGATGGTTTCTCCGTGGAGCGCCTGATGCGCTTTCTGAACGCGCTCGGCCGCGATGTGGAAATCATCGTCCATCGAAGACCAAAATCTCGAAAGACCGGCCGCATTCTGGTGACCGCAGCCTGATATCCGATCCTGAATTCCAGTGACGGTGCAAGACGTATCGTTTCCTTGAAATCGATTCCGCCAAAAGGCATACTGCCCGGCACGAAATCGGGAGATCTCCGACAATTCATTTTTTGCAGGAGTTTGTCTTGCGCAAATTTGCGTCGTACGCAGTGCTCTGTCTATTTTTGATTGGCATCGCCGGCCTCGCTGCGAAATCCGCGCGAGCCTGCGCTTTTACTTCTCGCTTCCAAGCGCCGACCACAGCGCCGTCGGACGCGCCGGCCGTCGACAATCCAAACGGACAGGCGGCCGTGCACGTGACCGCATACACGCTTCCACCTGATAAATATGCGCAGGCGCGCGGTCTGGCGCGCATCGGCTATGTCGCGGGAATTCTGATTCCACTGTACTCAATTTTAGTTTTGTATTTGATGCTGCGCTGGGGCTGGTCCGCGAAATTTCGCGATTGGGCTGAAGCGCGCACGTCGCAGCCGTTTTATCAGGCGGGCATTTATTGCACGGGCTTCTTCAGCGTTTATACGCTCTCAAGACTGCCGATTCGCGCGTGGTTCCATTGGCTCTACGTGAAGAACGATCTGGTCGTGCAGGGATGGACCTCTTGGCTCGCCGATAGCGGCAAGCAGCTCATGATCACAATATTCGTCGGAACGATTTTGGTCACCGCGCTTTTTTCGACGGTCCGGCGCAGCCCACGCCGCTGGTGGATTCAGTTCTGGCTCGGAATGTTGCCGTTTATCGTTCTCATTATTTTTCTCACACCGTTGGTGATCGACCCGCTCTTCAACAAATTCGAGCCGCTATCCGCGCACGACCCGCAATTGGTCAGCGATCTCGAGCGCGTGGTGAATCGCGGCGGCCTGGAAATTCCCCCACAGCGCATGTTTCTGATGAAGGCCAGCGCGAAAGTGAACTTGGTGAACGCCTACGTGACCGGGCTCGGCGCGTCAAAGCGCGTGGTGGTGTGGGACACCACCATTGCAAAAATGACGCGACCGGAAATCCTGTTCGTCTTTGGCCACGAAATGGGCCACTACGTTTTGAATCATGTTTACAAAGGGATGGCAGTTACCGCGCTCGGACTGCTCGCGGGTGTGATCCTGATCGCCTGGATTACGCGGTGGTGGATCGAGCGGCCTTCCACCGCAGGGAAAATTCGCGGGTCGGGCGATTTGGCGACGCTTCCGATTTATGCCATTCCGTTTTTGTTTCTAAGTTTTGTCGCCACGCCAATCTCGAATGTTTACTCGCGTTACGTCGAGCATCAGGCCGATCAATATGGACTCGAAGTGACGCACCGGCTTACGCCGGATTCCGGGCAAGTGGCCGCGGACTCGTTTCAGATTCTTGGCGAAATTGATTTGGAGGATCCATCGCCGACGCGATTGGAAATTCTTTGGTATTGGGATCACCCCTGGATTGGGGATCGCATCCAGTACGCGTTGCACTACGATCCGTGGGCGAAAGGCGAGTGGGGCGAGTTTGTGAAGTAGGTGTGTTGACGTAGGGCCCGCGCTTTATGCCGGGCCTCTTCTGCCGCGTTTGCGCGGCAATCGCCGAACACAGCGGCCGCACGTGTACTAAGAACGAATCCTTACCGTCATCGGGACGCCGCCCTTTGCGCGTAACGTCACCAGCGGCTCGGGCACGACTTTCATTCCTTCGCGTTCGGCGAAGCGGAATTTTTGTGCCAGCGTGGCGGCTACTAGTGCCGCTTCCATCAGGGCAAAAATCTGCCCGATGCATCGCCGCGGACCTCCGCCGAAAGGGAAATAGGCGTAGGGGTGCAGTCGGCTTTCGAGTCCATCGAGCCAGCGTTCGGGTTGGAATTCATCGGGCGCATCAAAAAGGCGCGGATCGCGATGGACGATCCACTGCGACATGATCACCGTCGTATTCACGGGAAACTGGTAGGCGGCGAGAGCGAATGGCTCGAGCGAGGTGCGCTGCAGCACGTAAGCCGCCGGATAAAGGCGCAGCACTTCTTTAATCACCGCGTCGAGATACGGTAGCCGCGGCAAATCTTCCGGCGTGGGAGCGCGACCTGCCAGCACGCTATGCAATTCTTCGGCGAGGCGTTGTTCTACGCGCGGATTTTGCGCGAGCAGATGCCAGAGCCAACCGAGAGTTACAGCAGTGGTTTCGTGTCCCGCGATGAAAAGCGTCATCACTTCATCGCGGAGCTGCTTCGGGGTCATGCGGCTTCCGTCCTCATCCATGGCATTCATCAGAAGCGAGAGAACGTCGTGGCCCTCGGGCTCACCCGCGTCGCGGCGGCGCCGCCGCTCTTCGATAATTCCGTAAACGAGCGAATCGAGGAACTCATAGGCGCGATTGGCGCGCAAATTCGAAGGCGTGGGCCAATGCATGGGAATTTTTATTGGCGAGCGCAAGCGGCCGAGTTGGTAGCGCATCAGCAGCGTGACTGCGGGGCCCACGCGCTTGGCTTCATCCGTGAATTCAATTCCGAAAAGAGTTTTCACGGCGATGATGAGCGTGAGCGCCATCATTTCTTCGGCCATATCGCGCGTTTCGCCATCGCGCCAGTTGCACGTGTGCGCCGTAGCCTGCTCCACCATCACCTGCGCGTATTCGCCGATACGCTGGCGGTGAAATGCAGGCTGCGCGAGTCGCCGCTGCCGCCGCCAAAGCTCGCCATCGCTGGTGAGCAGCCCCTCGCCAAGCAATCGCCGCGAAGCATCTTTTAGTCCCGGTCCTTTATCAAATTTCTGCGGCTGGCGGACGATTAAGTCTTCGATCCACTCCGGCGAGCTGACCAAAATGCGGCTTTGCATCAGCAGCGGCACGTAGGCGATGTCGCCGTACTCGCGGGCGATGCGAGTAAGCACGCCGAGCACGTCGCGACGCAGCGAAAGTGCTACGCCGAAAAGCGGCAGACCTTTGGGCCCCGGCGGCAATTCGCCGCTTTCCGGAATCTGGATCGCCTGAGTAGCTCGCGTGGAAGCCATCGTGTCCGAAGTAAGAGAGAACTACCGCGTATGAGTTTAGCGCAGGAACGGGCGGTCAAGTAGCGCCAGCGGGGCGCCGACGCTACTCCAACCGATCTTGAACTAAATTGTCAATCGCGATCGTAGGCCTGCTGCATGCGTTTAATATCGAGCTTGTGCATCGTCATAATTTCTTTGAACACACGATTCGCTTTCTCAGGGGTTTTGCTGTCCAACAGCTGATTCAGAATTGCCGGAACAACTTGCCACGACAAACCATACTTGTCTTTCAGCCAGCCGCATTGGCTTTCTTCGCCGCCTGCGGATAGCTTCTCCCACATGTCATCGATTTCCTGCTGCGTCTCGCAATTCACCATCAGAGAGATCGCTTCGGTGAATTTGAAGTGCGGACCGCCGTTCAATGCCAGGAATTTTTGTCCGTCGAGTTGAAACTCCACCACGAGCACAGATCCTTTCGGGCGCGGCCCGCCTTCGCCATAGTGGCTCATGTTCAGAATTTTCGAATTCTTGAAAATGGAAACGTAAAAATTGGCGGCTTCTTCGGCTTGAGCGTCGAACCAAAGGAAGGTGTTAATTTTCTGCATTTGTTTCTCCTTTTGTTTTTGCGAAATCGGGTTCTTTCACCGCTCTAGGCACGAGCCTGTCCGTTTGATTGGATCAGCAACTTTTCCAGTCGGTCGTAACCGACGGCCATGCCCTCTTCCATTCCAGATTTGAGCGCGCCGTCGCGGGCGGCTTTCGAAACATAGAGGATCGATTGCGTGACCGTGGTTTTGCCGCCGCTTTCGACAAAGGTTATCGTCACGAACGTCTCGCCCCCGGTCCAGTTGTCGTCGAAGATTTCGGTGAACACGAGCTTGTCGGGCGGGATAATTTCGCGATAGACGCCGCGCAGTCCCATGCTTCCGCCATCTTGATGGCGCCAAACCCAGCGAATTGCGCCGCCAACTTTTAGATCGATCTCGCAGTCCATCAGGCGCCAGTCTTCGGGGCCATAAAGCCAGCGCTTGAGCAAATCAGGAGTGGTCCATGCTTTGAAAACGAGCTCGCGCGGCGCGTTGAACGTGCGCGCCATGGCGATTTCGCGGTCGCTGGGCGTGGTTACTTTTAGTCTCGCGGAATCGATCGAAGGTTTAGCGCTTTTTGCGTCCACGTTTTTTCTCCTTCGTTTTCATTTCTTCCAGCAGGGAATCCAAGCGTTGGAAATTTCCTTCCCAGAATTGGCGATAGCGCTCGAGCCACCGGTTAGCTTCGGCCAGCCGCCGCGCTTCGAGACGCCGGGGGCGTCGCTGCGCGTCGCGGCCGCGCGAGATCAGCCCGGCGCGCTCCAAAACTTTGAGATGCTTCGAAATTGCCGGCTGGCTCATGGCGAACGGCGCGGCCAACTCGTTCACCGAAGCATCGCCCGAAGCCAGTCGCGCAAGAATCGCCCGGCGAGTGCTATCGGCCAGCGCCGCGAAGACCGCGTCCAGCTGCCTCGATGCCACTTGTCTATAACCTTGTGGTTGCATAACCGTATGGAAATATACAAAACAAAAAGACAGGTGTCAAGGCTCGAGCTGAAGGAATCGGATCCGGCTCAGGAGCTCAACCGCGCTTGGTATCAGCCATGTAGGCCGTCAGGTCGGCGTGCGGAATCGCGTCGGCAGCGAAGGTGAATGTGCCTTTTTCTTTTACTTCGCGGGCCGCTCGCACGAAGGCGCCGAGTGCGGCGCGAGCTAGCGCGCCACCTACGCTGATGCGTTTCGCTCCGGCGGCGGCGATTTGATCCACTGAATACGTGGCGCCTTTTAGGCCCATCAGCACATTTACCGGCTTCGAGACTGACGCGCAGACTTCCTTGATGGCTTCTAGGCTTGGCAGCCCGGGAGCGTAGACGACGTCCGCGCCGGCATCGGCGAAAGATTGCAGTCGGCGGATGGTGTCTTTCAGATCGGGGCGTCCGTGCAGAAAATTTTCTGCTCTCGCGGTCAGCACAAAGTGCGAGTCGTGTGCCGCTTTTGCGGCGGCCGCTACACGCTTGACCGCCAAATCAACTTCATAAATCGGTTCGCGTTCATCGCCGGTAGCATCTTCAATCGAGCCGCCGACCAGGCCAGTTTGCGCGGCGAGACGAATGGTCTCGGCGCACGATTCGGGCGAGCGCCCAAAGCCATCCTGCAAATCGGCGGACACCGGCAAATGCGTGGCTTCGACGATTTCCTTGGCGTTGGCAAGCACTCCATCACGGGTAATCGAAGTGTTGGAGTCCACGCGTCCGGCGTTGAAAGCATATCCGGCGCTGGTGGTGGCGAGCGCTTCGAAGCCGAGCGCGGTGAGAATTTTCGCTGAGCCCGCATTCCACGGATTCGGGATCAGAAAAATTCCCGCGCGTTCATGCAACGTCCGGAAAGCTTTGTATTTTTCTTCGCGCGTCGGCATCATGCACCTCGATTTGGAGCTGCGAAATTGTCCCACAGCCAGCTTCCTAGTTTGACGCAGTGGTGCCGCCATTCGCTTCCCGCCTGAATCCAATTTGGCCGCGGACTGCGGAGTCAGTCGCCGCGCTGGCGCATCCATTGATACTGACGCCAGCGACACTGGCTAGCGTGATCCGCGCGCGCGATTTGCACGCGGGGTAGTGTCGGCCTAAGATATCCGCAAGCTGAGTTTGCGGCGACCCGATTGTGAACGCGGAGATAAACCTTGGGGAGCGACGCAGTGGAGAACGAGCGGCTCGAGTGGCTGGAACAAGTCGAAGGCGTCCTCGACACGCTGAATCAGGGCGTGATCATCACCGACGATTGCCACAAAATCGTTTACGCCAACGAGCTTTTCCTCGAAATGGTGGGTCGGGCCAGAGAAGAGATGCTCGGGAACAGCGGCAAGGATTTTTTCGCTGTGGAGGATCAACCGATTCTCGCGCGCCACATCGAAATCGGGCAAGCCGCGGGTCGCAACCGCTTCGAATTCTATCTGCCGCATCCGACTGGAGCGCGGCTCCCGGTGGTGATCACCGCCAAAACGCTCGAAGATCCCGACGGCCGCCAATTTGCGGTGGTGACCTTCACCGACATCACCGAGCAGAAGCGCGCAGAAACTGAATTGCGCGACGCCAACACTTTACTCGAAGCCCGCGCCCGCGAAATCGAAGAGGAACTCACGCTCGCTTCACGCGTGCAGCAAAGCCTCGCGCCGAAAAGTTTGGTTTGGGGCACGGCGTCGGTGGAAACCTTCTATCAGCCGGTACGTTCGATCGGCGGCGATTTTGGATTGGTGACCCCGAGCGAAGATCAGCTTGATTTGCTAGTGTGCGACGTTTCGGGCCATGGAATCAGTTCGGCGCTGGTGGCCAACCGGATTTACACGGAAACGATGTCGCAAATCGAGCGCGGCGAGGGCCTGGCGCCAATGATGCGCCATTTAAATCGCTTCGTGATCCAAAATCTGGGCAGCTCGGTTTTTTATTTCACCATGGCGGCGGCACGCTTGAGCCGTGACGGCCGCTCGCTGGAATTTGCCGGCGCCGGTCATCCACCCGCCATGCTGGTGCGCCCGGGCCAGGTGCCGCAACTGCTCGAATCGCGCAGCGTGGTCCTCGGATTTCTGCCTGATGCAGTGGACAGCGAAGCGACCATGGAATTGCCCGTGCAAAAGGGCGATCGATTGGTGATTTACACCGACGGCTTGACCGAAAATTTCAACGACCAGAATGAAATGCTGGGCGTCGACGGCTTGAGCGAAATCGTGCGTACCACTTCCACGCTGCCCTTGCCGGAGATGAAGGACAAAATGCTCGAAGGCATCGCGCAGTTCCGTTCGGGTCCGCCGGCCGATGACATGTCGCTGGTGCTGGTGGAGATTGCCTGAATCCTGGAAGGCCTGCTGAATGGCCCGCCTGGAATTTTCTCAACGAATTGATGCCACTGCGGCGCTGGTGTCGGCATTTTTTGTGCCGCAGCGCATGCCTTACTGGTACGGCTACGAGATGAAGGCGGAATTCGAGATTTTGGGCGGCGCGTCCGATTTTGCCGCAGGGCAAAAAGTGCGCATCACGGGCCGACTGGGCGCGCAAGAAGTTGGCATCACGGCGGTGGTGACTCGTTACGATTTCGGCCGCGCGCTGGAATGGCAATTCCAGGATCAGTATGGAGTGAAGGGCAAGCAATCGTGGGAAATCGCGGCGCAAAACGAAGCCACGATCGTGCACATGCGCGACGAATACGAAATGCCCGGCCGCGCGGCGCGCATCTTCGACGCGCTCATCACACGCCATGCCGTCGCGCGCCGCGATCGCGGCTGGCTCACACGTCTAGCGCGCCTGGTTGAGCGGCGCTAGCGCCGCTCCCCCTTCCCTTGCAACCTCCGTTTTCACTCTACAGAATCTGAAATGCGCACTGCACCGTCGCGCTAACGGTGATTTTTTCCGGCTGCGGCAGCGGTGCCGGCGAGATCGGCGACTTCTTCGTACGCGAATCGTAGGTTTCAGCTGCGACCTCTATGACGCTCAGCGTCGCGACTTCGATACGCGAGACTCCGACGATTTGCTTTACGTCGAGATTGGCGAATCGCAGTCCGCCGACTTTCTGCCCCTTTTCGTCAAGCGCTGCAGTAGCGCGGCCCACGGCGCGCTTCATCGCTTCGGCGACGGCGTGCTGTTTCGCTGCTTCTTCATCGGCCAGCGAATAGGTGAGCGATCGAAGATCGGTAATATCGCTGGTGACGGAATCCTCGAGAATGGCGCCAAGCTTGGAAAAATCGCGCACTTTGAGGACGATCTGCCCCCGCACAAGGAACGATTTCGCGCGCTTCTTGCGGTCGCCCTCATAGAAAGGCAGCACCGTCAGCACTCCGCTCGATACATCTTCCTTTTTCAGATCATTCTTCGCAGCAATGGCCACGATTTTCTGCATGGCCTGCGTGGCGTTCTCGTAGGCCGTTTTCAATTCCTTTTCTTGCGAAGAAATGTCGAAGGTCAATGTCGCCAAGTCTGGGTCGGCCTGATACGTTCCGTCAGCTTGCACAACGAGCGTATCGGCGATGAATTTCACATCGGTGTTTTGTGCGTGAACTGGCAGCGCGAATACCAGCAGCAATGTGGAGCAGAGAGCGAGCCGGGTCATATGTGCCTCCTGAGCTAAGCCGTTGGCGCGCGTTACGAGCGCCGCTTCTGAAGGCTGCATTCGCGAAGCAGATGCTGGCGGTTCGCACGCGCCTATCTTTCTAGAACGGAGTGATGCGGAAAACTTGCAGGTTTCAAGCGGCGGATTTCCGAATTCGCGCGGACTATTCGTGGTCGAGCGCGCGTAGCCCGAAGCGTACGTCGTCAAGCGCTTGCATCGTCCAATTCGGGTAATGTTAGGTCGCGCCTTTACAGGTGGTCAAGCCGCCGGAGCCCGAGCACGTCACGAAAGAGAAATTCATGGGTTTAGCTCGCCGGCAAGCTTGGCATTTACGATCGGGAAGGCACGAATAACGATTCAGGCTTGAGTGGGATCTGCGCGAGGAATTGCTCGCCGGGGCCGCTGAATACGCCCAGCGCCGCGTCGATAAACTTAGGTGTCAGAAACAGGCCGGCTACAAGCCAGGTGATAACTCCGGCAAGCAAAAGCACGAAGCAAGCGAGCATCGGATAGATGAGATCGTCTGCCGAGACGAAAAACGAGACAATCACGAAGATACCGCCGGCTATCATCATCGCTATGGCAGCCCGCCGTAGCTGCAGATAGCGATACCTGTGTTGGACGCACAGTGGAACGGCCAGATCCATTCTTTTTCTCACGAAAAGCGCGGCGATCGCGTACCAGATCACTCCGGGAATCAGCAGCAGGTAAAGCCAGCGTTCGTGCCAGTAGGCTTTCCTGTGAAGGAAGCCGCCGGTCGCGGCCTGCCCGCAGCGAATGCAAATGGGCGGCAGCTCTGCGCCCCGCATCACGATTAAATTTTTCCCGTCGCGATACACGCCAGTGGACGCGGGCGCAGCATTGGAAGCCATCACGGCCGCAACCTCCGATCGCTATTTCACGACGACTCGGACGAATTTCTTTTTCCCCGCGCGCAGCAGAAATTCAGACGGCTTCGATAAATCGATTTGACGCTGCACATCATCAACGCGAGCGTTGTCAATTTCTACGCCGCCCTGCTTGATTAACCGCTCAGCCTCGCTGCGCGAAGGTGCCAACTTCCATTCGGCGAGCAGCGCGGAGAGACGCTTCGGTTCCGAAAGCGCCTGCGTAATTACCGGTGCGTCTTCGGGAGCTTGACGGTCGCGGAAGACTCGCTGGAATTCGTCGGAGGCTTTTTTCGCTGCGGCTTCGCCGTGGAATCCGGCGATGATGATGTGAGCGAGCCGCATTTTCGCGTCGATTGGCGGCAAGTCGCCATTGCGGACTTCTTCTTTCAGGCGCGTAATGGTGCGCTCGTCAAAATCGGTGAGCAATTCGTAGTAGAGCCACATTTGCGCATCGGAAATGGACATCAGCTTGCCGAACATTTCTTGCGGCGCCTCGGTGATGCCCACGTAGTTGTTGAGGCTCTTCGACATTTTGCGTTCGCCGTCGAGGCCGACCAGTATGGGCATGGTCATGGCGACTTGCTGCGGCTTCCCGTATTCGCGCTGGATTTCGCGCCCGATCAACAGATTGAATTTTTGTTCGGTGGCACCTAATTCAACGTCCGAGTTGACCTCGACCGAGTCGTATGCCACGAGCAGCGGATAAAACAACTCGTGAACCGAGATGGGTTGATTCGCACTGAGGCGCGAGCGGAAATCTTCGCGCTCCAGCATGCGCGCCAGGCGATATTTCGCTCCGAGTTGAATCATTTCGATGCTGGTGAGCTTGCCGAGCCAATCGGCATTGTTTACGACTTCCGTTTTTTCGCGATCGAGAATGCGAAAAGCTTGATCGAGATAAGTTTTCGCGTTGGCGTCCACTTGCTCGCGCGTCAGCGGCGGCCGCGTTTCGGATTGGCCGGTGGGATCGCCGACCATAGCGGTGAACCCACCGATCAGAAAAATCGCGGTATGGCCCAGATCCTGAAAATGCTTTAGCTTGCGCATCACCACCGTGTGTCCAAGATGAAGATCGGGAGCGGTGGGATCGACACCGAGTTTCACGCGCAACGGCTTGCCGGTTTTCAGCGACTGCTCGAGCTTCGTACGGAACTCCGCTTCCGGAATAATTTCAGCGACGCCTTTGCGCAAATAAGCGAGCTGTTCTTCGACGGGCTTGAAATTCGCCATCGCTATTTTTTCTCCGGAGTCATCAGAACGCGCCGCCCTTCGATGCGAAAGCGCCCTTCGAGAATAATGCGCACCGCTTCGGTGTAGATGCGATGCTCTTCTGCGAGGATGCGCTCAGAAAGCGATTCGACGGTATCGTCGTCGCGAATCGCCACCGCAGCTTGCAGCACGATCGGGCCAGCATCGAGATTCTCATCCACGAAATGAACGGTGCAGCCGGCAAATTTCACGCCGTGTTCGAATGCCTGGCGCTGCGCCTCAAGACCAGGAAAGGACGGCAGCAGCGACGGATGAATATTAAGGATGCGTTGCGGAAATGCGGCGATGAAATAAGGCGAGAGCAGCCGCATATAGCCAGCCAGGCAAACGAGATCGACTTTCGCTTCCTGCAGCGCTGCAGCCACTTTGCGATCGTAAGCTTCGCGCTCGAGCCCCTTAGATGCAATCACGCGCGTGGGAATTCCGCGTGCCCGCGCTTTCTCAATTCCCGGCGCGCCCTCGCGATTCGCGACCACCAGCGCAATCTCAGCATTTGGCAGCCGCGCCGCTCGAATGCTCTCCGCCAGCGCCTCGAAATTCGAGCCGCGGCCGGACAAAAGCACGCCGATACGCTTGGGCATAGCCCAAGAAAATTAGCATAGATTGCCCGCGTTTGTTTGTGACTTGACTTCGTTTCGCAGCGTTGGCATCGTGCTCGGCAATGCTTGGAATTGGCGGAGGGACGATGAAAAATTTCTGGAAACTTGGACTACTGCCCTTAGTTCTGCTCGCGTGCACATCGGCGATTTCGTGCTCGTCGCCGTCGCCGCAGCCTGTTGCGCAAGTGCCGCCCCCTGTCGATCCGGCGGCAATTGCAAAGCAGATTCAGACCATGGATGCGGATTGGAGCCACGCGGCAAACGTCGGCGACGTCGATAAATGCATCTCCTATTACGCCGACGATGGTTTGCTCCTCGAGCCAGGCTCGCCGGCCGCTTCGGGAAAGGAGGCTTTCCGCAAATCATGGACCGGAATGGTGACCGGGCCGCAATACGTGAGCCTCACATTCGAATCGACGAAGGTGACCGTGGCGCAGGCGGGCGATATGGCCTGGGATGTGGGAACGTATCAACTGACGACGAAGGACAAGACCGCAAAAACTTCCACCGAGGCCGGCAAATATCTAGAGGTTTGGCAGAAGCAGGTCGATGGATCGTGGAAGGTCGCCGTGGATATTTACAACGTAGGGCAATAAGGATTCTCGCGCGAACTGAGCTACGCCGGCCAAAATACGAACACAAAAACTAAATCGAGAGATTGCCGTTGTAGGTTACTTTAGCGGGCCCGGCGGCGGTTTCGATGTGGCCGATGGCGTAGAATTTTTCGCGGCGGCGGCGTAATTCAGATTCTACCTTGCGTACATATTTCGGCGGCACAACCAGAATCATTCCCGCGCCCATATTGAATGTGCTTAGCAGTTCCCCCGCGTCCATTTTTCCCAGGGTTGCCAGATAACGAAAGACCGGCGGCACCGGCCAAGATCCAAGTTCGATCACCGCTCGCACATTGCGCGGCAGCACGCGCGGCAGATTTCCGGTAATTCCGCCGCCGGTGATGTGCGCCATTCCGGAAAGCCAGCCCTTCGCCAGAATATTTTTCAGCAGCGGCCAGTAAGGGCGATGCGGCTTGAGAAGTTCCGCGCCAATTTTATTGCCGATTGCCGCCACGTAGGTATCAGCCTTCAGCCGCGCCACTTGAAAAACCAATTTGCGCGCCAGCGAATACCCGTTGGTGTGCAAACCACTCGACGGAAGCGCGAGAAGCGTATCGCCGGGGCGGACCATGCGCGGCTCCAGACGCTTCTTGCGTTCCACGGCGCCGACGATGAACCCCGCCAGATCGTATTCCCCCGCCGAATAAAAATCCGGCATCTCGGCTGTCTCGCCGCCGATCAATGAGCAGCCCGCCTGCTTGGCAGCCCGGCTCATGCCCTCGATGATCTGCTCCACAACGCGCGGATCAAGCTTTCCCATCGCCAAATAATCGAGAAAAAATAAAGGCTCAGCGCCCTGCGTCAAAATATCGTTCACGCAATGATTCAAAATATCCGCGCCGACAGTGGAATGAACTCCGGTAGCAAAAGCAATTTTGAGTTTCGTGCCCACGCCATCAGCGCTAGCCACCAAAATCGGATCGCGGAAGCGCTTGCGATCAATTTCAAAGAGCGCCCCGAATCCGCCAATCGAAGAAAGCACTCCACGCCGAAAAGTGCGCCCCGCCATGGTGCGAATACGTCGCTTCGCCTCATCGGCGACCGAGATATTCACTCCAGCATCGGCGTAGCGCATTAAAACAGGCCCTCGATTGGCAGAAACCGGTAGCGGGCGCTAGAACGTATGGAACAAACGCTTCCAGCGCACTTCGTGAGGATGAATCAGAGCGTTGAGATAAGTGGCGAATCGCTGCTCGATGTGACCGGGCTCCCAAACTTCTTCCGGCGCATCGATGGACATATATATAAGCAGCGGAGTGCCCACGATATTCGCGCGCGGAACGAAACCCCAGAAGCGGCTATCGTAGGAATTATTGCGATTGTCGCCCATCATGAAATAATTTCCGGCCGGAATTTTCACCGGCCCAAAATTATCGCCGGGACTGGGCGGATCCATGCGATACGGCTCAACCAGCGCTTCGTTATTTATATAAACGATGCCCCGCCGCACTTCCAGCAAATCGCCGGGAAGCCCGATGGTGCGCTTAATAAAATCCGGAAAGCCCATCTCCGGCAGCGGCGCGCGAAACACAATAATTTGCTGCCGCTTCGGTTCGCGCCACAAAGTTTGGTGCCAAGGCGTGAACGGAACACCGACATCATAGCCAACGCGGCTAACAATAAGGTGATCGCCGATCAGCACAGTTTTTTCCATCGAGCCGCTGGGAATCACGCGTGCCTGCACGATACCGCCTTCGATGAACAGAAAAGCAAGGATCACCCAGAACCAGGAAATCGCCTCGCGCATCGCGCGACTCTTCCAGAACGAGCGCTTTTCGCTGGCGTCTTCGCGCGCCAGTGCCTGCGATTGAGCTTCGGCGTCAGCTTTCACGTTGTGCCTCCACTTCCAGTTGCACTAGATCAGTAGGATAGACGCCTGTGTAGCAGGCGGTGCAGAACTGCCCATCGCGATCGTCCACGGCTTCGCGGAGGCTGTTGAGCGAAAGATAGCCAAGCGTATCCGCTTCGAGAAACTTGCGAATTTCTTCCACAGAATTATTGGCGGCGATCAACTCGTTGCGCGTCGGCGTGTCCACGCCATAAAAGCAGGGCGAAATCGTAGGCGGGCAACTGATGCGCACATGAACTTCCGTAGCGCCGGCTTCGCGCACCATGCGCACGATTTTGCGGCTGGTAGTTCCGCGCACGATCGAGTCGTCCACCAAAATCACTCGCTGGCCCTCAATCATTCGACGTATGGGATTCAACTTTAGCTTCACGCCGAAATCGCGAATGGCCTGCACCGGCTCGATGAACGTGCGGCCAATATAATGATTGCGAATCAAGCCCATCCGAAACGGAATTCCAGATTCCGCCGCATAACCAACCGCCGCAGGAACGCCGGAATCGGGCACCGGCACGACCACGTCGGCGTCGACGTGATGCTCTTTCGCCAGCAGCCGGCCAAGCCGCTCGCGGCTCTGATTTACCGGACGCCCAAAGATCACGCTATCCGGCCGCGAAAAATAAACGTGCTCGAAAATACAAAACTGATGCGGCTTCTCCGGCGCGAACTTGATCGATTCCACTCCGCTGCGCGAGATCCGCAACATTTCGCCCGGCTCAATTTCGCGAATATATTCAGCGTCGATCAGATCGAACGCACAAGTTTCGGAAGCAACGACCCAGCCGTCATCAAGGCGTCCAAGATTCAGCGGACGGAAGCCGCGAGGATCGCGGACGGCGTAAAGTTCATCGCGCGTAAGAATAACGAGCGAGTAGGCCCCTTCGACTTGCTGTGCGGCGTCCGCGATGGCGCCAACTAGATTGCGGGATTTGCTTCGCGCGATTAAATGAACAATCACTTCCGTGTCGCTGGTGGTTTGGAAAATCGATCCGCCATGTTCGAGCCGCCGGCGCAATTCCAGCGCGTTAGTCAGATTTCCATTGTGCGCGACAGCGAGTTTGCCTTTATTGCAATCGATCACCACCGGCTGCGCGTTAGTCAGCGCAGTTTCGCCGGCGGTCGAATAACGCGTGTGACCGATTGCCGAAGTCCCAGGAAGACGCGCAAGTACTGCCGGCGTGAAAATTTCCTGTACCAGGCCCATCGACTTGTGAAACTCAAGCGATGCGCCATCGCTCGAAGCGATGCCCGCCGATTCCTGTCCGCGATGCTGCAGCGCGTAGAGTCCGAGATAGGTGAGTTTCGACGCTTCTTCGCGGCCGAAAATGCCGAAGACGCCACACTCGTCGTGAAAGTGATCGTCGTCGAGATGGAAGCGTGAGTTCATCGACATTGCGCTACGAAGCCTGTAGTGCCTTTTCCAGCGCGGTGGCCCAAATCTCGCGAAGTGCCGACACTGCGGCGCTGGCGTAAACCACTCCATTTATTTCGATGCGGAGATCGCCCCGCGCGACTTCGCCAATCCGTCGCGCACCAACACTGTATTTTGCCGCAATTTCCATCACGCGGGCAAGCGAAGTGACCTTTGCGGTGACAATGGCACGCGCCCCGCTTTCGCCGAAGAGCGCGTACTCCGCGGGCGCGAAGGAATCGAGCGCAATACGCGCGGTAAAGTCTTCGCTGCCGAACGCGGATTCGGCGATCGCTACGGCGAGGCCGCCATCGCTTAAATCGTGCGCGGATTCCACGGCGCGATCCGCCGCCAGCGCCACGAGACAATCCTGCAGCCGCTTTTCCGCGGCCAGATCAATATCCGGCGGCGCGCCCGCCACAATTCCGTGAATCGTCTTGGCATATTCCGACGAAGAAAATTCCCGGCTCAGCGTTTCAAGCGAGCGAGCCGACGCGGCATCGTCAGCGCCATCGAGCAGCACAATCGCGTCACCTTTATTTCGAAAAGCCAGCCCGAGCGCATTCGCGGCATCGTCCAGAATTCCAAGCACTCCGAGAACCGGCGTCGGATAAATCGGCTTGCCCAGAGTTTCGTTGTAAAAGCTTACGTTGCCGCCGGTAATCGGCACTCCAAGCACCTTACAAGCTTCGGCGATACCATCAATCGCTTCGCTGAATTGCCACATCACTTCAGGTTTTTCAGGATTGCCGAAATTGAGGCAATTTGTTGCGGCCGCGGGACGCGCGCCCGAGCAAGCCACATTGCGCGCGGCTTCGGCAACGGCATGCATCGCACCCAAGCGCGGATTCAGCCAGCACCAACGGCCATTGCCATCGGTGGAAAGCGCGAGCCCGCGCCGCGATTCTTTGAGCCGCAGCACTGCCGCATCGCCCGCCCCGGGGTTCACGCGCGTATTCGTGCGCACCTGATGATCGTACTGGCCAATAATCCATTGCTTCGAAGCGATGGTGGGCGAAGCGAGCAGTTTTTTGAAATTGTTAGTGAGATCGACGCCAGACGAAGCGAATTCGATGCGCCGCGAATCCTCGCCTCGCGTTGCGGGCGGCGCGAGAGGCCGTTGATAGACCGGGCCTTCTTCGGCGATAGCATGCGCCGGAATCTCGGCAGTAATTTTTCCGTGATGCAAGATGCGCAGCATCCCATCATCGGTGACGCGCCCAATCTCCACCGCGTCCAGCCCCCACTTCGTAAACACGCGAAAAACTTCCGCCTCGCGCCCACGCTCAGCAACCAGCAGCATGCGTTCCTGCGATTCGCTGAGCATCATTTCGTAAGGCGTCATGCCGGTCTCTCGTTGCGGCACCCGCGCTAATTCGATCTCGATACCCATACCCCCGCGCGAAGCCATTTCCGAACTCGAGCTCGTCAATCCAGCCGCACCCATATCCTGAATCGCAACGACCGCCCCGGTGCGCATCGCCTCAAGGCACGCTTCGAGCAGCAATTTCTCCATGAACGGATCGCCGACTTGCACATTCGGCCGCTTCTGCTGCGACTCCTCGCTAAATTCCGCCGAAGCAAGCAACGACGCGCCATGAATTCCATCGCGCCCCGTTTTCGCCCCGGCATAAATCACAGGATTGCCAGCCCCGCGAGCCTTCGCAAAGAAAAGTTCATCGCGCTTGGCAATTCCAAGCGCCAGCGCATTCACCAGAGGATTATTTGAATAGCACGGCTCGAAAACCACTTCGCCGCCCACAGTAGGCACGCCAAAACAATTTCCGTAGAACCCAATTCCGCGCACCACGCCGTCCACGAGCCGCCGATTTCGCGCGATCTCTTCAGCGGTAGCGTTCCCAGCGTCCTTGCCGGGCGCGATCGATCCGAATCGCAAAGAGTCGAGCACCGCAATCGGCCGCGCTCCCATCGTGAAAATATCGCGCAAAATTCCGCCGACGCCGGTAGCCGCCCCCTGAAACGCCTCCACAAAACTGGGATGATTATGCGATTCAATTTTAAAAACCGCGCAAAGCCCGTCGCCAATATCCACAACACCGGCGTTTTCCCCAGGCCCCTGCAAAACCTGCGCCCCACGCGTAGGCAAGCGCTTCAAATGCACTTTGCTGGATTTATAAGAACAGTGCTCGCTCCACATCACCGAAAAAATCCCCAGCTCGGTAATGCTAGGATCGCGCCCCAAAATTTTCAAAATGCGCGAATATTCGTCGGCGGTAAGACCATGCTCGGCGGCAACAGCAGCAGTAACTTTAGCTTCGGTAGCGATCAAGCCTGATCCTTCTGGTAGGGGAGGGTCTTCAGACCCTCCCGCATTTCGGCCATGTTTCGAAATTGCTGGGATTGCACTAAGCAGGCACCGCAATGCGCTGCACGAGGCTTTCTACCATGGAACGGAAAATAACCAAACCATCGGCGGACCCAAGCGCAGTTTCCACCGCGCGTTCTGGATGCGGCATCAATCCCATCACATTGCGCTCGCGATTGCAGAGACCGGCAATATTCGCGAGCGAACCATTCGGATTTCCGGCAGCATCATCGCGGCCATCAGGCGTGGTGTAACGGAAAATAATCTGATCGTGCCGCTCCAAATCAGCAAGCGTGGACTCATCGCAGAAATAACTGCCCCCGATATGCGCGATGGGCATTTTCAGAATTTGCCCGCGCGAAGCAGCGAGGGTAAAAGGCGTGCGCACGCTCTCCACGCGCACATGCACCTGCTGGCAAAGAAATCGCAATCCGGTATTCCGAATCAGCGCCCCGGGCAAAAGACCAGCTTCGCAAAGAATCTGAAATCCATTGCAAATGCCGAGAACCAATCCGCCCCGACGCGCAAATTTCTCCACCGATTTCATAACCGGGGAAAAACGCGCCAGCGCCCCAGTGCGCAAATAATCGCCATAAGCAAATCCGCCAGGAAGGATGATCGCGTCGCAGCCGCCAAGATCCTCGGTGCGGTGCCAGAGAAATTCTACAGGCTGATGCAGCACGCCGCCGATCGCATAGTGCGCATCGTCATCGCAATTCGACCCAGGAAACACAACCACGCCAAATTTCATTCCGGGGAATCTCCCGCGGAGATTTTAACACAGACAGCCGGATTCGTTTGAAGCCATGAAACAGTCACGGATGAGCCGCAAGGTTTCGTAGCGCTGGCGCCCCGCCGGCGCGCGGACCGGTAAGTGCATTACTTCTGAGGGTAAGCGTTGCTCGGATCCAGCGTTGGCAGACGGTAGCGCCGCGATCGATTTTTAGCTGTGACTTACAGATCCGTCGTAAGAGCCGGCGGGACGCCAGCGCTACAAAATCGGCGCTACCTGCGGCGCTTGGTCTTCTTTTTCGATTTTGCCTCGCGCGCCAATTCAGCACGGCGAACTTTAGCCCAACCAGCCTTATTCGCTTGCCGCCCGCGAGCGATAGCCAGCGCATCGGCGGGGACATTCTCCGTAATTACGGAGCCAGCGGCCACGTAAGCTCCATCTCCCACGCGCACCGGCGCAACCAGCGCCGTATCGCTGCCGATAAAAACGCGCTTGCCGATTTTCGTCGGAAACTTATGCACGCCATCGTAGTTGCAAGTAATCGTGCCAGCCCCGATGTTCGATCCACTGCCGATCGTCGCATCGCCAAGATAAGCAAGATGATTGGCCTTCGCGAATTCTCCCAACACAGTCTTCTTCAACTCCACAAAATTCCCGACATGCGATCCCTCGCGCATATCCGCCCCAGGCCGCAACCGCGCAAACGGCCCCAGCCGCGAATTTTTCCCAATGCGGCTGTCAATCGCCACGCAATGCGGCTCAATCAACGCCCCTTCATCCACGCGGCAATTCGTCAAAACGCTCCCCGTACGAATCACGCAGCGCTCAGCCACACGCGTAGCACCAAGCAATTCGACTCCAGGCTCAATAATCGTATCGCGGCCCACGTCCACGTCCGCATCAATCACCACCGTCTCCGGCAAATAAATCGTGACGCCCGCATCCATCAATTCCGCAGCCTTGCGCTGCCGGAAAACGCGATCGGCATCCGCCAAATGCGCCCGCGTGTTGCAGCCAAGTATTTCGTCCGAATCCGGGGTCGTCATGGCAATCACGCGTTCCTGCCGCGCATTCAGCAACGCAATTGCATCAGTCAAATAAAGTTCACGATGCACATTGTTCGGCCGCAGTGCCGCCAGACACGGCCAAAGTTTGTCGAGCGTGAAGCAATAAATGCTCGAATTAATTTCATTAATCGCGCGTTGCTCCGGTGCCAGCGCGCTATCTTCCACCACCGCCGCGACGCTGCCATCGCCTTCCTTACGAATCACGCGGCCATATCCGGTCGGATCAGCAAGATTCGCGGTAAGCAAAGTAGCCGCGGCGTTTTCCCGACGATGAGTCTCCACCAGCGCGGCCAGCGTCGAAGCCCGTAAAAGCGGCGCATCCCCAGGCACCACCAACAAATATTTCGCGCTCCGCCGAATCGCCTTACGCGCCACCAGCACCGCATGCCCAGTCCCGCGCTGCGGATTCTGCACCACCGCCTTCGCGCCCAGCGGCTCAACTGCCGCCGCAACCTGTTCCGCCTGATGCCCCACAATCACCAAAATCTCCGCCGGCTTCAGCGGCTGGCAAGCCCGCACCACATGCTCTACCAGCGAGCGTCCGCCCGCCCGGTGCAGCACCTTAGCCATATCGGATTTCAGCCGCGTGCCTTTCCCGGCAGCCAGCACCAACGCGACAGTATCTTTAGCAGCCATCGAAGATTATTTTCGCCTCACCGCCCCCGTTTAGCAAACCCGTCAATCCCACAAATGTTCCAGAAGCAAGGGTGTACCATTCGCCAAAAGACCGCCCGCCGGTCGCCGTTCGAGCCACAGCACTGTTACGATGGCGGTACGTCCCCCGGCCGCAACAGTTCGGAGGCACTAATGAAGATCTGTCCAGCCTGCACGAAGCCAAACGACGACGCGGCAGCGTTCTGCAGCAATTGCGGCGCCCAATTTTCAGCCGCCGGATCCGTCCCACCACAAGCTCCCCCGCCGCAACCCTCCTGGCAGCCGCAGACAGCTCCACAATACGGACCGCAAGAAACCAGCGGCCTAGCCATCGCCAGCCTAATCTGCGGGTTCTTGTTCTTCATCTTCCCCGCTGCAGTGCTTGCCATAGTCTTCGGCCACATTTCCAGCTCGCAAATTCGCAAAAGCGCCGGCCGTCTGAAGGGCGCTGGCATGTCGCTCGCAGGAATGATTCTCGGCTACGTAGGCATCGCCTTCATCCCGATAATTCTGATCATCGCCGCAATCGCCATCCCCAATCTTTTGCGCGCCAAAATGGCTGCCAACGAAGCCAGCGCCATCTCCAGCCTCCGCGACATCTCCCGCGCCGCCATCCAGTATCAGGACACCTATCATGAATATCCCTCCGGCCTCTCCGCCCTCGGCCCTCCGCTCCAAGGCCACGGCCCGGATGCCGACGGCGCCGATCTAATCGATGGCCTGCTAATGAACGGCTCAAAAGAAGGCTACATGTTCGAATATCATCCAGTAAGCTCGCGCGGCGACAGCGTCTTCGACGGCTTCGACATAAACGCCGATCCAATCACCCCAGGCGCCACAGGCACGCGCCATTTCCACACCGACGAAAGCGACGTAATCCGCTTCGAAAGATCCACCCAAGCCGGAAGAGAAAGCCCCCCGCTGGAATAACGCCACACCCCGTAGCGCCGGCAGCCTGCAGGCGTTTTTGTGCTAAATCGGCAATCAGAAAATTAGGGATGACGTTTGCGGATCACCAGACTGGATTTAAGATCGAAAATATTTCGGCGGGAATGTTTTGTCAGGGCATGACTTCAGTCATGCCGAAACCGCAACAAAACAAACACGGCTTTAGCCGCTGAGGTCCTGTTTTCGAGGGTCACACACCCCGCAAGTCCAACTCACAACCCCATAATGTGAAATCCAGCGTCCACAAAAATCGTATTCCCAGTAACGCCGCGCCCCAAATCGCTAGCGAGAAAAACAGCCGTATCCGCAACTTCCGCCGGATCCGTATTCCGCCGCAAAGGCGCATGCTGCGCCACCACATCCAAAATCGAAGAAAAATCCTTAATCGCCCGAGCCGAAGCCGTCTTCACCGGCCCCGCAGAAATCGCATTCACGCGAATATTCTTCGGCCCCAAATCGCTAGCCAGATAACGCACGGTAGCCTCAAGCGCCGCCTTAGCCACGCCCATCACGTTGTAATTCGGCACCACGCGCTGCGAACCCAAATAAGTCAAGGTAAGCAGCGAGCCTCCCTGAGGCATCAAAGGCGCGGTAGCACGCGCCACCGCCAACAGCGAATAGCTGCTAACTTCCTGCGCCAACAAATACCCGTCGCGCGAAGTTTCGACGAACGGCCGGCTAAGGTCCTCGCGATTAGCAAACGCGATCGCATGCACCACCGCATCCAGCCCGCCGCTCAACTCCGCCGAAATCCGCTCAAGCTCCGCCGGCTGCGTTACGTCGCACTGAAAGACTTTGCTAGCGCCAATTTCCTGCCCCAATTCCTCAACAGTCTGCTTCAACCGCTCGCCCTGAAAGGTAAGCACCACCTTCGCGCCCTCACGGCTATAAGCAGCAGCGATCGCGTAAGCCAAACTCCATTTATTCGCAACACCCAATATCAGCGCAGTCTTCCCATCCAGCAGCTTAGCCATAGGCCGCACATTCTATCGTGGAATCGCCCGCCAAGAAACGCCAGTGCCCCGCAAAAAAAGCGCGAAGCGCCCTCCGAACGTAGGGCCCGCGCTTTATGGCGGGCCGGGCGAGATGCCAATTCAAGCCGCGATTGAGGCCTCTCGCGAAATCCCATGAATGAGATTGATCGGCCCGCAGAAGATACGAGGACTAACAAAATTATGCACGAAGAGGCCCGTCATAAAACGCGTGCCCTACGCTGAGGAAAAACCAAAAGCCGGAGGACTAGTCAGCAGCGGGAGCTGGAACCACAGCGCGCAACACCGGAACCCCAACATCCTCGCGCTCAGTCTCAGCAGTAGTTTCAGTCCAAAGGGTCGGATCGGCAAGCAATCGCGTGACTAATTGCGTATGAAGCGCATGACCAGCCTTATGAGCCACGACCCGCGCTTTTAAAGGCCGCCCTATCAAAGCCAAATCCCCAATCAAATCCAGCGCCTTATGCCGCACAAACTCATCCGGAAACCGCACCGGCCCATTCAAGATATCGTCAGCCGAAAGCACAATCGCATTTTCCAGCGTCCCGCCGCGAATCAACCCCATCGCCCGCAACCCCTCAAAATCACTCATAAATCCAAAAGTCCGCGCCGTAGCCAATTCACGCCCAAAACTATCGCGATTCACGCGAATCTCAATTTCCTGCCGCCCCACTTTGGGATGCGCATAATCCACAAAGCAGCTCACCAGAAAATCCTCATGCGGATAAATCCCGATCCGCCGGTCGCCATCGGAAACTTCAAGAGGCCGCACCACCTTCAAATAAGTCCGCCGCCGCCGCAATCGCCGCAACCCAGCCCGCTGCAACATCTCAATAAAAGGCTGCGCCGATCCGTCCAGAATGGGCACTTCCAGGTTATCAATCTCAATAAAGACGTTATCTACCCCGCAGGAGTAAAGCGCTGCAAGCAGATGCTCGGTAGTAGAAAGCAGCACGCCCTGCTTCATCAGGCTGGTGGCATAACTGACGCGCGCCACATTGCGGACATGCGCCTCAACACAGAAGCCATCTAGATCAGTCCGCCGAAAGACAATCCCAGTCCCAGCCGGCGCCGGCACCAACCGCAACTTCGACTGCACCGCAGTATGCAGCCCGACACCAGCCGCCTCGACAGGTCGGCCTATCGTGAATTGAAATGGCATATTGAGGGCCGAGGTAGCCAAGCACTTTTGCGACCCCGCCACTCGTATTCTACCGCAATGTTATCAGTGGTTTACAGAGGATTTTGCAGCGCACTTCAAAATAGTGTTGTAGACATACAACACTTCAGCCCCAAACCCCGTGGCCAACCGTCTACGGTATGGTACCACCTTGGGTCAGTTTGACGCCGATTTCGCCGTCGTGCCAGAACCTTCGCCAGCCGCGCCCGGCTGCACGGCGGACCCAGAGGCCGCCGAGCTTACCCCAGCCCGCACAGTCGGCGCCGAGGAAAGCGGCGCGTCCGTAGCCTGCGCCGCCAGGCTCGCAGCCTGCGCTCGAAGCTCCCCGATAGCCTGCTGTATCGCGGGCGGATCGAGGTTGTTAAGGATCTGAGCCGCCTGCAGCATTTGATTCATAGCCTGAGGCGAAAGCCCAAGCTGTTGCAGGTACTGCGTAAATTGATCCAGCACGGTCTGGCTCTGGCTTGTGGGTGCCGCGGCGGTCTGGGCCCCGGCGGCAGAAGCAGCAGGATTGGCCGGCGCGGTGGCGGGTGCTTGGGCAGAAGTGTTCGCAGCCGCAGGGGCGGGCGCCGTCGCGGCGGCAGCGGGCGCCGTGCCCGCAGCCGCAGAGGCAACCCGGGGTTCGGGACGGACCGCTGGCGACGCAACACCTGCCTGGAGAGCACCGGCGGTGGCCGCGGCTTTGACTTCGCTAGCGTTCGGCGCTCCCGCAGTTCCGGCATTCGCATTCGCGGCATTCAAGTCAACGCGCGCGGGTGCCGAATTAAGTGTTGGCGCAGTAACCTGGAACAGACCCGCTTCTTCGGCGGGCGTTTGCTGAGGAACACCGTTCGAGAGCGTCACCGTATCCTGAACCGCAGAACTCTGCACGTTCTTAGCACTCGCGCCAGCGGTTTGCGCGGCCGGTTGCGCCGCTGCGTCCTGCTCCACTGCCTGCGCTGCCGTTGCAACTGGACTAGAAGCCATAAGAAAACCCTCCCCGGGGCGGCCAGTAAGGAAGCCGCCACGCGGCATATTTGACTGGGCTATCGGCAAGGCAAGTGGCCAACTTTAAGCCCCAGCGAAAATTTGCAGAAAATCCAATTCAATTTGGCACACCCAGTAGCACAGGCACTCCTGCCTGTGTAAGCACGGTAACGTGCGAATGACCAAGCCCCGTTGTAGCCCACGCTCGAACTGCGTAGAATAGTGACTGGCACGCGCCAATGGCCTCACCTTTCCCAATTCTCTCGAACGCATCCGCTGTCCCGCCTCCCAGTGCCCATCCGCGCCCAGCCTGGCTGCGCGTGAAATATTTCGGTGGCCCCAACTATCAAGATCTAAAGCGCATCATGCGCACCCTCGATCTGCACACCGTCTGCGAAAGCGCCCGCTGCCCCAACATGGGCGAATGCTGGGAACATCGCACAGCGACTTTCATGATCTTAGGCAATATCTGCACGCGCGCCTGCGGCTTCTGCGCCGTCCCCTCCGGCAAGCCTCTAGGCCCCCCGGAAGAAGACGAGCCCGAGCGAGTAGCCGAAGCGGTAGAAAAAATGGGATTGCGCTACGCAGTAGTCACTTCGGTGAATCGCGACGATCAAACGGATGGCGGCGCCACGATTTTCGCCCGCACCATCGAAGAAATTCGCCGTCGCGTAGCCGGATGCCGCATCGAAGTGCTCATCCCGGATTTTCGCGGCGATTGGTCCGCACTAGAAACCGTAATCGCCGCCCACCCCGACGTCCTCAATCACAACATGGAGACAGTCCCGCGCCTCTACCGCCGCGTCCGCAAAGGCGCCGACTACGAGCGCTCCCTCGAGCTGCTGCGCAGAGTCCGCGAGCAAGCTCCGCAAATGGCAACAAAAACTGGAATGATGCTGGGCCTAGGAGAGACGCGCGAAGAAGTCCTATCCGCCATGCAAGATATAGCCGCGCAAGGCACGCACATCCTGACGCTGGGCCAATACCTGCAACCAACGCCCGAACACCTGCCTATCGAACGCTACGTCCATCCAGAAGAATTTGCAGAATTCAAACAGCAAGGCGAAAAAATGGGCCTGAAGCACGTAGAAGCAGGCCCGCTAGTCCGCAGCTCCTATCACGCCTTCGAACAAGAAGAAGCCGCCCGCTCGTAGCGCAGGCTGCCAGCCGGCGTTTTTGTACGGCGATGCTCGGTGTCCCAATTCATCCCGCTTCGTCGTTCACTTCACGCCAGCCAACAACGAATCCGCCACAGCCCGAACATGGCTCGTACAACTAATCTCGCAACAAGTTTGGTCCGAAGCGGCCCGCAGCTCAACCACCGCCTTCTCCCGCCGATTCAATTCCAAATCAAAATTCCCCAAAAATAATTTGAATATCGCATTGCGCGGATACTGCAGCGTAAGCGGTTCCATCAGCGCAGCAGCCCGCTCATACTGCTGATCGTAAGTCCGCAAATTCTTGGCCAAATAAAATCGCGCTTCCACCGCCGTCATCCCCCCGCCATTCATAGCCGATTCCAGTTGCCGAATTCCCTCCGCCTTGTTCCCCCCAGGAATGCCCATAAAAAATCGCAGCAGCTTGACGATCCCCGAGAGCGTATCCACGTAATAGTTGTAGAGCCCAAGCCCCGTATCTGCGTCGGTCATCTCCGGATCAAGCTCTTTGGCGCGCAACAATTCTTCTCGCGCACGCACCCCGGCACGGGCGGTCGCTCGATTTTCGCTGCGCATGCCGTAGAGACGCGCCTCCAACGCCAGCGCCAATCCAATATAAAGGTGCATCTCCGCTGAATCTTTCACCGCCAATTGCGCCGTGGCCAGACGAATCGTTTTTTCGGCCAGCGCCAGATATTCATCATCGCTGGCAATCTTTTCACGCTTGCCGGTCACCACCATTCCCCATTTCACTTCCAGCGTCGCGCAATAAGTTTTGGCCCAGCGCGCCCCGCCTTCCAGAAGATAACCAAGCGGCTGATCCGGCGCCGCAGCCTGCAGCGCCCGAAAATCCGCAATGGCCCCGTCCATATCGCCGTTGTTCAATTTCTCGAGTCCCTGCCGCGCTTCCGCAGGCAAAACCGGATTCCCCCCACGCGCC
>Ga0206813_1032_pt1 | contig 42145 bp, 31 predicted proteins | sample Alteio_BWOrgCont_92_FD_152856 | JGI IMG/M metagenome (GOLD analysis project Ga0206813, IMG submission 152856) | Enriched cells from forest soil in Barre Woods Harvard Forest LTER site, Petersham, Massachusetts, United States -... | ecosystem: Environmental > Terrestrial > Soil > Temperate forest >...
CGCGCGAGCCACGGCGGCATCGATTTTCTCGGCGGTACTGAATTCGAAAAACTCGGGAACTGGCAGATTGGCGCGGCGCAGAGCTTCGCGCTGGCGAAGTTTGTTCCGGCAGGTTTCCATGCATTCGGGTGAATTGGATAACAGGCCGAGAGCGCGAGCCGCATAAGCGGCCGTCGCAGTGGGCCGATCCCCGAGAGCGACGATGGCGTCTGGACGTTTTGTCGACATTTGCGCTGTGATTTCTGCGGCGGCGGATTCGGGATTTTCGAAATGCAGCGCTAGCGCGCCGTCCGACCAAGGATCTTCGAGCTTGTGGCAGCGATCGGTGCCGAAGGAAATTTCGAGATTTAGTTTTTTTGCGGCGTCGGTGAACGCGCGGGTTTGGTATCCGAGTTTTGAGGCGAGAATTAGAATTCGTTTGGGAGAGGTGGAAGTATGCGGATTCATAGCAGATTATTTTTTCGGCGCTGAGACTGATTGATTTTGGCGTTGCACTCGTTTTTTCGCGCGCGCGATTAGCACTGGCAGGCCCTTTTGGATTCGGTGAGCGCGGGTTTCTGGTTGCTTGGCGTTCTGGATCCAGTTTATGAATTCGCGGCGCAGGGCTGGGGTTACTTGCCGATATGCTTCGGCCGCGCCTTTCGTCAATTGTAATGCTGACGCCAGGTCTTCGGGAATTGGCGGCTCTTTGGGTGGCTCGCCTCGGGTTAGGAGCACTTCCACGAAATCGCCCTTTTCAATTTTCAGGCGATTCCAGATGCGGCTGTGGACAAAGAGGCGATGGCGGCCGTTGCCGCGCGGCACCAGCGTTGAAGTAATCGGAATTCCTTCGATCCAGCCTCGTACGGGAATGAATCCGCCGCCGCCGAAAGATTCCGAGATTTTCGCGGGTACATCTACGGCGCGATTCACGCCAAGTTTGTAGAGACGGGCGTGGAATGGCGAGTCTTGGTTTTTGCCAGGCATTCTCTGAATCTCACTTGCCAACGCGCGTCACGAAGCGCCGCCTTTCGTAGCGCTGGCGTCCCGCCGGCTCTTACGAGCACCTATGTCGCAAGGGCTTTGCTCACGCGCGGACTAAGAAACCAAATCATCGCCCGAGTCTTAACGCTGTGCGCCGCCCGACATCTCGATTCTAGCTTACGTTTGCGCTCGTAAGATGCCAGCAGGGACGCCGGCGCTACTTTTATACGAACGTGGACGCGTGCGGGATCGCCTTCCTCATTTTTGCGATGGGGGCCAACTGGTCCCCGGTTGGTTCGGCTCAACAGTACCAAGGCTCGGTGAGATACGGAATCGTCGCGCGCGCAGCCAACAGCGGAAGCACGTCGGACTCGCTCTGCTCGATTCCTGCGGCGCGGAGGGCTGCTTCGCGGATGCGCTGGAAAATCTGCGGGCGGGTGCGATTTAGTTTTTCGCCGTTGTGGACGATGCGCTGAACTTCTTCGCAGAGTTGATCGACGCCAGTGTCGGGATGCTTCCACGGATGGACGAGGGATTGCTCGTCAAATGGGCCGGCTAGCTGCCGGATATCAGGTAAATCGAGGAGAAGCGAGCCGGCCGGAATCAGCAACCGGATTGCGAGCTGAATGGGGGCCACGTTCTCGATCAGATCGTTTGCTGCCAGGAAATCGAGTTGCTCGCAGTAGGAATCGAGCGTCGTCCACGGCGAGAACGGAACAAACGTTGGTTGGAGCGGCAGATTGTGCGCGCGGAAAATCCGAATCAAGTGCTCGAAATCCGCGCGCGTGTGATTTTTCGCCAGCTTCTCCAGTACCGCGTCATCAATCGATTCGACTGCGCTGGTGATGAAGAGGCAGCCGGTGTCGCGCAGCGTGGCGATATGTTCCTCGTGCTTGCGCAGATGCTCGATTTTTATTGTGGCGTCATAGCTGAGCTTCGGAAACTCGCGATGGAGCGATTCGATTAGTGGAATGGCGTGGCCTACGCCATTAAAAAAATCCGGATCGCCAAAGGTGATGTGTTTGGCGCCGGCGTTCACCTGGCGGCGAATGTCTTCGAGCACCGTTTCGCGGGAGACTATGCGGAACGCGCCGTTGTAGACGGGGACGATCGGGCAATGGCGGCAGAGATGTTTGCAGCCGCGAGAGGATTCGGTGTAGCCGGCGATGCGGGTGGTTCCGTCCGGTAGTTGAACTGTGGCGTAACGATCGAGTGTCGGCAGGCCCTGGCGATCGGGAACCAGAAAATTTTGGCGCTCAAGTGAGATCAGCGGCTCGCGTTGCGATTTGTTCCCAGAACGATCGTCCCGATTCTTCGCCAGGCCCGCAGCCAAAGCGGACAGCCCCGCTTCAAATTCCCCGCCGAGAATTGTTTGCACGCCTCGTTTGCGGAGATAGTCAGCGTTGACGCTGGCGTACAGGCCGTAAAAGCAAAGATGCGCAGTCGGATTGATCGCGCGAATGGGAGCGATCAGCTCAATCGCCAGGCGCGTGGCCGTGTGCATGGGAATGTGGACGGCGATTAGTTCGGCTTCGCGGACCATTGTTTCGTCGAGAGGGTCGCGGGAGATATCGAGGCAGGCTACTTTGGCGCCGGTGTTACGCAGCCATGCTGCTGGCGAGGCGAGGCCGAAGGGTTGGTGGCCTTGTTCGTAAGTGGCGATTAGGAGGACGTTCATTTTGAAATTTTGATGGGGCTTATCGCGGAATTGATTATGGCATGTGCGGGGAATTGAGGAAAATATTGGGCGGCGTTGTGGAGCGGGGTTGCTTGCGACGGCGGGGATTCTTCGAGTTGGCTCGAGCTGCGGTCGTAAGAGCCGGCGGGACGCCAGCGCTACGGGGAGTTGCGACGCGGGCGACTCGCGGATGCGTTATTATAGAGGGTTGCAGAGAGGAGATTTAGACCTGATGAGTGTGGCTTCTAAGAATTCCTTTGCGGCGCGGACTTCGCTGAAAGTCGGCGATGCTTCGTTTGAGATTTACCGCCTGGACGCGCTCGAGCGCGCGGGAGTGGGTGCAGCCTCGAAGCTGCCATTTTCCCTGAAGATTCTGCTCGAAAATCTATTGCGGCATGAGGATGGGCGGTTTGTTTCGGCGGATGATGTGCGCGCGCTCGTGACCTGGAATCCTGATGCAGCGACGCAGAAAGAAGTCGCGTTCATGCCGGCGCGTGTGCTTTTGCAGGATTTTACCGGAGTGCCAGCGGTCGTCGACCTTGCTGCGATGCGCGAGGCGATGCGAAAATTGGGCGGCGACCCCAAGAAGATCAATCCCCTTTTGCCGGCCGATCTGGTGATCGACCATTCCGTGCAGGTGGATAAATTTGGCGTGGAAGGCGCGCTGGCATTTAACTCGGAACTCGAGTTCATGCGCAATATCGAGCGCTACGCATTTCTGCGCTGGGGACAGAAAGCGTTTGAAAATTTCAGCGTAGTGCCGCCGGACACCGGGATTTGCCACCAGGTGAATTTGGAATATTTGGCGAAAGTGGTTTTTAGCCGCGAAGAAGGCGGGAAGTGGTTCGCGTTTCCGGATTCTTTGGTCGGGACGGATTCACATACGACCATGGTGAATGGTCTGGGCGTATTTGGATGGGGCGTCGGCGGGATTGAAGCGGAAGCCGCCATGCTGGGCCAGCCATTTTCGATGCTGATTCCCGCAGTGGTCGGATTCAAATTGCACGGGCGATTGCCTGAGGGCGCGACGGCTACCGATTTGGTGCTTACGATCACGCAGATTTTGCGGAAGAAGGGCGTCGTCGGCAAATTCGTCGAGTTTTACGGCACCGGACTTTCGAGTCTGACGCTGCCGGATCGCGCCACGCTCGCCAATATGGCGCCGGAGTACGGCGCGACGATGGGCTTCTTCCCTGTTGACGATGAAACGCTCGAGTATCTGCGCTTCACGGGGCGCGAAGAAACTTTGGTTGCGCTGGTCGAGGCTTATACCAAGGAACAGGGATTGTTCCGCACCGACACAACGGCCGATCCGATTTTTTCCGATCGACTCGAACTGGATCTCGCGAGCGTAGTACCGACGATGGCTGGGCCGAAGCGTCCGCAAGATAGCGTGCCACTGCGGGATTCGAAACAGGCGTTCGAGAAATCGCTCACCGAGGCGGCCAAGCATGTGGCCGTGCAGAATAACGGCGATCGATTTGAATTGCGCGATGGTTCGGTGGTGATCGCCGCGATTACCAGCTGCACGAACACGTCGAATCCATCGTTGATGCTCGGCGCTGGATTGCTCGCAAAAAAAGCGGTGGAGCGCGGGCTTACTTCGAAGCCCTGGGTAAAGACTAGCTTCGCTCCCGGATCAAAAGTCGTCAGCGATTACATGACAACTTCGGGTTTGATGCCGTTTCTAGAAGCGTTGAAATTCCACATCGTGGGCTATGGATGCACCACCTGCATTGGGAACAGCGGGCCTTTGCCGGATTCGATCGGAAAAGCGATCAAGGAAAATAATCTGGTGGCCGTTTCAGTTTTAAGCGGCAACCGGAACTTCGAGGGCCGCATTAACGCGTTGGTGCGCGCGAATTATCTGGCTTCGCCGCCGCTGGTGGTGGCCTATGCACTCGCCGGCCGCATGGATTTCGACATGGCCCACGAATCGCTCGGCGACGACAAAGCCGGCAAGCCGGTTTATCTGCGCGATTTGTGGCCTTCGCCGCTCGAAGTGGAAAACGCAATGCGTGCCTCCGTTTCCACCGAAATGTTCCGGAAACAGTATGGCGATGTGTTTACCGGCGATTCGAGTTGGCGCGGATTGAAGATTCCTGAGGGCGATTTGTATATGTGGGATTCGAAATCGACCTACATCAAATTGCCGCCTTACTTTGATGGCATGCCGGTGAAGCCTGCGGCTGTGGGCGACATTCATGGGGCGCGGGCGCTGGCAATTTTGGGAGATAGCGTAACGACCGATCACATCTCACCAGCCGGGTCGATTCCCGCGGATTCGCCGGCGGGCAAATATTTAATTTCGCGCGGAGTGCAGCCCAAGGATTTCAATTCCTATGGAGCGCGGCGCGGGAATGATGAAGTGATGACGCGCGGGACATTTGCGAATATTCGCTTACGGAATCAGTTGGCGCCGGGGACGGAGGGTGGTTGGACGATTCATCAGCCGAGCGGCGAGCAGATGACTATTTATGATGCGGCAATGCGCTATAAAACTGAGGGCGTGCCGCTAGTGGTGATGGCCGGCAAGGAATATGGGTCGGGATCTTCGCGCGACTGGGCTGCTAAGGGGACTAACTTGCTCGGCGTGCGTGCGGTGATTGCGGAAAGTTACGAGCGCATTCATCGCAGCAATTTGATCGGCATGGGAGTGATGCCGCTCGAATTTAAGCCCGGGCAAAATGTGAAATCGCTTTGCCTGACTGGCCGCGAAATGATCGAGATTGAGGGATTAGCTAAAGACTTTGCGCCGCGGAAGATGATTCGCGTGCGGGCGCATGGGGACGACGGGAAAGAAATCGCGTTTGATGCTGTGGCGCGCGTGGATACACCCGTCGAGGCTAGTTACTATCAGCATGGCGGGATTTTGCAGTTTGTTTTGCGGCAGATGTTGTAGGACGGCGATGCCGACTTAGTAGCACAGCCACTCTTGGCTGTGTCGGAATTCGGCCAGTGGCTGAATGTAACGCTCAAGCATGCGAACGATTACAGACTTCTGCGCCGCATTTCAACGAATTTCGGTTTGCCGCTTGCCTTTAGTTGCAGATGAAAATGCAAGGCTGAAGCCCCCCGCTACGAAAACCTAAAAGGTGGCCGAAATGCGGGAGGGCTTCCTCCAAAAAGCTGGCGGACAAGAAAGCACCCTCCCCTACTGGACTATCATCGTTACTGTAGTGGTGTGCGTGGCGGTTTCGGTGCCATCGGCATTACCGTTGGCTGTGATTGTGATTTGGTAGGTGCCTACCGGCGTGCCCGAACTGCGGCCGCCTCCGCATCCTGCGAGTGCGGCGCCGAACATCAGGGCTGCCATGGAAATTGCCAGAGCGGCGCGACGTAGCGGCACGCCAAGCATCCCGGACGACTGCGACCTCGGACGAATTCGCAGCGCGAACCAAACCGTCAGGAGCGCGGCGAATGCTAGCCAGATTCCTCGCGCGAGCGGCGGCCAGCGATTTGCCGGAGTCCCCGGCGGCAGACTGGTGTTGTTCGGCACCGTGGAGATCGATAGCTGCTGGCTGGCTCCCGACGCTGTCGGAGTGATGTTGGTCGGATTGAAGGTGCAGGTTGCGTCGGCCGGAAGACCTGTCCCGCAGGTGAGCGTGATTTCCGTGGTGAAACCAAAAAGACCGACGACTGGGATTGTGAAATTGGCCGTGGCGCCCGCTTTAATTGTGGCGACTGGCGGCGATACGGGACCGTAGGTGTAATCCTGAATGTCGAATACTTCGGCGTTGCTGGTGCCTCCGCCTGGGGAGGGATTTGTAACAGTGACGTTGACCGCGGCGGGGGTTGCCAGTGCGCCGGTTGGGATCGTGGCGACTAGCGACGTGGAAGATCCGGCAGTGCCTGGCGTGAGGCTGGTGTTTCCGAAATTGATGATCGCGTTGGGCAGGAAGCCAGTCCCGGTAACTGTCAGGATTACCGTGCCGTCGCCGATGATGCCGCTCGTTGGCGAGATCGACGTAATCGTCGGCGCGGGATTGGTGGTGCTGAGTGGCAGACTGTTCGAGACGGTCTGGCCCGTCGCGACGGTGATGGCATAGACGCCGCTGGAATTTTGCAGGGCCGTCGCGGGAATTGACGCGCTTAGCGAACCATCGCTGTTGAGCGTTGTCGGAGTGACCGGCGTGCCGGAAACCTGGATCACAGATTGACTCGTGAAGCCGACGCCGGTCGCAGTGATCGCGATCGGTGGCGCGGTATTCGATTCCACCGGCGAAATATCGGTGAGCTGTAGCGCGGGCAGACCGCCGAGAGAAATATCCCACGCACCGCGGCCGTGAGTTACCGCGGTTAGGACGCGCGATGCGTTGCGCAGATGCAGCGCCATCACGACTGCGTTCGGCAGGCCGGTGCCGAGCGGTTGCCAGCTTGTGCCGCTGTCCGTGGTGATGAAAGCGCCGATGTCGGTGCCGATGTAAAGCGAGCCGGAAATATTTGGATCGGCGACGATGGCGTTCACCGGAATGTTCGGAAGGTTGCCGGAGATGTCGTTCCATTGGCCGCCGCCATTGGTGGTCATGAAGACGTGGCCGAGCGTGTCGCCATTGAATCCCGAGAAGCCGGAGAAAGCGGCATAGGCAAGAGTCGAATCGGCGGCGTCAATCGCGAGCGACGTGACTGAACGATCAGGAAGCCCGTTGATCACGCGGGCGAAACCGACTGAGCCGCTCAGCACATTGTGCGAAACCTGCACGATTCCATCGATGGAACCGGCGTAAATCGTATTTGAATCGCTGGGCGCGATGGCCACCGCAGTCAGGAAATTCCCCACGCTGCCGGTCAAGTCCGTGGAGATCGCGGTCCAAGTGTTGCCATTATCGAGCGTTTGATAGAGGCGATTCGTCGCCAGATAGAAAGTTTGCGCTTGCGAGGCGTCGCCGATCAGCGGCGGCAGATACGACGCCGGATCGGAAGTATTAATTCCATTTTCGGCCACGATGAAATCGTTTGCGAATCCCCCGCTGAGCGAGCGGAACAGAAACGGAACTACCGAGGCGGGCTGCTGCAAATCTCCGCATGTGGTGAAGACGGTATTCGGGAACGTGGCGTCGATCGCGGTGAATCCGCCGTCGCATTGCGCCGCGCTCGTGCCGATCCATGCGTTCGTATTGTAGAGCTGCGGTGAATTTCCCTGCGTGCCGCCGAAGGCGACGCTGTCGGACGACGGATGCACGGTGAGGCCGGGATAAAATTGCGTGATGCTCAGGCCGGAATTGGTCGAGCCGATATTAAGGTTGTTCCAGGTTTGCGAACCGGCGGCGATGCTGGTGTTGGTGATGTCTGCGGAAGTCCAGATGCCGCCGTCGTTGCCCGCAAAAAGCGCGCTGCCGCCGGCGCTGAAACCGAGCGCGTGCTGCGCGGAATGAATCGCCGCGCTCGATTTGTCGACGGTGACATCCTGCCAGGAATTCCCGCCATCCACAGAACGGTACAGCGTAGAACCGCTGCCCCCGCCATCGGAGCCGCCGGCGAAAACGAGCGAAGCATTCGTGGGACTGACGCGAATGGCCATGTCGTAGAAGCAGGATGGATCGCACAAATTATTCGGCGGCGCGGTGACTTGCGCCCACGTGGTTCCGCCATCGAGGCTCTTGAAAATGCCGAAAAAGCTCGCCGATGAATCGTCGCCGCTGGCGATGGCGGCGTAAATCACGGTCTTGCCCGAGACTTGCGGGCCGACGCCGAGAGTGATGCGGCCAAACGCGGTTTGATCGGTGGCTTGATCGAGGCCGGTCAATCGCGTCCAAGATGCGCCCGCGTTCGTCGAGACGAAGACGCCGTTGCACGGCGCGGAGGATTTGCACGGTGCGCCCGCATCGGAATCGCCGCCCGGGTGGCCCAAGGCTGCGTAGGCGGTCATGCCTGTTGCATCACTCGGATCGAAAACCACATCGGTGGCTTCTACTTTTGCCGACGGAGAAAGGACCGAGGTCCAGCTCGTCCCGCCGTTCGTCGAGCGCCAAACGCCCGACGGAACGGACGGATCGCCACCCTTCACGGCCGCAAGAACAACTTGATGCAGCGCGGAAATCGGATCGACGCTCAGCGCGCCGATGAACGGACCGCCGGTTACCGTATTCAGAGGAGACGAGGCGCCGCCGAAGACCCCTACACCGGTCGAGCTCCAGGTTTGCCCGCCATCTGTCGACTTCAGAATTCCATCGCCGTAAAAGGAATCGCGCGCGAAATTTTCTTCGCCCGTGCCGGCATAAATTGTTGGCGGATTCGTAGTGGCGTCGAGAGCGAGCGAGCCGATGGAAAGCGTCGGCTGATCGTCGGTAAGCGGCGTCCAATTTTGCAGATCGGTGGTTCTCCACACGCCGCCGTCGGCGGCGCCGAGATAAACGGTCTTGCCGGTGGAATCCGTAGGATCGACGGCGAGCGCGGTCACTCGCCCGGAAGTATTGCCAAAAGGAGTTTGGCTCGTGGGAGCCGGGCCGATCGATTGCCACGCGAGCGAAGAAACATTCGGATTGGCAACGGTTGCCTTTTCGCGCATGGCGCGCAAAGCCTTGATGGCTGCCTCGCGTGCGCCCGCGGGAATCTTCCCGGCGGGATAAGCGCGCTGGCGATAAAACCAATCGGCGCGACGGTGTGCGAGATCGATGCCGGCAGAATGCGGCGCGTGTTTCTTCGGCGCGGATTTTTGGGCGATCACGGGAGCGACGGCGGCAAGTACAACGAGCGCGGAGAGCAGTGGAACCAGGATTTTGCGAATGGGTGAAGCCGAATTCCTCATACTGCGGAGGCGGTGGTCCGCAATTCTCCCGCTCAAATCAAAGTGCATACTCCTCCGTCGGACAAATCTGATGAAGCGGGACCCCGCCCGCGTCTGGGATGCTGCGGCCTAAGCCCATCGCATGCGACACGCGATTATACACGGCCCCGCAGATCGCGCGCCCGCAATTGGCCGGGAACTCTCGCGGCGGATTGGATGTCTCTCACGCGGCGGCTGGTTGCACTCGCACGCGCGGCTCGATAGACTCGGCAAATCATGAGGTTTCTGCGATGAAAACACGTGCGATTGCATTGGCCGCGCTGCTGTGTTTGCTGATTGCGCCGCGAGTGGCCGCTCAGGAAGAAGAGCATCACCATCATGGGGATGACGAACAGCTTGGCTCGGTGACCTTCCCGACTTCGTGCTCGCCGGACGTCCAGAAATCCTTCGAGCGCGCCGTCGCGCTGATGCATTCCTTCCAATACCAGCAGGCCAGCGAAGGATTCGACGACGTCGCCGCGAAAGATAAGCGCTGCGCCATGGCTCGCTGGGGCCAGGCGCTGGTGATCTGGCGCCAACTCTGGGATCAGCCGGACGCCAAAAAGATCAAAGAGGGACAAAAGTACATTCATCAGGCGCAGAAGATCGGCGCGCAGACCGATCGCGAGCAGCAATTTATCGGCGCGGTGGCGCTTTTCTACGCCAAGGGCAAGAAGCTCGACTACCGCACGCGCGCGCAGAATTATTCCGATGCCATGGGCCGTCTCTACGCGCAATATCCCGATGACACCGAAGCGGCAGCGTTCTACGCGCTCTCGCTGCTCTCGTGGACACCGGTGGACAATAAAGATTTCGCGAATCGCCGCAAAGCGATTCCCATCCTCGACAAGCTCTTCGCGCAACATCCGGATCACCCGGGCGCGGCGCACTATTTAATTCACGCCGCCGATCGCCCGCAGTTGGCAGGGATGGGTCTGAATGCGGCGCGGCGTTATGCGCAAATCGCGCCGTCGTCATCCCACGCGCTGCACATGCCATCGCACATCTTCTCGCGGCTGGGCCTGTGGCAGGATTCCATCAATTCGAATCTGGCTGCTTCAGCCGCCGCGGACAAAGCCACGCGCGCAGGGACCGGTGATGACAGTTATGAATTTCATGCCATGGATTATCTGCAATACGCCTATCTGCAGAGCGGGCGCGAAAAAGACGCCTGGCATGTGATCGAGGAAATCGATTCCGTACCGGGAGCATCCGCGGAGCGAAAGACCGATGAGCGCACCGACTTTACGGGTCGCTATTATTTCGAGCTGCATCAATGGAGTGAAGCGGCGAAATTGGAAGTGCCGGAACCTGGATCGCGCGAGGCGAAGGCATCAGCTTACCGCACGCGAGCGATCGGAGCAGCTCGCAGCGGCGATGCGGCGGAAGCCAGGAAGAATCTGGAAAAATTGAACGAGCCTGTGCCGGGAGGCGCGTACTCGGATGACGACAGCGCGCTCTCCTGGATCGAAAAGCAGGAAGTGATCGGCTGGGTGGCATTTGCCGAGGGGAAAAAAGATGACGCGCTGAAGGCCCTGCGCGAGGCGGCGGAGCGCGAAGATCGCCGCGCGCCAGAAACTGGCGACATGCCCGCGCGCGAAATGCTTGCGGACATGTTGCTGGAGATGAATCGCCCGGCCGATGCGTTGGTCGAATATGAAACTCTGCTTAAAGAGTCACCGAATCGCTTTGACGGACTTTACGGAGCGGCACGCGCGGCGGAAATGGCCGGAAAAAGCGAGCAAGCCACGGCCTACTATTCGCAATTGCTGAAGGTTTGCGATGGAGGCGTGAATTCGTCGCGTCCGGAGTTGGCGCGGGCGAAGACGCTGGCCGTGAATCCGGGCGGACACTAATCAGAAGAGACTGACGATGCCAAAAGCAGAAGCAGTGCGCGCGATTCAGGAATGGCGGGACTTGGTATCGGGCCCGCGTGGCACGCTGGCCGAATCGCGCCAACACGCCGAAGATTTCTTCGCGAAATATTCAGCGCCGCCGGAGCTGAAGGTGGAGCACGCTGAAGTCGGAGGCATTCCCGGCGACTGGCTGACCATGCCGGGGGCGGATGCCAAGCGCGTGGTGCTTTATATTCACGGTGGCGCGTTCGTGTTGGGCTCGCCTCGCGGATATCGTTCGATGTGCGCGCGACTCGCCAAGGCCACGCGAGCTCGCATATTTGCGGTCGACTACCGCTTGGCGCCCGAGTTTCCCTTCCCTGCCGCGATTCAAGATGCCGCCGGCGCTTACCGCGGAATCGTGAAGCAAGGCGTGGCCCCGTCGTCCATCGTGATTGCGGGCGATTCGGCCGGCGGAAATTTAACGGTGGCAACGCTGTTGTCGCTCCGCGAGTCCGAAGTACCGTTGCCGGCCGCGGGGGTTTGCATCTCGCCTTGGGTGGATTTGGAATGCGCCGGCGAAACCATGAAGACTAAAGCGAACGTCGATCCGCTTTGCGAACATGATTCGATGCTGCTCGAGGCGGGACTCTATCTGAATGGACATACCGCTCGAGATCCGCTGGCTTCGCCGATTCATGCCGATTTGCACGGTTTGCCGCCGTTGCTGATCCAAGTGGGCACTGAAGAGACGCTGCTAGACGATTCGACCCGGCTCGCGAAGCGCGCTGAAGAGGCTGGCGTGCCGGTTACTCTCGAGATTTTTGAGGGAATGCCGCACGTGTGGCATGTCTTCGCCGACTATCTCCCCGAGGCGCAGCAGGCGATTGAGAAAATCGGCGAATTTGTGATTGGAAAAACGGCGCGGGCGAGTACAACCGCAGGCTAGCCAAACCTCTGCGAACTTCATGAAATTTGAATGGACACAGCCAGGACTAGCTGTGCTACTAGACGGCGCCGTTGGGCTGCATTCTGGCTTCGACTTGCGCGTCGTAAATGTGCCAGAAGTTGCCCTTAGAATCTACGAACTCGACGCCTACCTTGCACTTGCCGCTTTGCTTTGGGCCCACGTGGACGACTCGGCATTCGCGCTCTTCCTGGGTGAAGCTATTCACCACCAGGATGGTCTGGCCGCGCTCGAGATCGGCGTTCACGGCCAATCGGGCGCCATGCGCGTCGACATTGAGGGTGTGGGTCTTGTCGCGAAAGGGCAAATTGTCGTTGGAGCGCCCGTAAACAACCACGGGAACATGCAGCGGAAATCGACGGCTTCGGCGGACGTAGCCGCGTAGTTTTGTAGTTTTCATAGGCGTGGCCATACCCACTACAAAGATAGCGCTACTAGGTAATCTCGCGCAAGGGCTTAGTGCCCGAAAAAGCAACCCTAGTTGATGATTTCTTCACTCTTGGAGGGCGAGACCGGCTGGAAGTGTACACTTTTGAGACACAACTGACTTGCGGCGAACTCGCGCATTCTCGTCTTCGCGTAGCGCCCGGCGCTGACAAATTTTGTCGCTTCGAGCAACCGCTCAGCAAGCCATTGAATCCATTTCCACTTGCGCATGTAAATCGATGAGTATTATTTTTACGGCATAGATTCCGATTTTGGGTGGACATTACCATCCCAAATCGGGTCAAATGGATGCGGGTCAGGAATAATACAACGGTTGAAGGGGGGAAACCGATGCGCCGAATTCTCATAGCTTTCGCGCTTAGTTTGTGCGTTTCGGCTGGGGCGGCCGCTCAGATTCATCCCGCGACATCCTCGCTAGTCAATTCTTCGCCAAGTCTGGCGCCGCCGATCGCGGGGATCACTTCCTACGATCCAGCGACCGAGGACCTACCGCAATTTCAAGCTTATATCGGCTACGCCTGGACACGATTCACCGGCATACCGAATAATCCACTCGAGATGAACGGCTTTACCGCTGATTTTACCGGCTATTACAAATGGATCGGGATCGAAGGCGAACTGAGCGGTGAGCTGAGCACCTTTGCCGGCGAGACCGCCAAGCAATCGTTTCTTGGGATCGGTCCGCATTTTCGGCTGGGCGAATCGAGCCGCCTGCAGCCCTGGGCGCATGCACTGGTCGGCCGGGCGCACTTTTTCCCGGTGGGGATCGAAGGCGGGCAAGGCGGATTCGGATGGCAAGTCGGCGGTGGTGTGGATTACCGCTTTACGCATCTACTTTCGTTTCGTGCGGGAGTCGATGCGTTGGGATCCATTATCGCCAGCAAGAGTACGATTGGCCCGAAGGTTCACGCCGGAGTGGTCTTCAATTTTTAGAGTGTAGACAGTTGCACTGGCGCGCCGTTGGTGGGGGCGCGCTTTTAGTCCCGCGTTGTGAGAACACTCGCCTTGATTTCCGTTTATTCGCTGCAGGATTTTCTCGGCTTGATTTGGTGCGCGTTTGGGATTTATTGGGCGGCGCAGGCGGGCCGCGGTTCTAAATCGGCGAGCACGGAGCCGAATCGATTCCGCTTTCTCCGGCTGACGATTCTTGCCACTACATTTATTCTTCTGTTGGCGCCATCGCTGGGCTTCGAATCGCTCAATGAGCGTTTTGTTAGCGTTAATTTCATCGTGCGCGGCGTAGGAGTCGCGCTAACATTTGCGGGCATCGCTCTTGCGTTCTCGGCGCGGCGGCACCTGGGATCGAATTGGAGCGATAAAGTCGAGCTGAAAGTGGATCATCAGCTTATCCGCAGCGGGCCTTATACTTACTTCCGTCATCCCATTTACTCGGGAGTGTTGCTGGGAGTGGCGGGGACGGCGCTGGCTGTCGGAATGGTCCGCGGCATCGCCGCGTTTTTGCTCTTGTTTTGCTCGTACGTTTTCAAGGCGCGCAAAGAGGAGCGCGTGCTGGCGGCAAAGTTTGGCGACGGGTTTCGTCAGTATCAACGGAGCGCTGGCTTCCTATTTCCACGGTTCGGCGGGCCTGCAACGTAAATCTCAAACTGGCATACTTTCTCTGCGCGATTATCGCCGGGCCTGCTAAAGTTTACCTTCCACATATTTCTACTCGACGGGGGTCGGAGATGAAATTTCTAGTGGCTATAATCCTATTTGTAGGCGCTGCATTCGCAGCGAGCGCGGATACCGTAGTGATGAAGAATGGCGACCGGCTCACCGGGACCGTGGTGAAATCCGACGGCAAGCAATTGACGTTGAAGACGGATTACGCCGGCGACGTCAATCTGCAGTGGTCGGCGGTGAAGGAAGTAACGACAGACAAGCCCATCTTCGCCGTTACACCGGACAAGAAAACGATCAGCGGCAAAGTGACCACCGAGGGCGATGGGCTGGTGATTACGCCGAGCGGCGCGGCGCCGGTTCGCGTTCCGCTCAGCGACGTATCCGTGTTGCGCGACGCCGATGAGCAGACGGCTTTCGACAAGAGCCAGCATCCCGGGCTGCTCGAAAACTGGAACGGCGGCGCCAATGTCGGATTGGCATTGGCGCGCGGCAATACCCAAACCACCAATCTTTCCGTGGCTTTCAACGCGGTGCGCGCCACGAACACTGACAAGCTCACCGCCTATGTCGCGTCGATTTACGCGTCCAATAATGCGGCGGGCTCGTCGGGCGTTACAGCCAACGACATTCGCGGCGGCGCGCGCTTCGACCGCAATATCGTGCCCAAGATCTTCGCATTCGGCAGCGGCGATTTCGAATACAACGAAACGCAGGATCTCAATCTGCGATCGATCTGGGCCGGCGGCCTTGGCTATCACGCCATCAAAAGCGATTCGACCGTTCTTGATTTGCTTGCCGGCGGTGATTACACGCGGGAAAGTTACAGCACCGGCGTGTTACGGAATACCGGAGGCATCGTCGTCGGGCAGACCCTCTTCCACAAGCTGGGAAAGTCGACGGTCGTGAACGAGCAAATCTTCTTTTATCCCGATTTGACGGAGAGCGGGCAATATCGCATCGCTTTCGATTTGGGAACGGTGACGAAGATCAAATCGTGGCTGGGCTGGCAGACGGCGGTGAGCGATCGCTATTTGAGCAATCCCATTCCCGGAACGAAGTCGAACGACATCATCCTTACAACCGGGATCAACGTTTCGTTCAAGCACTAACTATCAATTATGAGAGCGCCGCATTTCGCAACACGGCGCTCTCGATTTTCTCCGCGCGTCTCTAGGGTTGGGATGGCGGCGTTTGCGCCGGTGGCGTTTGCGGCGTCCCGATTTTCGTGCCGATCACTTCCCCCGAAATGATGATTTCCACCCGGCGGTTTTTCTGCCGGCCCTCCGCGGTGCCGTTATCCGCCACCGGCATGGTCTTACCGAATCCCTTCGCGGTGATGGTGGACGCCTCGAGGCCCTGCTCGATCAAATATTGCCGCACGGATTGCGCGCGCTGTTCGGAGAGCGTTTGATTGAATGCATCGCCGCCGACGTTGTCGGTGTGCCCTTCGACAGCGAGATTCAGCCCCGGGTGCGCCAGAACAATTCCTGAAAGCTTCGCGAGGCGCTCGCGCGCTTCGGGGCGCAGATCGAATTTCGCGGTGGCAAAGAGCACGTCACCCAAATTGACCACCAGGCCGCGAGGAGTGTCGCGCGTTTCCAGGACTTTATTGAATTGTGCGAGAAGACTGGCGCGCAGTTCCTGCTTCTCGCGCTCGGCTTGTTCCGCAGCTGCTTTTTCGCGATCGGCTTGCTCTTGCGCGGCTTGCTGCTTGGCCTGCGCTTCGGCTTGAGCCTTTTCAGCCTCAAGCTGCGCTCGTTGCGCCTCAGCGCGAGCCTGCGCTTCCTTCGCGGCCGCCAGATCGGCTTGCATCTTTTGTTTATCGGACTCCGCTGCCTGGCGTTCGGCTTCGGCCTGCTGCTTCTCCGCAAGCACGCGCCGCTGCGCCTCAGCTTCCTGATCAGCCTTGGCCTGAGCCTCGCGCTGAGCCGCGGAAGCCCGCTCGTTCGCCTGGCGCTCGTCGTCCTGGCGCTTCACGCTGATGGTGATGGCATCCTCGTAGGCTTGAACTGCCTCGCGCGCCGCCGAGGGAACAGATTTTTTCTGCTTGCGCGTTTGATAATCCTCGGCGCGCGTAAGCGAGTCCGAAGCTTTCGCCCACGATTCGCTCGCGTATTTCGCGGCATCGTGGGATTGCGCGATGCGCTTGGCGTTGCGCGCCTGCAGCAAGTCGAGCGGCACATTGGGATCGTCATCGAGCGGTGCCAAATTCAGATCCTTGTAACGGCTGCGCTGCAACAAATCGTATTTCGCGTCGACGGCGTCCACGTTCCCTTTCGTATCCGGCCGCACAAAATTTTCAAGCACCACTTCCTCGCTGGGAAACGACACGGCGTAATACGGCTCGGCGGTGACCATCAGCCCGAAAGTTTGCAGGCGGGTGGTCACTTGCACTTTGCTCTTGGCCCCATCGAGCAGAAGCTGGCCCAGATTATTCGCGCGGCCTTCCGGAGTGATGGCCCAGAGCACATAAGTGAGATAAGCCCCGCCAAATTGCCCCGCGGGCGAGAGATTATCGAAATTCGCGCTGATCAACACCGCGCCGTTCTTGGCTTCCACCTTGGCCTGGCCGGTGGCCTGCGGCATCAGCGCAGTCCCGCGAAAATCGATGCGCGTCGAACCCTTAGCCATGTAATTTACGGCCTGGATCGTGCGCGAGACATTAATCTGAATTACCGGCGCCTGGCCCGATTGGCTTTGCGGCTGAGACTGCGCTCGCGCAACAGCCGATCCGGCGCTCAAAACGACGAAAGCGGCGCACAACAAAATAATTTTCCTCATTCCATTCCTCTTTCCGATTCGGCTTAATCTCGGTAGGGCCTATGAATTCGATCGGCCCACATTTTGCTACTGCGAGCGTACGCTGTCTACATGGAATGAAAGTACGGAGTCCCAGATCGAAACCAAGCCCGAGTCGGCTACAGCAAGAGGCAACTGAATTGCCGAGAATCACATCACGACTAAATGCGGGCCGACGCGCGTAGTCAAATCGGAGCTGAGGAAAAACGTGAAAGCACGATTCACAGTAATGGTTTCTGTTTGGGGATTTCTCGTTGCAGGCGCGCTCGCAACTCCACAGCGCTTGAATGCGCAAGCCGCGCCCGGGCCGATTCTGCGCTCGCCAACGCAGCAGTCGTCGCCGGACGATTCCCCGCCGCCGGAAGCCAAACCCGAGCCACCCAAACTGCCCGGCCGCAAGACTCTCGCCGGTCCTTGGAAAATGAATCGCGATGAAAGCGATGATCCCCGCCAGAAAGTGCGTTCTGCGGAAAGTTCGAATGGCGGAAACTCGGGCAATTATCCGGGTCGCGGAAATCCCGGCGGTTATCCCGGCGGAACTCCGGGCGGTTATCCAGGAGGCGGCCGGGGCGGTTGGCCCGGAGGCGGAGGCGGATCACCTAGCGGCGGCTCTCGAAATTCCGGGCAAGACTTGGAAGACAACACCAAGCTGCAGGAGATCGTTTATCCCCCGCAGTCGCTCAACATCGAACTGAAGAACCCCGAAGTCGACGTGACCGACGATCAATCTCACAAGCTGCTGCTCTACACGGACGGCCGGAAATTGCAGAAGTCCACGGACGCCAACCAGCAAGAAATTCTAGCGCACTGGAATGGAAACGAACTCACAACAGATGAGAAAAGCCCGCTCGGCGGAAAAATGAGCCGCACCTTCGAACTGGCACAAGACGGCCACAAGATGTATGAAACCCTGCATATCGACAATGGCCGGTCCGGCAGGCCGGTGATCATACGATACGTCTACGACGTCGCCGCAGCGGACGCACCCAGCGGCGAGGACGCTGATCCGAACCGACCGGTACTGAAGAAACGGTCCGAAGACAGCAGCGTACCGCAGTAACCGCCGCGAAAAATTCACAACGCTCAGAGAAACTTACTCGCTCCGATTCGTGAAGCCGTCAGGTCGACGGCGATGGCACGGGCAGGAATTCTGCTATTTCTCTTCCCCGGGCGGCACTAAGCGCACTCCCACGCGAAACCGCCGGTATTCCGAATAGCGCACGGTCATGCGTATGTGAACGTCCCCCGAACTGAAATGCAAAGTATCGTCCGAGCGAGTGTAGGTCGGAAACCAATAGTGCCCTTCAATATTTTCGCGGTAGGTCGCAAAACGCGGAAACACATTCTCAGCCCCATGCTTGCGAATGTCCGGCACGGCCTTCCCGTCCGATTTGACGATCTCCAGATCCTTGTCATCCACCCACACCCGCCCTTGAAAGTAGCGCTGATTTTTCTCGAGCTTCTTCGGCGCGACGTCGAATACGTAGGTGCCGAGTTCATCCAATCGTTCGCGCCCCACATAGGTAACGTCGTACTTCGGCAACTCCCCGGTCGTAAGCACGAAGGGCTGCACGTTTCGCAGATCATCGAGATCCTGCTCGGACAGCGAAATGCGCTCGAGCGTGGGCGCCGGCGCATTGGTGATATTTTCATAACGCTGTCCGGAGGTCGTAAAGATGATATCGCTGGTCATGCGATACTCGCCGTCCGGCCGTCCATTGTCATCGATCGTCTGCACCACAAAAGTCTGCACGTAAGTAAAATTGTCGCGCTCAGCCTTAAACTCCGCCTCGCGCTTCGCAAATTGCTGAACGATCTGCTCCACCGGAATCGAGGGCGCGTCCGACGAAATTCCCGGGGCGGTTTGAGTCGAAACGCGAGCCTTCGGCGCCGCTGTTTCCGGCAAGGTCGCCGCCCCGGCGTCTTTCGGCGAAGTCGGCGGCTGCGGCTCAGTTTCCTGCGCAGCCAGCGGCAGAGTAAGGACCGCGCCAGCCGCCAGTATCAAAGCAATCGCCAGCGTTCGCGCTCCGCCGATCATTAAGTTTCTCGAATACATGCGTCGCACTTTGCCAGACCTTTTTCGGCGGTTCTGCGCCTCACTCAGTATAGGAGCTTTCCGGTGAAGCAAAGGTTGTTTTCCGGGGCGACGCGAAAGAGTGGCTAGGCTATCTGCGAGTCGGAAAAGCGATGCGGAACCATCACGCAATTCCTAATTACGAACTATGCTGTTGACGACCGACGGCGAGTTGAAGAATTCGCCAGGAATCCGGAAAACTTTGCAGTTTCCGCTTGACTCTCACGTGGCGTCAGACTTTACCCTGCTTCAGACAAGCTAGCCCGGAGGACGAAATGCTTCTAATCAGCGAGTTTGCGCGAGCCGGAAATGTCACCATCAGGGCGCTTCGATTCTATGACGAAATTGGCCTGCTTTCCCCTGCGCACGTGGTCCCAGAAAACGGTTACCGCCGGTATTCCCCCGCGCAATTCGCACAGTTGCACCAAATCCAGACCTTCAAGGACATGGGATTTTCGCTTCAGGAGATTCGTGAACTCCTGCAACGGCGTCTCACACCTCACGAATTACGCTCACTCTTGGAGGAGCGCCGCGAAGTTCTCAAGAAGAGCCTACGCGAGGACACCGGCCGACTGGAAAGAATCGAAGCCCGGTTGAAGGGCATTTCCGCGGACGGTTCACGATCGCACTTGGCCATTATGTTGCGAAGCACGCCGGAGCAGCCGGTGGTTTCTGTTCGCGAAAAACTGCAAAACTACGATCAGGTCGATCAGCTGTTCACAACGCTCGAACGGCGCCTGGATCCCCGCGCGCTTCACGATCAACGTGCAGCTATCTTTCACCACTGCCTCGAAGGAGACGGCGAGATCGATTGCGAAGCCATTCGATTCCTGAAACATCCCGTAGCCCCGATTCGAGGCTTAAACGTATATGAATCCCAGCGCACGCGCGTCGCATTCACCTACCACTACGGCTCGGAAGATTCCATCGGCGCCTCCTACCAGGCGATGACCGTTTGGATTGCGGCGCAAAACTATCAACTTGCCGCGGCGAAGCGGGAAGTCTATTGGCCGGCGCCCGAAAATAAAGGCGAAGCCAGCTGGCTAACTGAAATTCAATTTCCCGTTACCTGATCGCGCGGTGTGGCACGGAGGGCGCAGCAAAACACATGAACTCATTTCGCTCTGTTGATTTCCTTCGAGGCCGTCGCGTTTCTCCCCGTAGGGGCGCCGCTTGCTGCGCCCGCCCGTGTAACGCCAGGGAAAACGTGGGCTATTTGCGTCCTCGTAGCGCGATCCGGCACTCTCCGCGCCCGATCGGCCTCGTAAATGACCACGATGGCAACCGAGCCAACTCATCTCATAAATGCCTTTTAGGGGTCGGTGCTTTAGCTCCGACAATGACATCCTGATTTAGCTCAGGTGCGTAGTCCGGTGTGGCAGCGTTCGTACAACGGAGAATTGTAAAAGGAGGCTGATCAATGAAGATACTGTCGATCGTGGTGTGTATCGTATTCCTTGGCGCGATGCAGCTAACAATGAAACTCGATCAGCAAAAGGAGAATCAGAAGATGAGCCATCCCGAAACATCCGTGCAATTCATTAAATCCGACACGTTGCCGCCCGCCGTCGGCTACTCGCAAGCAGCCACGGTTAAAAGCGGCCGCCTGGTCTACATCGCCGGGCAAGTGGCCATGGATCCCGCCGGCAAACTCGTAGGGCCGGGTGATTTCCGTGCTCAAGCGGAACAAACCTTCGAGAATTTGAAAGCCGCACTCGCGGCGAGCGGCGCGAGTTTCGATAACGTCGTCAAGCTGAACTGCTATTTCGTCGACATCAAGCAAGCCCCGGTCTTCCGTGAGGTCCGCGATAAGTATGTCAACACCGCCCGCCCTCCCGTAAGTACCGCGGTCGAAGTCCGCCGCCTCGTCCGCGAAGAGTGGCTGCTGGAAGTCGAAGCCATCGCCGTTGTCCCAGAATAGTCACCGTGCCAAAAGCTCTTGACCTGGTTAGAAATCTGGCTCGGTCGCTCAGCGCTGGTCCTTAACCGCGCAAATCCGAAACCGGCCCATTAGCGATCGCTTCGCGGCGTTGCCTGCCTCGCGCAGCCGCGTTAATATGCACCTCCATGCCTGACGCCAATTCCCTCTCCGGCTCCGAAGTCTCGCACTATCGAATCATAGAAAAGCTCGGCGGCGGCGGGATGGGTGTGGTCTACAAGGCCGAAGACACGAAATTGCGGCGGATGGTGGCGCTGAAATTTCTGCCGGAGGCAGTGGCCGAGGATAAGCAGACCCTCGAGCGATTCGAGCGCGAAGCGCGCGCCGCCTCCGGCCTGAATCATCCGAACATCTGCACGATTTACGAAATTGGCGAGCACAATGGCGAGCCTTTCATCGCCATGGAGCTGCTCGAAGGCGAAACGCTCAAGCATCGCATCGAAGGCCGCGCGTTCAAAACCGAGCAGCTCCTCGATCTCGGCATCCAAATCGCTGACGCGCTCGAAGCCGCGCACTCCAAAGGCATCGTACACCGGGATATCAAGCCCGCGAATATCTTCATCACCAAGCGCGGCCAAGCCAAGCTGCTCGATTTCGGTCTGGCCAAAATCAATCGCGATGCCGCCCGCGAACTCGCCGACGGCACCGCCACCCAAGATGCCGGTGGAAGCGCCGCACGTGAGGCGCTTACGACTCCCGGCGCCGCCATGGGCACCATCGCGTACATGTCGCCCGAGCAAGCCCGCGGCGAAGAACTCGACTTGCGCACGGATATTTTTTCGTTCGGCGTCGTCCTCTACGAAATGGCCACCGGACGTCAAGCCTTTCCCGGAAACACGTCGGCGATCGTCTTCGACGCAATCCTGAATAAAGTTCCGCCCTCGCCAGTCGAGCTGAATCCCTCGCTGCCACCCAAACTCGAAGAAGTCATCAATCGCGCCCTCGAAAAAGATCGCGAGCTTCGCACGCAAAGTGCCGGCGAAATCCGCGCAGAACTGAAACGCCTGAAGCGCGATCTGGATTCAAGCCGCCCAAGCGCTGCGGCGGGCTCGGGAGCGATCGCCGCCGCTGCCCCGGCGACGACTTCCGCGCTAGCCCGGCCGGCCCAGAAAAGCGCAACGCGCACCGCGATTTTCGCGCTCGCAGGAGTAGTTTTGCTCGCCGCAGGAATCGTAGCCGGCGTGGAAGTCGGCAAACGCATGGCGCAGTCCACGCCGCCCCTATTCCATCGCCTCACCTTCCGGCGCGGCTACGTCCGCAGCGCCCGCTTCGGCCCCGACGGTCAAACCATCGTTTACAGCGGCGCGTGGGACGGCAGTCTCCCCGAAATCTTTACCGCGCGCCCCGAAAGCCCGGAATCGCGCACCCTAAATCTTCAGGACACGGAGATTCTCGCCATTTCATCCACCGGCGAAATGGCCGTTCTGGTCCGCAGCCATCTTCTCGGCCCGTGGATGTATATCGGAACTCTGGGACGAGTCGCGCTGGCCGGCGGCGGCGCGCCACGCGAAGTGGTGGACGATGTCCTATGGGCCGACTATTCCCCGGATGGCGCGAACCTGCTCGTAGTCCGCCGCGAAAACGGCATCATGCGCATCGAATATCCTATTGGGAAAAAACTCTATGAGTCCATCGGCTGGATCGGCAGTCCGCGGATTTCACCCAAGGGTGACATGATCGCCTTCCTCGAGCATCCGGCGCGCGGCGATGACGCTGGCTCGGTTTGCCTGATGGATCTCTCGGGCAACATGAAAAAAATTTCGACGGGATGGATCAGCGTGCAAGGATTAGCGTGGAGTCCAAGCGGCGACGAAATTCTATTCGCCGGCACGAAAGTGGGCGTCGCCCGCTCCGTCTACGCAGTCACTCGCACCGGCAGCGAGCGCCTGGTCACGCGCAGCGCCGGATATTTGACGGTGCACGATATCGCCCGCGACGGACGCATGCTTCTGGCGCAGGACGATTCCACTTCCGAGATTACCGCGCTGCCGCCGCACGGCGCTCGCGAAGTGAATCTCTCCTGGCTCGACTACTCGGTCGCCCGCGATATGTCGCCCGACGGCGAAGTGATTCTCTTCGATGAAACTGGTGAAGGCGGCGGGACCACCGGCGCGACTTATCTACGCAAGACCGACGGCTCTCCGGCCATCCGCTTGGGAGATGGCATCGCCGCCGGGCTCTCTCCCGACAAAAAATGGGCCATCACGTTTCCGCCCGACCCGCCGGGACAACTCATGCTGGTCCCCACCGGCGCCGGACAAGCCAGGCTGCTGACACACGATTCCATCGCTCATCTCGCTGGCCAATGGTTTCAGGACGGCAAGCGAATTCTGTTCGCAGGCAACGAGCCCGGACACGGCATCCGCTTCTACGTGCAAGCGATCGATTCCGATAAACCAAAGGTGATCACCGCCGAAGGCGTGAACCCCACGCAGTTCACTCTGTCGCACAACGGAGATGTTTTCGCCGCGCTCGGCGCTGACCAGAAGATGTACTTATATCCGATCGCCGGTGGAGACCCGCGCCCTGTTCCCGGCGTGGAAATCGGCGAGCGCCCCGTCGGCTTCACCACCGACGATCGTTCCCTGTTCGTCTATCGCTACGCAGAGATGCCCGCCCGAGTATTCAAACTCGATCTAGCCACAGGAAAACGATCGCTCTGGAAACAATTATTGCCGCCCGATCCGGCGGGCGTAGATCACATCGGCGGAATCATCATCAGCGCCGACGAAAAATCCTACGTCTATTCCTATTATCCCAACTTGTCGGATCTCTATCTCGTCGAAGGCGCGAAGTAAAGTAGCGCCGGCGTCCCTGCCGCATCTTACGACCACAAAATCCGCCAAGGCCAAACCTCACGGCCGGCCCCATCCACTAAATTCAAGAATGCCGTCGTGCCGCCGGCGTCCCTGCCGGCTCTTTTCGATCCTCGAACCGCTTGGTAATCGCGCTCGACAAATGCCGGCAGGGACGCCAGGGCAACTTAGCTCGTCGCGCGCACAAGTCACCGTTCAATAGGGCGAACAATTATTCTATACTTGGATCGATGAATCCCGCCCAGACGGAAAGCTGCCTATGAAGCACAACGCTGCACCAACAGAAATCGAATCCAGCCCAGCAACAGCCGTCGAGCGCGCTCTGAATATTCTCGAAGCCGCCTCGCAGCGCCGCGAAGGCCTCACCAATTCCGAAATCAGCCGCCGCCTCGGCATTCCCAAAAGCTCCGCGAGCTACATCCTGCGCACTCTCGAGCGCCGCGGCTATCTGCGGCGCGATCTCGAAAGCAATCGCTATCGCCTTGGCCTGAAACTGCTGAGCCTCGGCGGCGAAACGCAAGCCGGCCTCGACATCGCAGAAATTGCCCTGCCTCACATGCGCGCGCTCGTCGATCGACTGGGCATGACCTGCCATCTAGCGGTAGTCGATCAAAACGAAGCGGTCTACATCGAAAAAGTGGAAGCGCCCGGATTTTTCAAAGTGAACACCTGGGTGGGACGCCGCATGTTTTTACATTCCACCAGCGTAGGAAAAGCGCTGCTCGCCTGGATGCCCAAAGCCGATCGCGAAGCGCTGCTCCACAATTGCGATTTCAAGCGCCGCACCCCGAAAACAATCACAAGTCTCTCGCGCTTGCTAACAGAACTCGAGCATGTTCACGAGCAGGGCTACGCGATCGATGATGAAGAAAACAGCCTCGGCGCCCGCTGCTTCGGCGCGCCCGTGTTTGACGCACTCGGCAACGTAGTCGCCGCAATGGGCGTCAGCGGCACGCTCACGCAAATGGACGCCGCAAAAATGCCCCGCGTCGCCGAAGCGCTCAAAGAAACGGCGCGGAGAGTCTCGCGTCAATTAGTGAAAACCGGCGCCGCCTAGCGGTTGCCTATTGCGTTGCCGGCAATTGCGGATGATAGTCCGGATAAGCCGGCCGCTTGTAAACCGGCGGCGGATTTTTCTTCATCTCTTCCAGCACCACCTCAACAGCCTTCTCCAGTTGCGGATCGCGTCCCTCGCGCGCCGCCTTCGGATCAAGTTCCACTTCGTAATCCGGAATGATGCCGTGATTTTCCACTTCCCATTCTCCGTTCAATCCATAAATCGCCCAGCGCGGCGCCGTGACATATCCGCCGTCAATCAATTGCGGATACCCGCCAATCCCGACAAGTCCGCCCCAAGTTCGCGTGCCGATAAGCGGGCCAACATCCAGCTTGCGGAAATACCACGGCAAAGCATCGCCGCCCGATCCCGCATACCGATTCACGAGCATCACTTTCGGCCCATAAATCGCCTCTGTCGGCACGGAAATATCGTCGCCAAAGCGCGTCATCACCCGATTCAAAATCGGCCGGTGCAAATAATCCACAATGTAATCGGCCAGGAATCCTCCGTGATTGTAGCGCTCGTCGATAATCGCTCCCTGCTTATCGATCTGCGAAAAGAAATAGCGGTTGAAGCTCGTATAGCCGTCGTACGCCGTGTCCGGCACATGCACGTAAGCGACGCGGCCGCCAGTCATCTCATCCACTTTGCGGCGATTGCCTTCCACCCAACTCAGATGGCGCAGCTGAAATTCATCGTCCACCGGCACAACAGTGACGTCGCGCGAGCCGCTGCCATCCGCATTCGGCCCAACTTTCAAAACCACTTGCTTCCCCGCCGTCTCTTCGAAAAAGCTGTAGACATTGTCGGAGCTATGCAGTTCGCGCCCATTCACGGCGAGCAAGTAATCGCCCACCGCGACGTTGACGCCCGGCTGCGTCAGCGGCGCATTCAGCCCAGGATTCCAATTTTCGCCGTCGAATATCCGCGCGAAGCGGTAACGCCCATTTTCGATCTTGTAATCCGCGCCAAGCAGCCCCGTCCGCACGTGCCGCGCTTCCGGCGCGTCTCCGCCGCCAACGAACATATGCCCGATGCTGATGTTGCTGAGCATTTCGCGGAAAAGATAATTGAGATCCGAGCGGCACGCGATATTGTCAAGATACGGCGCGAAGAATTTCTCGCCCGCCGCAAGATCGAACCCGTGCGCGTGCGGGTCATACAAGAAATCGCGTTCGATGCGCCAAACCTCGTGATAGATCTGCCGCCACTCGGCCCGTGGATCGACGTAAACTTCCATTTCGCCCAGCTTCAGCACGCCATCGCCGGATTTCGGCGCAGATGCCGTCGCGGCGATGAACCACTGCTCGCCCGTCTTGTAGAGAATTTTTTCGCCATCCGCGGAAATTGACGACGACGAAATCCCATCGAGAAATTTCTCGGTCTTCCGCGTTTTCAAAACGAACTTTTGCAACGTAAACGACGGAGGCCCGCCGAAATTGGGCACCGGCGATCCCTCGGCAAGATACAGTTCGCCTTCTTTCCCCGTCGCGATGCCAAAATAATTTCGCGCCGGAATCGGCAAAGCCACGATGCGCTGGCCAATGCGCTCGAAATCAATGTCAACTTTCGGCGGCGGCTTCACCGCGTCTTTATTCTTGTCTTTATCTTTGTCGCCGTCCTTGCTCTTGTCCTTGTCCGCGTCGCTGCTCGATGCGTCTTTGGATTTGCCGCCGTTCTCTTTTTCTTCTTTGGCTTTCTCTTCCTTCGACTTTTCCTCATCGCTTTCGGGCGCCACCGGCGATGCCACGTCCTTCTTCAACACCGCGGCGTAAACGCTGCGCGTCACCGGCCGCCCAATCGACGTCATCCCCGCTTCGCTCGCCAGCGCCACGTCCGTGCTCGCCGTGAAATAAATATATTTGCCGTTTTTGTCGAAAGCCGGCGAGGCCGTATCGCTCATGCCATCGGAAATCTGCTCGGCCTTGGCCGCCTCGATCGAATAAATGTAGACCGCATGCAAATTATTTTTAAGCGGCTTGATGTACGCGAGCCAGCGGCTATCCGGCGACCACGTCTGATTAAATGACGGCCCGTGGTCCAGCCGATCGGTATCCACGCGCACCGGCGTACCCTTCTCAATGTCCACGTACCACAGCCCCAAATCCAAATCTTCGTACGCAATTTTCTTGCTGTCCGGCGACCAAGTCGGCGAGTAGTAGTAGCCCGATTTATTCGCCAGGTTGATCTTCTTCACCGGGCCCAGACCATTCTGCGGCGCGATGTGCAAGGCGTACTCGCCCGATTCATCCGAAAAATAGGCGATCGATTTTCCGTCAGGAGACCACGAAGGATCCCGATCCGCAACCGCCGGCGAATTCGTCAAATTACGAATGTCGCCTTTTTCCGCGGGCACGGTGATGATTTCCCCATGCGTCTCAAAAACCGCGCGCGCTCCGCTTGGCGAAATATCGGAATGCAGAATTTTCTTCGAATCAAGCTTCTCGAAATGCGGCCGGATTTCCGGAAAATCTCCGGTAGCGCGAATCTTCACTTCGCGAGTTTTGCCGGAAGCCAGATCGTAAAGCAGCGTCTGCCCAAATTCCTCGATCACGATGCCATCCGGCCCCGCGGAGGCCGATTCGAATTCCAAGCCGGTATTTTTCACCACTTCGGTGACGTTGTGCGATCCCAAGTCATACTCAAATAATCCAAAAAGCCCATTGCGATCCGAAAGAAAATAAATCTTATTGCCGATCCACATCGGATTGAAGTCGTTCGAATTATTTTCCTGCGGGATGCGCTGATCGATGCTCGAATCCGAAAGATTCAGCACCCAAATTCGCTGCGTTTGCCCGCCGCGGTAATGCTTCCAGTTGTGCTCCCACTGGAAATCGGGGTTGTAAGCGATCTTCGATCCGTCGGGCGAATACACGCCATGATCGGCCGCCGGTATCGGCAACTCCGCGGGAAATCCGCCGGCAACTGGAACGGTAAAAAATTTCGCCGGATCGGTTCCGCTATCGCGCGTGGAAGTGAACAGCACATTTTGGCCGTCGGGCGTCCAGCCGATCGCGGTGTCAGCACCGGGATGCCAGGTAAGCCGCTTCGGCACTCCGCCGCTAGCTGCAACAACGAACACGTCGGTATTTCCGTCATATTGCCCGGTGAAAGCGATTTGCGTTCCGTCGGGCGAAAAGCGCGGCGCGAATTCGTGGCCGCCCGTGGTGATCCGCTGCGCATCGCCGCCATCGCGGCTCACCACCCAAATGTTCCCGGCATAACTGAAGGCAATCTGCGTACGGCTCAGCGATGGATTGCGGAATAGATACAGCTCGTGCTTCTCCGCGCTCGAAAGCGAGGCAGGCAAAGCCAGCAAAAGCGCCAGCGCACAAAATTTCATTAGCGCCGCAAACATCCGTCCAGGAGCCTCGCAAGCTGCGTCCATCAATCGCCTCCAGCCATCAAGTGTTGGGGAATATTCTGAGTGAAACCGGGCGCTGAATTTTACTACGTTCTCCTGAAAGCGCCCGCGCGATTTAAGCGCAATCCGCGCAAATCGAGCTTCTAACGATCCTCTGCAGTTCGACGCGCCAAAACAGCCGGAGTTAGCCGCAAAGTGGCGCCGGCGTCCCTGCCGGCATCTTACGAACGCAAAAGCCGGTTCAATCCGCGAGCGTGGACGTCGCGCGATCTTCGATACGTCGTGTTGGCGTTGCCGAGTGGTCCGTCGGTAAGTATTGCCCGTAGCGGAAATCGCGGTCGAAAGATGCCGGCAGAGACGCCGACGCTACTTAGGCTCGTCGAGATAGAGCGTTTCGTCTTGAACGTCAAACTCAGCTACATCATTCCTGCGCCGATGCGCCAACACAATAATTCCGGCGAAGATGAACAAAGGCGGGAACAACATAATCAAAATTCCGTGGCGCAAAGCCTCAGCCGTACGCGGCCCGGCAGCAGCAGCACTCTGATAACACATCGCGCAACCCTGCGCATAAATTGCCGAAGGCGCCGCAATCACCGCAGCAGCGGCAGCAACCCACTTCAACGCGTTCACCGTCGATCGAATCGCAGTTCGCATGGCCGGCACCAGCCCGAATCTTACTCCCCGCCCGCCGCCGGAGCCACACATTTCTCCGGCCGGCGCTCTCGCCGCAATTCTATTCCTTGCCCGCCTTCGGATTCGCCGCTCCTGGCAGCAACGAACTAATCTTCGACGCCACACTATCCGCAGGCTTCGCCGAAGCCCCAGCCACCCCGCCGTTTCCCCCGTTACCAAGATAGTGCATCGCCGCAGCCGCCAAACCATCCAGCGCCCCGCCTCCATTGCCGCTAGTCACCAACACATCCGGCACAAACTTAGTAGTGCCCTCAGAAAGCGCAGTAATCACATTCACAAGCGCCGTAGCATTCGACCCCAGCGCCCGCACCTGCGCCTCATACCCGCGAGCCCGCGCCAATCCAACAGATTCCACCTCTGCCCCGCGAGCCGAGCCGGTCTTGCTGATAAATTCCGCCTCGCCGCGCGCCTCTTCCGTACGCGCATTCGCATTGTTAGTCTTAATATCCACGCCCACTTTCGACTTAGCCAAATCCGCCTGCATTTCCGCCGTGCCCTTGGCATTCTCCATCGAAATGCGCTCGTCCTGCGCAGCCCGCTGCTTCTTATAAGTCTCAATCTCCTGATTAGCGATTTCCCGTTGCGTAAGCACCTTCACCAAATCATCCGGCAAGATCACATCCTGAATATAAACACCGCGCGTCTCCACACGATACTGATCAAGCTGCTCCTTGATGTGCTTGAACGCCTCTTCCTGCACTTGCTGCCGCGTCTCGATAAAACGAATCGCCGGCATGCTCTGCAATTTATCGCGGAAATGATTCCCAACCGCAGCCTGCAAAACCTCATTCACCAGATTCATCATCGTGCCGACCATGGAGATCACCGCCGGCGCATTCGTATCTGGCACATGAATCTGCACCTGCAAATCAATCCGGAAAATGAAGCCTTCATTGCTCTTCGCCACGATCTGCGAAAGCTGCGCATCCAGATTGTGCGCTTGCGAAACAGCGTCGGCCCAATTCAAAGTCAAAATCGAAGTCGGCACAATCTCCGCCTGATAGCAGCGCGGATTCAGCGGATATTTCCCCGTACGCAGCGCCTCCTGCCAAATCCCGCGATGCCCAGGCCGCACCAACGACCCAAATTTAAAATCCGACCCCGAAGTATCTTGCGTAGGCAATCCCACGTAAGCCTTCACCACAGCCACTTGCCCCTGCTGCACCACCAGCATTGGCACCAGCTCAACCGCCACCAAAAACGGATTCAACGCATACGCGCCATACAGCAGCGGATCATGCTGCAATCCTATACGCCCCCCGTTGTCGAGAAACGCCTGATAATCCTGATAATTGTTGTGCAGATTGTTCTTGTTCCCGAGCAGCACTTCGATAATTTCACCGTCGGTCGCTTTGGCCTTTTCCATCTTGTCGATGTCCGCAAATCCGCCAAGCCGGCTCGCAATATCCCCGGAAGGAAGCGGATCACCTTCGAATGTCGTGACGATACCCACCACGTCCGACAATGCGCCGTCTTTGCCCAAAGGCCGCGGCTCAATGCGCACGAGGTCGAGCTGATCCGGCGACAGTCCGAATGCATCGGGCGATAGCCTACCAACCTTGCCCGAACGCGCACGAAGATCCGGTGACAGCGGCAATCCGTAAACCTGGCTCTTGGTAATGACAATGAATCCCACGGGATGAATTGGTGCAAGGGTTCCCGGCGGCAGCACCGGCCGCTGCACGCCCTTCTGTCCGCCGCTGCTGACAAACGAGCGCAAATCAGCAAAGTTGCCGAAGGATTTTTTGTAAACCGCGGATTTCGCGCCAATAGGCAGCGCTCCGCCAACCTGCGAAATCACCACCCCGATTTCGCCCGCGGGAACCTGCACCCACGGAAATTTCTGTACTTCGTAAAGCAACCAGGGCTTCCATCGCACGCCCGGCATCAATAAATCAGCCTGATAACCAGGCTCGCCAAGAAACCCGATCGCATTATCTTCGCTCAACCGCCGCAGCGACGCCCGCTTCAGCACCAATCCAACTTCCGAAGGTCCAACGCGCCGCATCGACATCGCCACGTAAAAAAACACCACCAATATCCCCGCACAAATCCACCAGTAAATGGGAAACCCAAGCCACATGGAAGGGACTCCTTTCGTTCTCTGCGGCCATCGTGCGCCATCCGCGCCGTAACTGTCAAGTTACTGAGCCCCGCCAAATCAGAGGAGAAAATTCGATATTTTCAGGCGGAAAAAAGACATTGGGTATTGAAACTTGCTTGAAGATTCCGACGCATTGTCAGGGCATGACTTCAGTCATGCCGCCAGTGCCGCGAAATGAACATGGCTTTAGCCTCTGAGGGATTGATTCTCGCGTTCTCACAGTGCATCTAACGCGCCGAAACAATAAATCGCTTAGGCGCAGAACCGATATAGTGGAAGGGATAGCAAGTAACCAGCGTCAAAGCCGGCTCACCAGTAGAATTCAAAACCCCAGTATCACCAGGCGCAACAATCGCCAATTTCGCAACGTGATATCGAAAAGTCCCGCGCGCCGTCTCCAAAACCAAAGTATCGCCATCGCGAAGCTCGCCAATCTTCCGAAAGAACGAATCGCGATGCCCGGCCAGCCCGATATTGCCGAGCTGCCCAGGCAGCGCCGTCCCAGGAATGTGCCCAACCGCGTGCGCCAGCGTATCGGTATCATCACCCTCGATCACCACATCCGAAACCTTCAATCGCGGAATATCAATCCGCGCGATCAAATCCCCGATTCGAACCGCAGGCACGACGGGTGCCGCCGGCAAAGGCTCCGCCGCAGCCGCATCCGCCAAGGGCAACGAAAAGCTTTCGTCGCCAGCAGCGTTTTCCGCGCTTCGATGCAGGAGGGCGTTAAAACGATGATTTTGCTCCTGCTGAAAATAGTAAGCATCCAGTTTCGCCAAACCAAACCAACCAAGAAAAAATACCGCGACCATCCACAAAATAATCTCCGCCGTTTTCTTCAGCGCATTCGCGATCGTCCAGCCAACCGGCGTTTTAGCCGCCGGCGCCACCGGCTCGAGCGGTTCACTCAAATCGATTTGGAATATCGCGTTATCCATCGAAGTCTCGCCAACCACCGGTCACAACTCGCAAACCGCAAAGCACTTTTGCGAGAACTCGGCGCTCGCGGCTTAAAACAATCGCGAGCGCCGGGTCTCGGCGCAAGTGAGGCTAGGAAGGTTGACGGCCGAAAACACGGAACGCCAGCGCTCCACCAAACGCCAGCAATCCCGTCAAGCCGATCAGCGGAAGTTCGCTGCCAGTCTTCGGAAGTTCAGCTGGAGCCTCTGGTGCGGGCGCCGGTGCCGGAGCAGGTTGCGCCTCAGCAGGCGCAGGTTGCGGCTCGGGAGCGGGCGCCGGTGCCGGAACAGCTTCAGGCTGCGGAGCAGGTGCCGGCTCAGGCTGCGTCTCCGTCGCAGGCACTTCCGTATGATTTACCTGCGAAAGTTCAGCGGCCTCCACCTTCGGATAAACGAATTCCTGTCCGAAATTATCGCCCGGATAGAACCAGGCTTTCAGCGCTTCGGGTTGGCCGATAGGACGCTCATCAAACGCGAGTATCGTTCGCCCAGAAGTTTCCAGTTGATAATTTGGAATCGCGAGAATCGTGGTGATCAGGTGCGTGCCGTCCGCATCGAAAATCTGCACAATGTGCCGGTTCGATGGGCTATCCATCAACCGGAATGTATACGTTCCAGGCGGCAACACGGTCCCAGGAACTTGCACTTCATCCGTGAATGTTACCTTTGTCGTTTTCGTCCATTCGTCGGCATGCGCTCGGCTCAATCCGATCGCGCCAATCAGCGCCGCGAAGGCAATGAGCGCCAATCTTCGAACTGCTTTCATCGAAATATCCTCCTTGCGTTTAGTGCTGGGCCAGTTCTGCGCCAGGGTCGCTCGTCTAGGGCAGCTCGACGCGTCTAACACGCATAGGAAACCACGTATGCCCCAACGAACCAATGCTCGGAACTGTGCATTGCCGACAAGGGGAATCCTGTAAGTGTAATTTCGCAACAGAAAGGGTAATTTCGTAACAAGCCCGGTAAGGCCGCGCCAATGCCTCAAAACAAGCCACTTCCAGAATCGCCGGCGTCTCCGCCGGCATCTTACGAGCGCAAATCAGGAACAGGGCAAGAATCACCGACGGACTCAATCCGCCCAAATTTTCTAGATGTGGCTTGCTCGAGGTCGTAAGATGCCGGCAGAGACGCCAGCGCTACTCAGAGGCGAAATGACCGCGCAAAACGCAAACTCTTCGCAATGGAACTGGCCCGACTCACTCGACGCGTTAATCGCCGCCCCCAAATATCACAAGCTGCTACTAGAAAATGATCGCGTGAGAGTTCTCGACGTCCGCATTCCCTCAGGCCAAACCGTTCCAGTCCACACGCACAAATGGCCAAGCATCGTCCACATACAAAGCACCAGCGATTTCATCCGCCGCGATGGCCAAGGAAAAATAATTTTCGATTCACGCACCGAAGCCACCACAGCGCGACCCGCCACCACAGTGCAATGGCTACCACCTCTACCCCCGCACTCAGTAGAGAACATCGGCAATTCCGAAATCCATCTATTCACAGTAGAACTGAAGGATCAGCAGGTTTTGCGATTGCCGTAGCCGTTGCCGTCGTAGGGGCGGGCCTTGCGGCCCTCTCGCTCTCATCCTAGCCGCCGCCCGTGGTATCGCTCTTCCCGTTGACTACCGCTTCGTCCACAACGGCAACCCGCTCACTCCAATCATTTAATCTGCGCAATGATCCGCGAGTGTCAATAACCCAACCTCGCAAGAGCAAAATCAATGTGCACTCTTCCAGATTTCGACAACGTGGGGTACGATGCGCACCATAAGAAAACGGAGGAATCCATGCACGCAGACCAAGTAGAAATTTCCTGGAACGAAGCCAAATCCAGCTGGGCCGTCCGCATCGTAGCCGGCGAAGAAGCCGTCCGCCGCCACACCGATCTACCAAAGAGCGTAGACGACGCCTCGCTAAGATCAGCCGCCGAAAAAGTAGTCACCGACGAAGGCTACGAATTCGACGCCTCCGCCATCACCATCCGCCGCTAGCCGCGTCGCGCCACACGCCGCAGCGCCATTGTCATTCTGAGCGAAGCTTCTGCCATCCCGAGCGCAACCTCTGTCATCCTGAGCGAAGCTAAGGATCTAAGCGTGTAACTTTCGCTGCTACTCGCCACTCTTCGAGTCCTCTCGCGCATTTATCCTCTCGCGCAGCTTGTGTTAAACTCCCTTCACGGTGCGCCCGTAGCTCAGCTGGATAGAGCGTTTGGCTACGAACCAAAAGGTCGGAGGTTCGACTCCTCTCGGGCGCGCCATCTTTTCGTTTTTTTCTTCACACGCGCAGTGTGATCCGGCTTTTACTTAGTAGGGGCGCTGGCTTGCTGCGCCCGCACGTGTGCCGAGCGCGAAAACGTGGGCTGTTTGCCTCCCTACGACCCGGCTCGATATTCTCCATGTTCGTAACTCCCTAAATCCCCTCCGCAAATTCCGAATGTGACTTAGGCAACCGATCCTCCTCACTAGCCGTCCACACATAAAACGCAGGCAACAAAAACACACTCAACAACAACGCCGCCACCAACCCCCCCACAATCACAATCGCAAACGGCCGCTGCGAATCCGACCCAATCCCATGCGACAAAGCCGCAGGCAACAATCCCAGCGTAGCCACCAACATAGTCATCATGATCGGACGCAACCGCAAAACCGCCCCCTCCACCGCCGCCATCTCAATCGACATCCCCAACCCGCGCAGCTGATTGATGTATTCCAGCATGATCACGCCAGTCTCCACCGACACTCCAAAAAGCGCCAAAAATCCCACTCCCGATGAAACGCTAAAATGCGTCCCGGTAAGCAAAAGTGCCAAAACTCCTCCAAGCGGCGCCACACCCACGTTAGCCAAAATCAAAAGCGCCCACTTGCTCGAACGAAACATCGCATAAAGAATCACGTAAATCACGAAGAGCGTAATCGGCAGCACCACCATCAATCGCCGCTGCGAACGTTTCTGACTGGCATACTCCCCAGCCCAATCAATGTGATACCCCGAAGGCAGCTCGACCTTCTTCTCCACTAACTGCATCGCTTCCTGCACCGTGCTGCCCAAGTCCCGCCCGCGCACACTATATTTAATCGCCACATACCGCGAATTTTCCTCGCGATAAATTTCCGAAGCCCCATCACGCATTTCGATTTTCGCCAATTCCGAAAGCGCCACGCGCTGCCCCGAAGGCGCCACCACGCGAATGTTCGCCACCGCGTCTTGCGTATCGCGATACTCCGCCTGATAACGAACCACCAGATCGTAGCGTTGCTCGCCCTGCAGCACCTGCGTCACGGCCTTTCCCCCCACCGCCGTCTCCACCGCATCCTGCACGTCCGCCACATTAATTCCATAGCGAGCCGCACGCTGCCGGTCGACGCTAATGTTCAAATTCGGCTGCCCCAACACGCGAAAAAGCCCCAAGTCCTCAACCCCCGGAATATTCCGCATGATGCCGACAACTTGATCGCCCTTCTCCTCCAGGACTTTCAAATCCTCGCCATAAAGCTTAATCGCCAGCTCACCCTTCACGCCGCTAACCGCTTCTTCCATGTTGTCGGCAATCGGCTGCGAAAAATTCCAAAGCACCCCCGGAATTTTTCCCAGCTCGCGATCCATCGCAGCAATCAATTCCTCTTTATCCTCGCGAAAAACCGGCCGCCACTTATCTTTCGGCTTCAAATCCACGAAATATTCGGTATTGAAGAAACCGGTGGTATCCGTCCCATCGTCGGGCCGCCCAACCTGCGAAACCACCTGCGTCACTTCCGGAAAAGCAGAAAGAATCAAGCGCGCCTGATTCATCACCCGCGCGCCCTCGGTCGGCCCGGTGCTGGGCGCGAGGGTCCCGCGCGCCCAAATCGCGCCTTCATCCAAATGCGGCAGGAATTCCGACCCCACCACTCCGCTAACGATTAAAACCATCGCCGCGGTGAACGACAGCAAGCCGCCCGCGACCGTCACGCGAGGATGCTCAACAGCCCACTGCACCGCAACCCTGTATTTTTCCTTCAGAAATTCCATGGCCGGATTGCGCCATTCGGACATACCAGACTTAAAGCTCAACACCGCCAGCACCGGCGCAATAATCAACGAAAAAATTAATCCGCCCAACAGCGCGAAACAAACCGTCCAAGCCATCGGCTTGAACAACCGTCCTTCCACACTCTCCAAAGTAAAAATCGGAAGATAGCCCACAATAATGATCGCCCGCGCATAAAACACCGGCCGCGTAACCTCAGTCACCGCATCCCGAATCCGCTGCATCGGCGTACGTTCCATCCCAGTCGTCAGGCTGAAATGCCGCACGATGTTTTCAATAATCACTACCGATCCATCCACCACCATTCCGAAATCCAGCGCCCCCAGAGAAAGCAAATTCGCCGGAATTTTATTCAGGTCCAGGCAGATCGCCGCGAAAAGCAGCGCGAAAGGAATCGTCAAAGCCACAATGATCGCCCCGCGCACATTTCCCAGAAACAAAAACAAAATCACCGACACCAGCAAAATTCCCGCTGTCAAATTGTGCAGTACCGTATGCGTGGTCAAATGCACCAGATCGCTGCGATCCAAAAACGGAACGATCTTCACTCCCGGCGGCAAAATATGGTCGTTTAGCTCCTGCACTTTTTCATGGATGGCCAGCAGAGTCTCGTCCGCATTCGCGCCCTTGCGCAACAACACAATCCCTTCCACCACGTCAGGATTGTCGATCACCGTTCCATCCAACCGGTGAATCGCCTTGCCGATCTGCCCAAGCCGAATTTTCGGCGCCTGCGTCACCGTGGCGATATCCTGCACCCGCAACGCAGTCCCATTCTGCGTCTTCAAAACCGTCTGCTCGATGTCCTGCACATTCGTAAAAAGCCCAATAGCCCGCACATTCACCTGCTGCAAGCCCGACTCAATAAAGCTCCCACCTGCATTCACATTATTGGCGGCCAACTGCTGCTCCACCTGCCCAATGCTCAAGCCGTAAGAAACCAACTTATTCGGATCCACGCGCACTTGATATTCGCGCGTAGTTCCCCCGAAGCTGCTAACGTCCACCACATTCGGCACCGACTTGAACTGCTTCTCCAGAGTCCAGTCCTCAATCGATTTCAACTCCATCAAGTCATATTTCGGATTCGAACTCTTCAGGGTGTACCAATAAATCTGCCCCACCGGGCTCCAGTCCGAACCCATCTGCGGCTGCAAATTATTCGGCAAGTTCACCTGCTCAAGCCTCTCCAGCACTTTCGCGCGGTTCCAATCGTTATCGGATTTATCGTCAAAGATGAGCATCAAGCTCGAAAGCCCAAACAGCGAAGCGGACCGCAGATGCTGCAAATGCGGAATGCCGTTCATCTGAATTTCGATAGGAATAGTGACCTGCTGCTCGATCTCTTCCGAAGCATGCCCCGGCCACTGCGTAATAATCTGAACGTAGTTGTTCGCCACGTCCGGATAAGCTTCCACCGGCAAGCCGTGAAACGAAATCGCCCCCCAGATCAGCAAAAGCACAGCAATCACAATCACGATAAAGCGATTGTTCAGCGCGTAATCAACAAATCCGCGAATCATCGCGCAGATCCCAAGTTGTGCGCCCGCAATTTCATTTATTGTTCCACGGTACTCTGCAGCACCAGCGCGTTACTCACCACTTTTTGCCCCGGCTCAATGCCCTTCACAATTTCCTGCAAGTTATTTGGCAGCACCGCCCCAGCAACCACCTGCACGCGCCGGAACTGCTTCCCGCCGTCAGGTACATAAACCCAATCGCTGTCGTGCAAGTGCAAAATCGCCGAAGCCGGCACCACCGCGTGCGTCTCTTTCTTCTGTGAATGAAATGTAGCCGAAACAAACATCCCGACCTTCATCAATCCAGGGTTCTCAACGGTAATCCGCACTTTGGCCGTGCGAATCGCCGGATCAAGCACCGGCCCGATGTTGTTAATCCGCCCCGTCAAAACTTTTCCCGGATACGCATTCAAACGGATCTCCGCCGTCTCGCCCACATGCACGCTTCCCAAATCGTTTTCGTAAACGTCGCAAAGAATCCACACCGAAGAAAGGTCGGCAATAGTGAAAAGATTCGGCGAATTATCGAGCGATTTCACCCCAGCCGCCGCCGTCACGTTCTGCTCGATAATCACCCCCGAAGTCGGCGCCACCACGTCCACGACCCCCGAAACGTGATCCGGCGATCCGCCCAGCAATCGCAAATGCTCGAGCGAAGTCTCCACGTCCACTTTCGCTTTATTCTCAGCGTCCTGCGCCACCTGCAAATCGTTCAACGAAATCGCGCCCTTGTCATACAAGCCCTTCGCCCGTTCCATCTGCGTCTCGGCCAGCGTCTCGTCGGCCACCGCTTTCCGGTAATCCGAGAACGCCCCCGAAACATCCGCGCTGCGAATCCGCATCAATAGCTGCCCCTTCTTCACAAAATCCCCAAGCTGCGCATTAATTTCCACCACTCGCCCCGACGCCAGCGACACGACCGGCACCGTCCGCGAAACATCCGGCGTCACCGCCCCAGTAACCACCAGTCGCGAGGCGGCCGCATGAGCCTCCGCCGCCACCAAAGGAAACTGCTCCGCATGCTCCACCTGCACCAAATTCAAATCCGGCTCGTTCTCCACCTTCGTCTGCGGAGGTGCTTCCGCCGCAGGATCGCTTTTCCCGCCGCCGCATCCCGCCATCGCAATCGCCCCCGCCAGCACCAAAACCAGCCCGGGCACACGAATTTTTTCGACGTTCATCGATACCCTCGCATCGACTCCCCCAAAAAACATTGCACTTGCTGCGCGAAGCTCGCACAAATTCTCGAGCCCACGCGCACGATCCGCCGTACGACGTGCTTAGAGGCTAATAGTTTGGGATGGTGGTGCCCGACCTGCGTGGAGGAAAAGTGGTGGCCCGAGCCGATAAACCGCGTTCGTAAATCCAATCAGTCGCGAAGGAATCCGTGCGTAAGAATATTCTTGTGCTTCCGGGCAAATTACGTGATCTTGCGAGGAAGGTACGACAACGCCATCCGCCGCCAAACCAGCGTCAAAGCTCCATACCGCCGCGGAATCGCCAAAAGCCCTCGGAAACGCCGAAGGCTCAGCGCGAACAAAGCTCCCATGCCCGTCATTCAAATAAATCGCCACCGGCCGATTCGACCAAACCGTGCTGACGATCAAATCCACCGACGCGTCGCCATTCACATCCCGCGCCGATATCCGCAATCCGCCCGCCGGAGCCACCAGCCGAATCGATTCCCACTCCAGCGAACTAAACCGCAGCTGAATCCAATATTCCGAATTCGCGAAATCGCCAGGCCCGGTCTCAACGCGCGCCAAATCCGGCCGCGAATCCCCGTCAAAATCCGCAATCGCAAACGGCAATCCCGCACGGCCGCCCGCCGCAGAATCGCCAGCAGCATTCGATGCCGCCGCCCCACCAGCCAGAACACCAGCCAGCAGCCCCAAGCACAAATATCGAACCAGCACCCGCATCACATTTCTAAGATACCACCGCCAGCCACACCCAAAAAACCCGAATCCGTACAAAGAGTACGTAACCCGATAAGACGGCCGCACGACCGGCTCCCGTAGGGCCCGCGCTTTATGCCGGGCCTCTTCGTGCAAGATGGCCGCCAACGCGCAATCCGCCGCGAACCGACCAATGCCATCAGCAGGCGCCTTTTCTTCGTAGGGCCCGCGCTTTATGCCGGGCCTCTTCATGCGAGATCGCCCTAGACGACGTACCTTGCGGCCAGACGATCATCATAATTACAAAGGTTTCGAACTACCCCGCAATCCCGCCAAAAAATGAATCGCACAAAAAGAAAAAGCCCCGGGTTTGGAGGGTGCAAACCCGGAGCTTTGGGGTTGAGAGGGGCTGGGGCCGGTAAAATCGTCAGCGCGGAATCAGTAATTCCACCGCCGCGCCAAAAACAAAACTCGAATAATCAGTTGATACGAAATAATCATCAAAGCGTCCCGCGCATCGAGCATCGCCGCCCTGAGCGCCAGCGGCGCCGGCATTGGCATCGCCATCGCGGTTGCTTCCGAACCTTGTGCTCGTGCTTGTGATCCGCAAGTCATATCGGGCCTCGGTGCTTCGTGTTGCGCCATTGCGCGTTCCTGGCTCAATCTCTTAGTGAATTACGTAGACCGGCGTGTCCTGCTCAATCGCTGCCACCATCGACTTGAAAATATCCACATCCCAGCTATCCGCAATCCGCAGTCTCACAATGTCATCAGTCTCAGAAACCAACCGCCCGCGCAACGGAACCCGCATCGTCCCAGCCACCACTCTCAGAATCACCGGCTGCCCCATCCAGTTCGCGTATCCACCGACCATGTAGTTTCCCCTCTCAGGTGTTGCGTCTCGTCCAGCAAAGACAGTTTGAGGGGAGCCACCGCGGCGGACTATGGTACAAGGGACTAATCCTGATGGGAGCAAAGTACTAGTCACCCAAGCCACGAAAAGTGCCATTTTTATTGAGGTTTAGTTAGCGCTGGCGTCCCGCCGGCTCTTTCGAAGAACCAGAAACCCAGAACCCAGATCAAGGACGGCGCGAGATGTAACGTACCGCTGGCGTCCCTGCCGGCTCCTACGACCACGAGAAAAGCCACAACGCAAATCCACGACGGCGCGAGATGTAAAGAACTACGAGTTGCCCCGACTGGCCAATCCCCCACCCATTACAAATAGAAGACGCCCCAATCTGCCGCGCGCCCAACCCCCAAATCTTTCTGCTATCCTAAATCGACGCAAACAAACGCCCGCCAAACCCGGCGCGAATCCCGAATTCAAAGTCATCATCGAAAATTAGGATCGATTTCAGAAAGGCAAGAATGGGCCCGCTAAAGGACCTACTAAAGCAAATCTACAACGTAAAAGAATTAGTCCAATGGGGCGGCACGCTAGGCGTCTGCGCCATAGTCTTCGTAGAAACCGGCCTATTCGTAGGCTTCTTCTTACCAGGCGATTCCCTGCTAGTAACCGCCGGAATCATAGCCGCAGCCGGCAACATCAATCTTCTCCTACTGCTAAGCTCCGTCTCCCTCTGCGCCATAGCCGGAGACCAATTAGGCTACTGGATCGGCCGCCGCATGGGCCAAGGCCTCTACAGCCGCCCCGATTCCCGCTTCTTCAAGCGCCAACATCTAGAGCGCGCCCACGCCTTCTACGAACTCCACGGCGGCAAGACCGTAATCCTAGCCCGCTTCATCCCCATAATCCGCACCTTCTGCCCCCCAGTAGCAGGCGCCGCTGAAATGCCCTACCCCCGCTATCTAACCTACGACATCTTCGGCGGCATCTTCTGGGTCTGCAGCACCATCCTCCTAGGCTATTTCCTAGGCCGCGCCATCCCAAATATCGACCGCCAACTCCACTGGGTAATCGCAGTAATCGCAATAATCTCGCTAATCCCCATAGCCCGCCAAGCCTACCTAGCCCGCCGCGCCAGCAAGCCCCAGTAGCACAGCCGCTCCTGGCTGTGTCCGCCCGCGCGTCAAGCGAAGGCTGGCGCTCGCCGTTGCCGTTCGTAGGGCCCGCGCTTTATGCCGGGCCTCTTCGTGCAAGATGTCGCCAGCACTCCAGTTCGCGCACACCACCGCATCTCGATTACTAAGCATCCGGGATTCGCCGCAAACGTGCCCTTTGACGAGATCTTGCCCGGCTCGCCATAAAAGCGCGGGCCCTACGAAAACCGCGAAAACCAGCCCCATAAATGCAAAACGGAGAGCCTGGCAGCTCTCCGTTTCGCTATTCCTGATGGCCGGAGCATCGGGTCAGGGCTGATGATTCAGCCCTGCACTGCAAAAGATGCTACCGGTTTCGCACCGCAAAAGCGGTGTGCAATTTTGGTTCAGCAATCGTTGCCCGGTGGAGTCATTCTCCCTCCGATCAAACCGTTGCTAATTCGACTTGTACGCTCCGCAACCAGCGATTGCAAGCGCAAAAACAGAGAAACAATACGTAGCGCCAAAATATCTGGCCGCCAGAAGCATAAGCTTTTCAGAATCAGCGAGATCTCTGAAAAACCGGCCCGCCAGTGTCCGGACGCAAAAGCTCCGGCAGCC
>Ga0206813_1033_pt1 | contig 42018 bp, 35 predicted proteins | sample Alteio_BWOrgCont_92_FD_152856 | JGI IMG/M metagenome (GOLD analysis project Ga0206813, IMG submission 152856) | Enriched cells from forest soil in Barre Woods Harvard Forest LTER site, Petersham, Massachusetts, United States -... | ecosystem: Environmental > Terrestrial > Soil > Temperate forest >...
TGCCGGACGATACGCTGCCGGAGCACGGTCCCGGGCGCGCGGTGAATGGCAACGCGGTATTGAGCGAATTGCGCGTGGCTGTGGAGCCGCCCGCTTCGAAGCCGGTCCGAGGGCGTTACCTTCGGGTGACGCTGCCGGGCGCCAAGGAGGGACTCGCGCTGGCGGAGGTGCAGGTTTTCAGCAAGGGGGAGAACATTGCGGTGCGGGGCAAGGCTTCGCAATCGAGCACGGATTTCGGCGGATTGCCGGAGCGTGCGATCGACGGAAAGACGAACGGAAACTTTGCCAAGGGCAAATCGGTATCGCACACCGGACGGGACAAGGATCCGTGGTGGGAAGTGGATCTGGGACGGGAAGCGGAGATCGAAAACATCGTGATCTGGAACCGCACGGACGGAGTGGAGGGGCGGCTGGCGAATTTCCGGGTGGAACTGCTGGACCGGGAGCGGAAACAGGCTTGGCAACAAATGGTGGCGGCGCCTCCGAAGCCCAGCGTGACGCTCAGTCCGGATGGAAATCGCGCGGTGGCGCTGCGCAATGCGAGCGCGGACTTCAGCCAGGACGGCTGGCTGGCGGAGAACGCGATCGATGGCGATCTCAAGACGGGATGGGCCTTTTCGCCGGAAATCGGCAAGGCGCACGCGGCGGTGTTCGACACGGCGGCGCCGCTCGATGCCAGGGACGACGTGCTGGCGCTGACGCTCCGGCAGGTCTATGGATGGCAGCATACGATCGGGCGCTTTCGGATCTGGGCAACGACGCAAACGCCCGCGCCGCGCGAGTTGCCGCCGAGCATTCGGACGATTTTGGCGATGGCTCCCGGCGCGCGGGATGCGAAGCAGCGGGAGGAACTGGCGAGCTATTACCGGCCGCTCTCCGGCGCTTATGCCGCGCTGGGGAAACAACTCAATGCGAAGCGGGCGGAATTGGCGGCGATCAAACCGGTGATGCTGCCGGTGATGCGGGAACTGCCGGTGGCCAAACGGCGCGAGACGCATCTTCTGAACAAGGGCAACTATTTGACGCCAGGGGACAAGGTCGAGCCGGGGCTGCTTTCTTCGTTTGACTCCTTTGTGCCGGCGGATGCGAAGATCGACCGGCTGACGGCCGCGCGGTGGCTGGTGAGCTCGGAGAATCCGCTGACGGCGCGGGTGGCGGTGAATCGATATTGGGCGCAGCTTTTCGGAACGGGCATCGTGGAGAGCGAGGAAGATTTTGGCACGCAGGGAGCGCTGCCGACGCATCCGCAATTGCTCGATTGGCTGGCGGTGACCTTTCAGTCGCCCCGGGAGAATGACGAAATCCGAGTGTCGAATGACGATGACGGAGCGAGAGCGGAACGCGATTTGAACGCGATCGGATTGGGGTGGGATATGAAGGCGCTGCTAAAGATGATCGTGACGAGCGCGACGTATCGGCAGGCCTCGAAGGTCACGCCGGATGTGCTGGAGCGCGATGCGCGGAACCGGTTTCTCTCGCACGCGTCGCGGCGCAGGCTGGATGCGGAAGCGGTGCGGGATCAGGCGCTGACGTTGAGCGGACTTTTGAGTCATAAGCTTGGCGGGCCGAGCGTTTATCCGCCGCAGCCGGACGGCCTATGGAAAGTGGCGTTCAACGGCGGGCAAAATGCCTACCCAACTTCGAAGGGCGAGGACCGTTACCGGCGGGGGATCTACACTTTCTGGCGGCGCACGATGCCATATCCGAGCATGGCGACATTCGACGCGCCGAGCCGCGAGAGCTGCACATTGCGCCGGTTGCCGACGAACACGCCGCTCCAGGCCTTTGTCACGATGAACGACCCGGTGTTCGTCGAATGCGCGCAGGCGCTCGGGCGGCGGATCGTGCGCGAAGGCGGAAACGACACGGAATCGCGGATGCGATACGCCCTGCAACTTTGTCTTTGCCGGCCGCCGGAGGATGCGCAAGTGAAGGCGCTTACCGGGTTGTATGAAGATGAACTCGCGAATTATCGGCGCGATCCCGCGGGCGCCTTGAAGCTATCCACCGAACCGCTGGGACCGCTGCCCGCGGGGGCGGATGCCGCGGAAATGGCGGCGTGGATGGTGGTCGCCAACGTGCTGCTGAATCTTGACGCCGTCCTTACGAAGAGCTGAACCCCGTTTATTAATCCCATGAACCTGCATCTTACTCACGCGCGCGCCGTTACCCGGCGCGAATTTCTCAGCCGAAACGGGAAGCTCGGACTCGGCGCGATCGCGCTCCAGACACTGATGCCGCAAGGCTTTTCCACGGGGCCGCAGATGGCCAACGCGCTAACGGCAAAGGCGTCGCCGCTGCCGAGCAAGGTGAAATCGGTGATCTACCTGGGGATGAGCGGGGCGCCACCACAGCACGATCTTTTCGACTGGAAGCCGGAACTTGTGAAGCATCACCTGCAGGATTGTCCCGAGGAGTTTCTGAAGGGGCAGACTTTCGCCTTTATCAAAGGGAGGCCGAAGCTGTGCGGCTCGCCGTATAAGTTCAAGCAGTATGGCAAGGGCGGCGCGTGGGTCAGCGAGCTGCTGCCGCACTTTACGAAGATCGTGGACGACGTGGCGGTCATCCGATCGATGAACACGGACCAATTCAATCACGCGCCGGCCGAGCTTTTTCTCTACACGGGAAACATGCGGAGCGGGGCGGCGAGCATGGGATCGTGGGCGACTTACGGGCTGGGTTCCGAGAACCAGGATCTGCCGGGCTTTGTCGTGCTGCTCAGCGGCGGGACCGATCCGACGGGCGGCAAATCGCTTTGGGGATCGGGCTTTCTGCCGAGCGTTTATCAAGGGGTGCAGTGCCGGGCCGCGGGAGAGCCGATCCTGTATGCGAATAATCCCGCGGGCATGAACGGCGAAACGCGGCGGCGCTCGCTGGATGCGCTGAAGGCCTTGAACGAAGGCGAGGCGGCGCAGTTTGGCGACCCGGAGACGGTGACGCGCATCGCTCAGTATGAGCTGGCGTATCGGATGCAGATGGCGGTGCCGGAGGTGATGGATATCACGAAAGAAAAACAGGACATCCTGGATCTTTATGGCGCGAAGCCGGGGGAGGCGTCCTTTGCCAATAATTGTCTGCTGGCGCGGCGACTGGTGGAGAAGGGCGTGCGCTTCGTCCAGCTCTTTGACTGGGGTTGGGACATGCATGGAACGGGCCCGGACACCGATCTCACGACTGGTCTTCCGAAGAAATGCCTGCAAGTGGATCAGGCGTGCGCGGCGCTGGTGCAGGACCTCAAGCAGCGCGGGTTGCTCGATTCCACGCTTGTCATTTGGGGCGGTGAATTCGGGCGCACGCCGATGAACGAAGCGCGCGGAGGCGGCACGTTATTGGGGCGCGATCATCATCCGCACTCCTTCTCCATGTGGATGGCCGGCGGTGGAGTGAAGGCGGGAACTTCCTTCGGAGAAACGGACGAGCTGGGCTATTTCGTGACGCAGGATAAGATCACGGTCCGCGACCTCCAGGCGACGATCGTGCATCTCATGGGCTTCGATCCGTATAAATTCAGCTACAAGTATCAGGGGCTGAACCAGCGCCTCATCGGCCCGTCGAATGAAGGGCAGATTGTGAAGGGGATTCTGAGCTGACCGGGCGGGCGCGTTACGGCCTGGGGGGATTCGAGTTCTTTCACAAGGGCTTCGCTGTCTTTCGTATCGGGATGCTCAGGCCCCAGCGTTTTCTTTAGCGCATCGCCGGCTTCCTTTTCCTTTGCATGACAAGGCTACGCGCCGGTGAAGAGCAGCGATAGCCCGGCGGCAAAGACGAGGGAGGAAATGGAATTGCGATTCATTCCGGGCGAGGAAGATGACAAAGGCCGCGCCGGCGGGCAATGCCGCAGGCGAGGTGATTCCCGTATGCGGGGTGATCAAAAGTGGAGCCAAGCGTTTTGAGGCGCGGGTGGAAGAGGCGAATGGCTGCCACGCCTTCCGGGGTGGGACTGGGCCTGCCATCTTACCCGGTGGTGTCGCTCGTTCCTCGCTTGACCACGGTATCTACAAGCTGTGATGCCTTCGGCATCTCCGAGGCGACGTTGCTGATGGAGTAGCATTGACATGGGAGGCGAATGAGGACGAACTGGACGCCTATGAATTCCATTGTTAGGTCTGCCATCCTCCTGTGTTTTGCGTGTATCTTTTCGATCCCGGCTTATGCCGCGGATCAGAAGCCGCTGGATGCCGTTGTGGACAAAGCCCTGGCGGGTTATAACGCTGGAGACTCGAAAGTATTCTTCGCGGACTATGCGAAGATGATGGCGGCGGTCGCCACGGATGCGACGTTTAACGCGATGTACAAAAGCCAGCCTTTCGGGAAATACATTTCACGCCAGCCGATCAAGGCGGAGACGGTTCTCGTGGGAGATACGCCGCTGCTGGTCTATCAGGCGGAATTTGAAAAGAATAAGAAGGTGAAGATCAGCGTGAATTTCATCAAGGAAGACGGCGCCTTCAAAGTGATGCAGATCCAGATCGCCGCGATGTGAGGGCTCGTTGGGGCTTGAGCCGGCCGGGGCCCGGGATGGGAGCGGCGATACTTGGAAGTTGAACGGCGCGCGGGGAACGGCCACAACGTTGGGCATGAAATGTCTCCTCCCATTCCTCTTCGCACCGGCGATCGTTTTTGCCGCCGATCCTCTGCCGGTATTCGCGCCCAAAGTGGAGCGGCTGGACCCGGCGCTGGATCAGGTCCTCGCCCCGGGCGCGAATCTGGAGAAAATCGCCGAGGGATATATGTGGTCCGAGGGGCCGGTGTGGAAGGACGGCTCACTGCTTTTCTCCGACGTGCCGGACAACAAGATCTACCAGTGGAAACCTGGCGGCGGGGCGCCGAAAATCTTTTTGCAGCCGAGCGGAGGGATGGAGGCTACGGCGATCATCAAGAGTCCGGGTTCGAACGGCCTCACTCTCGATGCGAAGGGGAACCTCATTCTGTGCCAGCAGGGGCCGCGGCGCGTGGCGCGGCTGGAAGCGGACGGCCGCCAGATTCCGATCGCGGACATTTACGAGGGCAAACATTTCAGCAGTCCGAACGATGTGATCTATGCGAGCAACGGGAATCTCTATTTTACCGATCCGCCTTATGGGTTCGAGGAGTTGAATGACTCGCCTCTCAAGGAGCTGAAGTTCAATGGGGTCTTTCTGGTGAAGCCGGGAGGACAGGTGATAGCGGTGATCAAGGATCTCACGTTTCCAAACGGGATCGCTTTGTCGCCCGATGAGAAGACGCTCTATATCGGAGTGAGCGATCCGAATGCGGCGAAGATCTATGCCTACGATGTGCAGGCGGACGGAACGGTGGCGAACCGGCGTGTGTTTTTCGACGCGACGCCGCTGGTTTCGGAGCAACGCGCGGGGCTGCCGGATGGGATGAAAATCGATAGGATGGGTAATATGTGGACGGCGGGGCCGGGAGGGATTTTGATTATATCTCCCGCCGGGAAACATCTGGGGACCTTGCTTACAGGGCAGCCGACGGGGAATTGCGCGTGGGGGGATGATGGTTCGACGCTGTATGTGACGGCGAACATGTTTATATGCAGGATCAAGACGCTGACGAAGGGGGCGGGGTGGAAGTGAGAGCGGAATGTCGAAGGAGTGCGATGGCGACGTGTGGGATGTGGGTGGGTCTCTAACAGAGTGTATTTTTTCTGAGGCGGCGTGTAAGAAGAACACATGATATTTGAGGTTCTTCGACTTCGCGCCGGTCGTGGAACTCCCTGCGCTGCGCTCAGAATGACAAGTATGTTTGGAGGCGGCTGGCGCCGCCGGAACGCCTCGTGGAGGGAGCGCGCTTGTCTCTTGGTGGCGCTTTTTGCGGTGGTGTGGATTTGTTTCGGGGTGAATGTGTGGGGTGGCGTGCCGATTCGGTTTCACACGGATCGGGCGGGGTATGTTTCGCTGAACATTTATGGAGTGGATGGGAGCGTTGCGCGGCAGTTGCTGACTGCGAGTTGGATGGCAGAGGGTGATCACGATGTGATCTGGGATGGGCTGACGACACCGGCGGCGGCACGTGCGGGGGAGGCGCTGCCGGCGGGTGAATACTCGTGGAAGGCGATCTTCCATGAAGGGCTGGGGGTGAAGCTTCGGGGATGGGCGTGCAACGGAGGAGTGCGGCCATGGGAGAGCGCGGATGGAAAGGGAGATTGGGGAGGGGATCGCGGGACGCCGAGTGCAGTGACGGCGGATGCGGAGCGGGTGTATCTGGGGTGGACGCTCGATGAGACGGGAAGGGCGGTAGTGGCTTGTGATCTGGAAGGACGCGCGGTGTGGAGTCATCGCGGCGGAATTGCAGGAGGATGCAAGGCCCTCGGCGTGGACGACGGCATGGTCTATGTGCTGGGAGGGACGGAGGGCGAGGAGGCGGAGGGAGGGGCCATTTACCGGCTGCGCGCGGGGGATGGCGCGAGCGTGCCGTGGCCGAACGGGGAGGCGAGTTTGAAGATCACTTCCTTATGGCCGGCGGACGGGACGCCGAAGCCGCATTGGGCGGATGCGATGGCGGTGCGCACCGGGCGCATTTATCTGAGTTTCACCGGAGCGCAGTTCATGTCCGTTTTGGATGCGAAGAGCGGGGCTTATCTGGAAACGGTTGTCGGAGCGCCTCCGGGCGCGGTGGATGCGGTTCCCACGAAGACGGAACTGCCCGGCAAGCCCGGGGTGATGGTGGACGCGGACTTCGCGGTGACCGCCTTGCACGGCGGTGTGCTGGGCAAGCTGCTGCTCAATCATGACCCGATGTGGATCGTGGTGAGCGATCTGACTCCGCTGGAACGCGAAGAGCGCATCACGGCGCTGACGATGCTGGGAGACGGCGCGAAATTTCATCGGCACGATGTGTTCCTGGGGCTGGATGCGCCGTTTCATCAGGTGCAGGCGCGGCCGATCCTGCAGGCGGAAGGTTTCACGTGGATTGCGGGCCGCGCCGGAGGACGGAGTCTGCTGGGCCCCTGGCAGCCGGACGGCCTTCGGAATATCCGGGCTGTGGCGTTGGATGGCGCCGGCAAGCTTTGGGTGGCGGAAGGCGACGGATTTCCCAAGCGATTCAGCGTGTGGGACACGGGCGGCAATCGGGGAAGGCTGGCGCGCGAGCTCTTCGGAGCGGCGGACTTGGGCGCGCGCGGCGGGGCCATTCATCCGAATGACCCGAACCTCATGGTAGGGCAGGGATGCGAGTGGCGGCTGGATCCCAAGACGGGAAAGGCTTCGTGCCTCGGGGTCATCACCCGGGAGGGGATGGACAGCGCGCGGTTTGGCGTGGGGCCGCAGGGGCGCGTCTATCTGGTGGTGAGGCATTCGGAAGACGGGCCGGTCAGCATTTTTGAGCGGGTGGCGGACGGGGATTACCGCATGCGCGCGCGGATTTTTCCGGCGGACGCGGACTTGAAGGAACTCCCCGCTTCGTCGCCGCGCGAAGTGATGGCAGCGGCGCGGACGGTGTTTTGGGCGGATGAAAATGGGAACGGCGAGCGCGAGGCGGGGGAGTTGCACGTGGCGCCCGGCGCGTGGCGATTTGGAGGGTGGTCGCTGCCGGTGACGCCGGATCTCGCGCTATGCGGAACGAATTCGCGGCGCGGCCATCATGGATTTGAATTTAAACCGATCGGGTGGACCGCGTGCGGGGCGCCGCTTTACGATTTCGCGCATCCCGCGGTGTTGCCAACGTTCGGAGAGAGTTCTTCTGACGGGCGGTTAACGCTTCAGTGGGATGGCGCCCGCTTTACATGCTGGGATGCGGCGACGGCGCGGGCGCGGTGGAGTTATCCCGGCGCGGGCGATGTTCCTGCGGCGACGGCGTGGGTCGAGGGGCAGATTTTTGGGGCGCGCGGGGCGTGCGGGTGCGTGAAGCTTCCCGCGCCGATCGGAAACGTGTGGGTGATTCCAACCGAGGCGGGCGACTGGCACTTGCTCACAGAGGATGGGTTTTATCTTTCGCGGCTCTTTGAATCCGATCCGAGCAAGGCGCAGTGGCCCGCGGATGCAATACCGGGCGCGGATATGAGCCGCGCTTCACTCGCGGCGATTCATGGCGCGTTCGGAGGCTCCGTGACGCTCGGGACTGATGGGAAAGTCTATTTGCAGGCGGGCCAAAGGGCGTTCTGGAATCTCGAATTGACCGGACTGGATACGGTGAGGACGCTTGGCGGCGGCCGGGTCACGCTTGTTCGAGACCGGAAAGCGGAAACCCCTTCGACAAGCTCAGGGCCTTGAGCCTGCCGAAACGGCGGAGACCGGAAAGAGAAGGGCGAGAATCGAAACTGAGCGGGCGGCGTCGAGAGGCGCGGTCACAGCTCGGGCTTGCCGGTGTCCCGGAGCCTCTGTTGCACTTCCGCCTGCAGAGCTTGCTGGGTGGCCCCGATCTGGAGGATTTGCTGGCGGAGTGCGTTGTAGGCGTTCGTGTCAGTGGCGTTGTTGAAGAGCACGCGATCTCTGGCGCCCGGTTTCCATGTTCCCCAGCGGATGTCGAGAAGATCCAGCAGTTGAAGAAACACGGCGTTCGAGTCGCGCTCACAAGCGCGAATCTTCAGGATCAAATCCACATTGGCGCGCTGCGCGAAGCGGGCTGCGGCCTTGGCGCTGGTGTATTCGGAAAAACCCCGCCGCAGAAGATCGGAGCGCAGGGTTTTCTCGGCGGTTTTGAAGGGTTCTTCCAGCGCGGTATTCGCCTCGTCGAGGCGCTTCACCATTGCCTCGCGCTGGTGGATGGAATCCCGCGTCGGGAGCGAAGTGGAGCGCGCCATGCCAGCGGCATTGAACGCCGAAAATGCCTTTTCGTGGGCTGACTGTTTGTCAGGCACGGACGCGAATATCTGCCGCTCCGCTTCCGCGATTTTTTGCTCATCGCTGAGCTGGCGCGAGTCTGCCCCGTTTTGTTTCGAATTGGACCGTTCCGGCCCTTGCTGGAGATAGAAGACGCCGACGCCGACTCCGATGACGACGAGGGCTAGCCCCAGCGTGATCACGAAGCGCGGCTGCGCCGAACTCATGGAAGCCGCGGAGAATCCTTAAACTTTGCGTGAACGAGTTCGCTCAGGCCGGAGGTGATGGCGTCGTGTCCGAGCCGATCGATGACTTCCTGGACGAACCCGAAGACGATGAGGCGCTGGGCGTCGGTGCGATTGATGCCGCGGGATTGGAGATAGAATAGCTCCTCCGCTTCGATCTGGCCGCTCGTGGCGCCGTGGGTGCAGCGCACATCGTCCGCTTCGATCTCGAGTCCGGGGGCGCTGTTCGCTTCGGCGTCGTCGCTGAGCAGGAGATTGCGCACTTTCTGGTAGGCGTCCGTCTGATGCGCCCCGGGGTCCACGCGGATCAAGCCCGAGAAAATGCTGCGGGACTGGCCATCGAGCGAGTTTTTGTAAAGGAGATCGCTGGCGGTGTGCGGCGCTTCGTGGATCTGGAATGCCCGTTGGTCGAATTCCTGCGAGCCGTCCGCGAGGCTCACGGCGAGCATATCGCTCCGGCCGCCCGCGAAGCGCAAATGGCTGACGCTCTCGCTGCGAATATGGCTGCCGCCGAGATTGAGCGTGAGCGCTTTCGCCGTGGCATCGCGGCCAACGACCGTCGAATTGATCTGGAACGCGAGCGTCTTCCGGCTCCAGTCCTGCACGCAGAGGTAGGTGAGTTGGGAACCGGCGCCGAGCCACAGATCGTTCACCCCGCAGGCCAGGCCTTCCGAATCCGAATCCGCGGAAGAGAAGCGGTCGATGACCGTTGCCTTTGCCATTTCATCGGCGACGATCAATGTGTGCGGAAAACAGGATCCGCGGGAACCGCTCAGCCAGTGGAACGTCTCCAGCGGGAGTTCGATTTCCACGCCGCGCGGGATATAGAGAAACGTTCCGGCGCGCGTTTGCGACTGATGGAGGGCGGCGAATTTTTTGCCGCCCAGAATCGCTTCCTCGCGCATGAAGTGTTTTCGGAACAGCTCGGGATGCTCGACCGCCGCTTCTTCGAGCGGAAGCCAGATCACGCCTTTTTGGCGGAGTTGTTCGGAGAAAACGTCGCGAGAGAGGAGCTGATCGTTGCCGAAGACCATGCGTCCGGCCACGTTTTCGAGGCCGCGGGAGCGGGCGCGCAGGCCATTGCGCGCCGCTTCGTCGAGCGGGAGCGGCTGTTTGAAAGGTGAGAGATCGAGAGTCTTGAGGTTGGCGAAGCGCCAGTGTTCGTCCGTGCGCGCGGGCATCGGGAGAGTGGTGAAAGTCCCCCACGCTGCGGCTCTTGCTTCGCGCAGCCATTGGGGGCTTCGGTCCGCGTGACCGTTCACCGGGCCGGCGGCCGTCAACGCGCCGGATTCTTCGGCTTGGGTTTGCTGCATTTCTTCGAAATCTAAAACTGCGGTGCTCATAGGCATTCTGCTAGGGCGCCACCGGCGGATGCCGATGAACCCGAAATGGGTGAAATGATGGTCTCCGTTATCCGACCGAACCTTCCATCTCGAGGTCGATGAGGCGTTTGAGTTCCACGCTGTATTCCATCGGGAACTGACGGACCAGGTCGTTCACAAAACCGTTCACGGAGAGGCTCATGGCCTGCGCTTCCGTGAGGCCGCGCTGTTGCATGTAGAAGATCTGCTCGGCGCTCACCTGGCTGACGCTGGCTTCGTGCTGGCAGGCGTTGCCCGTGCCGCGGACCGTGATGGCCGGATAGGTATCCGTGCGGCTCGTGGAATTAATGAGGAGCGCGTCGCATTCCGTATTGTTTTTGCATCCCTTGAGGTGCTTCGGCACGTGGACGAGGCCGCGATAGGTGGCGCGCCCTTTGCCGATGGAGATGGATTTAGAGACGATGTTCGAGGTGGTGTCGTCCGCGGCATGGATCATCTTGGCGCCGGTATCCTGGTGCTGACCGTCATTGGCCAGCGCAATGGAGATGACTTCGCCGCGGGCTTTGCGGCCCTTCAAAACTACGCCCGGATACTTCATTGTGAGACGGGAGCCGATATTGCAATCGATCCACTTTACCTCCGCTTCCTCGTGGGCAATGGCGCGTTTGGTCACCAGGTTGAAGACATTGGCGGACCAGTTTTGGACCGTGATATATTGAATCTTCGCGCCTTTCATGGCGACGAGCTCGACCACGGCCGAATGCAGGGTGGCCGTCTCAAATTTCGGCGCCGTGCAGCCCTCCATGTACATCACTTCGGCGCCTTCGTCGGCGATGATGAGCGTGCGCTCGAACTGGCCGAAGTTTTCCGCATTGATCCGGAAGTATGCCTGGAGCGGGTGCTTCACCTTCACGCCCGGCGGGACGTAGATGAACGAGCCGCCGCTGAATACCGCGCTATTGAGAGCGCTGAATTTGTTGTCGCCCGTGGGAATCACCTTGCCGAACCACTTGCGGAAGATCTCCGGATGGTCGCGCAGACCTTCGGTGGGGCCGCAGAAAATCACGCCCTGGTCTCCGACGGCTTTCTTGATATTGGAATAGACGGCCTCGGAATCGAATTGGGCTTCCACGCCAGCGAGGAACTTTCGCTCCTGCTCGGGAATGCCGAGCCGTTCGAAAGTGCGCTTCACGTCGTCCGGCACGTCTTCCCAGGAGCGAGTGGCGCGCTGGCCGTTGGCAAGATAATAGCGGATATTATCGAAGACGATATTCTCCAGATCCTTCGAAGCCCAGTGGGTGGGCATCGGCTTGGAGTTGAAGGTATCGAGCGCGCGGTGGCGGAATTCGCGGATCCAGTCGGCCTCGCCCTTGACGCCGGCGATGTAGTCGATCGTGGCGGGAGTCAGCCCGTAGCCTGCGTCGAACTTGTGGCTTTCGGGATACGAGAAATCCCCGAGAGACCGATCGATCCCGATTTGCGTGGCAGTTTCGGTAGTCATAATGATGCGGGTGGGGGGTTAGGCCAGCGCGGGTTCGTTCAATTCGTCTCTGATCCAGTCGTAGCCCCTGGCCTCCAGTTCGAGGGCGAGGTCTTTCCCGCCGGTGCGGACGATGCGTCCGGACACCATGACGTGAACGACGTCCGGCACGATGTAATCGAGCAGGCGCTGATAGTGGGTGATGACGAGAAAGCCGGTTTCCGGTCCGCGCTGCGCATTGACGCCCGCGCTGACGACCTTGAGGGCGTCGATGTCCAGGCCGGAATCGGTTTCATCGAGGATGGCGTACTTCGGTTTCAGCATCGCCATCTGAAGGATTTCGTTGCGCTTCTTCTCCCCGCCGGAAAAGCCTTCGTTCACGGCGCGCGCGGTAAACGTGCGGGCCATTTCCAGCTTGTCCATCTCGGCGTAGAGTTGCGCGTAGAATTCGGTGGCCTCGATTTCCTCGCCATCGGGAAGACGCGCCTGGAGCGCGGCGCGGAGGAAATTGGCGTTGCTGACACCCGGGATTTCCATGGGATATTGAAACGCGAGAAAGAGACCTTTCCGGGAGCGTTCATCGGGTCCGAGTTCGAGGATGTTTTCGCCATCGATGAGCACTTCGCCACTGGTGATCGTGTAATCGGGATGGCCGCCAATCGCTTTGGAGAGGGTGCTCTTGCCCGAGCCGTTCGGCCCCATGATGGCATGCACTTCGCCTTTGGGAACATCCAGCGTAAGGCCGCGGATGATTTCTTTGTCGCCAATGGAAACGCGCAAGTCTCGGATACTCAGTGAATTCATGTCAGGAAATGTCGTAAAAAGAGTCGTAAAGTGTTGATGGTGTTCTGTTATTCCTTTGTATTCTGCGCATTTTCTCTTTGCTCAGGGAGCTGCGCGGCCTTCATGGCGCATTTCGGGCAGACGCCACGGAAGGCCACTTCATGGTGGGAAATGGAAAGCTGTTCGGGGAGTTCCCAGACATCCTCGGGATGCCTGCGGGCGCGTAGCGGGAGATCCAGAACTGTGCCGCAATCGTTGCAGTAAAAGTGAGCGTGCTCCTGGTTATTCGGGCAATAGCGCGCGGGCCCGCGCTCCAAGTTCACGGTTTTTACGAGGCCGCAGGAAGAAAGCGTTTCGAGGCAATTATAAACGGTGGCCAGGGAGATCGAAGGCATCCGGTTGCGAGCCCTCATAAAGACTTCGACTGCCGTCGGGTGATTGCGCTCCTCCATCAGGGCGTCATAGACCGTGCGGCGCTGCTCGGTCATTCGCAGCCCGCGCCCGTGGATCAATTCATCAGGCGTAGAGGTGGGTGAAGCCGGTTTCATAATTCTCCGTAAACGAACCACGCGATCCTCTCCTTATCAAGAATTATTCCAAATAAACGCCTTCCGCCGGGGCCGTCTTCATAGATCATTTTCATCCGGAAGCGCGGTGGGGTGGTCCAGTTCCGGGCCCTCGGCAAGGTCCTCAAAGGAGGCAAAGTGCTCGGGCCGAAGCGGCTCGCTGATGACGTATTCCTCTCCCAACCATTTGCCGAGATCAATGATCTTGCAGCGGGAAGAACAAAAGGACCCCTGTGGGTCGGCATGAAAATCCACCGGCTTTTTGCAAATCGGACATTGGATCTGATGTGTGGCGCTCATGATAGTCGGTGGCGAGGCGCGGGGCTGTGCGCGCAAGAATGAGAAGCGCTCGAAGCTCGGAAGCGAACGAGAAACCCTCAAGCAACTTACAATGCCCACACTGTCTTTCCAGCGACGACTGTGCGGACGGCCCGGCCTTTTAGTTCCCAGCCGTGGAAAGGGGTGTTTCGGCTACGGGAAAAGCTGCGCTCCTTGTCCACCGTCCACTCGAGCCCGGGATCGATGAGCGTGACGTCGCCGGGGGCGCCCACGCTGAGTGTGCCGCGGTCAAGGCCGAGGAGTCGCGCGGGTTCGATCGTGAGCATTTCGATCAATCGAGTAAGGCCAATGACGTTTCTCTTATGCAAAAGGATGTCCAGAAAGAGGCCGAGTTCGGTTTCGAGGCCGAGGATGCCGAATGGAGCGAGATCGAACTCGACTTCCTTTTCGTACGCGCAGTGGGGTGCGTGGTCGCTGGCCAGAATCGTGATCGCGTCATCCGCGACGCCCTGGAGGAGCGCGTCGATATCCGCCTGGGCGCGGAGCGGAGGGTTCATCTTGAAATTGGAGTCGAACGCGCGGATCGACTCATCGGTCAGGGCGATATGATGAGGGCAGATTTCGCCGCTGAGTTTCACGCCGCGGGCGCGGGCTTCCCGCAAGAGGCGGACGCTTCCGCCGGCGCTGAGGTGCTGGCAGTGAATGGGCGTGCCGGTGAGCTCCGCGAGAAGGGCATTGCGCTGGACAATGATTTCCTCGCCCACGGAGGGCCAGCCGGGCAGGCCGAGAACGGTGCTGACCGCGCCCTCGTGCATGACGCCCTTGCCAACGAGATTGTAGTCCTGGCAATGGTCCATGACCGTGAGATTGAACATGCCCGCATACTCGAGCGCCCGGCGCATGACCTCGTGATTTTGCACGCATTTGCCGTCATCGGTGAGGGCGACGATACCCGCCTTGCGCATCGACCCGATGGGCGCCAACTCTTCACCCGCGAGGCCCTTGGTGATGGCGCCGGTGGGGAAGACGTTGACGCAGGCCTCGGCACGGGCCTTTTCCAGTATCCAGGTCACCACGCTTGGCTGGTCCACGGTGGGCGAGGTATTCGGCATGCAGACGACCGACGTGAACCCCCCCGCCGCCGCGGCGCGCGATCCGCTGGCGATTGTTTCCTTGGCAGATTGGCCCGGTTCGCGGAAATGAACGTGGAGATCGATCAGGCCCGGCGTCACGACGAGCCCACGGGCGTCGATCTCCTCGATCTCGGTTTGAGGAGCCGGGACAGCGGATTCGGCGGCGACGCGCCCATCGACGATGAAGAGATCGGCGATTTCATCGCGGCGATTGGCGGGATCGATGATGCGTCCGTGGCGGATGATAAGGGCGGTGGATGGCACGATGGGATGGAAGGAGGAAAGGGGCGGGTTTTAGGGAGGGGCCTTAGCCATTGCGGGAACCGGCGCAGAGATAGAGGACAGCCATACGGACGGCTAGGCCGTTGGTGACCTGGTCGAGGATCACGCTGCGGGCGCTGTCGGCGAGATCGCTATCGATTTCGATGCCACGATTGATGGGACCCGGATGCATGATGAGAGCGTCGGGTTTGAGCAGTTCCGCGCGCTGCTGAGTGAGGCCAAAAAAGGCAGTGTATTCCGAGAGGCTCGGGAAATATTCCTTGCGCTGGCGCTCATGCTGGATGCGGAGAAGATTCACCACATCCGCGTCGGGAAGGACGGAATCGAGATCGTGGGTGACAGCGACTCCCATCTTCTCGAACTCGCGAGGGACGAGCGTTCTCGGGCCGACCAAGGTGACGCGGGCGCCGAGCTTGAGAAGGGCGTGAATATTCGAGCGGGCCACGCGGCTGAACAGAATGTCACCGATGATGGCCACATGGAGGCCTGCGATGCGGCCCTTCTTTTCCAGGATCGTGTAAACGTCCAGCAGCGCTTGCGTGGGATGCTCGTGGGCGCCATCGCCTCCGTTGATCACGCTGGCGTCGAGCCGTTCGGCGAGAAATTGCGAGGCGCCAGCCGAGCTGTGACGGAGGACGATGATGTCCGCGTGAAGCGCCTCCAGGTTTTTCGCGGTGTCCTTGAGCGTCTCGCCTTTCGTGAGGCTCGAGGTGGCGGCGGAGATATTGACGACGTCGGCGCTCAGGCGAAAGGCGGCAAGCTCGAAGGAAATGCGCGTCCGCGTGCTCGGCTCCACGAAGAGATTCACGAGCGTCTTGCCGCGAAGCGCAGGCACTTTCTTGACTTCGCGGACGCCGACGGTCTTGAAAGCGGACGCGGTGTCGAGGATGGACTTTATTTCGTCGGCGGTCAGCGCCTCGATGGAGGTCAGATCCTTGTGGGTCCAACCGGTGTCGGCGCGTTGAGGGGGAGAGGCGGGGATCGAGGGGGTGGCGCTCATTGGGGAGATCATGGCCGGCTCATCCAGACGGAATCGGGGATGTGGTCCACGGCTTCAAATCGGACGTGGATGCGCTCGTCGAACGCGGTTGGCATATTCTTGCCCACATAATCGGCCCGGATGGGCAACTCCCGATGGCCTCGATCCACCAGAACAGCGTACTGAATGCGGGCGGGCCGCCCGAAGGAAGAGATGGAATCCATCGCGGCCCGGCAGGTGCGGCCCGAAAAAAGCACGTCATCGACGAGGATGATGGTCTTGTCCCGCATTTCGTGCGGAAGCTCGGTGCGTTCGACTCGCGGCGGGATGCGATGGCGATGCAGATCGTCGCGGTGCATGGCGACATCGACCATGCCCGAGAAAGGAGCGGCGCCGGTAAATTCGGTGATCAGAGCGGTGAGGCGGCGCGCCATTTCGACGCCTCGCGAAGGGATTCCGATGAGGGCGGCCTTCGAGAGATCGGGATTGCGCTCGATGATCTCGTGCGCGATGCGTTTCAGGCAGCGATCGATGGCCGCGTGATCGAGGATCAGCGTGGCATTCGGGGCGGGCGGCGTGGGATTCGGGTCGGGGTTCATGTGGCGTCCTTGGCGACCTCGCGGGATCGCTTTAAAGGTGGCCGGGCGGGTTTCAGGTAGCCCAGGGGGCCTCCGCTAGGTCTGTTGGCGGCGCTGTCCGCGCCAGGAAGAGCGATGCTTGACGATCCAATCCAGCAATGCCTTTTCGAAGCCGATATCGTGTCCGGCCTTCTCGCTTTCGATCCATTTGTGGCGAAGAATCTCCTCCCGCTCCGCTAGAAATTCCTTGTAGAGCAGGGATTCTTTGACGAGGTCAGGAGTGGCGTCGGCGCTGTTGCTCATACGGGATCAGTGAAATCTTGGCAAATAGTAGAGGAACGTCAATTATCTAACATGACGAAATAATTCGGCAAACGGTTCTTCTTGGAAAGCCGATTTGAGGAATTTTCTTGATGCGATTGTGCGCATTGGCATAATTCTCGCCCATTCAATGGAGTGACGGGCAACACCGCTGCATAGGCGATGCATTTTTTATTCCATCTTCAGATATCCTATTAGTCGAGAATGTGGCAATTGTTTGGAACCCTACGGAATGGCGAAGCGCTGAAACACGATTTTCATCCTGATCGTTTGACGATCGGGCGCGCTCCCACCAACTCCATTCAACTGGAGGATGAAACGGTTTCCGGTCTGCACGCGGAAATCGAGCTTGTTGGCCCGGGCAAATATGTGCTGCGGGATTTGGGATCGAAAAACGGGACGTTTGTGAACGGGGTCGCAGTTACGGAGGTCGAACTCTCAAATCCGTGCAAAATTGCATTTGGAGTTCTCACATTTGAACTGAGAATCGACAGTGAGACGGAGACGACGGAGCATTTGGAAGGCGCCGATGGTTCGGGCGACGAAGTTTCGGCACTGCGCGCGCAATTTGAGAAGCTGGGTCGTGAATTTGACAGCGAGCGCAAAGCATTTTTGGAGCAAATCGCCCATAACGACCGTGACCACGAAAAGCGGTTGTTGAAGAAGCGCAAAGAAAACGAGGCTTTGGGACGGAGGGTCGGGGAATTGAATGAAACGCACGGCGTCCAACTCGAAACCGAGCGACGGGAACATGCCGGGAAACTTGCGGAGATCGAAAGACAGGCTGAGGCGCGTCTTCTTGAAAAACAGAAGGAATGCGAAGGGCTGACCCGGAAAATCGAGGAACTTCAGGGAGCGCATGACGCGGAACTTGAGAGCCTACGTCGGGAGCATTCCGGGAAGATCGTGGATATTGAGAGGGAGAACGAGGCGCGCCTGCTGGACGCGCAGAAGGAATGTGAAGGGCTGAATGGCACTATCGAGGAACTCCAGGGAACGCACTGGGCGGAGATGGAGAACGCACGCCGGGAACATTCCTGCAAGATCGCGGATATGGAGAGAGAGAATGGGGCGCGTCTGCTGGAAAGACAAAAGGAGTGCGAAGGATTGAACAGGACGATCGAAGAACTCAAAGCGGCGCATGGGGCGGAACTGGAGAACGCGCGTCGGGAACATTCCGGGAAGATCGCGGATGCCGGGAGGGAACATGAGGCGCGGCTGCTGGAGCGACAGAAGGAATGCGAAGGGCTGAGCCGAACGATCGAGGAACTCAAAGCAACGCACGGGGCGGAACGGGAAGGCGCGCGCCGGGAACATGCCGGCAAGATCGCGGATTTTGAAAGGGAGCGTGAGGCGCGTCTGCTGGAAAAGCAGAAGGAATGCGAAGGGCTGAGCCGGACGATCGAGGAACTCAAGGCTGCGCATGGCGCGGATCTGGAGAACGCGCGCCGGGAGCATTCCGGGAAGATCGCGGATATCGAGAGGGAACATGAGGCGCGGCTGCTGGAGAAACAGAAGGAATGCGACGCCTTGAACCGCGTCGTGAAGGAACTGAAATTTGGGTTAAGTGAGCAAGCCGGGGCGCGTCGAAACGGAGGCGTCATTGAGCCCTCCGGCAAGATCGCCGGAGAGAAAGCGGACTCCTTGGAGGCGACGCCAGCCACGATGGGATCTTCGGAAAAGCACCCGGCGGATTCCTCGCCTTCGGGCAAATCTTCCGAAAACACACCCGCCGTGGCGGCGATGAATCCGCGCTTCAGCCGGGCCATGCTTGCCAACCGGCGAACGGGCCAGTGGCTGCGAATGCTTCTTTGGGCCGGCACCTTGGGGTTTGGCCTGATGTGTCTTCTCGCGCAGTCTCTGCCATCGACTGTATTGCCGTCCATGAATCCGCTGCGAATCGTGTCGCAGGGTGGAGGAGCGGTCGTTCCTTCCGGGAAGGACGATTGGGGAACCGCCGATGCCAGCGCCGCCTCGCAGGGCGGTGGTTCAGATTTCGGTTCCTCGCAACAAATCGCGGACAAGGAATCCGATGCTTCCCGCAGCGATAATCCCAACGATGCGCCGCAGATTGACCCACACGCGGCTACCCGCGGCTCCAGCGAGATCTCGATGGATCCGAGGGTCACGAAGGGACAGCCGCTTACTTTCACGCCCAGCGCGCAAAAGGCGAGCGTGGCTGAAGATGCCAGGAATTCGGCGGCTCCGAATCCCGACGAAGCGACGGCAAGCGCCCCTTTGGAGCCCCGACGCGTCGAGGCTGCTCCAGTGGCGCCAACTAATTCTGTTGAGAAGAACGCGGCTGTGACTATGCGCTGCCCGTGCGCTTCAGGCGAGCCCTGGCAGGACGATCAATTGCACGAAATCGCCGAACAACCAGCTTCGGCGGCAAACGGAGGCGCGTCCGTGCCGGATCCGGATACGGCGAATTCGGGCCCAGTGACTACAGCGGCGGCTGATCAGAGCGTGGCAGTTCCCGCCGAGTCCGGGGTGGAAGGCGCGTTGGCCATTGGCTTCAAGCTGCAAGAGGAGCACAAGGCCGCGCCGGAGAGCGCCAATTCCGGGTCGGATCACAAGGACAGCGATTCCAACGCTGCCGTGGCGGGACGAAACGATTCCGAGGCCAGTCCCGCAGGGACGGTCGGTAATCCTGGAAAGGAAAACCCGAACTCACTCGACCAGGCGAAGGCGGACATGCCGTCGGGTTTATCCGACGCTCTGCGCCACAAAGATGCTCCGAATGGGAAAAGCCCCAAAGGTCCGCAGCCTTTGCGTGTCCTCATTTTGGGAGACTCATTGAGCCTCTGCGGTTTTGGCAAGCGTCTGGACCAGAAATTCCGGGACGATCCCGAGGTTCAGTCGGTATTCACTTACATGGCTTGCGGCACCCATCCTTTGAGCTGGATCAAGGAAAGGCCATACAGCACCGTCAAGACCCATTGTGGATTCTGGAGCATCGAGTCTTCGCTGGGGCGTCCGTTGGAGCTGGAGGACACCTACGGAATGACACCGGGCCACATCCCCAAACCGCACCCGGTTCCCAAACTGGAGGATTTGCTGGAAAAGATCCATCCGGATATCCTGGTGATGCAATGCGGGACGAATCTCTTTAGTATTTTTGAAAGCCGGACGACGGTGCAGCCGGGCAGGGACGGTCCCATGGTAAGAAACTATATCGTTCCATTTTTGAATGCCGCCCGGAAATGCCCGTCTCTTAAAAAGTTGTATTGGGTGGCGCCTCCGACATCCGGCAGGGCGCCGACTGAGATTCAGGACTTTGTGTTCAATGAAACCCGCACTTGCGCCGGCTGGATGGCGACCGTCATTGATAGCCGGCCGCTCGTTTCCTACCCCTATCACCATATGGAGCCGGATCACGAGCATTTCATGGGAACCGACATGACCCAATGGGCGGAACGCGCCTACACTTTCATTAAACAGGATCTCTCCGCGCAGCCCTTTTCCTCGTTGCCGGCGCTCGCGCAATTGCAGCCGCCCGCTGGCGCGGAGGCGCCAAAAAAGAAGGAGCCTGAAATGACCGAAGAGCCGCTGTACATCCAGGCGCGGCTTGAATTCAAGTCCCAGCCGATTCCGCTGAAGGAATTGATGCCCTATCAGGAATCGCTTGTGAGCTTTGTTTATGACGTGAGCCGGGTTGTGAACGGCAAATATGAAGACAAGCAGATCCTCGTGCTGCATCCTTCCTACATCGGCCTTAAGCCTCAGCCGCTGGATAAGTACAAAACGGGCAGGATGTATAAACTCCGGCTGCATGAGGTGGAGGCGAGTCCCTGGCATACCGTGAAGTGTCAGGATGAATCCGGACGAATCGACTTGATTCCCTACATCCAGGTCGAAGACGAAAAGAAATTTCCGGGGACTTCGCGCTAGAGAATCGTGATCGTTCCCGTCCGCTCATCCATGACTTCATTTGCCCGATTGCGAACGACCCTTATTATTGCCGTCCTATTGCCCGCCCTGGCGGCGTGCGGCCGGGCTGCTCCGAAGGAGGCGCCTACGCGCGTGCTGATGATTGGCGACTCGCTGAGCGTCGGCCCCTTTGGGGAATCGGTTGAGCAATATTTGGGAACGCGGGTGGGCAGGAGCAATTTCGCTCTGTTTGCTTCATGCGGTTCCTCGCCGGAAAATTGGCTGCGCGTGGAGCCGGATTATTACACGAAGTGCGGTTACCGCGAAGACTCGCCGGAGCGCCGGGCGCTGATCGATTTTCAAAATGGCAGGCGGCCCCCCCGGGTTCGGACCCCCAAGGTGGAGGATTTGATCGCGAGGTATCGCCCGACGACGATCATCGTGCAGTTGGGCACGAATTGGATGGATCCCCTGATGAAACCGAAGGGGAACGAGGAGGCGAAATTCAGCGGTATCCTGGAACATTTCGCGATCGCGCTGCGCAGCCCTCCGAATGTAGTCCGGCAGGTCATTTGGATCATGCCTCCCGATGCGGCCGCCTACACTTCAGCGGTCCAGGGGACGGTTGCCAGACTGATCAAGAACATCGCGAAAAGAGGCGGTTATTCGCTGTTCGATTCCAGGCGCGTTACGCACTACGTCCGGGGAAAAACCGGGGGAGACGGAGTGCATTACGGCAAAGACGAGGCAAACCGCTGGGCCGAGCAGGTTACGCGGAAACTCGATCGCGTTATTCGATAACCGTCTCTGCCGCTTTGCTTGCCTCGAGAGCCAGACCCGCCGCCGGTAACGACAAGGAATCGAATTTTGCGCGCCTGATTTTGCCGCCTCCGAAATCCCGATTCCATTCATGACTTTACCCGGTCCGTTACGAACGACGCTATTGATTGCCCTCTTATTGCCCGAGGTGGCGGCGCGGGGGCAGGTTAGTCCGAAGGAGGCTCCCGCGCGTGTGTTGATGATTGGCGACTCGTTCAGCGTCGGACCATTTGGGGAAATGGTTGAACATTATTTGGAAGCGCGGCTGGGCAGGAGCAACTTCGCTCTGTTTGCCTCATGCGGTTCGTCGCCCGAGCATTGGCTGCGCTCGGAACCGGACTTTTACACGAGGTGCGGTTACCGCGAGGACTCGCCGGAGCGCCAGACGGTGATCGATTTTGACGACGGGAAAAAGCCGCCCAAGGTGAAGACTCCGAAGGTGGAGGATCTGATCGCCAGGTATCACCCGACGACGCTCATCGTGCAGTTGGGCACGAATTGGATGGATGCCCTGATGAAACCGGAGGGGCGCGAGGAAGATCGGTTTAGCAACATCCTGGACCGTTTTGCGAAGGCGCTCCGCGGTTCGTCGCCCACAGTCCGGCAGGTGATTTGGATCATGCCTCCCGATGCGTCCGCGTATTCTCCGGCGGTGCAGCAGACGGTGAACCGCCTGATCCAAAACGTCGCGAAAAAGAATACCTACTGGATGATTGATTCCAGGCGTATGACGCACTACGTCCGTGGAAAAACCGGCGGAGACGGAGTGCATTACAACAAAAGCGCTGCGCAGCTCTGGGTTGAGCAGGTAAAGCTTAATCTCGACGGCTATTTGGGATAAGCGACGCCATTTTAGCCTGATTTGGAAGCTTTGATTGCCGTGACCAGCAGAACGATCAGCAAGCCGACGACGAGGATCAAGGCTGCGGCGCGCGCCCGAAAGCGGGCGATGAAATATCCGGTTCGATAGGCCGGACTTCCGGCAATCAGGTCATGGCGGCTAATGGAATCCACGGGCCAGAGAAAGCGAAAACTTTGGACGATGCCATTCAGCTCAAGCATCTCCTCAACATTGTCGTCAGGAGCGCCAACCTGGACGGTATAGACGCGACTATATGACTTTGGCGCGGGCGAACGCAGAAGAGAGAGCCACGATCACTGCCAGAACGGGAAGGGGCATTCTCATCAGGGGTATTGATTGATGAACTGCGAAATGGAAACTACCTATTCCTCTTGTATGGCAATGCCAGCACGGGATCAATCTTCGAAACATCCAGCGTAAGTATTTGACAGCAACTAAAAGAACAGGCATTAGCCTATTTATGGCAACTCTCTCCCAACTCAAACAAGCTGTCAGCATTGCTGAACAAATCGAAAAGCTTCAAGCTACGCTCGCCAGCCTGATCGGCGGCAGTTCAGCCGTCGCTTCCATCGCAAAGCCAGCCGCGGCTCCCGTAACGAAGCCCGGCAAACGGACCATGTCAGCGGGGGCCCGCGCGCGAATTGCCGCGGCGCAAAGAGCGCGCTGGGCAAAATCCAGGGGAACATCGGCTCCCGCGGCTCCCGCGCCAAAGAGCGGCAAGCGCACCATGTCCCCCGAAGCTCGCGCCAGAATTGCAGCCGCTCAGAGAGCGCGCTGGGCTAAGTCGAAAGGCGCATCGACAGCGACTGCCAAATCCCCAGCCGCCAAACCCGTGAGGAAGAAAGGTGGGTTGAGTCCTGAAGGCCGCGCGAAGATCGTGGCTGCGTTGAAGGCGCGCTGGGCCAGGAAGAGGGCTGGGAAAAAATAAGGCCCCTCGCCGCGAGCGCCCTCCGGAAACAATCGCTCTCTTTAGTGCGCAGTGTATTCGCGAGGATGGGACGCGACAGCGAGGCTAAGTCAGCCTCGCCGCGTCGTCCCTGTGAGCGCCTTTGCAAATTCAGGCAGGGAGCCATCTTCCCTATGTTTACGTTTGATCGATTTAACGCAATAGATCTGAGCGATCTTGACCTGCCTTCCCGAAACGAACACCTTCCGTCTTCCCCCACGAGCAAGACTTCCATGCGCAATCTCAATTCCATACCCATCGCATTGTTGCTTTCAGGATGTATTCTCATAGTCGTTGGAATGAAATCCGGGGCCAGTATGGGACGGGTGGAGTCCATCGCCGGGGAAGCGTTTATGGTGGTGGGCTTGCTCTGGATTGCGGTGACAAAATTCCGCAGTTAGCGGCGCCGCCGGCAGGTCTCCTCGGGGCAATTATTCAATTGGTTTTGAGGAAGCGAACTGGGAAAGAAGGTCTTTGGCATCCGCTTTTCCCATTGATTGATCTCTCCGCGCTTTGAAATCTTACGCGCGGGCTTTTGCCACGGCTCCCGTCTTCCGTCTTCCGATCTCGGCGGCCCCGCCCTTTTTCCTTCTCTGCGTTTGACGCGCATTGAACCACTGGAGCCAGTGTCGGGATTCGAACCCGAGACCTGCGGTTTACGAAACCGCTGCTCTACCACTGAGCTACACTGGCTTTTCCGCTTGGAAGGCGGGCAAATTACTTGATTCGTCCGCGAACGCAAGCGGGTTCTGCGACGGGGAAGCCCCAAGGGCTTGCGCTTCTCCGTTTTGCCTGAAAGCCTCTCCGGCCCATGCCTCATTTCACCCCGTTCCAATGGTTCCTCGCCGTCGTTGGCGCCATGGGGATTGGGGTCGCGAAGAGCGGGTTGTCGGGCGTGGGGCTCCTGCATGTCTTGATTTTCGCGAGCCTCTTTGGGGCTCGGGATTCCACCGGGGTGGTGCTTCCGATGCTCATCGTCGGAGATATTTGTGCGGTCCTCATTTTTCGGCGGCATGCCCATTGGGCGCAGATTCGCCGTCTGCTGCCTCCCACGGCGATTGGCGTGATGATCGGCGCGTTTTTGGTGCGCTTGATCTCCGAAGCGCAGTTCCGGCCGGTCATTGGCGCCGTGATCCTCACGCTGACGGCGCTCCAACTGTTCCGGATATTGCGACCGCAGCTTTTCGAGCACGTTCCCCATCGGCTTTGGTTTGCATGGACGATGGGGCTTGCGGCAGGAGTCACCACGATGCTGGCAAACGCCGCCGGCCCGATCACCGCGCTTTACCTGCTGGCGATCTCGCTCCCGAAATTCGAACTCGTCGGCACCAGCGCCTGGCTTTTTCTCGTGGTCAATTGCTTCAAAGTGCCGTTCAGCATCGGCCTCGGCTTGATCCACCCCGATACGCTGCTCCTGAATGCCGCGCTCATTCCGGCTATTCTCTGCGGTCTCTTCGCTGGACGCTGGCTCGTGACTCGGATACCGCAACTCCTTTTCGACACGTTTTTGCTCGTGTTTGCGGGTATTGCCGCGGTGCGAATGCTCGGCGTTTTCCGCTGGTTTTGAGGCGGAGCATTCTCTTCCGTTTCCTGGCGGGATGCCGTCGTGGGACGCAGCCAATCCGCGCTGCTGCGACATGGAAATTCCAATTCCAATTCCAGAGAAGGAATTGGTTGCGGGGGTAGGATTTGAACCTACGACCTTCAGGTTATGAGCCTGACGAGCTACCAGGCTGCTCCACCCCGCGATTCGTTAGGTCTGTAGAATAGACGCCCCTGCCGCGGGGGCAAGAAGTTTCTCCATATTTCTCAATCTTTATCGATGGAGAACCGGCCCGGCCCCACGAACGCCATCGCGAGGCACACGCAGGCCATTTCGATGGGACCGGAAGCGATCGCCTGGAAGTTGACTCTTTCGTGGTGCATTTTCACGGATGCGACGATCATGGTGAACGTAAGCATCAGGCACACGGGACGGTATGCGAATCCGAGCACCAGCAGGATGCCGCCAATGCATTCGGTGACCGCCGCCATAAACCCCCAAAACACAGGGAAAAAGTGAATGCCCAGGAGGCCCATCGCGTGGCCATCGGCTGTCCAGTGTTTTGGACCGCCATGCAGCTTCGGCAGCCCGTGCAGGCAGAACAAGATGCCGAGACAGAGGCGCAGGATGAGCACACCAATATCCCGATATTTTCCGAGGAATTTCAGCAACATCCCGCGGAAGGTATCGTGGAATAAAAAGGCGGCGAGATCAAAAAAGCGCGGCGCCCTGGCGCCGCCACAGGACTGGCAAAGGGCTGGCAAAAACGAGTAGAAAGGGCGGGCGAAGGACGGCATGACGCGGCGGGAAGTTTCCCCATTTTTGCCGGGGATTTATCCGTCATTACGCCTGAGATGGGATTTATCCGCCCTCGCGAATACAGAGTCGCCCATGACCGCGTGGCAGTGGGAAATGCTCTTAGAAGGGATTGTGAAAAGCATGAAAATCCATCCCTTCATTGTTGTCTCATCGCTATTGTTATTGGCTCTCGCGCCTCTTCGGGCGGGCGGCATACGAATCGGAGACACGCCAGCTCGCCGAATTGCCAAGGACGCCAAAATCGCGGGCAAATTTGTGGAAGGCCAGTGTCTGCCCTTCGCCAATGCGCTCCATGCGAAATTTCAAGCCGCCGGCATTCCATCGAAGGTTCTCACCTTTCAGTATGAGACGCTTTCGGCGCCCCGCGACATTATCGGGGAGCAGCGAGCATTTGCCCCGATTAATGAACGGGGAGGTTTGACGGGAGCTCACGCGGTGGTGGTTTATGAGGATGAAGGACGCACCTACGTGATGGACAACCAATCCTGGCAACCGAAATGGATCCACGACGCCGCGCCGATCGAGGTCGCCCAACAATTCGCCGGAATGAACACAGCCATCGGCGCCGCGCTTGCGATTGAGGACGGCGCTCATGTGAAAAGGGTTCGGAGGTAATTGGGCGGCAGGCGAGCGTCGCGAAGGTGGGTTTGGGGCCTGAGAGGCATGGGACGAATATGGCGCAGGAGAGGCCGTGAACGGAGTTGAGAGGATTCGGAAGTAGCGCCGATATGGCGCCTTCGATTCAGCGCGCTGATCCGCGGATCGAGCCAACCGGAAGCGCCATCGGCGTTCGGACTCGATTCTTGTCCTACCGTTATTGATCTGGCAGAACGCGTCTCCAGGTTGTTATATCGCGTCTTCCCTCGCTATGAAGAACATTTGGCCGCGGTTTTCTGTTTGGGCGATACTCGCTGCGCTGGCTGCGCTCACCTTGTCGGGTCATGCCGATCCGCCAGCCGGCGGAGGCGCGAAACAGATTCCCGAGCCGCTCAAGGCATGGGAGGCATGGGCAACGTGGGGAGATGATCAGCGCGACTGCCCGACGCCGTATTCCGATCCAGGAAAACACCTGTGCTTTTGGCCGTCGCGCATGGGCTTGCAGGTCGAGGGGGCTGGGGGGCAGTTTGACATGGCGGTGACGGTGTATCATGAGACATGGGTACCGCTCCCGGGAGGGCCGGACGTGTGGCCGTTGGAGGTGAAAGTAAACGGCGCGCTTGTGCCCGTGCTGGAGCATGAAGGGAAACCAGCGGTGCGTCTCACTGCGGGCGTCTCTCATATCGAAGGATCGTATCACTGGAACGCCGTGCCTCAGCGCATTGCGATCCCGCGCGAAATCGGCATCCTGGTGCTTCTCATCGACGGTAAACCCGTGGACGCGCCCGCATGGGACGCGCAGGGATTTCTGTGGCTCAAACGCGACGGTTCGACAGGGGAGGCGGACAAAAACTTCCTCTCGGTGAAACTTTACGCCGCCGTGGAGGATGGAATCCCGCTTTGGCTGCGCACCGAGGTTGAACTCACGGTCGCCGGCAAGAGCCGGGAGGAAGACTTGGGCGTCATCCTTCCGGAAGGCTGGAAACTTGCGGCGGTCGAAAGCCCGATCCCGGTCGCCGTGGATGACGCGGGGCGCGTGAAGGCGCAAGTGCGCGCGGGGAAATGGGTGCTGCGCGCCGACGCATTCCGTTTTGATAACCCGAAGGAGTTCCATTATGCAAAGGGCGGAAAGCCGGCGGTCGCCGAGGAACTCGTCGCGTTTCGCGCGCGGCCGGATTTTCGAACCGTCGAAATTGTCGGGTCGCCTTCGATCGACGTGTCGCAAACGACCTTTCCGAAGGAATGGCGTGAACTGCCGGTGTACCGCTGGGACACCGCCGCGCCGTTTCAAATCGAAGAGCGCATGCGCGGCATGGGGCAGCAGAAGCCGGAGGGACTGCGAATCGTGCGCGATCTGTGGCTTGACGAAGACGGGAAGGGGCTCACCTTTCAGGACCATATCACTGGGCGGACGCAACAGATCTGGCGGCTCGACGCGGCGGCGGGACAGAACCTTGGCTCCGTGCGCAGCGGAGGGCAGGGGCAACTCATCACGGGCAATCCGCAAAACGCGGCGCCCGGTGTGGAAATTCGCACGCGCGATCTGGATATCGAAGCCACCGGGCGCATGGCGCGCGCGAAGAAACTTTCGGCCACCGGGTGGCGCTCCGACGCCGATGCGCTCAATGTGACCCTCAATCTTCCGCCCGGCTGGAGGCTCTTCGCGCTGTTTGGCGCGGACTGGGTGCGCGGTGATTGGCTCACCGCGTGGACGCTGCTCGATCTTTTCGTGCTGCTTATCTTTTCGCTCGCGGTCTTCCGGCTATGGGGGGTTGGCGCCGGGGCGCTCGCCTTCGCCGCGTTTGGCCTCTCCTATCATGAGCCGGGCGCTCCGCGTTATCTTTGGGTCATCCTGCTCGCGGCGCTTGCGCTGCAACGGGTGGCTCCCGAGGGTTGGGGCCGGCGCGCGCTCGGCGTGTGCAAGTGGGTCATCGTAACTGCGTTCGCGCTCGTGCTCGTGTCTTTTGTGGCGCAGCAGGCGCAGCAAGCCATCTACCCGCAGTTGGAAAACGTCCCGGAAGGTCGCGAAACGCTCGCCCCGGATTGGTCCGCACAAGCAGGTTCAGTGGCGACCCCGGGCGCCCAGCCGGCTTCCGCGGTCCCCCAGGTTCCAATGACGCTTGAAAAGGCTGCTCCTCCTGAGCCTTCGCCCTCGTTGAAGTTTTCCACCGGCCGCATGGTTATCGAAAAAGACAACCTCGCCTATGATGCCAAGGCGCGCATCCAGACCGGTCCGGGTGTGCCGGAGTGGAAGTGGCGGGCCGTGAGCTTCGGCTGGAATGGCCCGGTGTCCGCTTCGCAGGAGGTGAACCCCGTGCTGATTTCGCTCACGCTCGAACGCATCCTCACCGTTCTCCGTGTCGCGCTGCTGCTCATCCTTGCCTCGGTGCTGCTGGGCGCGCGGAAGCTCGGCGGCTCGATATTTCGCGCCAGCGGGAAGGCTGCCGCGGCGCTCGTTTTGTTCGGCGCCGTGGCGAACGCTTCAGCGCAATCGCCGATCCCCGATCAGGCCACGCTCGACAAACTGCGCGAACGCTTGCTCGAAGTCTCCGACGCTTACCCAAATGCCGCCGATATTCCGTCGGTCTCGCTCACGCTGACCGAGCGAAAGCTCGTCGTTGACGCCGAGATTCATACCGCCATCCGCACCGCCGTGCCCTTGCCGGGAAAGCTGCCTGCCTGGTCGCCGCTGAATGTGTTCATTGATGACAAACCCGAGGTCGCTTTGCGCCGCGAAGACGGCTACTTGTGGCTCGTGCTCGAAGCCGGCGTGCATCGGGTGCGTGTCGAGGGCTTGCTGGCGAATGTCAGCGAGTGGGAATGGACCTTTCTGCTCAAGCCGCGGCAGGTGAAGATCGAAGCGCCGGGATGGACGTTTAGCGGCGTGAAGCCGGACGGCGCGCCCGAGGCACAGGTCTTTTTCGTGTTGAAACAAAAGGCGACAGCCGGGGCCGCGAGCTACGATCGCCAGGATCTCCAGACCATCGTTGCGATCGACCGCAACCTGGAACTCGGCCTCGTATGGCAGGCGCGCACGACAGTCACGCGCCTCTCGCCCGTGGGCAAGGCTGTCGCGGTTCGCGTGCCCCTGCTGCCAGGCGAAAACGTGCTGTCCTCCAATGCCGTGGTGAAGGATGGCTTCATCGAAGTGCGGCTCGGCGCGCAGGAGCAATCGTTCACATGGGAGAGCGGACTCGCCGCGGTGAATTCGCTCAAGCTCGCTACTCGCGCCGATGATGCGTGGGTTGAGCGCTGGAGGCTCGTGGCTTCGCCAGTTTGGAATGTGACGATTTCCGGCCTCGCGCCGATCTTCGAACCCAGCGACACGAATCTCGTGCCTGTTTGGCAGCCGTGGCCGGGTGAAAGCGTGGATCTCGCGATCAGCCGGCCGGAGGCGGTCGCCGGCGCGACTGTCACCGTTAGCAAAGCGGCGCTAGAGATGAGCCTTGGCAAGCGCCAGCGCGTCTCGAAACTCGATCTGTCATTGCGATGCAGCCTCGGCGAAGACTTCCTCGTCGAATTGCCTGCCGATGCCGAGATCACCTCGCTCTCGCGAGACTCCAAGTCGATCCCTGTGCGCAAGGACGGGAATAAACTCATCATCCCCGTGCGTCCCGGCGAGCAGACCGTATCAATCGGTTGGAAAAGGAACGCTGTGCTTGGCCTTCGCGCGGCTGCGGATGAGGTGCGCCTGCCGGTGGAAAGCGCGAATATCGAAACCGTCATCACCGTGCCCGATGATCGCTGGGTGCTATGGGCCGGCGGGCCGCGGCGCGGCCCCGCCGTGCGGTTTTGGGGCATCCTCGTTTGCTCGCTGCTTGCCGCGGGGGCGCTGAGCCGCTTCCCCCGCTCGCCCATGGGCGCCTTTCAGTGGATGCTGCTTGTGATCGGCCTGACACAGGTTCCGCTGGCCGCCGCATTCGTGGTGGTCGGCTGGCTCTTTTTCCTCGCGTGGCGTGGCAGCGAGTCCTTCCAGCGCCATCGCAACGAGGTCTATAACGCGCTCCAAGTCGTGCTTATTCTCCTCACGGCAGTGGCGTTGGGGATTCTACTTACCGCTGTCGGCGAGGGCCTGCTCGGGCATCCGGAGATGTTCATCATCGGCAATGGTTCCTCGCGCACCGCGCTCCGCTGGTTCCAGGCCCGGAGTGAGAATTTGCTTCCGCACTGCGATTGTCTTTCGATTTCGATTTGGTGGTACCGGCTCCTCATGCTCGGGTGGGCGCTATGGCTCGTCGCGGCACTCATCCGCTGGCTTCGAGTGGGCTGGCAGAGTTTCGGCAGGGGAGGCTATTTCCGAGGCAAGCCCAAAGCCCCGTCCACGCCGCCGCCTCTGCCGGCGTAACGATGATTGATCCTCTAATTCCAGCACGCGTGTCCGCCACGCTGCGAAATCGCCGCGGCTAGTCGGCGAATAAAATCGCCGTTCCTTTATCCTGGCAATTTGGAATCAAGTGGTAAGGGCTGATCAGAGTGCCGATATCCCCCTGGGCGTTGCGGAATTTCAACCAAACCTGAATGGGCTGGCTGCAATTGACCTTGCCGACAGGAAGGAACTTGCCCTCGTTAAAGCAATGATCCATTTCCGAAATCGGACGCGCACAGGTGCGACCGATGGGCGTCGCGATATTGAGCCAATGCGTCTTGTCAACGCTGACGGCAATGCACGTCCACGTGGAGGAAAAATTCATGAGAGCCAGGACGTGTAACCCTTGATTGAGGGCGGCATCAGGCGTCTTGAATGTGACGCGCGCTTTTGGCTCGATCCGCAGTTCCTTCACAGTGCGCAGCTTGGTATCCCTCCCGTAGGGAGGGACGGAGTGACAAGCGCCGAAGGCTATCAAGGCGCCGATGGCAAGAATGAAGGATGGGAATTTCATGAGGCAGCCTTATTATTTGTTTTGGGGATGGAGAGCGGAAGCAGACCGCGGGCGCTATCAGCGAAGATGCCCCAAGGCAAGCCAGCATGGCAGCGCAAGAAGCGCCTCCAAATTGGTTTCCTCAAAGCCTCCTGCCATGGCTTGGGTTCACGGCGCGGCAATTCGATTTCATTTATTACGAAAATGCAAGCAGAAGCTCCGCCGCCTATCTTTTCAGGTTCCTCGCCTGGAGCGCGGTGGCCAGTGACAATTCATGGCTTCACCTTCAATCCCGCAGCCTTGGCGAGCTTGGTCGAACGAAAGGAAGATTTTGGCGCCGGATTCGATGGCCGCGGCAACGTGCAGCAGGTCCGTCCTGCGCTGGAGACTCCGGCAAAATCCTAATATCGCAAGCCGCGCATATCCGCGAAAGGATCCACTTTGAACAGGCCGTGCGGTTTAAGTTTGGTTTGGGAAGACGATGACGAAGACGAGGCAGTCGGCGAAAGCGGGGTGAGGGGAGAGGAGGGAGGCGGCGGCGCGCCCCCTGCCTCCGCGATGGCGGATTCGAGATCGGCGGGGCCGGTGTATTTGACGAAGGTATTGATGGGCACGGAAGCGATGCGGTTGCCGCCGTCGAGTTTCAAGTGCATGGCGACGAAGGAACTGGGATTCCAGTAGTTCGTGTAGTCGCGGGCGAAGGCGCTGCGGGCCATGCCAATCCGAAGATTCCTTCGCATCTCGAAATGGAGATGGGCCGAGTACATGCCGTGGTTATTGCCGATAGTGCCGATCTTTTGGCCGCGCGTGACCTGATCTCCCTCGTGGACCAGGATTTCATTCAGGTGCCCGTAAAGAGAGTCCACGAACGTCACCTGGCCCGCTTCCAAATAGGCGTGGCGGAGAATGATCACATTGCCCCAGCCGAGATGAAAGTCGCGGGCGAAGAGAACGATCCCATGGGCGATGGCAGTCACTGGATCTCCCAAATCGGTGTCTCCGCCGCCCAGTCCATCCCAGTCTTCGCCGAGATGGCCATTGGGCGTCATTCCGCGGGCTTTGTAGTAGCCCTTGCCGTCGCCGTTGTTTCCCACAGGGAGCTGAAATCCGTCAGCGAGTCTCACCGGCGCGGTATCTTCCGCAACGAGGAAAACGGTGGAGGCGACGAAAGCTGCGAGGAAGATCAGCCAGCGCATGGGGGCCGAAACTTAGGATGGAGCCGCGCGTCTTGCAATACTTGTGTGGATTCAATGGAAAGGTTTTCGCTTTATAGGCTGTAAGGCCGGACGGCGGATCGCTCTGGGAACCCGCGCGGAAATCAGCAAAACTTCGAAGGGCTTTCTTTTTTTGAGGAAACTTTCTTCCGTGTTTGATAGGAGATCGCGCGATGTTCCGCTGTATTTCTCTCCTTCTTCCTTTGCTGGCCCTTCTTCTCGGCGGATGCGCCCAGCCCTCCTACGTCTATCACTATTTGTCGGGAAAAACGGCCGATTTGCAAGGCCGCTATGCCATCGCCCCGCCGGAAGCTCCTTCCGAGGTGAAAGCGGCGATAGCCGCGGGAAACCGGATCGCCGGTCTGCCATACGTTTACGGCGCGGGCCATGGGCCCGGGGTCGACACTGCTTACGATTGCTCCGGCGCGGCTTCCTTTGTTCTCCGCGGGGCCGGGCGGCTCAGCGAATCCACGACGTCAAGCGCGCTCCGCCGTTTCGGAAGTTCCGGGGAAGGCAATTGGATCAGCGTCTATGCCCGCGATGGCCACGTTTTCCTTGTCGTCGCTGGATTGCGATTTGACACCGGCTGGACGCATAGCGGGTCCACGGGGCCGCAATGGACGAAGGAAAACCGCTCAGCGAACCGGTGCGTCATTCGCCACCCGGAAGGACTTTGACGGAAAGCGGAGAGCGGAGACCGGAGACCGGAAAGAATATTTGCAGAGCGGGTCACTTTCCGGTTTCCAAAAGCCGGAGCGTTTTCAACGTCTCCGGTTCCTTGTAGTGGCGCTTGAGGCCGCTCTCCGTGAGAGAGGCGGCGGGGACATGGGCTATGAACTCGGCGAAACTGCGTTCCACGCGATCGCGGAGCAGCTTCTGGCCGCCTTTGGTCGCCCAGAACTCCTCCTCGATCTTTGCCAGGGCGCGCGCGGCTTCATCAGGTCCGAGGTCTTCGCGGCGCGCCAGCGCCCAGAGCAATTCCGGATCTTCCGGAAGGGCGACAGGGAATGGAACGAATGGCGAGTTGATTTCCTCCTCGTCCTCCGCGCCGGGAGGCAGGACTTTGAGGCGGGTGCTCACCGTGCGATCCGGCAACGCGATTTCGACCGCCACCGAATTGCCGCTTTCCTCCGGCGTGATAGAGACTGCGCCCTCGCCAAACTTGCCGGTAAGATCCGTCTGCAATTCGCCCATGGTTTCCGGCTCCAAATTCGGAAGGGACCCCGTTTCGCAGAACTTTTCGAACGCCGCCAGACTCCTGTGCAGCCTCACTTCGCGCGCCACTTCGTCATAAATCGCCGTGGCCAGTTGAGGATCATTCGTCGCCTTCGGCAGCACTTTTTCCAGCAGGGCGAGGAATTGGGTTTCATTCATTCCTTTGTTCTTCATGAGTATTAAAAAATTCGGTTTTGCGGGATGCGGTTTCTCTCCTTTGCGGAATGAAACTGCAATCGGTTTGCGCTCTTTCCCGGAGCTTTTCTCGAAAAAGGCAGGGAAACGCTTTTCCCCTTTCCATACGGGCTTCTGCGAATGATGCTTATGGAGGTTGGGCAGATGATCGCTGCCGGCGAAAGCCGGTAGAGGAAAGTCCGAACACCACCAGGCAGCATGCCGCGTAAAAAGCGCGGGGGCGTCGGGCGAAAGCTGGGCGCGACGGAAAGTGTCACAGAAAACAAACCGCCCGCGGCGCAAGCCGGGGGCAAGGGTGAAAAGGCGGGGTAAGAGCCCACCGCCCGGAGCGCAAGCGCCGGGGCACGACAAACCCCATGCGGTGCAAGACAAAACAGGGAGCTTGGGCCGCCTGACCCCGTCCGGTGAAAATCGGGCAGCTTCCGGGTAATAGTCGCATCAGCGTCTCGCGAGAGGCGCGGCGATCCGCTTCGGCGGGTCGAGAGAAATGATCATCACCGTGGCGGGCAACCGCTGTGGAACAGAATTCGGCTTATCGCCCAGCCATTTACGAAGGCGCTTTCCGAAAGGGAAGCGCCTTCCCTTTTTGGGGCGCGGATTTGCAATCCGCGCGGCAAGCCCCGCGATTGCGGGATCCCGGCCGCAGTGCGGGAAAACCGGTCGGGACGACCGGCAGCCCCGCAGACTGCAAGTCTATGCTCCCGCGGCGTTCGCCGCCTTATTTCACGAGAAGGCTCAGCACCGCCTTCTGCGCGTGCAAACGATTTTCCGCCTGGGTAAAAATCGTTTCGGCGTTCGCTTCCAGCACCTCTTCGGTGATTTCCTTGCCGCGGTAGGCGGGCAGGCAGTGGAGGACGAGAGCGCCGGGCTTCGCCCGCTTCACCAGGGCGGCATCGATGCAATATCCGCCGAGTTGCGCTTCGCGGTAAGCGGTTTCCTCTTCTTTCCCCATACTGACCCAAACGTCGGTGTAGAGCACGTCTGCTCCTTCCGCGGCGGTCGCGAGGTCATCGGTGACAATCACCCGGTTTGTGCCGAGTCGCGCGAGGAGCTCGGGCGCTGGTTGATAGGCCTTGGGCGCCGCGATCCGCAACTCGAAGCCGAGCTTCGCCGAAGCCCACATCCACGAGACCGGCACGTTGCAAGCGCCATCGCCGACGAAGGTCACGATCTTTCCATCGATGCTGCCCAGGCGTTCCCGAATCGTCTGCAAATCCGCGAGGATCTGGCAGGGGTGTTCGTCGTCGGTGAGCGCATTGATTGTCGGAATCCCGCTGTAGCGGGCAAAATCCTCCACGTCGCTTTGCGCAAACGTGCGGATGACCGCGCCATGAACCATGCGGCCGAGGACGCGCGCAGTGTCGCTGATCGGCTCGCCGCGTCCGAGTTGGATGTCATTGGCGCTCAAAAAAAGCGCGTCGCCGCCGAGCTCGCGGATGCCGACCTCGAAGCTGACCCGCGTGCGGGTGGAACTCTTGGAAAAGAGCAGCCCCCAGCACTGATGGCGGAGCGGGTGGGTGGCGTGCCTCCCGCGCGTGGACTTCATCTCCGCGGCGAATTCTAAGATTCGGCAAATCTCGGCCGCGCTCAGCGACTCAATGGAAAGCAGGTTTTTCATGCAATGGACCTCGTTGGAAAAATAGGGAGCCGGGGCTTTGTCTTCTCGTGGGCAGCCGCCTCACGCCAGCTTCCGAAGCAAATCCGCGGTGATCTGCACCGCGGAATCGATCTCGGCCCGGGACACATTGAGCGGCGGCAGCCAGCGGAAGGCGAGAGCGCCGCTGGGGACGGTGAGCAATCCCGCGGCATGGAATTCATCGGCAATCCAAAGGCTCGGCGGGCGTCCGGCGGGAATTCGCGTCCGGGCGGCGAAATCGCTGACCAGTTCCACGGCGAGCATGAGGCCCACGCCGCGCACTTCCGAAATCAGCGGCGAGTCGATCAGTCGTAGCGCGCCAAGAGCGTAAGCGCCCATTTCGCGGGCATTGGCGAGCATGCCTTCCTCCTCGATCGTGGCCAGAACTTCGTTCGCGCCCACGGAGACGAGGGGAGTTCCGCCGAATGTCGTGCCATGGGTGCCCGGGCCCAGAAGATCGCAAAGCGGCACGGTTTCGCCGGTCTTCAGTTTCACCGGCCGATCGCTCACCCATATCGCTCCGAGAGGGAAGCCTCCTGCGATGCCTTTGGCCCAACTGACGGCATCGGGCATCACGGAATCGCCACCCGTGAGGGTCTTCCAGCCACACCAATCTCCGGTCCGGCCGAGACCGCACTGCACTTCGTCGAACAGGAGCAGGAGATTGTGCCGATCGCACAGTTCCCGTGCGAGTTTCAAATACTTCGCGCTTGCCGGATTGATGCCGATTTCACCCTGCACCGGCTCGAGAAGCACAGCGGCGACGCCTGGCTCCTGCACGGCGGCCAACAGGGAAGGGCCGTCGTTGAAAGGCGCGTGGACGAACCCCTCGACCAGCGGCTCGAAGCCCTTCTTCACCTTTTCCTGGCCGGTGGCTGAAATGCCCGCGAGCGTGCGCCCGTGGAATGAGCCCAGCATGGTGATGATTCCATGCCGGTTCGCGTCGGAAGAGATCAATTCGCCGACCGAGTGCTTGGGCGCCGGCGGGATGCCTTCGTTGCCAAATTTGCGCGCCAGCTTGTAGAGCGCTTCGTTGGCCTCCGCTCCGCTGTTGCAAAAAAAGACTTTGCCGGGCGCGCCGACGAGGCGCACCAGCCGCTCGGCCAGGATGGCTTGGGGGCGCGTGTAGTAGAGGTTGGAGGCATGCACCAGCGTGCCGATCTGCTCGCTCATCACCCGGATGATGCGCGGATGGGCGTGGCCCACCGAGGTGACGGCGATGCCCGCGCCGAAATCGAGATAGCGCTTGCCATCTTCGTCCCAGACGTAAGTTCCTTTTCCTCGCGCCAGCCGCAGATCGAAGCGTCCATACGTCGGGATGACGTAACGATCGTAGAGTTCGCGAGTGGATGGCTGGTTCGTGAGCATTGAAAAAGCGGGCACATTACTCCCACTGGGTAAGATTGCACCGGAAAAATGCGGCGCACATGTCACAGTTGCGTAAAGCGCAGGAATACGCTGCTCCCGACGAATTGCCGCGTGACTTGCTGCCCCGAAAATGATTCCCATCCTTTTTGCCAGCATCTGATGAGAGAGTTCCTAAATCACTACGGGTTGTGCGCTGCATTCTTCCTCGCCCTGATCGAAAACGATGTCGCTTTCATCGCGATCGGCGTGGTCGCGAAACTGGGCGACGGGGATGCCCTCACGCCGGATCTCAATATCTACGTCGCGATCCCGTTTGCGATTGTGGGCGCCTTGCTTCACGACAGCGCCTGGTTTGCCATCGGACATTTGCATTCGGACTGGTTCAAATCGAGCAGGGTCTATCAGCGCATCGGGCCGACCATCGAGCGGCTCGCGGAGCGCTTTGGTCCCTGGGAAATCTTTCTGGCGCGCTTCATCTACGGAACGCGCAATCCCACGTCCGTCTTCTGGGGCATCCACCATCTCAGGTACGCGAAATTTGCCGGGATCGAGCTGCTGGCTCTCACTGTATGGGGCAGTCTGCTGGGCTTCATCGGGTACCGTTGCACCGGGTGGGCGATGATGCTGATCGGGAAGATCGAGCGCCGGCATCATTCTCATCTTCTGCTCATCGCGATCGCCGTGGCCTTTGCCGGCGTTTTTCTCATGCGTTGGTACAATCGGCGCCGCATCTACAAACTCCAGGCCCGGCGGGGAGCCGGCAAGCTTCCCTCGCCGGAAGCCGACGTTCCGACGGACACTGATGGCCGCTAGCCCGGCGCGTTTGCCGGCCAATGGCGGTTTGTTGGCCAGTAGCGCGCGCGGAGGCCGCGGGAAAAAAACAAAAAGACACGGCGGTGAGCCGTGTCTTTTCATTCAAATTTCTATGTGGCGCGGACTTTACTTCGCGGTTTTTTCCTCGATGTATTTGACCACGTCCCCGACGGTCTGCAGTTTTTCGGCGTCCTCGTCGGGCACTTCGACGGAAAATTCTTCTTCAAAAGCCATGACGAGTTCCACGGTATCGAGCGAATCAGCGCCGAGATCCTCAATAAAGGAGGCGGTTGGGACGACCTGCTCGGGATTGACGCCGAGTTGCTCGACGATGATGTCCTTCACTTTTTCTTCGACGGATTTGTCTGCCATAAAATTGGTTCTTGAGGCGAATGAGTTGGGTTGGTTCCGGGGCATGCTTTAAAGACGGCATACCGGAATGGCAACAACTAATTCCCACTTTTTTCCCGTGCTAAAAGACAAAAAAAATCGACACTCGCTTCCCCCCGTCTGCCCTATTAGTAACAAGCACCTATGAGCGATTTGCCCCAGGAATTCGACCTGAAGTTTCTTCCCGATTGGCTGAAAGAAGCCCCTGCGGAAAACCGTTACGCCGATTATGAAGGCGAATCCGCGGACCGCCCGCGCCGTGATCGCGACGATCGCCGCGGGCCGGGAGGGCCGCGTCCGCCTCGCCGGGGCGGTCCTCCGCCCCGCGGCGACAGCCGTGGGCAGGGCGCCAATCGGCCCCAGGGAGATCGGCCGCGCGGCGCCAGGCCGGGCGGAGATCGTCCGCGGGACGGACGCTCCCAGGAGCGGCGCAATGATTCGCGGCCGCCTGAGGAACCCAGACCCCCGCAGCGGCAGGTGGCCCTGAAAATCGAGTTTCTGCCCGAGTCGCATGCGGCCGGCGGGATCGCGCGCCAGATCAAAGGCAGCGGCCGCGCCTACGCGGTCTTCGCCACGAGCAAGTTGTTCCTCGACCGCCCGGAACGCCACCGCGTGCGAATCACTGCCACCGAACCCGGAGTCCTGCTGCATCAGATCGGCGACGGGCCGGCGTCTCTGGATCGCGCCGCGGTTGAGCGCAACGCGTTCTTTGCGGCCAAGGATGAATACTACAAGGAAGAGACGATCCAGGGAGAACCGATCAAGGGTAATTTCTCGAACGTGGCTCGCTGTCGTTCGACGGGAACGCTCCTCGGGCCCACGAATCATCACGGCTATCAGCCTGCCCTGAGGAAGCTCTACGAGGAGCGTTTCAGCCGCCGGATCTCGTTCCAGGACTTTCAGAGGGACGAAATCGAGACCGTCTCGGATGAACAGGCGGTCAACGCCTGGAAAGAACAGGCGCGGTCCAGCACCACCTTTACGACTTTGAAGGAAGCGGAGCCGGTGATTTTCAAGTCCGCGTTCGACGCTGAGCAGCATTTCAAGAAGCAATACCTGCCGCAGTTGGTCAAAGGATCGGCCATGATCGAATGCACGGGCCCCGCGAGCCGCTCGGGGCTGGATCGTCAGATTGGCACTGCGGTCCGGGCGGCTTGGGAAGCGGAGAGCCGTTTCCCGCAGCAAGTCGTCAATGGGCTGCGTCCGTTCCTGATGGAAGCCGGGCTGCACTTTTTCAAGCATCGGAAACGGATTCTCTTTGTCTCTGCGATCAAGCCCGTCCGGCACGCCGCTGGCCAGGTTTTCTCCGACGGCATCTCGGCGATTCTCCAGGCGCTGGAGACGTCTCCGCGCCTGAAGCGCCCGGAACTCGCCAACAAGATTCTCGGAGCGGACCACGAGTCGCCCGAGGCCGTTGCAAAGAAGGCGCAGCTCGCGTCGGATCTCCACTACCTCATTCAGATCGGCCACGTGATCGAGTTTGCCGATGGCGCGCTCGAACTCCCACTGGCCCCAAACGCGAAACCCGAGCCCGAGCGAAAACCCGCGCAGCCGAAACCGGGCGCTCCTGCCGCTCCTGCCGGAGCGCCGTCGGAGGCCGCCGCATCCACAGAGCCGGACGCCATTGCCGAATCCGAGGACATTTCCGACCCGGAAGCGATCCCCGCGGCAGAAGCATCTGCCGAAGCCGAAACCGCTGCGGAGCCGGTGACCGCCGGTGAATCCCAAGAATCGTCGCCGATTGAGCCTGCTGGCGCGGCCCCGTCGGATGCCGGGGAAACTGCGCGGGAAGAGATCCCGCCCGCCGCCGAAATGGCGGGCGCGCCGCGCACTCAGCCGCCTGCCGAGAGTCACTCCGAGCATCCACATTCCGAACAGCCGGCCGTCTCCTAGGGCTTTTCCACTATGTGCGGCATCATCGGCTACATCGGCAAATCCCAGGCGGCGCCCATTCTCCTCGACGGCCTGCGGCGGCTGGAATACCGCGGTTACGACAGCGCGGGAGTGGCGATTTTGGATGGAGGTGACATCGAAACCCGGAAACGCGTGGGCCGAATTGCAAATCTCGCCGAACTGATTCAGCAATCGCCGGCCCTCGGGACCGCGGGCATCTCACACACGCGTTGGGCGACGCATGGCGGAGTGACCGATGCCAACGCGCATCCTCATTCGGATCAGACCGGAAAGCTCTTCATCTGTCACAACGGCGTCATCGAAAACTATTCCACGCTTAAGGAGCAATTGATCCGCGATGGGCACACGTTTCAATCGCAGACGGACACCGAAGTGCTCGCGCATCTCATCGGCAAGCACTACGAGGCCGCGGGAGGGCCGCCCTCCAAAGAGCGGCTGCTCGAAGCGTTGCGCGCCGCCTTGAAACAGGTGGTGGGCACCTACGGTATCGTGCTGCTGCACCAGGATTTGCCGGATGTGCTCATCGGCGCGCGCCGCGGCAGCCCGCTCGTGCTCGGCATCGGCAAGGGTGAGAATTTCTTTGCCAGCGACGTGAGCGCGATTGTCGCCTACACGCGCGCGGCCATCTATCTCAAGGACTACGACATTGCGGTGCTCTCGCGGGAGGAGTTTGAAATCAGCAGCCTGCTGGGGGGCGCGAGCGGGTTCGAGGTCAGCAAGGTGGAGTTTAGCGAGGACGACGTGAGCAAGGGAGACTTTCCCCATTACATGCTCAAGGAGATTTATGAGCAGCCGGCGACGGTTCTCGACGCGATGCGGGGGCGTCTTTCGCGCGAGGAAGCCACGTCCAAGCTCGGTGGCCTGGAAATGACGCCGCAGGAGTTGCGCGAAGTGGATCGAATCATCCTCACCGGCTGCGGCACGGCGAGCCATGCGGCGATGGTCGGCGAGTATGTGATCGAAGCGCTGGCGCACATCCCCGTGGAGATCGAGTTCGCAAGCGAATTCCGATATCGAAACATGCCGATGACCAAGGACACGCTCGTCTTTTGCATCAGCCAGAGCGGCGAGACCGCGGACACTCTGGCCGCCATGCGGGAGAGCCAGCGCAAGGGGCACCGCACGCTCGGCATCTGCAACAACGTCGCCAGCACCATCGCGCGCGAAAGCGACGGCGGAGTGTACATGCACGCGGGCCCGGAGATTGGAGTCGCGGCGACCAAATCCTTTACATCGCAGGTCATGATCACGTCTCTGCTTGGCCTGCTTTTTGGCCGGATGCGTCATCTCAGCACGAGCGAAGGGCTGCGGATGATCGATGAGCTTGAGGCCATCCCCGCGAAGATTGCCCGCATTCTGGAGATGAACGAGCACATCAAGTCCGTGGCCAATAAATACTGCCACGCGAATGCGATGATGTTTCTCGGGCGGCAGTTCAACTACCCCGTGGCGCTCGAAGGCGCGCTGAAGATGAAAGAGATCAGCTACATCCATGCGAGCGGGCACCCGAGCGCCGAGTTAAAGCATGGCGTCATCGCGCTGATCAGTCCCGAGGTTCCCAGCGTCTTCATCGCGCCGGATGATTCCGTCTTCGACAAGAACATCAGCAACATCGAGGAAGTAAAGGCCGGTCATCGCCATCGGCACCGAAGGAAATACCAAACTGGAGAAAGTCGCCGACGACGTGATCTTCATTCCGTCATCACCCGATTATCTCTCTCCGATTCTCACCACCATCCCTCTGCAGTTGCTCGCCTACCACACCGCCGTAGCCCTCGGCTGCGACGTGGACAAACCCCGGAATCTGGCCAAGAGCGTGACGGTGGAGTAAGGCCGGCCTGGGGTTCGCGTCGGATTGCAGTCGATGGATACGCCGTTCCATTTTCGCGGAATCGAGGGGCCTGCAAAACCTTTGGGGTTCAATTTGGCTTGAGGAAATTGTGAACGGCTCCATTATTGTAGCACAGTGAGAACTGCGACTGTTCGCGATTTACGAAATCGTTATTCCCAACTTCTGGCGTGGTTGGCTGCGGGCGAGGAGATCCTTATCACGCGGCGGGGAAAGTCGATTGCCCGCCTCACACCGGAACCGTCTTCGGCGATGAAGCCGGTTGATTGGTCCCAGAGCGCGGCGGTGAATCGCGACCGCTCAGGTGAGCGAATCCTCAATGCCCGGGAGTCGGCGCAAATTATCGCGGAGGCTGGTGGAAAATGGTAGTGTACGCGGATAC
>Ga0206813_1034_pt1 | contig 40435 bp, 27 predicted proteins | sample Alteio_BWOrgCont_92_FD_152856 | JGI IMG/M metagenome (GOLD analysis project Ga0206813, IMG submission 152856) | Enriched cells from forest soil in Barre Woods Harvard Forest LTER site, Petersham, Massachusetts, United States -... | ecosystem: Environmental > Terrestrial > Soil > Temperate forest >...
CCCCAATTAAGCATTTGCCGCGCCTTTGTTGCGGAATTTAATAATTTTATAATAAGAGCTCCCGTTATTACGGACCGTCCTGTGTTTGGGTCGAGATCGGCGCGCACCCCATGAACGACGAATTTATGAGGGAATGTTCGTGTTTAACGCCCGGAATGCTATTCTGCGGGATGACCACATCCACTTCTTCCCTCTCAGCCTCCTCCAATGTACTCGCATCTGACAAGGCGCTCAGTTGCAAGGCTCGCAGGGCAGCGGCCAAGACTAAAGTTCAACTCGCCCTGGCCGATTCGCACGTCCGCAAAGCGGGCGCCAGCAAGGGTCGCCTCGCGAAGATTCTCATGCGCAGGGCAAATACCATCCGCGTGATCGCCGCGGAAACGGCCCACGTTCTTCGCATGAAGTGAACCGCTCGACATCTTCCCTGCTCCTTTTGTCAGCCCTGCTGACGCTTGCCTTATCGGCTTCCGGCGCCGGCCAGTCCCAACCCGCTTCCGAAAGCCGCGCTGGAAGCGTGCCCGAAAGTCCGATTTCCCCGGCGATCGAAGCCGGGGGCGCGCGCAAAAAGCGGGATCAAGCCGCTGCCGCTGTCAACGATCTGCTCGCGCACTGGTGGGTGGGAGACGCCACTACCGGGCACATCACACCCACCCACGGAGGCTGTCAGACGCCCGGCCGCGGTGTCATTTGGGAACGCGCCATGCTGGTCTGTGCGCTGGAAGGGCTCTCCGAAAACGGCGGCGCTCCCGATTTGAACGCGAGAATCGGCGCCCAATGGCGGTACGACAAGGCTCGCTACAAGCCCGCGGAACTCCAGGCCTGCGGCGCGGGAAGCATCAGCCCGTGGTGCGATGACGCCTGCTGGTCGCTCCTTTACTACGTCGTCGTCTTCCAGCAGACCGGCGACGCCGATGCGCTCGATGATGCCAGGGTTTTGATTCGCAAGATTCACGATCGCTGGCATGACGATCAACTCGGCGGAGGGCTCTGGTACAACGACGAGCGGAAAGTGAAGTCCCTCTACGGAGCAGCGTTTGCATACGCCGGCCTGGCTCTCTATGAAGCCTCGGGCGATCCGGGTTGCAGGGAACTCGCGATGGCGGAATACGATTGGATCGAGACGCATCTCAAGCGCCCGGATAACCTCTACTGGTGCGAATCCAGCGCCGGCCCTCCTGCGAATCCTGGACAACCGGCGGGACCGATTGGGCAGAATCGGCCCCGTCAAATTCACGAAGCAAGCAGCGTCACTTATCTGGGTGGGAATATGGCGATGGGTGCGTGCCAGGTCTTTCTTTACCAACTGACAGGCAGCGATTCGTATCGGCAGGCGGCGCTTCGCACGGCCACGGCCCTGCGCGAGAACGCGGTGGATCGCGCGGGGCGTTACATCAACGACCGGGACGCCTTCACCAATGGGGTATTTGGATCGATATGGGCCCGGCGCGTGCTGACTCTGCCAGGGAGCGACGAACGGGACCGAGCCATCCTGGGCGCCACCGCAAACGCTATCGTGGCCGCCCGCACGACCGCGAACTATGTCCCCGCATATGGGCCCGCTGGCGCCGGATTTTATCCCGCCGACTGGAACGGCGGATCGGTTTGGGAGAGCAAGGGCAGCCTCGCCAATATGCTCCACGTCAGCGCCAGTTCCGTGGGCCTCGTAGTCGCCGCCTCCTATCCCTGAGAAGCAACCTCACCAGGTTCACTCCCGCCCTCCGTTTCCTCCCTTTCCGCTTTCCGGTCTCCGCTTTCCAAAGTCTCCGGTCTCCGCCTACCGCTCTTTCATATCAGCCACCCACTTGAGTTCCATGCCTGCTTCCTTGGCCGCTCGCTGCAATCGGGTGGCCGCTTTCGCCTTGTCCAGGTGAATGCTGTGCAGCTCCCCTGAAATCGGGTAGTAGTACAGTCCGTAGATGACGTTCGGACTTTGCTCTTCGGATGGAGCAATTTCCCACACCCAGGATTTGCCGTCCGGCGCGACAATGACCCGTGCTTCCAGCGTGTAGTTCAGATCGTTTTTGGCAAACGCCTGCTGGAGCCGCCGGATGGCGATCAATTCGTTGCAGACGATCGGCAACTGATCGATGCCGAAGAGTTCGTAGAGATCGGGTCCGTCCACGGCGCCCTCCAGCTCCAGTTTCGGTTTATCCGTTTTCCCATCATAGCTGGCGCCGCAAACACCGTGCATTTCGTTTGCGTCATTGGGCGTGCGGGTCGCGCTTCTCGCAAAGAGCGCGTGCAGGCTCGAGAGCCCTCCGTTCTTCTTGAAAACTACGTCGAACTTTTCTGCCGGTTTCCCGTCCCGTTGGGAATGAGCCGTCGCCATTTCACGAATCTCATCGATCCACGCCTGCGGCACCACGGGGGCGACACCCTTTTTCACATTCGCCTGCGCCGCTTTGTCGTGCTGATCCACGGCATCTTTATCTTGCGCTTCCTTCAGGGTCTTGGGCGGAGTCTGCGGAACCTCTACCGCTCTGGTGATTTCGCCCCACAAAAAGCAGCAGGCGGCCGATAAAATGATCGCGGAACAGCGCATGGATTTTAAAAGCCGATGAGTAGCGTGTTTTTGGTTGACCGAAAAAACAATCATGATCCCGCAAGCGTCCCTGGCGAAAGAGGCAGAATGGGGCGTTTTCCAGAAAGCTGTTGGACAATGCAGTTCTTCAACTCGTCCACGCTGAACGGTTTTCCAAGGGCGGGATAATCCCCCATCTGGACCACCCGGCCATCGTTCCTTTTCGAATGCACCAGCGCCGACACAAGCACGATTGGCACGCGCCGCAGCCTTTCCTCGCATCGAATGTTTTCCGCAAGAACGCTTCCGTGGACCTCGGGCATGACGAGATCCATGAGAATGAGATCGGGCTGGAACTCGATCGCAACGCCCAATGCCGCGGTCGAATCCGTCTCCACCCTTACCTCATACTCGGCCAATGCGTGCTTCAGGAGTTTGCTGTCGCCTTCGTCGTCAACAATGAGGATTCTCTTTTTCATGCAGGGGGGAAGTATAAGAGACTCTATAAAAGCGAGGCAAGAACCGAGGTGAGCCCCGCTTGTAGTCCCCGAGTGTAATGAAAAGTGGCGCCAAGGAATGAAGCGGGGCCTGACGACACGCCCACTCGCCTCACCTTGCGTCGCGCTCCAATCGGCGGCGCAGCCGCATTCTTCCCAAGCTTCGCATTCTTCCCATCCTCGTCCAGAGCCCAATCCAAAATCCGCAACCGAACGCCCCACAAATACCGCGTTGTCGCCATCCGCCAGCCCGTCTATAAATCCTTCATGCTTCCCCCCGGTCTTCGGTTCGCCATCGCAATCCTATGCTTTTTGCCCTTTGGATCCGTGAAGGCGCAGGCGCCGCTCACTCCGGCTGCCACCCCCGTCAGATCCCCCAGATCGTGGTCCACCATGGAAGGCGTAGCGTTTTCTGCGACATTCGTGAACCTGCAAGGCACAATGGCCGTGCTGCGCCGCCCCAACGGTCAACTCGCCCAAATCCCCCTCCTCCGCCTTTCGCTGGCCGATCAGGTCTATATCAAGAACAGCCTGTCCCCCGCCAATCCTGCCCTCACTGCCACCCCCGTTCCCGGGGCTCCGGGCGCCACTCCTGGACCGGCCGTTCCCGCCACTCCGGATAGGACTGCCTCAATCCCGCCCCCTGAAAAACGCGTGTGGCCCACGAAAGTCGAGGTGGACAGCAGGGCCATCGAAGTAAAGACGGTCACCGAAGCTTCCGCCGAGCAGAAATACGTCTATCGCTCACAAGCGTTCGAATTCAGTTCGGAGGACAAACTCGCGGGCAGCGTGATGAAGGAGATCGCCCGCACCTTCGAGGCCACCCACGCTCTCGTGGCGGCGTTGCCATGGGGCATCGATCCCAAGCCCCCGGCCGATCTGGGCTATTATCAGGCCAGGTTTTATGTCACCCGCGATAGCTACATTGCGGCCGGTGGCCCTCAGAATTCGGGCGGCGTCTATTCCCAGCGGGATCGTATCTTTCGCGTTCCATTTCCCAGCCTCGGCCTGGAGATGCGGGGAAAGACCTGGTTCAAGGACGAAAAATACCAGAACGACACCATCGTCCATGAAATCACTCACCAGATGATGGACGACTTCCTCCCGTTCCTCCCCATCTGGGCGATCGAAGGCATGGCCGAATATACAAGGATCCTCCCGTACAGGGCCGGCGTCTTTCACGTGGAGTCTCATGAACGGGGGATCAAGGACTATATCAAAATGGAGGCCACGCAGGGCATCACCCTGAAATCCCTCGGATCAATGATGGATCATCTCCATATGACGTCCCAGGCATGGCACGAGCGCGCGGATAATGGAGGTCCCGAGCAGCACAAACTCTATTTCGCCTCGTGCCTTATGGTTTATTATTTCTCTCATCTCGACGGTGACGGCAAAGGCGCGCGTTTCCTGACGTATCTGGACAAAATCAGAGAGGCCCGCGACGCTTGGGACACCTTTTTTAAAGATCCGCGCGTCGTTCGAAACAAGGACGGCAGCATTACCTTTCCCCGCGATCTGCCCCTTCCATCCCAGCAAAAGAAAGACGCCTACGGCTTGGAGCAGCTCCCCATCCTCCTCAATGGAAGGGACTCCGCCCAACTCCAGAAAGCAGTCGAAGACGGCTACAAAAAAATAGGCGTCCCCTGGTAGCCGCGGGTATCCGGGAGTTCTCTCCGGTTTCCGCCGTTTCGGCAGGCTCAAGGCCCTGAGCTGGCCGAAGGGCTCTCCGGTCTCCGGTTTCCAAAATAGAAAGCCCCCCTGGATGGCTCCGGGAGGGCTCGCCGATTGGGTTGTTGGGAATCCGTTATTTCAGCAGGGTCACCTTGGGCCAGGTGCCCTTCTCGTACCTCAGCAAGTGCGGATTGGCGTCCGCAAGCACCTTGATATTAGGCGTGTCGAATCCCTCGCCGCGGATATTCAGCGTCTTTGCGGGCTGCCTCACGAGGATCTCTTTCAGCTCCTGCAGATCGGGCTTTTTCAAATCGCTTCTTTCCGCTTTGACTCTCGCCTTTCTCGCTTTCTTTTCATTCGCGTCCCCGGTGTTGAGCAATGCGGCGAGTTCCGGCGGAATGGAACTCGATAGCCTCGCTTCTACTTCCGCCAGATGCTTTTCCGCATCCGCGACAGCCTTCTTCGCTTTTTCCTGGTCTTCTAAAAGTTTCTTAAAGCTCGGGCTTTGAGCCGCGGCAATGATTGCGCTGAGCCTTTCGGTATCAATGACAGTGGACATAGTAGGGGTGCGTCTTAAAATCGACCGGGCGACCGGTCAAAGGAATTCTACGTCAGCAAAGTGATAATGCCCTTATTAAGGTCTGTGCTTTCTTCCCGGTTTCGGCTCACGCCTTGGTCGCGCGCTTCTCCGCGAGAGATTTCTGGATCAATGACATCAATTTGGCCTTCGCCTCCTGCTTGGGCGGCTGCGGTCGCAATGCCAGTGCGAAAGCGGCGTTCAGCCGCCTGCACTCCTCGATCACGCTCTCCGCGCGCCGGCCGAACTCGCGCCGCGCGTCCTCGAAGGCGGCTTGCTCGTCTTCTTCCATCGCCCCCAGCACGTAGAGCCGCGCCTGATGTTCGAATTCTTCAAAACTCATGCTTGAGTCCTTTCAGCCCGTCGGAGATTTTCTTCAGGCCCAGTTCAAGACGGGTTTTGATGGTGCCTAGTGGAATGCCCGTATGAGCCGCGATCTCGCGCTGGCTCATCCCCTGGAAATACGCAAATTCGATCGCTTCGCGCTGCGCTGGCGGAAGCCCTTCCATGATTTTTATCAGCACGGCCCGCATGTCCGACGCCTCCAGATCTTCATCCACCGAATGATAGCTCCAGGCCCCAGGCTGTTGCTCCGTCTCCTTCTGTAGCCGTTCCTCCACACGCGCATAGCTCAGCCGCTTCCGCAGGCGATCGATCGACCGCCGCCGTGTGAGCGTCACCATCCATCCCAGCGCCTTGCCTCGTTCCTGCACGTAATTCTGGGCATGATTCCAGATCTCCATGTAGATTTCCTGCAAAAGGTCTTCGGATTCGGCTTCGTTATGCACAATCCGCAGCGCCAGCGCTTTCAACACGCCGCTGTAGCGATCATAGAGCTGCGAAAGAGCCTCCGGATCTTGCCGGCGCACCCCACCCATCAGCTCCTCATCGGAGGGTCTGGATGTCTCCACTGGCTCGTGACTCATGGAACTTTATTCGGTTGTCGCACATTCAGTGAATGTAACGATCTTGATAAAAATGTCCCGGCGCCGTATTTTTACCCGGCTTTTGCCATCCTCAGATGTTCATTGACCGAGCGCACTGAGCCGCTAGCCTTGCCCGCCCAATGAGTTCGCTGAACAAGAAATTTCCGCGTCTCCTGCCCGAGCCAATCCGCAAGGGCATCAAGACTGCCGACCTGATCGATACAGCCTTTAAAGCGTATAACGGAGGGCGCCTGGCCGAGGCATGTCGCCTTTTCACCTCCAAAATGATCGCCGGCAGCGGCACGGTCGGAATGTCTCTCACCGGCGCTCTCACGCCTGCGGGCTTGGGAAAATCGGCCATTATCCCGCTCATGAAAGCCGGGTTCGTGGACTGGATCATTTCCACCGGCGCGAACCTCTATCACGACCTCCATTTCGGCCTCGGAATGCATCTTTTCGCCGGATCGCCGTTTCTCAACGACGTCGAGTTGCGCAGGGACGGCGTCATCCGCATCTACGATGTGCTTTTCGATTACGATGTCCTCCTCGATACCGATGCGTTTGTCCGCAGCGTCATCCAGGGACAGGAATTCCAGCGCACGATGGGAACCGACGAATTTCACTATCTCCTGGGCAAATATGTCCACGAACGGGAGAAAAAACTCGGGCTCAAGGAAACCAGCGTCCTCAGCGCCGCGTACCAGTACGGCGTCCCCATCTTCACGAGTTCTCCGGGCGATAGCTCGATCGGCATGAATGTCGCCGCCATGGCCCTCCGCGACTCGAAGCTGCTGATCGATGTCAACCGGGACGTCAACCAGACCGCCGCCATTGTCTATGGAGCGAAATCGGGCGGCGCCACCTCCAGCGTGTTCATCCTGGGCGGCGGTTCGCCAAAGAATTTCATGCTCCAGACCGAGCCGCAGATCCAGGAGGTCATGGGCATCGAGGAGCGCGGGCACGATTATTTTCTGCAATGCACCGATGCCCGCCCCGATACCGGCGGCCTCAGCGGAGCGACCCCGGGCGAAGCCGTCAGTTGGGGCAAAATCGATCCGGAAAACCTGCCCGATTGCGTCGTGTGTTACGCGGATTCCACCATTGTCCTTCCGCTCATCACGGCCTACGCTCTCACACGAGCGGCTCCGCGAAAACTCAAGCGGCTCTACGATAGTCGCGATACCCTCTACTCCGCATTGCGCGAACAATACTTCAAGCACGGCAAAATCGAGAAAATCAAGCACCGCACCGACCTCGATAAACCCAAACGCGGGCGCTCCGGACGATCAGTCGTCGGCGCCAGTCGCAACAATGCCTCGACGCCCTGACGCACGCGCGCTCCTTTTCGAGCGCATCCGCACCACTCCGGCCAAGTTCGTCCAGGTCCGGGGAGTGCCCTACGTTGTCGCGGTGGAGGAGGCGAGCGATCCTCTCAAGCTCGATCATATCTGGCTCACCCTCGAAGTTCCGCCATTTGGCAGACTCCGCGCCGTCATCAATACGCTCTCCCGCATCAATCGCGACGCCGGCTTCGATTCACGCGTCCGAGTAGGCATCGTGCACTCCACCTATACAGAGAAACCGGCCACCGGCCTCGAAGAATGCGCGGGCCAGGATTACTCCCACATCGAAGCCACGCAGAAAATCACCTACGAACCTTACGAACGCGAGCCTCTCACGGAGATGCTGATCGCCAAATTAAAGACCGCGATCCGCGTCGAACTCTGGGGCGAACTCTACGCGCGGGATCATCTCGGCATTCATCAGATTCACTGCCGTCGGGCAAGCTGCGCCGTAACCGCCGATCTCAAGAATCGGGACGGCGCCCTCAAGCTCTACTACCCCACCGAAAATCTGGCCGAGCTCTTCCTCTTCAAGTTCTGCGGCCAGCCCTAACCGCTTGCTGAAACCCGCCCGCGCCTTCCGGGCCGCCGCTCCGCGATGTCGAACGACGCCAAGATTCCCTTCGTCCCCTGAGCCTCCGCACGAAGGCCAATCCGCAATCCGCAATCCGCAATTCCATGCGCCTCCTCCGCCACAGCGACCCTAATTTCTCCAGCGCCCTCGCCTCCCTCAAGCGCCAGGCCGAAGCCGATCCCCAAGTCGAAAAGACCGTGCGCGAAATTCTTCACGCCGTCCGCCAATCGGGTGATGCCGCCGTGCTCGACTACACCCACCGTTTCGGCGGACCGCGCCTGAAGCCGAAGGAACTCCGCGTCACCGGAAAACCCAAGGTCGATCCGGCCACCGAGGAGGCCATCGCGATCGCCCACGCCAACGTGCTCGCCTTCGCTCGAAAGAGCCTTCGCGAAAACTGGACGATGAAAAACGCCCAGGGCGGCCTCGTCGGAGAACGCTACGACGCCTTCCAGCGCGTCGGCATTTATGTCCCGGGAGGCACCGCGCCTCTCGTGTCCACCGCCGTCATGACGGTCACGCTTGCCGCCGCCGCCGGCGTCCCGGAAATCGTCGTCACCACGCCGGCCGGCTCCGATGGCAAGATCAATGAAGCCCTTCACTTCGCGCTCGGTTATTGCGGCGCCACGGAAATCTATCGCGTCGGCGGCGCCCAGGCCATCGCCGCTCTGGCTTACGGCACGCCATCCATCCCCGGCGTCCAAAAGATCTTCGGCCCCGGCAACGCCTACGTCGTCGAAGCCAAACGCCAGGTCTTCGGCAAGGTCGCCATCGATCTGCTCCCCGGCCCGAGCGAGATCCTCGTCATCGCCGACGCCACCGCCAATCCGTCCTGGATCGCCGCCGACCTCCTCGCTCAGGCCGAGCACGGCAAAGGCAGTTCCATCCTGTTTCTCACCAATTCCGCCAAGCTCCTCAAATCCGTGGAGGCCGCGATGCTCTCCCAACTCGCCACCCTCAGCCGCCAGGAGCACCTCGCCGGCGTGCTCGATCACGGCTGCGCCCTGATCCTCGTCAAATCCCTCAAGGACGCCGTCGTCATCGCCAACGATTTCGCCCCCGAGCACATCGCCCTGGCCACAAAAGACGACGACTTGATCGCATCGCAGATCCGCACCTCCGGCGCCATTTTCCTCGGCGGCTGGTCGCCCGTCGCCGCCGGCGATTTCCTCGCCGGCCCCAGCCACACCCTCCCCACCGGCGGAGCCGGCAAATCCTTCCCCGGCCTCACCGTGGACATGTTCCAGCGCCGCACCAGCCTCATCCGCCTCGACGCAAAATCCCTCAAGCGCTCCATCCCCACCATCACCCGCTTCAGCCAAATCGAAGGCCTCGACGCCCACGGCCGCAGCGCCACCATCCGCCTCGAATAAATACCGCGCTTTAAAGATTGTTGTTTTTTCCGCAAGGACTCTCCGTTCTCGCGCATGGTTCCTCCTTTGCGGCCTCTGCGCCTCCGCGTCTCTGCGTTTAACTCCGAATGCAGAAAAAGACGCAGAGACCCAGAATGCACTTCGCGGCAGCGACCACGACGACGCGGAGCGCCAACTGCATAGAGGCGGGAGCCTCAAACGCAAAGGTTTGCGAGTGAATTAGGGGACTCTGGGGGCGCGTGAGATTCACGCTGCGAATCTTGACCAGATGAGTATTCTCTTTGGTTGCTCCTCTGCCTTTCATTCGCGTTTATTCGCGTCCATTCGCGGTTAAATTCTTCTGATGCGCCGTAAACTTCCGCCCCCAATTATGAGATTCCCCACCCTCATTCTTTTCCTCTGCCTTTGCGCGGAATCCGTCCGGTCACAGCCAACCCCAGCGCCCTTGGGGCCGAAGGAAACCCTCAAATCCTGGAATTTCGAGGAAGCGACCGTGGACAAGGTCTTGCCGTGGTATCAAGCCACCACCGACGACGAAAAGAAATTGGCCCGCTCCATGGCCGTTCAATCCATTGCCTCGACTCGATTGTCAAAAGCCGTGCGCGAGAAGTGGGGCCATGACGCGGAGACCGTGATTACACACCTCTGCCTCACGGAAACCCACGAAGACGATGACGCCGCCCCCGTAGTCATCGAGGGCGACCACGCCACGCTAACATTCAATGTCCCTGACATGGCCCCATTATTTCTCATCCGAACCAACGGTGTCTGGCGGGTGGATACAGCCGCATACGTCAATGCCCTGGGCGCACAGTTGCAAACCGCGGTGACATACTGCGATCAATCCGCCGTGGAGTATGACAAGCTGGCCGACGCCGTTATTGCCGGCAAATTCTCCACCGCACAGGAAGCGATCGATGCTCTAAAAAAGGCAGTCGAACCGCTCGATGCGAAATAATGACGGTATCGCCCGCGTTCGAGGCGGGCTTTGCTTTTGGCGTCATGTCGGAAGAGAAACCTACTTCCCCGCCACCGGCTTGTTCGGAATCACTCCCCCTCCGATGCGTTCTTTCCCCACGGCCAGATCATCGATCCACGTCACGAATCCTTCCCCGGAAGCCGGCTGATAATTGGTGAACCCAAGCGACAGGCTATCGAAGACCGCGGGGATTTCCGCCCCTTCAAACTGCCCCGCGCCCTTGTGAATGGCCAGCTCCGGAAGTTCCTCGCCATTAATGAAAAACTGAAAGCTTTGCGTGGCATTATCCACATGCCACTCCGCCAGCGTCCACTCATCGGTGTAGTGAAACTTTGCTTTCGTGCTGGCGCCAAACTCCTTGCGGCCCTTCGGCGGCTGCACGTTGAAAAGGTAGGAGAACGTCCCATCCATACGAAGGACCGTATTTAGAAGACGCATGTTGATCTTATCGTTGAAAAGCGGGCTCGTCGCCGTTCCATCGACCAGCGTCGAATGAATGATGCCCGACGTCTTCCCCTCAGGGATAATCGGAGACGGCGCCGGCAGTTTCACCTTGAAATAAAGCCGCCCCCAATGCTCTCCGCCGAGCGCCACGAGCGGCGCCCCCTGCAACGTGATCTTCCGCGCCCCTTTGATCGCCGCATCCATCTTCAGCGACTTGTGGCCGCCATGCGCCGCATCGTCGGAAACGCCGACCGCTCCGGTTTTGGTAAAGCCCTTGGGGATTTCACCCAAGGGAACATTCTCGAAGTCTTCCGAGAAAAGGACTTTGGGCGCCGGCGCCTGTGCGAAAGCGTCGGAAGAGACAGCAACCAGCAGACCGATTGCCAGGGGGAGAAAAAGAGTCTTCATGCGCGCAACCTCTATCAGCACCGAAAACGCTCGGCTACCCGGAAACGCGGCGTATTCGTCCCATTCGTCCCATTCGTCCCATTCGTCCCATTCGTCCCATTCGTCCCATTCGTCCCATTCGTCCCATCAGTCCCATCAGTCCCATCCTCCAATTCAAGCCTTGAAGGCGCCCACTACTTCCTTTGAAGTCCCGGTCACTCTCAAGCGGCTCGGCGCCACGCCAATACCAATCTCCATGAAACCCCGTTCCCTCGTGCTCCTGCTCGCCTTTCTCTCGCTCGCCGCGAAGCTGTATTGCGCGGCGACCACGGTGGGAGCCACGGACGTCGGCGTCTTTGCCATATTCGCGAGATCCATCCACGAGGGCGGCTTGATCGAGATGTACAAGAGCACCCAGTTCTTCAATCATACCCCTCTCGTCGGCTGGTTTCTGGAAGCGATATACGCCCTCTCGGGCGGCAGGGGTGGTAGTATCTGGGTCTTCGCCTTTCTCCTCCGCCTTCCTCCCATCTTCGCGGACATGGGCGCCGTGCTGACCCTCCTCTGGCTCCGCGAAAAGACAGGCCGCCCCGCCTGGTGGGCGGTGGCATTGTTCGCGGCGAGTCCCGTCGCCTTCATGGTTTCCGGGTATCATGGAAACGTCGATTCCATCATGGCGATGTTCGTTCTCATGGCTGCGGCGGCATGCACAACCGAGCGCGCCATCCTCTCCGGATTGGCCTTTGGACTAAGTTGCAATATCAAAATCGTCCCCCTGTTGCTCGCGCCGGTATTCGTCTTCTTTTGGTGGAAGCGCGGCCGGCTCATCCCATTTGGCGGCGCATCCGCGCTCTGCATATTGGCCGGTTGGAGCCTTCCTCTCTTCACCATTCCTACTGTCTTTCTCAAGGACGTCATCGCCTACGGAAGCGTCTGGGGCGTCTGGGGTATCCCTTACTTCCTCAGAATGAGCGGCAACCCCGCCTTCGCGGGAATCCAGATGTTTGAACCCACTCACGCACAGTCCGTGGTCATGTTAGGATTGAAACTCATCATCATCCCCTCGGTGATCGCGATCGCATGGCGTCGCCGGGGAGTGGAACCCATCAAAATCTTTCAAACGCTCGCCGTGGTTTGGGCCATCTTCTTCGTCTTCGCCCCCGGATTTGGCGCCCAATACCTCGTATGGCTGGCGCCTTGCTTTCTTATGGCCTCCGACCGTTGGTATGCAGCCCTGACACTCTCCAGTTCCATCGCCCTCTTCATCTTTTACAACGCGATCTCGAACGGCATGCCCTGGATGATGGGCTTCACCCTTCTCTCCACCGCCCGCGTCTGGACCCCCTGGCTGGTCCTTCCCTGGGCCGTCCTCGCCGCCTACCTTATCTATCAGACACACCAGGCTCGGTCTTCAGACACTCCCATCGCTCAAATCCCTGCCGATCCATAGGCGAATAGTCAGCCCTAAACTCCACGCACCCTGCATCGGAGTCGCACCATCCGACCCGTCCGACCTGTCCGACCTGTCCGACCCGTCCAACTCTTCCCGATTAACTTACCCGCAATTCGAACAGATCTGGAATTCCAATGGAGTAAACTCCCATACCGCGCGGTCGAATAGACTCGCGCCAAGACCGCCAAGTTCGCCAAGGGGGTGGGCGATCCTCCCGTAGCCATGATCTCTAACTCCCCAAGCTTACAGGGCTATTTTTTCCTCATGCCCAAAGTGAGGCTTTGGGCATGCAGCTTTCCGGTCCCGCAGTCGCGCGCAGTCGCGGGATCCGTTTCGGGGAGCGGCTCGCCAGCATCACCACTTAAGTCTGACAGGACGCCCTCCTATTGCTCGCTGTGACGATGGAACCCACCCCCTCGTTGGATCAAACATTCAGATGGCGGCGCAAGGAAGATCGAAGCGTTTAGCCGGCGCTTTCCGCCGCCAACGCGCTTGGCCGCGGCGAAAATCTTCCGGCACGCAACGCCAACGGCGTTGTGCCTCATAGCCCAAGGTTGCCGTCTGCGGCTACCTTGGGAACCGTCGCGGCGCCTCCAACCCCAACGCGGGTTGTGGCGAGCCAGTTTGAACCGCCCATCCCGCATGAAGGCGACCGTTTGTCCGCTCTCCCCATTCGCGTTCATTCGCGTCCATTCGCGGTTGCTCACAAAATCAAAAATAATTCGCCGCGCGACACTATTCCCCTCCTTACGAAGCTCAGAGCCGCAGCCCAACCTAGCGCGCAGACCCTCCAACCACACAACGAAAGCCATAATTGTAGCTGCGGGCGCCTGGTGCGTTGTGATTGCGATGCGACGACAGCAGACTGTCGCGATCGTTATTATCCCACGACGCGCCCCGCAGCACACGGTCTTTCTGGTCCTTATCGACGAACAAATCCTCGCACCACTGCCAGACGTTGCCTCCAAGATCGCGGAGCCCATACCGATTCGCTGAAAAACTGCCCACCGGCGACGTATTTTTGAACTTATCCACCTGGAGCCAGGGATGGTAGTTCCCCACGCCAATCGGCGGCGGCCATTGAAAGCCCCACGGAAATGCATCACTGATCTTTCCGTCCTTCCCGACCGGCAGCTTCGCCGCGTTCTCCCTCGCTCCAATCCCCACCGCACAGCTCCACTCGTGATCGCTTGGCAGCCGGTAACTCCAGCCTGCAGGCAGCCGCCCTGCCGCTTGCTCACGCCCCGTCAGCCATCGGCAGAAAAGCTGCGCATCTTCCCAGCTCACCATCACCGCCGGGTGCGTAGGGCCTTGCAGAAAGTCCGGCTTCGGCCAGTCCCGTCCGATCTCTTGCGCAAATACCGCATAGTCCTGCACCCGCGTATCCCACACGCTAAAGAGCACCCTCTGCCCGTCCGTCGGCCCGCCGGTGATGCGCACGGGGGCAAACTTCATTTCTAGCGAATTCACGAAAGGGGATTCTTTCGTCGCAGATGCCAACTGTATCGCCGACGCTTCTTTGGGGGCGGATGGAGGAACCATAGGCGCCTGCGCCAGCTTCGGATCGTCGCCGCCGGAAATCGCCAGGACACAACGGAAGCCGTTGACGGCGTCCCGCACCGTAGGAAGATCGTCGTGGCGAAACGTGGATCGCAGAGCGCCTTGGTCGTTATAGACCCACGCGGCGCCACGAAGCATCCGGCGTTCATGCTTCGCATCAAACCAGTCCTCACACCACTGCCATACGTTTCCCCCCATGTCGTATAGCCCTTCGTGATTCGCCTCGAAACTCCCCACCGGCGAAGTTTTTTCATAGTCATCCACCTGAAGCGACGGACCATAGTTTCCAGCTCCCTTCGGCGGCGGCCATTGCGTCCCCCAGGGATAGACGTTCCCGATCTGTCCACTCTTCGACTCGGGGCTCTCCTCAGCTTTCTCCAGCCGGCCAATTCCCACCGCGCAGCTCCACTCATGATCGCTCGGCAACCGATACTCGTCCTGCCCCCCAATTCTGCCGGAAGCGCGCTCTTTCGCGGTCATCCACGCGCAGAAGGCTTTCGCATCATCCCAGCTCACCATGACCGCGGGATGTGTCGGCCCTTGCTCAAAGCCCGCGTTCGGCCACCCCCGCTTGCTTTCCTTGGCAAAGGCTTGGTAGTCCTGCACTCGCGTATCCCACACGCTGAACAATACCCGTTTCCCATTCGTCGGCCCTCCAGTGATGGGCACCGGCACAAACTTCATTCCGAACGAATTTACGAAAGGCGCGTCTTTGCTGGCCAGCAGCGCGGAACTGGATTTCGCCGATTTCGGGTGGCCCGCGGCGCCGATGGTCGTGGGCTGCGCTGACCCAAGCCACGCCAGGGCGATCTCGTCGCGCTTGGTCTGGAGCAGCAGCGCGTCGTCGAGGTGTTGGTTCTGGGTGAGGAGGGTCTGGTTTTTCGCCAGGATGGCGTCGTAGGGGGCAAACAGCGCTTTGGCTTTGGCCTTCCGATCGTCGTTGAGCCTGGCGAATTGCTGGCGGAAGGTCGCGCGCAAGGCCCGCACATTGGACGGCGTGCCAGCGTCGTCCGAGGCGACGCTCTGCGTTTTCTCAAAGGCTTGCCGTTCCGTGCGCCAGACGAGCGCATCCGCGAGCTGGCCGGCGGCGCTGGCCTTGGCAATGGCCGCGTCCAGCGACGCCAGGTAGCGCGCCTGCAAATCGGCCACGCCAGCCTCGAAGGGCTTCAGCACTTGCTTTTGAAACGACTCCTGCTGGGGTGCGTCCACCTGCGCAAACCATTTCTCCACTTCGGTCGCTTGCTTCGGGGTTGCGGACTGGGCTGCCGTTGAAGGAGCCGAGGACTGCGAGGTCGCCGACACAAGGGTGGCATCCGGCTGTGGCGTAGTCGCGACTGCAACGGTCCTGCCGCTGGCGGGCGTTGCTTCCTTGGATCGCGAGCCGCCATCCGCATTGTCTCCACCTCCGCCCGTGGATGTTTGGGATGCGCCGGAGCGTGCGCCTCCAGGGTTTGCGCCCCCATCTTTCCACGGGGCGAAATAGAGAAGCGCTCCCACTGCGGCGAGCAAGGCGACTCCACGGCTGATCCATGCCGCCACCGATGCCGCGCTCTTTCTCTCCCCGGCAACGGGTTTCTGACTCGCCACAGGCTGCCGCGCCGCTGTGACGACGGAGGGCGCTCTCGCGCCGCTCAACACGGCATACGCCCGCCGCAAGTCCGCAATCACTTCCTCGTAGTTCTGCTGCCGGTCGGCGGGCTGCTTCTGCATCATCTTCATCACCGCCGCTGCCAATTCCGCCGGGCACTTCGGCCACACCCTGCGCAGATCCGGCGCCGGCGCGCTCACATGCTTTATCAACACCGCCACCGCGCTGTTGCCGGTATAAGGAGGCTGCCCACTCAACAGGTGATACAGCGTGCAGCCCAGGCTGTAGATGTCCGCCCGCTGATCGATGTCCTTCCTGGCCTCCGCCTGCTCGGGGCTGATGTAATGCGGCGTGCCCACCGAAGCGCCGGTCATCGTCAGCCCCCGCGTCTGCTCCGCGCTCTTCGCCAGCCCGAGGTCGCCGAGCTTCACCTCGCCGTCGCCGGAAAGGAATATGTTGTCCGGCTTGATGTCCGAATGGATGAGTGCCGCCTTGCGCCAGGCGTAATCCAGGGCCGTTGCCACGTGGATGGCGATGGCAATGGCCGCGAGCGGATCGAGGCGCCCCTTGCGTTCCAGCCGCCCCTTGGCCGACTCCCCCTCCACATACTCCATGGCAAACCAGTGCAGTCCGTCGTTCTCGCCGGCCGAAATCACCTGCACCAGGTTCGGGTGATTGAGTGCCGCCGCCGCCCTGGCTTCCTTTCGGAATCGTGCGATGTAATGCGCATCGCCGGCCAGCGAGGCATGCAGCGTCTTGAGCGCTACAATGCGACCGAGCGAGGTCTGCCGCGCCTTGTACACCTCCCCCATGCCGCCCTGCCCAAGGCGTTCGATGATTTCAAATTCCCCAAGTTGCTGGCCTTCGAGGCTCATACGCGCCGGAGGCTATCGGGAATTCATGGCCGCCGCGCCATATTTTTTCCGTTTCCGGAAACCGGCGCGCGGGTGAAGAGAAAGGGGAAGCCGCGGCCAACCTGGCGGAGCTTGCCGGTCCTCACTGGATGAGCTGCTCCAGGGCGGTATCCACTTGGGCGCCCAGCTCGATCGCACGCTTGTAGTATTTCCGCGCCTCCTCCTTGTTCGGCGGCTGCTGCGTGGCGAACACTACCGCGAGATTAAAATAAGCATCGGCGTAATTCGCATCGAGGCTCACCGCGGCTTCGAGTTCCTTCTGCGCGACGTCCGGCCAGCCTTTTTTGCTGGCTGTGATTCCGAGATAATTGTGCGCCGTCGGATTCTTCGGATTGATCGTCAGCGCCTTGCTCAATTCGTTGACGGCTTCATCGAGCTTGCTCTCCTGATAATAAACGATGCCGAGGGTGCAATGCGAGAATCCGTCCTCGGGCGCCACCGCGATGGCTTTATTAAACATGTCCTCAGCCAGCTCGTAATTGCCGCTGCGGAAAAGGACGACTCCCAGATTGGATAGCGCGTAAAGGTTTCTCGGTGATTTCGCCAAAATCGTTCGGTAGGCTTTTTCGGCATCCAGATAGTTCCCGCGCTCGAACTGCTCCTTGCCCTGTTTGGCGACAGGAATGAATTCCGCGGGAACAGGCGGCGTGCCCTTGGTCATCGGCGCCGTGTCCGGAGTGAATAAAGGAGGATTTTCATCGGCGTGTTTCGCCGATGCATCCGCGGGAGCTGGCGGAACCTTCGCTGTGGAAGCGGCCGCAGCCCCAGGAGTTTTCGAGCGGAAGAGAGGCGATGCAGTGGCGCCGTTGCCGGGGAGATCAAGCGAAGGAGCGGCAGCGGTGGGCGGGGTAAAGGAGCCGGAAGCGACAACACAACGAAAACCGTAATAGTAGTAACGAGCGCCTGGGGAGTCCCGATGGCGAAACGACGACAACATACGGTCGCGATAGCTGCGATACCACGAAGCACCGCGCAGCACACGGTCCTGCTGATCCTTGGCATACCAGTCCTCGCACCATTGCCACACGTTGCCTCCCACGTCGTAGAGGCCAAATCGATTCGCCACAAAACTCCCCACCGGCGACGTATTCACATAACCATCGTTATAGCCCGCAATCACGTCCTTGATGTCAGTGAATGTCCCAGCCGCCTGCGCAGAATGCAATTCCTCTCCAGTATAGTTCCCAGCCCCCGCAGGCGGCGGCCATTGTGTGCCCCACGGAAACGCATCCTTGATCTTCCCGCTCTTCTCGACCGGCAGCTTCGCCACGTCCTCCCTTTCTCCAAGCTCCACTGCACAACTCCACTCGTGATCGCTCGGCAAGCGATAACGCCACTCCATAGGCAGCCGTCCCGCGGCATGCTCCCGAGCGGTTAGCCATTGGCAGAATAGCTGCGCATCTTCCCAGCTCACCATCACCGCCGGGTGCGTGGAGCCTTGCGGGAAATCCACCTTCGGCCACTCGCGTTTGGTTTCCTTGGCAAAAGCTTCGTAGTCCTGCACCCGCGTATCCCACACGCCGAAGAGCACCCGCCGCCCGTCCGTCGGCCCACCCACAATCGGCACCGGCACGAACTTCATTCCAAGCGTGTTGACGAAGGGCGCGTCCTCTGTCGCGGTCACCGGCGCTCCGCTTCCTGTCGGAATCGGAGCGGCAGCGGCGGGCGGCGTGGACGAGGCGGGAGCAAGGCTCGCTGCCTGAACCGAAGCGGCAGTGGTGGTCGGGGTGAAGGAGCCGGAAGCGACAACACAACGGAAGCCGTAATAGTAGTAGCGAGCGCCGGGTGAGTCCCGATTGCGAAACGACGACAGCAGAGCGTTGCGGTCGTCGTAATTCCACGAACCGCCGCGCAGCACACGGTTCTGCTGCTCCTTGTCATGCCAGTCCTCGCACCATTGCGACACGTTGCCGCCGATGTCGTAGAGGCCAAATCGATTCGCCTCAAAACTCCCCACCGGCGACGTATTCACAAAGCCATCGTTACAACCCGCAATCACTCCGTTGACGTAAGTGTATTTCCGGGCGACCAAGGCAAGCCACAATTCCTCTCCGGCATAGTTCCCGGCGCCCGCAGGCGGTGGCCATTGTGTGCCCCACGGAAACACATCGTCGATCTTTTGCGATTTCTCAAACGGCAGCTTCGCCGCATCCTCCCTCGCCCCAAGCCCCGCCGCGCAGCTCCACTCGTGGTCGCTCGGCAGCCGATACAATTCGTCTTCGCCGAGCTTCCCAGCTTTCCGCTCCCGCTCCGTTAGCCACGCGCAGAAAAGCTGCGCGTCTTCCCAGCTCACCATCACCGCAGGGTGCGTGGGGCCCTGCGGAAAATCCACCTTCGGCCACTCACGCTTGGTTTTCTTGGCAAAAGCTTCGTAATCCTGCACCCGCGTATCCCACACACTGAAGAGCACTCGCTGCCCGTCCGTGAGCCCACCCACAATCGGCGCCGGCACGAACTTCATTCCAAGCGTGTTGACGAAGGGCGCGTCCTCTGTCGCCGTAGCCGGAGCGCTGCTTACCCCCGGAATCGGAGCGGCAGAGGCGGGCGGCGTGGACGAAGCGGGAGCGAGTCTCGTTGCCTGAACGGGCGCGGCAGGGTCGGGCGGGGTGAAGGAGCCGGAAGCGATTACACAACGGAAGCCGTTACCGTAGTAGCGAAAGCCGGGGGCGTAGTGATTGCGATACGACGACAGCAGATTGCCGCGCCCGCTGCGACTCCACGAGGCGCCCCGCACCACACGGTGCTGCTGCTCCTTGTCAAACCAGTCCTCGCACCATTGCCACACGTTGCCTCCGATGTCGTAGAGGCCAAATCGATTCGCGGAAAAACTCCCCACCGGCGCCGTCTCGACAAAATCATCCCGATAGCCGCTGAGCACGCCTTTGAAGTTATATTTTCCAGCGGTCAGGGCAGGCTGCAATTCCTCTCCACCGTAATTCCCGGCGCCCGGAGGCGGCGGCCATTGCGTGCCCCACGGAAAAGCATCGGTGACCTTTTGCGATTTTTCAGAAGGCAGCTTCGCCGCGTCTTCCCTCTCGCCAATGCCCGCCGCACAACTCCACTCGTGGTCCCTCGGCAGCCGGTACATTTCGTTTGCGCCAAGCTTTCCGGCTTTCCGCTCCCGCTCCGTCAGCCACACGCAGAAAGCTTGGGCGTCCTCCCAACTCACGTTCACCGCGGGATGTGCCGGCCCTTGCTCGAAGCCCGTCTTCGGCCACTCGCGCCCGGTTTCCTTTACAAAGACATCGTAATCCTGCACCCGCGTATCCCACGCGCTGAATAACACACACTTCCCGTTCGTCGGCCCTCCGGTGATCGGCGCCGGCACAAACTTCATTCCGAGCGAATTCACGAAAGGCTGTTCCTTGCTGGTCAGCCACTCAAGGGCGATCTCGTCGCGCTCGTTCTTGAGCAGCAGCGCGTCGTCGAGGCGTTGGCGTTGCGTGAGGAGGGTCTGGTTTTTCGCCAGGATGGCATCATATTCGGCAAGCAGCGCTTTGGCTTTGGCCGTCCGATCCAGATTGAGCCGTGTGAGTTGCCGCCGAAAGGCCGCGCGCGAGGCCTGCACACTGGACGGCGTGCCAGCATCGTCCGTGGCGACGTTCTGCGCTCTCTCGAAGGCTTGTCGTTCCTTGCGCCACACGAGCGCCTCCGCAAGTCGGCCGCCTGCGCTGGCCTTGGCAATGGCCGCGTCGAGCGACGCAAGGTATCGTAAACGCAGGTCGGCCACACCAGCCTCGAATGGCTTCAGCACTTGTTTTTGAAACGCCTTCTCCTGCGGTCCATCCACCTGCGCAAACCATTTCTCCACTTCGGTCGCTGGTTTTGGCGTGGCGGACGGGGCTGGTGTTGACGCGGTTGGTGTCGAAGGACCCGAGGGCTGCGGAACCGGCGCGGGAGTCGCGGGCACAGGTGGGGCCTCCGGTTGCGGTGTGGTCGCGATCGCAACGGTCCTACCGCTGGCAGGCGTTGCTTCCGTTGGGGACGAGGCGGCGCCCACCTTCTTTCCACCTTCACCTTCACCCGCAGGTGTTTGGGAAACGACGGAGCGTGTCCCTCCAGAGATTGCGCTGCCCTTTTTCCACGGCGCGAAATAGAGCAGCGCCCCGACGGCGGCGAGCAAGGCGACTCCACCGCCGATCCATGCCGCCACCGGCGCCGCGCTCTTTCTCTCCTCGGCAACGGGTTTCCGACTCGCCACACGCTGCCGCGCCCCGGTGACGACGGAGGGCACGCACGCCCCGGTCAACACGGCGTACGCCCGCTGCAGGTCCGCGCTCATCACCCCGTAATTCTGCTGCCGATCGGCGGGCTGCTTCTGCATCATCTGTCCTACCGCCGCGGCCAATTCCGCCGGGCACTCCGGCCACACGCTGCGCAGATCCGGCACGGGCGCGCTCACATGCTGCATCAACACCACCACCGCGCTGCTGCCGCCATAGGGCGGCTGCCCGCTCAGCAGATGATACAGCGTGCAGCCCAGACTGTAGATGTCCGCCCGCAGATCCACGTTCTTCATGCCCTCGATTTGCTCGGGGCTCATGTAATCCGGCGTGCCCATCGAGACCCCGGTCATCGTCAACTCCTGCGCCTGCCCCGTGCTCTTCGCCAGCCCGAGGTCCCCCAGCTTTATCTCGCCGTCGCCGGAGAGGAAGATATTTTCCGGCTTGATGTCCCGGTGAATGAGCCCCGCCTTGCGCCAGCCGTAGTCCAGCGCCGCGGCCATGCGCATCGCGATCGCGATGGCTTCCGGCGGATCGAGACGGCCCTCGCGCTTCAGCCGCGCCCTTGCCGACTCCCCCTCGACATATTCCATCGCAAACCAGTGCAGCCCTTCGCTCTCACCTGCCGAATACACCTTCACCAGATTCGGGTGGTTGAGCCCGGCCGCCGCCCTGGCCTCCTGCCGGAACCGCGTGATGTAATCCACATTGCCGGCCAGCGAGGATTGCAGCGTCTTGAGCGCCACAACACGGCCCAGCGAGATCTGCCGCGCCTTGTACACCTCCCCCATGCCGCCCTGCCCAAGGCGTTCGAGAATTTCAAATTCCCCAAGTTGCTGGCCTTCAAGGCTCATACGCGCCGGAGGCTACAGGGAATTCTGCGCCTCCGCGCCATATTTTTCCATCGGCGCAATTCGACGAGGCCGGCGAATAACAGGCGTGTTTTGGGTGAGCCCGCGTTTGGGTCGAGCCTCTCGAAATGCTGTCTCCTCTCATTGGGAAGGTTTGAACCGCGAATAAGCGCACCCAAATCATCCGCCGGAGCCGTAGCCGGTTTCCGCCGATTCGTCCTGCGCTGCTAATCTGCAAATTGTTGTTTTTCCGCGAGGATTTTCCGTTCTCACGCATGTTCCTCCTTGGCGGCCTCTGCGCCTCCGCGTCTCTGCGTTTTAACTCCGAGTGCATAAAAAAACGCAGAGGCCCAGCGCGGCGGAGCCGCAGCCAAAGAGGATTTCACACGGAGATGCTCCGCGCCGCAGAGCCGCACGGAGGAAAGACAAAGTGAAGAACGGCCCGTACCTTCCGTGACCTCCGTGCGGCTCCCGGTAGCGGAGCGACCCCTCCGTGTGAGCCGCTTTGGCCGCCTGAAATCTACGCAGAATGCAATGAAGTTAAAGGTTAGCACTGCGGGACGCAAAGGTTTACGAATGGAGGCTAGGGGACTCTGGGAACACGTGAGATTCACGCTGCGAATCTTGACCAGATGAATATTCTCTTTGGTTGTGGCTCCGCCGATTCGCGTCCATTCGCGTCCATTCGCGGTTCCTAACAACTTCGGAAATAATCCGCGGCGCGACAATCGCAAGCCCTCGCTTCCGCTTGTCGCCAACGTGCATGCGCGTTAAACGAGTTTCGGCCTGCTGATGAAATTTCCGTATTACTGCGAACATTCAGGACGTTATCGAATTGTCGCGGAGCTACGGTCACGCGCCGGCGCATCGATCGGCTGGCGGGCGGCTGACCTTGTCTTTGGGGATGATGTAGTCGTCTATCCCCTGCCCCCCGAATTTCGTGCCGACGCCGGCCGGACCGCTGCGTTTGAAACATCTTTTGCGCGCGCCAGCGAGGCGGCCCATTCCGGGACAGTCCGCTGGCATTCTCTCGACCTGGCCAGCGGGTTCGCCGTTCGCGAATGGGTAAACGGGTTTACTTTGCTGGATCTCCTCCGCCGTCAACGGAAGCTGACCGTCTCGGATGCAATCACGCTTTTGAACGGCTTGCCGAACCTCCTCGATTGGCTGTCGGCAAATGGAGTGACACCACCGGGTGACCTATTGGAGGAAAGTTGGGTCACTTTCCAGCCGGCTTTCGAAACGGCAGAGCTGCTCGAAACTCCAATGTCCGAATGGCCGCCGTATCAGATAAAGCTGCCGCTGCTGCACCCTCGCGACTTTTGGAATCAGTATGCCGAAAACTCCCCTGAGATCACCCAGCGTCCGGACGCGCCTCCCAGCGAGATTTCGGTGCGTTTGGCTTTCCTGTTGCGCGAACTCCTCGGGGACAGGATTCGGAGCAATCCCTGGAGACCCCTGCCCACTCTCAACGAAAAGGCCAATGAACTGCTGGCCGATACTCTCAATGGCGCCGCGTCGCGGTCTGCTCATGACTTTTGGGCGGCGATCGTGGCGGCTGCCGCGGATAGCCGATTCCACCGTGGCGGCGGTAAGGCGCGCGTGGCGTCGTTGGCTTTCCACATCCCGCCGGCGTGCGCGCCGGAACGGCGCCGCGTGGCGATACTCGATCCGCAGGACCATGCGCACCCTCCGATTCAGCTCTGCGCCGGCACTAACTTTCTGTTCGGTCGGGACGAGAGCCTGGTGGACTTTCGCACGATCGTATTGCCGGAAACGTCTGAGAACAACAAACTCTCGGTCGAGATCAGCCGTGTGCATGCACGAATCGAAGCTCGTGATGGGACTTTATGGCTGCGCGACGGCGACGGACAATCCGCCAGCCGCAACGGCGCCCATTGGAATGACGTTGCGCTTCCGTCCAGCAGGCCCATCCGAATGCATGGACGGGGAGTGCTGAATCTTGCGAAGAAATACAGTCTCGCGCTAACGCCAGTCCCGGGGGAGTTCGCGCGCTCTCTCATGCTCGGAGACAAGCCGGTTAGCCCGCTCGCTTCCATGCTTCCAAGCGCCATTATTCCAAGTCCGTTGGGAGGGCAGCGCCCATTCCACCGAGCGGTCTGGGTTTTGACTGCGCTGGGATTTCATCTGGATGCATCCGGCAACATCGAGTGGCATCACGGTGGGGCTATTCCTCCGGCTGCGATCTTCATTCGAGATCACGCTGGGTTTTGGCTGGCCAACGCCGGCCTTCCTGCCCAGTCGATTCGAGTCGGGGAAGCCGAACCGAAGCCAGGCGAGGCGGCGCCGCTCCTGGCAGGTCAGAGCTTGCGAATCGGAAATCGGATTTACAGCATCCTGCTGAGGGACTGACGCCGCGTTGGAATCCTCGAACGGAAAAGCAAACGCAAACCCGCGCTTCCGCTGGTGCGTCTGGAGTTGTCCATGCCCGAACCGCGAAAATATCATGGGGTTAACGCCCTTCTCGCGTGCATTTGCCGGCGTTTCGTTCAAAACTGAGGCGTGATGGTTTGCACGGAATTCGAAGGTTCCCCAGAAGCGAAGGACATCTTTCGCACGGGCGACAACGTACGCGCGCTTCTGCGCTCGAACTAAGATGACCGCGAAGGTTGCTCAGCCATGACGAAGACGCTCGTACTCTCGGATTACCTCGCCTCGGTATCGAAGGGCGTGGGCAAGTTTTGGCTGCAGCCTGTAGCCAAATTGGAACCCGTGGAACAATCGAGATTTCTGCAACAGCATGTTGCAGAAATTCCATGGGCCCATTTTACCCCCTGGCCCGGCGATCTGGTTTGCGGCGAAGGCCGGGACCTCGGAAAGGACGAGGGCGGAGGGATGAAGGATGAAAGGGAGATACGGGCGGCGATCTTCATTGGCCCGGAGTTTGGGACAGTGCAGCGGGCGGATCTCGTCGCCGCCGCTCGCGAGGCGGGCGACGCCGCTTTCGATGTGCTGATCGCCTGCGCCTTCAACTACGAGGCGCACACCACCGAATTCACGACGCTAAACAACGACACGTCACGGCCGTTTGAAAAGCCGAAATCCGGGCGAATTGCGATGAAGGTCATCAACCATCTTGGCGACGAGGTGATGAAGGTGTTTAAAGTCTGAACAACTGGAGACAGCATGCGCTATGAAGAAATTCTCGAATCGCTTCTATCAGGGCTTTGACTTGCTGTATCACGCGGTTACCGCTGAAATAGCCGCGACGACAGCGTCAAATTGGCGATTTTCCGAATGCGACGCGTGGATCGAAGTCCTCGTCAGCCGTTTTTGGATTGAGCGCGGAACCTGGCCTATTAGTCCGCTGGATAAATCTCCAGCTCTCACAAGGGATTATTTCTCAGCTGCAAGCCACCTTAGATTGGGAATTCTTCGGATTACAGCGTGCGCATTTCTACACATTTCCTACGACCTCCCGCGAGTAATTGCCAGTGAGTGGCCAGGGAGTGGTAATTGGGAGCATGGACCGACTGAAACCGAGGCCGAAGGAGCTTATACGGCGTTGGAATCTATCTTTCCTGTCGTTGCAACGGCGGCCATCAAACAGAGAGACATCGTTGGGCTCCCATCGTTGATTCTCGGGCGAATCCCCTATGTCCTCATCAGAATTGCCTCGTGTTGGATCTTCCGCCTACGGTTGGCGGCATGGAGTCACGCCCGGGTCTTGCAGTCTGCGCCGAACCGGCCCGCGATCGAAATTCGGATGCTTCGTGCGATGACCGCTGCAATCAACGATGTCAAGAACCTCGCGCCTTGGAGCGTCGGTTTGCTCGGCCCTCCGAACGAGGCAATATTTGACATTTCAGGGTTGGCCGCAGTCGCGGTCGGAGTTGGCGAAATAAAACTGGCGTCGTTAGTAGTGCTGGTGGGAGCCGCCTGCTTATTTCTTCTGCACGTAGCGCACGTTAGGAGAGATCTAGTGGAAGCGATGATATTTATCGACGAGTTCGGGCGCAGGGTTCACGAATACGTCGAGGTCGCGGTAACAAATTCAGAGGAATTCGAGACATATCTAAAGCGCCGCGCTAGCGGTTTGCCTGGCAATTCAAAGTAACCTTATGTGACCTTTCGAATCGCCGACACATTCACAGAGAGCCTCGCGCGCCTTACCGGCGACGAGCAGAAAGCCGCCAAGACCACTGCCTTCGACTTGCAGGTGAATCCGGCCAATCCTGGCATGAGCTTGCACAGGCTCGACAAGGCAAAAGACAAGAATTTCTGGTCCGTCCGCGTGAACGCGGACATTCGGCTGATTGTTCACAAAACACCCGGGAGTTTGCTGCTCTGCTATGTAGATCACCACGACAATGCCTACGGTTGGGCGGAGCGGCGAAAGCTGGAAACGCATCCGAAGACCGGGGCGGCGCAGTTGGTGGAGATTCGCGAGACGGTGAAGGAGGTGATCGTGCCGGTTTACGTGCAAACGGAATTCGCGGTGGCGACGAAGCCTGCCGCCCAGAAGAAGGTGATCTTCGCCGAGACGTCCGATGAGGAACTCCTCGGCTATGGGGTTCCCGCCGAGTGGCTCGCAGACGTGAAGAAGGCCACCGAGGATACGCTGCTCGTTTTGGCGGATCATTTGCCGGGCGAGGCGGCGGAGGCGTTGCTGGAGCTGGCCACTGGCGGGAAACCGCGCGTCCTGCAGCTCGCGGCCCATACGGCCAATCCGTTCGCTCATCCCGACGCGCAACGCCGCTTCCGCGTGATGACGAATGTGGAGGAGTTGCAGCGCGCGCTCGATTTTCCCTGGGAGAAGTGGACGGTGTTTCTCCATCCCGAACAGCGGCAATGGGTGGAGCGGGACTATGCGGGTCCAGCGCGTGTCTCCGGTTCAGCGGGCACGGGCAAGACCATCGTGGCGTTGCATCGAGCCGCCTATCTGGCCCGCGCCCATCCAGACGCGCGCATCCTGCTAACGACCTTCTCCGACACGCTGGCGCATGCGTTGGAAACGAAGCTGCGGCGCCTTTTGGGCAATGAACCGCGTTTGGCGGAGCGGATCGATGTTCATTCGATCAACGCCATCGGCCTTCGCCTCTACAAGGCGCACGTCGGACCGGCGACGATTGTCAGCCGCCCGGTGCTCAGGGAATTGGTGAGACAAGCCGCAGGCGTCGAGGAAGGGCACAGATTTGGATTTCATTTTCTTCTCACCGAATGGGAGGAACTGGTGGATGCGTGGCAGTTGGAAAGCTGGGAGGCGTATCGCGACGTATCGCGACTCGGAAGGAAGACGCGGCTCGCGGAGAAACGGCGGACCGTTCTTTGGTCCATCTTCGAGCGCCTCCGCGCCGATTTGAAGGCGCGCAATCTGATCACTTCCGCGGAGCTATTCACTTCGCTGGCAGCGGTCCTCGAACGGAAGAAACGGGCGGTCTTTGACTTCACCGTGGCCGACGAGGCGCAAGACCTGAGTGTCGCCCATCTCCGGTTCATCGCCGCGCTGGGTGGGAATCGGCCCGACGCTTTGTTTTTTGCCGGAGACCTCGGGCAGCGCATCTTTCAGCAACCTTTTTCCTGGAAAGCGCTCGGCGTGGATGTTCGCGGCCGTTCGCGCAATTTGCGCGTCAATTATCGGACTTCCCATCAAATCCGCAGCCAGGCGGACCGCCTGCTTGGCCCCGCCGTGAGCGATGTGGACGGAAACAGCGAGAACAGGAAGGACACGGTTTCCGTGTTCAACGGGCCGCCGCCCGAGATCCACTCGCTCACGAGCCAAATAGTAGAAAGCAAGACCGTAAGCGCCTGGATGGTCGAACGGCGCAAAGGCGGTGTGCTGCCGCACGAGTTCGGCGTGTTTGTGCGATCCACGGCGGAACTGGATCGTGCGCGCGCCGCCGTCAAGGAAGCAGGCATGCTGTTTAAGATTCTCGATGACCATGTGGAAACCACCGGCGGGCATGTTTCCATCTGCACGATGCACCTCGCCAAGGGTCTGGAGTTTCGCGCGGTGGTGGTGATGGCGTGCGATGACGAGATCATTCCCTTGCAGGAACGCATCGAAACGGTTGGCGACGACGCCGACTTGAAGGAAGTGTACGACACGGAGCGCCATCTCCTTTATGTCGCCTGCACGCGAGCGAGGGATCATCTGCTGGTCACCAGTGTCGCGCCGGGGTCGGAGTTTTTGGATGATCTGAAAACGTAAGAATAACCGTGGAAGGGAATGCTTTTGGAATAGAGCGGGGGTCGGCCTGATGAGGATCCGGAGCGATTTTACCCTTTTTTGCGTAGGCCGCCGCCCATCGCGTAGCCGGCTGTTGTTTTCACGAAACTTTTTTCTCGACATGGAAATCCGTTTCGGCATGGGCGTGCCCATGAACCAGAAATACACACCATCGAGCCGTTTCGGCAAAGGCCTTGGCAATCTCGAATCTCTCCCGCATTCACGGGTCGGCTTCACCGCGGCCAGTGAACGAAAACGCCCAATCGCAAAACAACCAACCATGGATTCCCACCACGCCCGAGTTTTCGCGTCGATGACGAACAATGTGGAGCCGAGGCTTTGCGAGACGTCCAAGGCGCAACGGGGACAACCGCGCGTCCCGCCGCTTGTCCATCTCTGCCCGGCGGAACGCCCTGACTCCGCCTTTCCTCATCACCCGCCGAAAAACCCATCGTGCCATCCCAACTAGAAATCCGATTCCAAACATCTCCAAATTACTTTGATCGCTTTGATTCACCTTGATTCGACCATGGATTCCCACCACGCCCGAGTTTTCGCGTCGATGACGAGCAATGTGGAGCCGAGGCTTTGCGAGACGTCCAAGGCGCAACGGGGACAACCGCGCGTCTCGCCGCTTGTCCATCCCTACCCGGCGGAACGCCCTAACATCTCAGCAAGATTCCCTTTGATCGCTTTGATTCAGTCGGATTCACCACACGCGGCCCATTGCCATGCGGTCTTCAACCCCCTCCAGTCTTCCTCCCCTGGTTTCGCCCTTCAAATTCCGCCGAAATCGGTTTGATCGCTTTGATCCGCTCGGATTCGCCGCGAGATGTCACCCTGTCACCCTGTCACCCTGTCACCCTGTCACCCTGTCACCTTGTCATCCCCCGCTTTCCGGTCTCCGCTCTCGGCAATTTGCTTTGATCGCTTTGATCAGGTCGGATTCACCCCGAGACGTCCCTTCACCTTGTCACTCCCTCAATTCCCCTTTTCTGTGCCTTTTGCGCTTTTTCGCGGCCATCCCTCATCCGGCCCCATTTGCTTTGATCACTTTGATTCACTCGGATTCGCCGCGAAATCAGCTTTCCCTTGCGACACGGCCTCCTAAACATCATCCCGCCATGTTTCCATTCGCACGTCTCTGCTGCATGATCGTGTTCAGCTTCGCCGCAGGCTTTGCCCACGCCGAGGAACCCTTTTCATTCGAAAACACTCCGGGAAAACTCCCCAAGGACATCGTCCCCATCCGTTATTCGATCGACCTGGCCCCGGATCTGGATCGGGCGACGTTCTTTGGCGAGGAAGTCATCGAGGTGGACGTCGAGCGGCCCACGCAAAAGATCGTCCTGAACTCTCTCGGCCTCGAGATCACCCGCGGGACGCTGATTACGACTGTGGCGACCTCCAGAGGCGGAGCGCTCGCGTTGCCGGCGCCCGAGATCGACGCCGCCGAGCAGACAGCCACCTTCCACCTCAAGGAGATCCTGCCGCCCACTCGTTACATCATTCGGCTCTCGTTCACCGGCAAGCTCACCGAAGCCCCGGAAGGCCTCTACATCTCGCGGTTTCAAAAAGATGGAAAGGATCGACGCGCGCTGGCCACCCAATTCGAAGCCACCGATGCGCGCCGCATGTTCCCGTGTTGGGACGAACCGGTGTTCAAGGCCACGTTCAGCCTGGCCGTCACCGTCCCGAGCAGATTCCAGGTCGTATCAAACATGCCCGCTTCCGAGCCCAAGGAAGTGATTGGCGGTCTCGTCAATTACCACTTCGCCGAGACGCCGAAGATGTCCACCTACCTTCTGGCGCTGTGCATCGGAGATTTCGAGAAACTCGAAGACGAAATCGATGGCATCAAGCTCCGCATTTTCATCACGCCCGGCAAGCTCGACCAGGCCCGCTACGCCATGGAGGCCACGAAGAAGGTGCTTCAATATTATAATGATTACTTCGGGGTGAAGTATCCGCTTCCCAAGCTCGATCAGGTCGCCCTTCCGAGCACGGGCGCCGGCGGCATGGAGAACTGGGGCTGCATCGTCTTCAATGACAACGCGCTCCTCTATGATCCCGCGACGAGTTCTCAGCAGACCAAGGAGCGGGTGTTCGCCGTCGTCGCTCATGAAATCGCCCACCAGTGGTTCGGCGATCTGGTGACGATGGCCTGGTGGGACAACCTCTGGCTGAACGAGGGCTTCGCCAGTTGGATGGGGACCAAGGCGACCGATCACTTCAATCCCGAATGGAAAGTCTGGCTGCGCGCGAGTGAAAGCAAAAACTGGGCGATGCGGCTCGACTCCCGGGCGACCACGCACCCCATCCAGCAACGGATCGCGAACGAATCCCAGGCCATCGATAGTTTCGATGAAATCACCTACAGCAAGGGCCAGTCAGTGCTTCGGATGATCGAGAGCTGGCTGGGAGAAGAGCCGTTCCGCGATGGCATCCGCGGTTACATGAAGGCGCATGCCTATTCCAGCAGCACCACCGCCGATCTTTGGCGCGCGTTGGAAGAATCGTCGGGGAAACCCGTGCATGAGTTCGCCGCGGGATGGACCGAGCAGCCCGGATTTCCCGTGGTCCGCGTAGGCGAACAGCCCGAACTTCCGGACACCGTCACCACGCTCTCCCAGGAGCGCTTCACCATTCACCAGGCCAACGCGGCTCCGCTCCTCTGGCAAATCCCGGTCGTCGTCGGTCCCGCCGGAGATCCTCTGCACGGAACGGTGCTCCTGCTCAAAGGAAGCGCTCCCGAAAAAGAAACCTTCGAAGCGGATGTCGCCATCAAGGCAAACCTCGGCGACCAGGGTTACTATCGCAGCCAGTATTCCGCGCCGCATTTCAAACGCCTGCGCAAAGCCGTGCCGCACCTTGCCGAAGCGGATCGCCTGAACCTGCTCAACGACACATGGGCGCTCGTCGAGGCGGGCCGCATGTCGCCGGCCGATTATTTCAATCTCGCAGACACCATCGCCGATCAGCCGACTCCCACGGAATTGGGCGACATTATCCGAGTTCTAGCTTCCATCGATACCATGGAGCGCGGCGCCGAAAATCAGGCCGGTTTCCGCGCATGGGCGATCCGCTTTCTAAAGCCGCACCTGGCGCAATTGGGCTGGGATGCGAAACCCGATGAAACGCCGCTGGACAGCAACCTGCGGGCATCTCTCATCCAGACGCTGGGGTTATTCGGAGATCCCGCCACCGTGCATGAGGCGCGCGCGCGCTTCATCGTCTATCTGGAAAACCCCGCTTCACTGGCTGGAAATCTTCGGGGCCCGGTGTTCTTCACCGTGGGGCGGAACGCGGATGAGGCGACTTGGGATAAACTGCATTCGCTGGCCAAAAACGCCGACAGCTTCGAACAGAAGCGCGCGCTTTACGCGGCGCTGACCTCCGTCCGCGACCCGGCGCTCGCCTCGAAAACGCTGGCGCTGGCGCTCACCAACGAATTGATCGCGCCCGACGCGGCGCGCATCGTGGGGCGCGTCTCCTTCGATGGCGAGCATCCCGAACTCGCCTGGGACTTTGCTCGGGAGCACCTGGAGGCGCTCCTCGCAAAATTGTCGGCCTTGGGCGTGAACGACTACGTGCCAGGCATCTTCCGCGGCTTCACCGACGCAACGCGCGCCGATGAACTCGAGGCGTTCGCGAAGAAAAACCTGCCGCCAGCCGTGGCCCACTCCGTCGCCAAAACGGCGGATGAGATCCGCTTCCAGGCGGAATTCAAACAGCGGGCGCTCCCGGAGATCGATGCATGGTGGAAGGAGAAAAAGTGAGTTCCTCAAAAAAGACGCGGCGCCGCTTCACTTCCTTTTTCACGGGCAATGGGAAATTTGACGCTTGGTCGAACACGGCGCATCAGCAATAAACCACGCCACCTTGAAGGGCCAGATGGAGTTCGAGATCACACACGACACGCAATATAAATATGTGCATCCCGCCGCCGAAGCATACGGCGAAGCGCGTCTGACTCCACCGACGCTTCCCGGCCAAACCGTGGTGAGCCATCGCTTGATCATCGATCCCGAGGTCAGGACGTCCCCCTATACGGATCATTTCGGGAACCTCGTCCACTTCTATTCACTCCCTTTCCGCCATCACAAACTCTCCGTCAGGAACCAGGCGCTGGTTCGCACGCATCCCCTGCCCCTTCCCGCGACCAGCCTCGAACTGACCGTCCAGGAAGCGCGGCAGATCCTAGGCTCGGTGATGACGGATATTTACGGTTACCTCCAGACGACGCCCGTCGTGCCTCTCGGGCGTGAGTCCTACCAATGGGCCAGGAAATACCTCAGCGGCAATACGCCGCTGGGCGAATCCCTGCAACGCCTGAACGAAGCGATTCACTCCGAGTTCGAGTACAAATCAGGCTCGACTGAAAACTCCACGCCTCTCGCGGCCACCTGGAAAAGCAAGGTGGGCGTTTGTCAGGACTTCGCGCACATCGGCCTGAGCATTCTGCGCACCGCCGGGTTGCCGGCGCGCTACGTCTGCGGCTACATCGAAACCGATCCCCCGCCCAATACGACCGGCACGCCGGCCCGGATGATCGGCGCCGTCGCCACCCATGCCTGGATCGAGGTGCTCGTGCCGGGCATGGAATGGGTGGCCATCGATCCCACGAACCGCCAGTGGGTGAACGAACGCTACGTGGCGGTGAGTTTCGGTCGCGACTATCGCGATGCCACACCGCTGCGGGGCACCTTCAAGGGCAGCGGCGGCCAGAATATGAAGGTCCGCGTCGTGATGAAACGCCGGACGGAAAAACCAGACCGCGCCCGGGCCTCCACTGTTACGCCGTGATCGTCCATATCAATTATCAAGCGCAGTACGCTTACTCGGAAGCAGTAAGCTTTTCGGAGCACCTCTTTCGGCTCTTCCCCAAATACGACCGCTACGTCTCCATGAGGAGCCTCGCGTTTCAGACGAATATGGACGCGTCCGTGAAGTACCGCCGGGATCTTTTCGATAACGAAATCGCCTCGTGTTTTTACCCCGCCAACTCCGCGCTGCTTTCGGCCGGGCTCCAGATGGAATTGGAAATCCAGCGGCGGAATGCCTTCGACTTTCTCCTCGCGACGCACGCGCTCGACATGCCTTTTGCGTATTCGGCACAGGAGGCGTGGGTGCTCGCTCCCTACCTGCAATGCGCCGCCCCCGCCCCGGAGCTTCCTTTCTGGCGCCCACCCATCGAGCCGCGCCCCACCGTCACCACCCTGCTGGAACTGAACAAGGCTCTGCATCAGAATATCGCTTACGAACGCCGGGATGAAGGCGCTGCGTATCTCCCCGATGAAACATTGCGGCTTGGCCGCGGCGCCTGTCGCGATTTCGCCGTGCTTCTGGCGGCCATCGCCCGCGGTCTCGGCATCGCGGCGCGCCTCGCCAGCGGCTACCTCTGCGAATTTGGCGACGGGGAAAAGAAAGCGGAGAGCGCTCTCCATGCGTGGACGGAACTGTATCTGCCAGGCGCAGGCTGGGTGGGGTTCGACCCCACCAACGGCACGCTCTGCGAGGACAACCACATCACAGCCGCGGTGGGCCTCACACCCGAAGATGTCTCACCCGTTCTTGGCACATACTTTCACCCTACGAGCGTCACCTCTCAGATGACCGCCTCCCTTCAGATCTCCCCTTCATGAACATTCCCAAATCCCTCGGAACGGTCGCCGATCAGGTCGATGCTCTTTTCGCCGCGCACAAAGTGCGCCTCACGCTCGGCGGCGAGCCGACCTACGTCCCGATCGATCCGGTGGGCGCGGAGTGGCACGTCACGGCGCTCGGCCCCACGAAACTGCGCTACGGCTATGCGCTCGCCGAAACGCTGGTTGCCCAATCCCTTCCCAATGCGGTCGCCATTTACTCCACCGGCAAATACTACCCCGGCGAAGTAAATCCACGCTGGGCGATCAATCTGCTCTGGAACCGCGACGGCTCTCCCTTGGTTCCATCGCTCGCGAAATCCCTCGACCCCGGCGCCGCGCCCACGGCCAAATCCGCGGAGCTGTTTTGCAGAAACTTGCTGCGCCGCTTGCGGCTCGGCGCGGGCTGGATGCGCGGCGCGGATCCGCTCGACGAAGATCACTTCGTCCGGGTGTTGCCCCTCGATTACGAAGGCGCGCACTTTACCACCCAGGATTGGCAGATCGGAGATGCCATCGAATTGCTTCGCGCCGAAGGCCCGGCGGGCCTTCGTTTGCCGCTGGCCTCATTGCCCGCCAGCGCGAATCGCCGCGCGCTCGCGGTGGAAATCAGGGACGGCCAGCTTCATCTTTTTCTCCCTCCCCTCCTCCAGGCGCCCATGCTCGAACTCATCGAGCACGCCACCGAAGCCCTCCGTCATGCGGGCCTGAAACCGGCGGTCCTCGCCGGTTACATCCCGGCGGACGACGCAGGCGTTTGGATGAAGATGGCCATCGCCGCCGACCCCGGCGTCCTGGAAATCAATCTGCCGCCGTGCAATACCTGGCGCGAATACGCCGCATGGATGGATCTCCTCGAACAGGCCAGCGCGCCCGCCGGGTTGCGCTCGTTCAAGCAAATCACGCCCGAAGATCAGATCGGCACGGGCGGAGGCAATCACCTGCTCTTTGGCGGTCCCACCCTGGATTCCAACCCTCTCTTCACCCGCCCGTCATGGGTCACTTCGATCCTCCGCTATTGGCAACGCCACCCCGCGCTGGCCTATCTCTTCACCGGCCAGTACGTCGGCTCCTCCTCGCAGGCGCCGCGCCCCGATGAAGGAGCGACCGCCCCGTATGACTTGGAGATGGCTTACCTGTTCCTCGAACAGCTTCCGCCGGGCGATCATCGTTATCTCATCAGCGAAACCCTTCGCCATCTGCACACGGACACCTCCGGAAACACCCATCGCAGCGAGACCAGTTTCGATAAGTTCTGGAACGTGAACTTCGACGGCGGCTCCCGCGGCCTGATCGAATTCCGAGCCCTCGAATCGCTGCCTCACGCGCGCTGGATGTCGGCCATCGCCCTCCTCTGGCACACGCTGGCCGCGTGGTTGCTCGCTCACCCGTTTCATAAACCGCTCGTGGATCACGGTGACAAACTGCACGACTTCTATTTCCTTCCGACCTGTCTCTGGGACGATTTCGAGAAGATTCTGCGCGATCTAAAAAAAGGCGGATTCCAGCTCCCGGCGGCGATCTATCGCGAGATCTTCGAATGGCGTTTCCCGGTGATGCTGGAGCACACCGACGGTGACGCCTCGCTCACGATCCGTCGCGCGCATGAAGGCTGGCCCTTGCTTTGCGAGACGCCGCTGGAAGGCGGTAGCACCAGCCGTTTTGTGGATACTTCCATCGAAAGGCTCGAACTCATCGGCAACCGGCAATTCGCGGAACAGAGCCGCATTCAGGTCCACGGGCGCTCGCTACCGCTCCAGCGCTTCCCCGGAAATCGCTTTGGCGTCGGTCTGCGCTACCGCCGCACCGCGCTTTATCCCTCCCTGCATCCCGGCATCCCGCCGCAGATGCCGCTGCTGCTGACCATCACGCGCGATGGCGGCGACACACTCTACCGCCTGGATCAGGACCGCCGCCACTTCAAGCGCTGTCCAAAAGGAACACCGCAGCCACCCGCCGGAGCGCCCTGCAAAAAGCTCCACCGCGGCTTGGTGACCTACGATCTGCGACTGCAATGAGAACGGCTACGCGGGACCGAAGCCCCTCGCCCAATAATTTTGCATCAACTCCGTGGACCACGCAGGTTGCTTCACCGGCCCACGTGGAAGGAACTCCGCCATCACCGGCTTGATATCCAGCACCGGCGTCCCATGAATCGCGTCAAGTTCGGCGACGACCAATTCCGCCCCTTCCCGGCGCACGATCTTGACGATCGTGCTTCCTATGCGATTCGGGCGAGTCGTGTCTCTCTGCGCAAAGATCCCGACTTTCGGCCACGCCGGATTGTTTCGCGGATGCCGCGCGCCATGAACGATTCTCTCGGGCGGCGCCTGATCGAAAAGGTAGATGATCTCCGCATGGGAGAACTCCTCGATCCCGGCCAGCGCGTCGCTTTCGACGGCGTCCGTAAGCGTGATTCTCGATTCCATGCCGCCCCAGAAATCGTCCTCCGACGCGACACGCAGAGTCTGCACATATCCAATAGGGGTTACTTCAAACATAAGAAATCCTCTCTCAACAAATACGCTTTATCAGATAGCGCGATCCACTGTCTCCCGCGAGGACGCAGGCACGATAAACTGCGTGCCCGCGCGTTTCCCAGCCACGATCGCCGGGATCCGGCCCGCCTTGTGTCCGCTCGCGATAAACGTCGGGATGCCCGCGTCGAGCGCCACCTTCACGGCCTGGAGTTTCGAGTTCATGCCGCCCACGGAGAATCTTCCTTTTTCCGCCCGCACAAGTTCGGCGACAGCCTCGATGTTTTCCACGACAGGGACCGTCTTGCCCGACGCGTCCAGCAATCCATCCACGCTGGTCAGGAGAATGAGAAGATCGGCCTCCACAAGCACAGCCACTTCCGCCGAGAGCTTGTCATTGTCCCCAAACTTCAACTCTTCCACCGCCACCGGGTCATTTTCATTGATGATCGGAACCACGGTTCCCCGCTCAAAAATGCGCGCCAGCGTATTGCGGACATTTTGATAGGCGGTGCGGCTGTCGAGGTCGTCATACGTCAGGAGAAGCTGGGCGACATTCAACCCATGCGTGGCGAAATGCGACGAGTAACTCTGCATGAGCTTGGATTGTCCGATCGCAGCGCAGGCCTGCCGCGCCGCAAGGTCTTCCGGCCGATCCTTCAATCCGAGCACTCCCAAGCCGGCGGCCACCGCCCCACTCGATACAATCACGCACTGGTGATTCTCCGCCACGAGTCCCGCGATCTCCGAGGCGAAGCGCCGAAACTGCCGCTCGTCGAGGGTAGTGCCTTTGGCATTGGCGAGAGTGCCGGAGCCGAATTTGACGACGATACGTTTGGGAGTGGCGGCCATGATGAGAAAAAGGGGGCGCAGTTTAAGAACTCCCGCCTTCCTCCCACAAGCGCAAAGGCAAACCGGATGCCCCATGCGAAATCCACGCATTCATGACAAAGATGAGGCTTCCCGAATTTCTCCCGGTTCTCTTAACATCCCCGCATGAGTGATATTTCGTCCAGCATCCGTCAGGCCGTCCAAGCCGGTCATCTTCTCGAAAGCAGCGCCGGGAATATCAAGCAATTGCTGGAACGCGCCTCCTCGCCAGTCACCGAGGAAAGCATCGGTGAACTCGTGGACAAGGCGGCTTGGGAGGAATTGAACGATCGCTTTTACAAGACGCTCGCCTTCGGCACCGGCGGCCTTCGTGGCCGAACGATCGGAAAGATCGTGACCGCCGCTGAGCAGGGCGAACCGCAGCCGTTGGGCCGCCCCCAGCGTCCGTGCATCGGCACGAATGCGATGAACGACTACAATATCAGCCGCGCCACGCAGGGCCTCGTCGCTTATTTGAAGGAGTGGTTTGCGAAGAACAATCTGCCCGGTCGCCCCAAAATCGTGGTCGCTCATGATACCCGCCATTTTTCGCGCGATTTCACGGAACTCACGGCGCGGGTCGCCACCGAAAACGGCGCCGACGTTTGCGTCTTCGAAGGGCCAAGGTCCACACCGCAACTCTCCTTCAGCGTCCGTCATGAGAACGCGAATGCCGGAATCGTCATCACCGCCAGCCATAATCCGCCGCACGACAACGGATACAAAGTCTATTTCGGAGAAGGCGCGCAAGTGGTGGAGCCGCACGCCAGCGGCATCATCGCAAAGGTGAATGCCATCGAGTCCGACGTCTATGAACCCGTGCCCGCGGAGCAACTCGGCAGGATCATCACGCTCGGCAAGGCCAATGACGACGCCTACATGGAGCGCCTCGAAACCCTCATCCTGGATCGGCCCATGGTCGCCGCCGCCGCCGAGAGCGGCTTGAAGATCGTCTACACCTCGATCCACGGCGTCGGCGGCACGATCATCAAACCGATGCTGGATCGCCTCGGCTTCCGCTACTTCACGGTGGCGGAACAGGAGATTGCCGACGGCCGCTTTCCCACGGTCAAATCCCCCAACCCGGAGAACGCCGAGGCCCTGGCGCGCGGCATGGAACTGGCCGACCGCGAAGGCGCCGATCTCGTCATCGCCACGGACCCCGATTGCGATCGCATGGGCGTCGCCGTCCGCAACAGCGCGGGAGAACTCGAACTGTTGACCGGCAACCAAATCGGCTCGCTCATGGCCTACTACCGCGTGAACAAGCTGATCAAGCAAGGCGTCATCACGCCCGGCAACGCGGCGCGTTGCGTCATCGTGAAGACCTTCGTCACCACCGACCTGCAAAAAGCCATCGCCGAAAAGCATGGCCTCCGTTGCGCGGAAACGCTCACCGGCTTCAAGTACATCGGCGAAAAGCTCGGCAAATACGAGGCTGCCCTTCCGTCCGAAATCCGCGCCAAATACCGCTCTCTGCCCGAGCCCGAGACACGCGCCGCGCGCCTTCAGTATTCCAGCTACTACGTCTGCGGCGGCGAAGAGAGCTACGGATACAGCGCCGCCGACTTCGTGCGGGACAAGGACGGCAACGGCGCCACAGTCGTTTTTGCCGAGGTGGCAGCTTACGCCAAATCTCGCGGCCTCACCCTCGTCGATCTCCTGGACGAAGTGTATGCCGAGCACGGTTTCTATCTCGAAAAAAACGGCTCTCTCACCTTTGAAGGCGCGGACGGCGCGGCGAAAATCCAACGGCTCGTGGAGTCCTACGCCACTCAGCCTCCGAAGGACGCCGATGCCAGCGCAGTCACCGGCACGCGAAACTTCGCCACCGAAACGTTTAAGGACGTCGAGGGCGATACGATTCCCAAGGAAAAGATGTTGATGATCGATCTGGCCGACGGCCGACGCATCGCGGTGCGCCCATCCGGCACCGAGCCCAAGATCAAGTTCTACATGTACGCCCGCCGCGCTCCGGTGCCCGGTAGCGCATTCACCCCATCGGAACTGGCGCCCATCAAGAACGAGATCCGCGCCTCGTTGGAGCGGCTCTGGTCGTGGGTCCAATCCGACGTAAGCTCCCGCCTGGCGAGCTGAGCGCGCCGAGTTGCGAGGCCTACGAACTCCGCCTGCGCCCTCGGTCCCAAGAGGGAAGTTTCGCGGCGGCGGCGAGGAAGCCAAGGCGCGAAACGCCGCATCCAAAACGCTGTCATCCTGAGCTTGTCGAAGGACCTCACGTATCATGTGTTGCATCTGAAGCGACCCGTTAGAGGAACACATGATACTTGAGATCCTTCAACTCCGCGGACTCCGTTCAGCAACTGTGTTTTTTTGGACAGGCACGCGCCGTCAGCGCTCCCAAGCACACTCCTCTCACCAGGCTTCACCAGCATCGCGCGCCGTTGGCGGTTACTCCACGGCAGCCAGCGCGGCGTCGATCATCGCCCGGCGTTCGAGCGGTTGCGACCAGCGCCACCGGTGCTCTTCGTCCAGGGAAAGCAGCGGATCGAAATAGAGAAACTTCTTGCCGGGCTTGACGCTCGGGCTCTTGAATACCGCGATCCCAGTGGCGCGATCATAGTGTTCGAAGCTATGCGCATCCCGCTTGCCGCCGCCGCCCATCGTATCGACGACGAAATGCGGGGTATTGAATCCGGCGGTAGTTCCGCGCACGTTCTTCTCCAGTTGGATGCCGGAAGCGAGCGTAGTCCGCAGATCCTCGACTCCGGGCACCATGTCATGGAAAAACACATAGTAAGGATGCACGTTGATGTATCCCAGACGCTTGACCAGGAGCCGCATCGTGGCCGCATCGTCATTCACACCATGCTGGAGCACGGTCTGGCACCGCACAGTGACGCCGCGCTCCGTCAATAGGTTCATCGCATCCTGAGTAATGCCGGTGATCTCATTCGGATGATTGACGTGGGTATGCACCACCACGTCCTTGTGCAGCTTGCGGCCCAGTTCCACCACACCCGTCAGCGCATCCGTCCACGCATGATCGCTGAGGATCTTCTGCGGCATGACGCATAGCCCTTTCGTGGCATAGCGAATGCGCCGGATATTGGGCATGTTAAGAAGGCGCTCGCCGATGAGACGGATGTGATCGGCCTTCAAGTTATAACTATCGCCGCCGGAGATGACGATGTCCTCCAGTTCCGGCCTGGACTCGATATAAACAAATGCCTGCTCCCACCGCGCAAGGTTCGCGTGAAGCTTTAGTTTCTCGGAAAAGTAATCGGTCTCATTCCCCACGGCGTAACTCCGCGTGCAGAAGCGGCAGTACACGGGACATGAGTTTTGCGGCAGAAAGAGCGCCTTATCCCGGTAGCGGTGCGTCAAGCCGGGGACGGGAGAATCTCCCTG
>Ga0206813_1035_pt1 | contig 39917 bp, 33 predicted proteins | sample Alteio_BWOrgCont_92_FD_152856 | JGI IMG/M metagenome (GOLD analysis project Ga0206813, IMG submission 152856) | Enriched cells from forest soil in Barre Woods Harvard Forest LTER site, Petersham, Massachusetts, United States -... | ecosystem: Environmental > Terrestrial > Soil > Temperate forest >...
GAGCAGCGGGGCTCCAGTTGGCGGTGGCGGTATCCCAATTGCCGGAGCCGCCGGTTCCAGCGGGGTTTGTCCCGTCCCAAAAGAGGCTCGCCGCGGAAGCGGTGTGGAACGCGAAAACCGGCGCTAAAGCACAAACAGCGAAGAAAGGCTTGAGCGCTTTGCGGAGAAACGACGTGAGGCGCGCATGCTTGCAGAGGTGTTGGTTCATCTTGTTTGTGCTTTGGATGGGGAGCGGCTGATGCAAATGCAATCGCCTCTATGAGGCGTTCAGAGAGCGACTAGAAGCAGTTTGTCAGGGGTTTGTGAAGCGAAATCGCGCGACGATTTAGTGAAAGAGCGGCTTGATTCGGGAGTTCCGTGTCCGGCATGGATCATTGCCGCGAATGGTTCACATCCGTTTTTTATTCGCCGCCGCGGAAATTCTTCAGCGGGTCGGGCGGCTGACATACACGGCCAGCAGCGCAAGATCCGCCGGAGTAATCCCGCTGATGCGCGCCGCGTGCCCGAGCGTCTCGGGGCGGATGAGATCCAGCTTTTGACGCGCTTCGACGCGCAAACCCGAGATGGCCTGGTAGTCGATGCGCGGCGGGATATGCTTCTCTTCGCTGCGGCGCAGTTTCTCGATCGCGGCGTCCTGGCGGGTAATATAGCCGGCGTATTTGACATCGACCTCGACGTTCTCCCAGAGTTCCGGATGAAAGCCAGCGCGGAGCGCGTCGGGGAGCGACCTGAAGGTGTTATCGGGGCGGCGCAACCATTGCGCGATTTTTCCTCCCTCAAATGGCGCCGTGGAGACGTGCTCGCGAAGCCGGGCGAGATCGCGCCGCTTGCCTTCGAGCTTTTCCCATCGCGCGGAATCCACCAGGCCGTGCTCGTGGGCGAGGGGGGTGAGCCGGAGGTCGGCGTTGTCCTGGCGGAGGATCAGGCGATGCTCCGCCCGGCTGGTGAACATACGATAAGGCTCAAGCGTCCCCTTTGTCACGAGGTCATCGATGAGCACTCCGATATAAGCGTCGGAGCGAGAGAGGAGAAGCGCGGGTTTCCCCAATATCTTGAGTGCGGCGTTCGCTCCAGCCACAAGCCCTTGTGCTCCGGCCTCTTCGTAGCCGGAAGTGCCGTTGATTTGGCCGGCAAAATAAAGACCGGGGACGCGCTTCGTTTCGAGGGTATTTCGGAGTTGAGTCGGAGGACAGTAATCGTATTCCACCGCATAACCGGGTCGCATGATTTCCGCGGCTTCGAGTCCGGGAATGCTCCGAATGAAGGCATACTGGACTTCCATGGGGAGGCTGGTGGACACACCGTTCACATAATATTCCTCGGTGTGACGGCCCTCGGGTTCGAGGAAGATCTGGTGAGAATCCTTCTCCGCGAATTTGACGACCTTGTCTTCGATGGAGGGACAATAGCGAGGGCCGACCCCTTCGATCTGCCCCGAGTAAAGGGGCGACTTATCGAGGTTCGCCCGAATGATGTCGTGCGTTTTCGGCGTGGTGCGACCGATCCAGCAGGGCAGTTGTTCCACGTGGAACACGCCTTCGGCCCAATGGTTCAAAGAGAAGATGTCGTGCTTCCGATGCTCCAGGCGTTCGGGCACATAGGTGAACGGAAGCGGCGGATCGTCGCCCTCCTGCCGCTCGCACTGCGTGAAATCGATACTCGTCCCGTTGAGCCTGCACGGCGTGCCGGTCTTGAAACGGCCCACCTCGAACCCGAGATCCCGAAGGCTATCGCTCAATGTGGAAAAGCTATCGCCCATCCGGCCGCCGGCCTGGTTCTGGAGCCCGACATGGAGCAGCCCGCGCATAAAGGTCCCCGTGGTAATGACGACCGCCTTGCCGTTGGCGCGAAGTCCGAGGTTCGTCTCCACGCCGCACGCGCCGTTGTCATCCACCAGAATGCGGACGGCGTTGCCCTGTTTGAGATCGAGGTGAGGCTGGCGTTCCAGGACGGCTTTGGCGCGGAATTGATAAGCCTTCTTGTCGCATTGGGCGCGAGGAGACCGGACGCTCGGACCTTTTCGCGCATTGAGCATGCGAAACTGGATGCTGGTGGCATCCGTATTGAGTCCCATCACGCCGCCGAGCGCGTCGATTTCCCGGACCATCTGGCCCTTGGCCTGGCCGCCGATCGCGGGATTGCACGACATCTGTCCCACGGAGTCGAGATTCTGGGTGAGCATCAGCGTCTCGCAGCCGAGGCGCGAAGCAGCCATGGCCGCTTCGATGCCGGCATGACCGGCGCCGATGACGATCACATCGTAAAACTTTGGATAAACAAACATTGGAAAGTTCCACGTGGAACAGATTAGGCGCCCAAGATGCCTTCTTTCGCCCGCGGAAGCAATTCCCGCAGCGTGGAGACGAATCGCGCCCCCTGGAGATTGGCCGAGCAGATGGGCAGATCGTCCGCGAATTCCGCGAGCACCTGCCGGCAGGCGCCGCACGGCGTCACCGGCGTCAGCGAGTCCGCGATGACCGCGATTGCCTCAAACTCCTTCTCCCCCGCCGCGATTGCCGCGAAGACCGCCGCCCGTTCCGCGCAGATGGTCAGCCCAAACGACAGGTTCTCCACATTGCATCCCGTAATGATCCGCCCGCTCTTCGTCCGCAGCGCCGCCCCCACCGCAAACCTGGAGTAGGGAGCATAGGCCTGCTCGCGCGCTTTCGTCGCGGCCTCGATCAAGGAGTCGAAATTCATAATGAGTGGAGGGGAAGCTAGCCGCAAAAAGGCGCAAAAGGCACAAAAAGTCTTTGAGGAAAACAAGAAGGGGAAACTCCCCTCGTCCTCTTTTCCTCCTGGACTCCTCGTTCATCCCTCCGCCTTTTGCGGCCCTTGCGCCTTTTTGCGGCCATTCTCTGTCCCTCTGGTCCTTTCCTTTTCCATTGCAATGTCATTTTGGAACACAAATATTCCATCCGTGGTATCTCTGAAACGTCATTATTCAGGCAAGCTCATCGCGGTCGAAGGTCTCGATGGCTCCGGAAAGTCCACGCAGATCTATCTTGTCAAGCGCTGGCTCGAACTCGAAGGGTATCGGGTTTTCTTCACCGAATGGAACTCGTCCATCCTCGTCAAGAAATCGACCACGAAAGGGAAGAAACGCCAACTCCTGACCCCCACGACGTTTTCCCTCATCCATGCTACGGACTTCGCCGATCGTTACGAACGCCAGATCCTGCCACTGCTGCGCGCGGGGCACATCGTGCTCGCTGACCGCTATATCTTTACCGCGCTGGCGCGCGACGCCGTGCGGGGCGTGGACCGGGAATGGGTTTCCGAGCTCTACAGCTTTGCGGTGCATCCCGATATCACCTTCTATTTCCGGGTGCCCCTGGAAATCTCCCTCAACCGCATCCTCGAAGGCCGGCCCGCGCTGAAATATCATGAGGCCGGGCTGGACATGGGTTGGAGCAGCGACCCCTACGAAAGCTTCCGCATCTTTCAAGGGAAGGTCTTCTCGGAGTATGAAGCGATGCTCGAACAGTTCGGTTTCACGTGCGTCGATGCCACTGAAGAAATCCACATCCAGCAAGCCAAAGTGCGCCAGATCATCCGGGAGCGCATCGATCTTCCCGCCTACCGCCGCCGCTCATGCCCTTGAAAGATCGTCCATTTCTCGGCCGCCGCCTCCCGGAAGTGCGCGACCCGCATTTCTCGGGAAAACTCTTCGTTATCGAGGGGGCCGACGGCTCCGGCCGCTCCACGCAGATCGCGCAATTGAGCAAATGGCTGGAGGCCAACGGCTATGCCGTGCGCCACATGGGCCTTCGGCGATCCAACCTGGTGAGCGAGGAACTCGAGCAGGCCAAGCAGGGGAACATCCTTACCCACACCACCATGTCGCTCTTCTACGCGACCGATTTCTTCGACCAGCTCGTCCACGAGATCGTGCCGGCCCTGCGAGCCGGGCTCATCGTCCTCGCCGACCGCTACATCTACACCCTAATGGCCCGCAACCTCGTCCGCGGCGCCAACCGCGCCTGGACCTATAACCTCTACAGCCCGGCCATCATGCCGGACGCCGTGTTCTATTTCAAAGTGGGCGCCAGACAGTTGGTGGAGCGCAATTTCCAAAAGAATAGCACGCTGGATTACTGGGAAAGCGGGATGGACCTCGGCCTCTCACGGGACATGTTCGACAGCTTCGTCGCCTACCAGCGGCTGCTCCAGGCGGAATTCCAGCGGATGCAAAAAGAGAGCGGATTCGAGGTCATCAACGCCAATCTGAAGATCGAAACGATCCAGCGCGAGCTGCGGAAGAAGATCGGAGCGCTGTTGAATCTGTCGCAGTGAGGCGCCCTTACTTGCGGGCGAGCATCATACGTAAATAACTTATATTGTGATACTTATGATGTATATAATTTTGGAACCTCACCGTGACCGGCCTATGGCGATGGGCATAGGCATGACGTAAACGACCTTGCCGATTACGGATTTGCGAGCTGTCGCCCGCTCTCCAGTTTCGCCGTTGCTCGTCTGGTCGTCCACCCATAGTTCGCCTTTCTCAATCCGCACAACGCGGTGAAAGACACCGCGCTGGTTCTCTCGCAAACAGATTCGGTCGCCGGGATCGATGCGCAGCGGAAGGAGCGAAGTTTTCGCGACCAGCACAAGATCACCCCGATGGATGTTCAACTCGGGCTGATCCAGTTGCGCGGGAAAACCCCGCAGGCACAGCCGGACCCCGACCACGAACAAAACGAACACCAGGGCCGCCGCCACGCAGATGCGCCACATTCCCCCGGCCGGAACCGCGGCCAGCGGAGAAGAACCGTGCTCAATTTGCGCGCCGCCGCGAATAAACTCGGCGAATGCGAGGAAAAACAGAACCCCCAGGATGACTACGAACCTCATAGGAAACCCTTCATCCGAGGTCCCACGGGCCAGATAGCTAATGGTAAACGCCATCGCATTGACCGATATGTGGGCGATCATCCCTGGCAGAATCGAGCCGGTGCGCGCTCGCAGAACTCCCAGGAGCAAACCGAGGGCAAAGATAGGAAGGAGGTTCCAGGGGTTGAGATGATAGCCGGCGAACAGCGCAGCCGAGATGATGATCGCCTTCCCGTTGCCTTTCCGCTGCAGCACTCCAAAAATGGCCCCACGGAACAATAACTCTTCGCAGATTCCCGGGAGCACGGCGCCCACGCCTAACCGCACCAGCAACTCCGGCAAAGTATGAGGCGCCGCCGCGTCAAATGCCGGCTCCGGACCAAGCAGGGGTCGGGAAATGAACAGATAAAGCGCGCCCGCCATGCCCCATCCTGTGATGCCTAGCACCAGGCTCCGGACTACCACACCCGCCGAAACGCGATTGATCATCAATGCCCGCGCCATGGGTAGCCTTTTCGTGCAGACAAAAAGAATCGCCGGAAGCCCAATGAGTAGCACTTCGGTGATCGCGAGGCCCCCCGGGAATGATCGCAATTGGAGCGGCATGCCGATGAGCAAGACCAACATCAACGTCCCCGCGCACAGTCCATAAGCCTGGGCGCATGAACGCGTGGAAGGCATGACTCTCAGAATAGTGTCACCCGGCGAGAATGTCGATAAAATCAACTGGGTGTCCTCTGAAGTGCAATTCATGAAAATGTACTCTACGTGCGTAGATTTCGGGCGGACAAGCGGCTCACACGGAGGGGTCGCTCCGCTACCGGGAGCCGCGCGGAGGTCACAGAAGGTACTGGCCGTTCTTCACTTTGCCTTTCCTCTGTGCGGCTCTGTGGCGCGGAGCATCTCCGTGTGAAGTCCTTTTTGGTTGCGGCTCCGCCGCGCTATGCATCCTGCGGTTGGCGACGGTGCTCCAATCAGCGTGCGCCGCATGATTCGCCCAGCCGCACGAGCTCTCCTGGTTGTTTGCCGCGTTCTTATCTTGCCTGGCTTCATTGATCTGACGAAATTCCTCCAAAACCATGGGTTGTCTTGGAGTTCATTTCGCGCTTACTGAACAGGAAGTCGCGCATCTGCGTTCGCTGCCCGATGACCCGTCGCGCCTCCATCACTTACTGGAGGTCATCGAGGTCACTTACTTCCGCGAGCATTCCGACTGGAAGGCGGAGTCCGCTAAGTCATGGGACGCCATGCATCGCGCGCTGGCCGATGGAAAGATGACCTGGGATGGAGGCGAGTATCCTTTGAATCACGTCGTCCTTGCGGGAGAACTCCTTTACCTTGAGAGCGACTATATCATGAGCCTCAAGACGCCAAAGCAGGTTTGCGACATCGCGGAAGCATTGCCCGCCATCACGGAGCCGGAGTTTCGGCGGTGTTACTTCGCCATCGATGCCGCGAGCTACGGTTTCCCAATATCTGAGGACGATTTCAGTTACACCTGGGAATGGTTTCAGGGCGTCCGCGCGCTTTACCAGCGCGCCGCCAAAGAAGGCCGTTTTGTTTTGTTCACTGCCAGCCAATGAAGACCCTGCTCTTATTCCTATTGTTGACAGCGTTCGTTGCGGGCGTGGCTCAAGCGCAGCAATTCACTCTTTCCGAGGATCTCTTCCCACCGACTCCCTCCACCACGTTGCAAGAGCCGACTCGCCCCTGAAGCTGTAACGCCGTATCCTCCAAGCTACTACGCCAAAGGCGTTGTGCCACATAGCCCCAGGTTGCCCGCCGCGGGCCACCTGGGGTTCGGAAGGAGAGCCGTCAACCCCGAAGGTGGTTGTGGCCAGCCTGGCTTGGGGCGTTGCGCACGGAGGACGCCTTTTGAGGATATTGATGCCCGTGCTCCTCGCCACAACTCCGTTGGAGTTGCCTCCTCGTGGCCCTTTTCCCAAGGTAGCTCGCAGCGAGCAACCTTGGGCTATGTGCCTGAACACCTGCGGCGTTCGGGACCGGCGGAACACGCCAATCCCAATCGGAAGGCGTTCCTCGAAAATGGCCAGACTCCACAGGCTGCTCCACAGACCAACTCGTTTAGTCTCCGGCGCCAATCCTCATGACTCACCTTGCAAGACACTTGCCAAACTCAGCGGACGGCCGCTTCCTCTGTTTGGGCCTGGTCTTCAAACCGCATGAACTCCTTGAGGAACGTGAGGCGCACGTCTCCCACGGGGCCGTTGCGCTGTTTGGCGATGATGAGCGTGGCTTTGCCTTCCATCTCGGCCCGCTGCTCCGTGGTCGTGGCATAGTACTCTTCGCGCACGAGCAGCCCCACGAAGTCGGCGTCCTGCTCGATGCTTCCGCTCTCGCGCAGATCGCTGAGCATCGGACGCCCCTTGTCTGACCCGGTGCGGCCCTCCGGGTTGCGGTTGAGTTGAGATAACACGACCACCGGGACATTGAGTTCCTTGCCGAGGCTCTTGAGCCCCTGGGAGATCTCGGAGATTTCCCGCTCCCGGCTTCGCGCTGCCTGCGCGCTCTTCGATCGCAATAGTTGGAGGTAATCCACAAAGATCGCGGCCAGCCCGTGTTTCCTGTGCATCCGGCGGGCCTTCGCCCGGATCGTTCCGATGGTCGCCGCCACGGCATCGACGATGAACAGTTTCGAATCGGCGATCTCGCCGGCCACGCGCGTGATGTCCGTGAAGGCGCGCTCCGGAAGAAAACCCTCCCGCAGGCGGTGCGGATTCACGCGCGCCCTGGAACAGATCAGCCGCTGATGAAGCTGGCCCGATGACATCTCGCAGGAGAACACGGCCACGGGCTTTTTCTGCGAGATTGCGATGTGTTCGGCCATGTTCATCGCCAGCGCGGTCTTTCCCATGGATGGGCGGGCCGCGATGACGAGCATCTCGCCGGGATGCAGTCCGTCCGTCATCTTATCGAGATCGGCGAAGCCGGTGGAAAGCCCCGAGATCGGCGAAGCCGGTGGAAAGCCCCGAGATCGCGCCGCCGCACTCGTAGAGCCGCTCGAGCGCGGCCACGGCATCGAGCACGCCCTCCCTGGGGGATACCTCGCGCAACTCGATATCTTCCGCCTTTCGAATCGCCATGACTTGCGCTTCGAGTTCATCCAGCAGCGCCGCCGGCTGTTCGAGCGGGTCGTAGCCCCGGCCGGCGTACTGGGTGCAGACGCTGATGATCTCGCGGGAAGTGTAATCATTGATCAAGAAATCCGCATCGTAGGCTGCGTTCAGGGCGGTCGGGATGAAGGTGAACAAGCCGGTGACAAACGCCGCGCCGCCGCACGCTTCGAGCTGGCCGCGGTTCCGAAGCGCCTGCGTCAGCGTGACGAAATCGCACCGATGGTTTGCGTCGTGCATTTCGAGCAGCAGCGTGAAGATCATCGCGTGCGCGGGGTTATGGAAATGCGCGGGAGTGATCCCCTTCGCGGCGCAGATGTCCGCGGTGTAGTCCGGCGCCTGCAGGAAGCTGCTGAGTAGCGCCTGCTCGGATTCGGAAGACTGCGGAAGCAGCCGGTGGATGTCAGGGGCGGCAGTGATTTTATGGAGGTCGATCATAGGTTGTGGGCGGTTTTCCAGTTTCGAAAATCGGTGTGTAAAAAGCTCGGGGCGGTATCGAACTTGTATTTGCCGGGGCATTGGATGGACTCCAGAAACCCGGCCCATGCGGGTGGATCCGCCTTTGGATTTCCGCCCCGCGCGGCGCCGTCGCTCCGCGTGATCGGCGAGGAGAGTTCGTCTTCCCAGCATCGCCCGTTCAGCCAGGTCGCGGGATGCGGGATGAACTGGCCGCATTCTTTCGTCCAAGCCTCCGCGACCTTGGCGCGCCCGATGGCTTCGAGGATTTGCGGCAGGAGATTGGCGCATTTCCCCTTTCTCCACGCCTTCTCGGCGAATCCCTTGGCGACCTTCTTCGGGTAGGCTGCCCAGAATTGAGAGAACGGCGTTCTCTCGCTCTCCGGACTCTTGTTCTCCCCCTCCACCCCCTCTTCTTCTTTATCCTTGTCCTCTTCTTCAAGGGTAGCAGTTACCCTATCGGGTAGGGTAGCGATAGCCTTTGGAGTGGAATGACGAATGAAACACGCGTCGCCACGATATTCGATCCCATGCTTCTCCAAAAGATTGAGGACCCGAAGATGCGGAAGGCATGCCCGCGAGAGTTTGCCGTATTGGAACGAGATAAACGCCTCGATCCAAAACTTGCCCGGACGAAGCTCGACTACGCGTCCTCCGAATGCCGCGAGGCTATCCCTGGCGATTTCGCTGCCGATGACGAACGACGCCATGCGAAAGTTGGAGTCCCATACGCCGGCCGCGTCGCAGTTATCGCATAAGTAGATCCAGAAGCATTTCATCGCGGGCGAAAGCTCCTGAAACCACTGGGTCATCCATTTCTCTGTGGCGGTGAATCGTTTCATGGGATTTTGGTGTCGTTTCCGAGTGCGTAGGGTGGTTCGATTAGCGCTCCCATGCCGAAACGGATTGAGTTGTCACGCAAAATCGTCCGGCAATTTTCGTGCCCTGAGTGATGCTAATACACGCGCAAAGATTGTGGTGGTGTTTTCCACCGGGAATCGCCGTTGCAATCCCAGATGTTTCGAGCCTGTCACCGCACGAATCAGGCCCTCCCTTCTCCCGTCTGGATCCCGCCTACGCCATCTTCCTGACGATCCGGCCCAGCGTGCCTACGGCCTGCTCCAGGCGGCTGGTCCAGGCGTGGCCGCAGTTGATCCGGATGAAATGCTGGAAGTCTTGTTTCGCGGAAAACATGGGACCGGGCGCGATGCTGATTTTCTCGGCCAGGGCGCGCTCGTGGAGCTCCAGCGCGGAGACCTTCGGCGGCAGTTCGATCCATAGCACGAACCCGCCGGTCGGGCGCGTGAGCTTGATCTCCGGCGGGAAGGCGTCGGCGATGGCTTCGCGCATAGTCTGAATCTGCGCCGCGAAGTTCCGGCGCAGCGCGCGCAGGTGGTGATCGAAGCCGCCGTTGGCGATGAATTCCGCGATGGCGAGCTGCGGCAGGGAACCGGTGGCGAGGGTGCTGGTGATCTTGAGCGCCTTCACCTTGTCATAAAAACGGCCGGGCGCGACCCAGCCCACGCGATATCCGGGAGCGATGGTTTTCGAGATCGACCCGCAGAGCAGCACGAGCCCTTTCTTGTCATAGGATTGCGCGACGCGTGGGCGGTTTCCGCCGTGCGCCAGCGAGCCGTTGATGTCGTCCTCAATGAGCGGAACTTCGCGCTTCGCGAGGATCTCGATGAGGCGCTGCTTGTTCGCGTCGGGCATGAGCGAGCCGAGCGGATTATTGAAATTCGGCACCGCCAGGCATGCGGCGATGCGCCGGCTTTTCACCGCCCGTTCCAGCGCGTCGAGATCCATGCCGTCGCGCGGGTGCATGGGGATTTCGAGCGCCCTCAAGCGCTGTTCTTCGATGGCCTGCAACACGCCGAAATAGGTGGGGGATTCGACGGCGACGACATCGCCCGGCTTCGCCACCGCGCGCAGGCAAAGCGCGAGCGCCTCGGTGCCGCCGCAGGTGGTGATGAACTCGTCGGGCGCGAGGTTCGAGCCCCAGTCGAGCGAACGCCTGGCGAGCTGCCGGCGCAGCGCATCGCAGCCCGGAGGCATGTCGTACGCGACGCCGCGCGCGCCTGCGCTGCGGGCGACCGACGCCATGATCTGGCTGAGCCTGGCCACCGGGAGATTCTCCGGGCCGGGATACGCCGCGCCGAATGCGACCACCTCCGGCATGCGCGCCGCGTCGAAAATGCGCGCCTGCAAATTCCCGACGCCCACGAGGGTGGCCGGTCTTGCGGGGCGGGAAGTCTTCGGTTCCGAGAGATCCGCCCGGAGCTGCGGGCGCACGAAAAATCCGGACTTCGGGCGCGCCTCGATCAGCCCCCGGTTCTCCAGCGCGATGTAAGCCTGCACGGCAGTCGGCACGCTGACGCCGTGCTGGGCACTGGCCCGCCGCACGGAAGGGATGCGGTCACCGGCGCGCATCGCGCCCGAGCGGATGAGCTTCTCGATCTTCTCCGCGACTTGCTCGTAAAGAGCCGGGGGTCCGTCAGGTGAAGGCATGCTTTTCCTTGAAGCTTTCCGGAGCAAAGGGCCACAAGGAAATGTCCGGCCCCTCGGGCCCATGCCACGGTTTCCTTCAAGCCGCGCCTTTTTCTCCAAGGCACGCCTCGCGCTCTTCAACGCCAACGGCCGAGGCGGCGGCTGAGGTGCTGGCGGAGGCAGGAGCCGGGCGAGCCGTTGTGCCACATAGCCCCAGGTTGCCCGCCGCGGGCTACCTAGGGTTCGGAAGGAGAGCCGCCAACCCCGAAGGAGGTTGTGGCGAGTGCGGGTCGGGCATTGAGCGCGGAGAACGCAATGGAGTCTACAACCCCCTGCGGGGTTGACCGCGCGCGGTCGGTTTCCCAGGGTAGCGGCCCACCAGCGCTACGCGCGGGGCAATGGTAGAAGAAACTTGGGTTGATGCACGCGCTGTGTGCATAGAAGTGGTGCCTGGCCAGCGGAGGCAAGCATACCCCGACCGGTCAATGGTGTCCGCCGGCTGTCTAAAGCCAGTCGGCGAACCCGTAGGGTAGCGTGGGGCCGAGTCTCGTGAGCAAGCCACTGGTGACTGCCGCGAGCGCTTCCGCGCGCGCGGTAGATCCCGTTGAGGAGTTTGCTTTTTGTGATCACGACTCGGGCCGCCCGCTGGCCAAGCATTCACACTAAAGAACATGACTCGTAGACAAAAACCCGCCGGAAGCAAAGCGCGTTCTCGCCGCGCCAAAAAGCCCAAGACGACCACCGCCCAGCCCTTCATTCACCCGCACGCGGCCGGGATCGATGTCGGCTCCACGGAACTCTACGTTGCCGTGCCCGTCGATGCCGATCCCGAGCCGGTGCGCACCTTCGCCACCTTTACCGAAGACCTCCACGCGCTCGCCGACTGGCTCATGCGCTGCGGCATTCAAACCGTGGCTTTGGAAAGCACCGGCGTTTATTGGATTGCGATCTTTCAAATCCTCGAAGCGCGCGGTCTGGAGGTTTATCTGGTCAATGCCCGCCACGTCAAAAACGTCCCGGGACGCAAAACCGACGTCAGTGATTGCCAGTGGCTGCAGTACTTGCACTCGGTGGGCCTTATCTGCGCAGCGAACTCTATCGCATTCTGGGCGTGGACCTCACAGAGATGCCCGGCCTTCAAGTCACCACCGCCGCCGCATTCCTGAGCGAAGTGGGCGCTTCGGTCGAACGCTTTGCCAGCGCCAAACACTTCGCTTCCTGGCTGGGCCTTTGTCCGGATAATCGCATCACCGGCGGACGCATCCTGCACGCAGCCACCCGCAAGGTCAAAAGCCGCACTGCCTACGCGCTGCGGATGGCCGCGCAAAGTCTCCACCACAGCCAGACTGCTCTCGGCGACTATTTCCGCCGCATGAAAGCCAAGCTCGGCGCTCCTGCCGCCATTACGGCTGCCGCCCACAAACTAGCGCGCATCCTCTTCCACCTCATTAAACATCGCTGCCCTTACGACGCCTCTGTCTTCGCCAAGGAGGAAGAACTTCACCGCCAGCGCCGCGAGAAAAACCTCCGAAAACAAGCCGCTCTCTTCGGCTACCAACTCACCCCCGTGCCTGTGTAAACGGCATTTTGTTTCTGAGGAGCCCGCGGACGGGCAACCCTGGGCTAGTTTGCCAGAACACCTTCGGTGTTCCCGACCCGCGGACATTCCCAGGAGTGGCAGAGGCCGCCCCCGTGGAAGCGACGGAGCGCTTCCACCTCCAGCCAGCGTCCGCGAAGGCACGCGTATCTGCTTTCGTCACTTATTTCAGCGCGGCCCAGACCCGATGCACGTCATCGTGCTCATCAATCGCATGCAGAAACTCGCCGACCTCGGTCCTTTGCGCGTCAGTCAGGGTCGGAAAATTCTTCGCGATGTAGCCCAGCTCGCTGGTCACGACCGTCCAGCCGTTTTGCGCCAGCCACTTCGACACCGTATGCAAATCGCTCCTCTCCGAGATGAAGCGGGCGCCGACCGTTCCTTCAGGGATGTCGTCATTGTCGGCATGGCTCAGGGGCTCCACATTCTGCGCGCCGGCTTCAATCGCCGCGGCCTCGATGTCAGCGCTCGCATCCGGATGGTGCGCCTCCACCAGCCCCACGTGGTCAAAGAGGAATTTGTTGCTTCCCGGCGCGCCAAGCTGCCCTTTCTTGAAAAGAAGCCTCATTTCCGGCGCCGTGCGATTATTGTTGTCCGTCAAAACCTCCACGATCACCGGCACCTTGTAGGGCGCATACCCCTCAAACACGACGAGGTCCATGATGAGCTTGTCAGCTCCAATGCCGGCTCCCTTCTTGATGGCCCGTTCAATGACATCCCTCGTCACCGAAGCGCGGCGCCCCTTCTCGACCGCGGCAAAGAGACGCGCGTTCCCTTCGGGATCGGCGCCGCCGAGCTTGGCAGCCACCATTATTTCTTTAACCAGTTTGCCGACCACCTGTCCTTTTTTTAGGTTGGCGACTTCACGTTTAGCCTGGAGCCATTGGCGACCCATGTGTAGAAAGAGGAGGTGCGGGGTTGACTATTGATCTGCTAGGGATTGTCAGTTTCGCGCACTTTCCCGGCGCAAGGCAATCTCCAATCAGCGCTCTTTTATTCACATCCTGAATGAAGGAATGATTTAAAAACCCCTGTTCTTTCTTCTTCTTAACGGCGCCAATAACTTCCCCGAAACGCGTTCTTCGCCGATGGCAGCGGTGTTCCACGTTGCATCAAGGCAGCGAATAAGTTTCGAGAAGATGAGGGCAAGCGCCAAACAACTCCCCGAAGCCCCGGTTTATTCAACATTGTTGGGAGTTGTTGGGGAGTTATTGGAAAGTTGTTCGGGTTTCCGAGACGGCGATCCGGCCGCGCTTTTCCAAAGCTCGCGCGACAGCGCATTCCTTGCCGCCGCAGTCTCCGCCTCCTTCTTGCTCCGCCCTTCGCCAAAGCCCAGTTCCCGTCCGTCCCAGACGATTTTCGCGACGAACCGCTTTTGGTGTTCGGGTCCGGATTGATCGATAATCGGATACGTAGGGCTCACGGGGGAAATGGATTGCAACAGTTCCTGAAGCCTGCCTTTCGGATTCGTGTCCGGAGGGTCGATCTCCAGTTCCTCCAGCAAATCCCGGGACTCGGTGAGAACGATCCGCCGCACGGTCACAAAATCGCTGTCCAGGTACATCGCGCCGATGAGCGCTTCGAAGGCATCGGAAAGCGTGGAAGCCCGCTCCCTGCCCCCGCTGGCCTCTTCCCCACGGCCCATCATGAGATATTTCCCGATGCCGATGCGTTCGGCCAGCGTCCGCAGGCCCTCCCGTGAGACGATGCGCGCGCGAATTTTCGTCAGGTAGCCCTCGCCAAGATTTTGGAAGTGATCGAAGAGATACTCGGTGAAAATCAACTGAAGGACGGCGTCTCCGAGGAATTCGAGGCGTTGATTGTCAAAATGATGGCGCTGCGTTTCATGGCCGAGGCTGGGGTGCGTGAGCGCTTCCGCGAGCAGGAGGGAATTGCGGAATTTGTATTTGATGCGCTGTTCGAGGGGATTCATTCGGTTCTGGGGGAGAAAGTGTGCATCCGCGGCGGACTGACGGCAAACGGCAACTGAAGACGCTCTAATGAAGACCCCCGGCGGAGGGAAAAAGTTAAGCGGAAAAGCGATAAGGCGAAATTCCCATTGTCTTGCGGCAAAAGCGCGGCATTTTCCCTGCCATGCGTTCCGCTTTGCTTCTCTTTATCGCCTGCTTCGCTTTGTGCTCCGCCCCATTGCGAGCCGCCGAGCCCGCGCCCACGGCCGCCAGTGGAGAGTTTATCGTCGTCACCGGGGGTGTATCCCTGTGGATCTGGGAGAAGTGGAAAGCGTCGCCGCATGACAACTGGTGGATGAATTTCGTCCGCGCCTCGCGGATTCGCATCGAGCAAATCCAGCAGACGGTCCCCGGCGCCCAGGTCACGTGGCTGGTCTACCGGCCCGCCTACATCGCGCGCTCGAAGCAGGATAGCAACGATCTCATCAGCCATATAGACAGTGTCCGTGACGCGTTCCATGTGAAGTTGGTTTTCTTCGATCGGACCTCCCAGCTCATCGATTACCTGAATTACGGGCAGCCGCGCGACCACGTGAAAATCGCCAGCCTCGAGTACTTCGGGCACAGCAACAAAGCGTGCTTCCTGTTCGATTACTCGAACAACATCGACAGCGCCTCCAAGGTGTGGCTGCACGAAAGCGAACTCTCACAAATCCACCGGGGCATATTCTCGAAAGACGCCTACGCGAAGAGCTGGAGCTGCCATACGGGTGAAAGCATGAGCCAGAAATTCCGCTCCGCAACGGGCGTGGCAATGATTGGCGCCATCGGCAAAACGATGTACATGACGGATGAGCTGCCCGTGCTCTCCAGCCCGGGCGGTCACTGGACCCGCTGAATTTTCGGAGCACGGACTTGCAGTCGGTGTGGCTGCCGGTCGTCGCGACCGGCATTCCCAAAAGCAGCGGTCGGGACGACCGCTGGCCGCGCAGACTACAAGTCTGTGCTCCAGAAACCTTTCAGCTCACGCTTTCCAGGAGTTCACGACTCGCCATCGTCTGGAAAATTGCGTTGCGTAAATTCTCGTGGCTGACTGGTTTTCCGACGACCATATCCACTCCCGCCGGACAGCCGCCCGCCGCCATCATCTCCTCCCCAAAACCGGTCAAGAGAATCACTTTGGTCTTGGGTGAACATTCCTTGATCGCGCCGGCAAGCTGCACGCCATTCATGCCCGGCATGGATTGGTCCGTGATGACGAGATCGAATGAATCTGTGCGGAAAAATCCCAGGGCTTCCTGCCCATTTTGCGCGCACGCGGTAACATGGCCATCGGCCTTCAAATGCTCCGCGAGCAACTCATTGATAATCTCCTGATCATCCACCACCAGCACCCGCAGGGAACGATCCACCCGTTCAGCGGGCAATTCCTGGATGCATTCCGTTGCCGACGTGGCCGGGAGACCGACTGAAAACGTGGTGCCGACACCCACCTGGCTTACAATATCGATTTTCCCCCCGTGCCGTTGCACGATGCCATAGACGACGGAGAGTCCCAGCCCGGTGCCGCCCTCGCCCTTCGTGGTAAAAAACGGCTCCAGGCACTGCTCGCGTTCGCTTTCCGTCATCCCTGAGCCGGTATCTGTGATCGATACGACCACGCCTTCGGAAGCTTGATGGGTTCCAATCGTGATGACGCCCCCGGTTGGCATCGCGTCCACCGAATTGAAAATGAGATTCGTCAGCACCTCCCGCAACTCGGAGGCGTTGCCCAGCACATAGGGAATGTCCTGAAGGTTCATGCGCACGTCGATTTGCACGCCGTCCGCGAGACATTTGCCCTTCCACTTCGGTGAAGTTAGCGAAACCACCCTCTCGACCACTGCGTTCAGATCCACTGGAACCCGGATTTCGTTGTTTTCCGCCGGACGATAAAAGTCTCGCAATCTGCTGACCACAGTGGCGGCGTCCTTTGCGGCGTCGATCATGTGATCCAGGTAGGCTGTCTCGCGGGGAGAAGCCTTGTCGCGCACCCAGGGCAGGAGCAATTCTCCATATCCGAGCATCATGGTGAGCGCATTATTGAAATCGTGCGCGATGCCGCCGGCCATCATCCCGAGCGCGCGGAGCCGCTCCTGTTTCACCACCTGCTCCTGCGTGGACCGCAGCTCGGTGAGCGCGGTTTCGAGCCGGGCCGTCCGTTCACGGACCTGCTGTTCCAGCATGGCATTTTGCCGCTGCATCTCGAGATGCAAAAATCGATTTTCGATCAGATTCTTGATCCGCAGGATGACTTCGGACTGGTCGATCGGCTTGATCACGAAATCCTTCGCGCCCGAAGCCAGGGCTTTTCGCTTCGTCTCCGCCGTGATGTCGGCGGTCAGCACGAGGATTGGCAGATACACGTCCGGATCGAGCACCGCCTGAAATTGATTCATGATGGCGAAGCCATCGAAGTGCGGCATGTTCATGTCCAGCAGGACAATATCTGGATCGAAATCCAAAAGGAGTCCCAGCGCGTTGCGTGAATCCGTGATTCCTTTCACTTCCGCGCAGCCGGCCAGCGCCAGAATGCGTTCAAGGAGCCGAACATTGGACGGCTCATCGTCCACAATCAGCACCTTCGCTTGACTGAGATAGTTTTTCGGCATGGCTTCTTAGGTGCGCGCCTCCTTCCTGTGGTCGGCAGCGCGATAATAATTCATTTCACGCTGAGATTAGCACCTTCTATGCCTTCCAATTGTTCATCTTCCGAATGAAATGACTTTTCCCTTGGATAGCATCCCATCCAGAGGCCCGAAGGTGCAGGCGATCTTCTCCGCGATCGCCCGCAGATACGACCTCGCCAATCACCTCTTGAGCGCCGGTCTCGATTTCTCATGGCGGCGTCTCGCTGGAGAAATCGTTCGAAAATGGGAGGCTGCGCGTGTGCTCGATGTGGCGACAGGCAGCGGCGACCTCGCCCAAACCATCCGCGCCCGATGTCCCCAGGCGCTGGTGGTGGGCGCCGATTTCTGCCAGCCCATGCTCGTTACGGCGGCCAGGAAGGGTCTCCCGCTACTGGTGGCGGCGGACGCCCTGTGTCTCCCTTTTGAGGACGGCAGCTTCGATGCGGTGACGGTGGCCTTCGGTTTGCGGAACATGGAGTCCTGGCCCGACGCCCTGCGTGAAATGGGCCGCGTATTGCGGCCGGGAGGCCATGTCCTGGTGCTCGATTTCTCGGTCCCGCCCCCACCTTTACGGTGGATTTACCGTCCTTACCTTCATTTTGTGCTCCCAAGACTTGCAGCGCTTCTCACCGGTGAGAAAGCGGCGTATGATTACCTCGGAGACTCCATTGAGAAGTTCCCGCAAAGCGCGCAAATGTGCGATTTGATCGAAAACGCGGGCTTTAGCGGCGCCGTATGCCAGCCCCTCAGCGGAGGGATCGTATCTCTCTACACCGCGGAACGATGCGATCCCCGCGCCGGCCGAAACGGCTGAACCGCGGGCGCGTCTGCCTGGAGGGCATCGCTCCGTCGATGCCGTGGCGGGCTGCCGGGAGGCCTATCACCGCCGCTCCGTCAAAAGAATGACTAGTTTCAGAGAGGTGGCGCCCCAACGTGGGTTGTGGCGAGTGGATCCCTGTGTGCCACATCTTGCGTATTCAATCCCACTTCGACTGCATTGAATTCGATCGATGGTTTCTAACGGACTGAACGCCAAGCGCTTCCTCGCCACAACCCCGTTGGGGTTGACGGCGCGAACCGGTTTTCCCTGGGTAGCCCGCAGACGGGCAACCCAGGGCTATTTTGCCTGAACACCTTCGGCGTTCCCGACCCGCGGACATTCCCAGGAGTTCGCCGCGCCTCATGTCGGACCTCATGCCGGACCTCGCGCCAAACCTCATGCCTGCTATCCGCGGTAAAAACTGCTTGGCTAAACGCCGTTCCCCCCGTCAGGACAGGATCTTCTTCAGGACATTTCCCCGGACGTCGGTGAGCCGGAAGTCCCGGCCCTGAAAGCGGAACGTCAGGCGGGTATGATCGATGCCCAGCAGGTAAAGCATCGTCGCGTGCAGATCATGCACTTCGACCACGTCCTCCACCGCGCTGTAGCCGAATTCATCCGTGGCCCCATGGACGATGCCGCCCTTGACGCCGGCGCCGGCCATCCAAATGGAGAATCCCGCGATGTGATGGTCGCGCCCGCTTCCGCCCTGGCTCATCGGCGTGCGTCCGAATTCACCGCCCCAAATGACCAGCGTATCCTCGAGCATGCCGCGCGCCTTGAGGTCCTTGATGAGCGCCGCGCTCGCGCGATCCACCTCTTCGGCCTTGTATTGGATGCCTTCCTTGAGGCCGTTGTGGTGGTCCCAATCCTTGTGATAAAGCTGGATGAAGCGCACGCCGCGTTCGGCGAGACGGCGCGCCAGCAGACAATTCGAGGCGAACGAACCGTCGCCCGGCTTGCAGCCGTAAAGATCGAGCACGTGCTGCGGTTCGCCGCTCACGTCCATCAACTCCGGCACGCTGGCCTGCATCTGGAAAGCCATCTCGTATTGGGCGATGCGCGTGCTGATTTCCGGATCGTCCACCAGGTCGTTGGTCGCCCGATTGATCGTGTTGACCGCTTCGATAACGTCGTGCTGGGTATCGCGGCTCACGCCCGCCGGATTGGTGAGGTAAAGGACGGGATCGCCCTTTCCCCGCAGATAGACGCCTTGAAAACGGCTCGGCAGAAGTCCCGCGGACCATTGGCGCGCGGCGATCGGCTGATTCTGCCCGCCCTTGCCCTTCGACGTGAGCACGACGAATCCCGGCAAACTCTCGGCCTCGCTGCCCAGCCCGTAGGTCACCCACGAACCCATGGACGGGCGGCCCGAGATCATCGCGCCGGTATTCATGAAGCAATGCGCGGGATCGTGGTTGATCGCTTCGGTGGTCATCGAGCGGATGACGCAGATGTCATCGGCGACCGAGCCGATCTCGGGAAACAATTCGCAGATCTCCGTGCCGCACTGCCCGAACTTCTTGAAATTGAATTGAGGGCCGTAGCATTTGAGCTTCTGGCCCTGGAGTTGCGCGATTTGTTTGCCCTGCGTCACGGATTCCGGCATCGCCTCGCCGTCCAACTCGCGCAGCTTCGGCTTGAAGTCGAACGTCTCCAGGTGCGACGGGCCGCCCGCCATGCAGAGAAAAATCACGCGCTTCGCCTTCTGCGGGAAGTGGAGCGGACGAATCAGCCCGGGCCAGCGTCCCGGCGCCGCGGCTTGAGCCACTCCGGGATTGATCAGCGAGCCCAGCGCCAGAGCGCCAAGCCCTTGCGAGGCGCGCCCGAGAAAGGAGCGCCGGGTGAGTTGCTGGGCGCGAAAGGTTTCGAGTTCGGAGCGGAGATCCATAATCAGAAGCGCGTGATGGTTTCGTGCAAATTGAGGATAACGCGCGCGACGTTGGTCCACGCGGCGAGCTCGGAGGCGTTGATGTCCTTGGGCGATGGCGAAAGGCCGGTCTTTATGAGTTCCGCCGCGGAGGCTGGGTCCGCTGCATAGAGCGCGCTCTGTTTTTCGAGCAATGCGCTGAGCGTCTGGACTTCATCGGTGCGCGGGGCGCGGGAGAGCGCTTCGCGAAAAGCCCAGGCGAGCCGGTCGCCGGCTTCCTTGCCGCCCTGGCGGAGAATGCGCGCGGCAAAGGCCCGCGCGGCTTCCACGTACGTGGGATCGTTGAGCAGCGCGAGCGCCTGCTGCGGGATATTCGAGCGGCTGCGCTCCGCCGTGCATTCCTCGCGGGTCGGCGCATCGAAAGCCAGGAGGCTCGGGTGCATGTAGGAGCGCTGCCACCACGTGTAGAGGCCGCGCCGCCATTGGTTTTCGTCCGTGCTGTCCTGCCATTCGCGCACCGGGAAGTTGAGGTTCTCCCAATATCCGGCGGGTTGATAGGGCTTCACGCTTGGGCCGCCGACCGTGCGAACGAGCAACCCGGAGATAGCGAGCGCATTGTCGCGCACGAACTCGGCATCCAGGCGGAAACGGGATTGCCTGGCGAGTTCGCGATTGAAGGGATCGCGCTCCTGGAGCTCCGGCGGACATTGCGAACTCTGGCGGTAGGTCCCGCTGGTGACCATGAGCCGCGTCATGTGCTTGATGTTCCAGCCGCTGTCCATGAATTCGGAGGCCAGCCAGTCGAGCAGCGCAGGATTGACCGGCGGTTCGCCCTGGGCGCCAAAGTCGTCGAGGACTTTCGAGAGCCCGATGCCGAAGTAGAGCTTCCAAAGCCGGTTGACGAACACGCGGGCCGTCAGCGGATTATCGCGGGAAACGATCCAGCGGGCGAGATCGAGGCGGGTGAGCTTGTGGCCGTCGGCATTCGCCGGTTGCGCGAGAAACTCCGGCACGCCCGGCTCCACGATCTCGCCGCTTTCGTCCAGCCAGTTGCCTCGCGGAAGGATTCGCACGACGCGCGGTTCGGACGTCGATTCGGAGATGAGGCTACGCGGAATGTCCTTTTCGAAATCCGAGAGGTCTTCCTGCAAGTTCGCGAGCCGCACACGTTCACGCGCCAGCACGGGCGTGCTGCGCCGGAAATATTGCGTCACCCGGCTCCGCTGCTCCGCCGTGCGTTGCAGGGGCGGCGTCTGCAGCACCTCGCCGATTTCCTGCGGCACGGGTTTGATGGCGGGCGCCCGCACGAGCCCTGTCGTTGTCGTCGCCGCCAGGCGGAATTTGCCGAGAGTGCGATTGCCGCCGGCCTCCTGGCGCAAGGTGAAGACCAGGGTTTTCTCCCCGGCGCCGGTGAGCGGTTCCGCGAGTTCGAAATAAATGGCCTGGTCCTGTCCCGTCTCGCCGAGCACCGCCCATCCATGGTCCGCCTTTCCGGTGACGCCATCGATTGTCGCCGCCGCCGGGAAACCCGATTGCTCGAAAGTGGCGCTGGCGTGAATCAATTTCACCGGTTCCTTCTTGCCGTCGGGCTCTTCGAGCGCCGCGCTGAACGCGCTGAGGACGAAGTTGCCGCTCCCCGCGCGGCCGGGACCTGATTCCGGCAGCTTGGCGTCCGACAGCGCTTCCAGTCGAAAACCGGTGACGCCATCGAGCTTCGTCTTCACCCGCACCGTGTAGGTATCCACGCCGCTGTTCTCGGCCCGCGCAATCCGCACGGCGCCGTCCTTCTCCACGGTGAATGAGCTGCCTTTTGCCGACTCCGACTTGAGTCCCGAGGTCAGCGGTTCCCAGTTTCCGTCGGAGCCCGCCAACTCCCAGACCACCCGTTCCCAGGCGGCTTCCGCGGCGTCGAGCTCCTGCGAAGGCGCGGCGATCTTTGCGCGAGTCGCGGCGATTTGCGCGTCGAATTGTTTCACCTTCGCGTCCTGTTCGGGCGTGGTGACGAGCATGCCATCTTCGCGCCGGCCGATCGCGGTTTCCTTGATATCCGCGAAGAACGCGCCGAGCCGGTAAAAGTCCCGCGTTTTGATCGGATCGAATTTATGATCGTGGCACTGGCAGCAGCCGGTCGTCTGGGCGAGCCACACGGTGCCGATGGCGCGAACCCGGTCGGTGACCGTGCGGGCCTCGTAATCCTTCGCCTGCGCTCCGCCCTCCTCTGTGGTCAGGTTCAAGCGATTGAACCCGCTGGCGACCTTCTGCCATGTAGTCGATCCCGGAAGAAGATCGCCCGCGAGCTGTTCGATGGTAAATTGGTCGAACGGTTTGTTCTCGTTGAAAGACCGGATGACGTAATCGCGGTAAGGCCAGACGTTGCGCGGGACGTCCGAATGGTAGCCGATGGAGTCGGCGTAGCGCACCACGTCGAGCCAGTACACCGCGAGCCGTTCTCCAAACGCGGGCGACGCCAGAAGCTGGTCCACGCGCTTTTCATAGGCATTCGGCGCCGGGTCGGCGACAAAGGCGGCCACCTCCGCCTGTGATGGCGGCAAGCCCGTTAGATCGAGATACAGCCGGCGCAGGAGCGTTGCCCGGTCCGCTTCCGGCGCATGGCGAAGGCCCAGTGCGCGCTGCCGCGCGAGCACCAAGGCGTCGATGGGATTCTTCACGAAAGCTTTGTCGGGTTCCTCGGGGACCGCGGGTTTCTTCGGGACGATATACGCCCACTCCGGCTGATATTCGGCGCCCTGCGCAATCCAGCGATCCAGAATGGCCCGCTGCCGATCCGTGATCTTCTTGCCGGATTTCGGCGGCGGCATCATCTCGTCCTTGTCCATGGAGCGAATGCGCACGTGGACATCGCTTTCGTCGAGGTTGCCGGGAACGATCGCCTTCACCCCTTCATTGTCCGCCAACGCGCCCTCTTTGGTATCGAGCCGGCGCTTCCCCTCCCGGTGGTTCTTGTCAAAACCGTGGCACTTGAAACAGTTGTTGGAAAGGATCGGCCGGATATCGCGATTGAACTCGATCTGAGCGGGCAGCGGCGCCGCCGCGGCAGCCGAGGGCGCGCTGGCAGCGGCTGGAGGCGCGTCGGCGGCTGAGACCGTAGCGGTCGCCGTGGCAAGGGCTGAGAGGAGGGAGATGATCTTCACGGGGCGCAAACTTCGCATAGAGCTGTCGAGGAGCAAGAGGAGCACGGGTTTGGGAGCAGGAGTAAGGAGAGCAAGGTGCTCAAGTAGTGACCCGAGCCCCTGCCATCTCTTTGAAGATACGTGCCGGCCCAAAAGATGGCGCCGCCGGCGCCGCATTCCGGAAGGCCATTGAGACGTGAGGCTTGGCGATCGAGGCATGAGTTTGGCGATTGGGGCGTGAGGTTCGGTGTTTGAGGCGTGAGGCTTGGTGATTGAGGCGTGGGGCTTGGCGAGTTTCGGGGGGTTCCGCGGGTCGGGAACACCGAAGGTGTTCAGGCAAAATAGCCCAGGGTTGCCCGTCTGCGGGCTACCCTGGGAAAACCGGCCGGCGCCGCCAACCCCAACGGGGTTGTGGCGAGGAAGCGCTTGGCGTCCAGTCGGTTAGAAACCATCGACCGAACGCAGTTCAGTCGATATATCTCGAAGGAATCATCAAACTCGCCCTTATGTCGCAATCGTTTTCCGGTGCTTCTCTTCATCTGGTCTTTTCCACGAAGAACCGACGGCGTTATTTTCAGCGTCCGGAAATCCGTGACGGAATGCATGCCTATCTGGGCCGCGTTTCCAACGAACTCGATTGCCCATCGCTCGGAGTGGGCGGCGTGGAAGACCATGTGCACTTGCTTTGCCGCTTTTCCCGGACCATCACCGTCGCCAATTGGGTGAAGGAGCTGAAACGCATCTCGAACCTTTGGCTCAAGCAGCAGGACGAGACGTTTTCGGACTTCGAGTGGCAGGGCGGATATGCGGTCTTTTCGGTGAGCCATTCGAATATCGAGCGCGTGAAGGGATACATCGCGAAACAGGAGCAGCATCATCGAAAGATCACCTTCCAGGATGAGCTGCGGACGTTGCTTCGAAAACACGCCATCGAGTGGGATGAGCGTTACGTGTGGGATTGAATACGCATGATGAGGCACATCGCGATCGGCTCGCCGCAACCCACGTTGGGGTTGGGGGCGCGCCGCTCATTCCCCAGGTAGCCCGCAGCGGGCAACCTGGGGCTATGTGCCACAACGCCGTTGGCGTTGCCTGCCGGAAGGACCGCCCGGAGATTTGCCAAGACAGGACGGGGCAAAGATGTCTCGTGCCGATTTTATCCCATCACCCTCGCGGCTGCGAATCCTGCCGGTTCGGCTGTTTCACGAGGGTGTTAAATCTCGTGAATCCCTACGCCGCGAGGGCGATCCGGCGCAACTTGCTCACCACTTTTGGAAGAATCTCCAGCGCTTTGGCCACTTCATCGGCCGCATTGAATCGGCTGAACGAGAAACGCAGACTGGCGCGCGCGCGTTCGTCGGAGAGTCCCATCGCTTGGAGCACGTGCGACGCATGCACCGAACCCGTGGTGCAGGCCGATCCGCTCGAACAACAAATGTGATGCTGATCCAGCAGCATCAGCGCGCCTTCCGAATCGATGCCGTCAAAGGCGAGATTGGAGGTATTCGGCAGGCGATGCTCCCGGTCGCCGTTGACTTGCACGCCTTCGATCTGCTCCATCACGCCTTTCTCGAAGTCGTCCCGGAAGCCCTTCACCACGGTGTCCTCGTGCGCCATGGCGGCGCCGGCCAGCTCGCACGCTTTGCCCAGGCCGACGATGCCGGTCACGTTCTGGGTGCCCGCCCGTTTGCCATTCTCCTGGCCGCCGCCGATGAGGTAAGGCGCAAACTTGGTCTTCCGGTTCGCGTAGAGCACGCCTACCCCTTTTGGGCAGTGCAGTTTGTGACCGGACAGGGAGAGAAAGTTGATCTTCGATTCCGACATCGCGAGCGGGATCTTGCCCACGGCCTGGACGGCGTCTGTGTGAAACAACGCGCCCTTCTTCCGCACGATCTCCGCGATCTCATGGATGGGAAAGATAACGCCTGTCTCGTTGTTCGCCCACATGACCGTGACAATCGCAGTATCCGAACGGATCGATTTCTCCAATTCCTTGAGATCGATCTGGCCGCGTTCATCCACGCCGAGCCACGTCACTTCGTGGCCGCGTTTGGCGAGCGTCTCACAGTGTTTCAGCGTGGCGCTGTGCTCCACGCGGGTCGTGACGATGTGCTGGCGGTCGCGATCCAGCATGAGCGCGGAATTGATGGCCGCATTCGTGGACTCCGTCCCGCAACTTGTGAAAAGCACTTCATTGGGCGCGCACCCCAGCAGCGCCGCCACGCGTTCCCTCGCCACCTCCAGCGCCTTGCCGACCTTCTGCCCGAAGCGATAGCCGCTCGACGGATTGCCATAGAATTCCGTGAGGTACGGCATCATCTCTTCGACGACGGCGGGATCCACACGGGTAGTCGCGTTGTTATCGAGGTAGATGATTTCGCTGGATTTCATGGTTTTCCCAAAGGAAGGGCATTCCAAAGGGCGCCGAAACTAGCGCAAGTTGCCCCGCCACGCCAACGGAACTTTGCGTCATAACGCCCAAAGGGCAACGACGCGCTCGCGGTTCGACGGGGATGACGCGTCAGTACAATATCCAAGTATGGCGATCGCAAAAATCTTCCAGCATGGAGGCAGCCAAGCCGTTCGCCTGCCGAAGGCCTTCCGCTTCGAAGGCGCCGAGGTGCTGATCGAGAAACGTTGCGACGAGGTGGTTCTGAAGCCCGTGCGGGCGCCGAAGTTTCGGTCTTTCACCGGGGTCGCCCGCTACCTTGCGGAAAGATTCCCCGATATCGGAGAATTTCCCGAGTCGCCGCCTCGCCCTCCCAAGCACGAGTGCCCCGTTCCTGACTTCTGATTCCGCCGCCGTGAAGCCCACCTATCTCTCGATCCCGCAATAACCGACATCCCGGTGTTTATTGATGAGGCTCTCATCGGCGTCAGGATGACGGGATTCCGGGCTTCCGCCGCCTCGGCAGGAGCCTCGCGCTCCCAGAAAGAACGCACGCACCTTATCCTGGGCATCAAGATTCGCGACAGGGCGAGGGCGAAAGCCTTTCCACGAACGCGAGTTAGGAACCATCCTCGGCAGCCCTAGGATTTTTCGACGGAACTGGCGTATTATGGTGGCAAGTCAAACGGTGGTTCGCTCGAAAAAGTCGCGCGCTCGCCGGCGTTACGAATGCCAAGCGCATTCATTTTTCACAATTTGCCATGAAGCCTGCAACGAAAGGGGAACTCGCCGCGGTCCTGTGGACTCTCTGCACCCAGGGGATGAAGGAGCTTCGCGAAGTGATCGGCGTTCACGTTGCCGGTTATGAGAAGCAGACGTTGTTTGGGCCGGACAGCCGCTTTTTTGAATCGGCCACCCTCCACCTGTGCCTCGCCATGGCTGCGATCAGCGGTGAACCGGAGTTGCAAGGGAGCTTATTCAGTTCGTGCATCGACCATGTCCGCGAAGCAGGCGGGACGATGTATGAGATCCAGAATTTCCTCGGGATGGTCAACGAGAGAAAGGTGGACTACACGGCGGCGATGCAAAGACGCCAGGAGGGAGACGAAGACGCCTTTTTTGAAGAGTTGGTCGAGCATCTGGTGTCCGGGGGGACAGAGGATCGAAGCGTCGAAGGAAACGTTTTGCTCCACATGGATTGCGATAACCATGTGGATGCCTTTTTGCCGCGCTGCGTGGAACTGCGGGCGCAATATAGTTTGATTCCGGGGTGAGGGGCTCCTTGCGGCGACGGAGAATGACAATGGCTCGCCAGCGGTGAAATCCGTGCGGAAGCGCAAATGGGCCGGACCCGCGGACGCCCCCGCCTGGGAAGCGGAGCTATCCCTCCCAATCGCATTGCGAAGCCGGAGCTTCGCAACGAGGGCCAAGGGCGCGAGGACGGGTCGGACGGCCGTATGCACAAACACAAAAACGCCGGGCTCCTTGCGGAACCCGGCGTTTTGTGAGTTATCGACTTTGTCAGTCAGGAGACTGGCAAGTTCGGAACAGGACTTAGCTTAGTAGTCCATTCCGCCCATGCCGCCGCCGCCGCCGTGGTGCGGGTCGCCGGCTGGCGCTGCCTTCTTCTCGGGCAGCTCGGTGATCACCGCTTCGGTGGTCAGGAGCAGGCCGGAGATGGAAGCGGCGTGCTGGAGCGCGCTGCGGGTCACCTTGGCGGGGTCAACGACGCCGGCCTTGATGAGGTCTTCATAGACGCCGGTGGCCACATTGTAGCCTTCGTTGCCTTTGCGCTTCTTGACTTCCTGCACGATGAGCGCGCCTTCCTGGCCCGCATTGTCGGCGAGCTGGCGGAGGGGAGCTTCAATCGCGCGGCGCACGATCTGGAGGCCGATCGCTTCGTCGCCTTCGAGCTTGAGGTTATCGAGGGCCTTCTGAGCGCGGATGAGGGCCACGCCGCCGCCGGCGACGATGCCTTCTTCCACGGCCGCACGGGTGGCGTGCAGAGCGTCTTCAACGCGGGCCTTCTTTTCCTTCATCTCGGTCTCGGTGGCTGCGCCGACGTTGATGACGGCCACGCCGCCTGCGAGCTTCGCGAGGCGCTCCTGGAGCTTCTCACGGTCGTAGTCGGAGGTGGTCTCTTCGATCTGGCGGCGCATCTGGGCCACGCGGCCCTGGATGTCGGACTGCTTGCCGGCGCCTTCGACGATGGTCGTGTTTTCCTTGTCGATCGTGACGCGCTTGGTGCGGCCGAGATCGTCGAGGGTGATGTTTTCGAGCTTGATGCCGAGGTCTTCGGTGATGCAACGGCCACCGGTGAGGATGGCGATGTCTTCGAGCATGGCCTTGCGGCGGTCGCCGAAGCCGGGCGCCTTGACGGCGGCGACCTGGATGGTGCCGCGGAGCTTGTTCACCACGAGGGTCGCGAGGGCTTCGCCTTCGACGTCTTCAGCGATGATGAGGAGCGGCTTGCCGGTCTTCGCGGTCTTCTCGAGCACGGGGAGCAGGTCCTTGAGGGAGCTGATCTTCTTCTCGTGGATGAGGATGTAGGGATTCTCGAGGATGGTCTCCATCGATTCCGCGTTGGTCACGAAGTAAGGCGAGAGATAGCCCTTGTCGAACTGCATGCCTTCGACAACGTCGAGGGTGGTTTCGATCGACTTGGCTTCTTCGACCGTAATCGTGCCGTCCTTGCCGACCTTGTCCATCGCGTCGGCGATGATCTCGCCGATCGTGGTGTCCCAGTTGGCGGAGACGGTGGCGACCTGGGCGATTTCCGTGCGGTCCTTGACCTTCTTGGAGATCTTGGCGATTTCGGCGACGAGCGCTTCCACGGCCTTGTTGATGCCGCGCTGGAGCGAGGTGGGGTTGGCGCCGGCCGTTACGTTCTTGAGGCCTTCTTTGTAGATGGCTTCGGCAAGAACGGTCGCGGTTGTGGTGCCGTCACCCGCCATGTCGCTGGTCTTGCTGGCGACTTCGCGGACGAGCTGGGCGCCCATGTTTTCGTAAGGATCTTCGAGCTCGATCTCCTTGGCGACGGTGACGCCGTCCTTGGTGATGGTCGGGCTTCCGAATTTCTTGTCGAGGATGACGTTGCGGCCGCTGGGCCCGAGGGTCGCCTTGACCGCTTTCGCGAGTTTCTCAATGCCGCGGAGCAGAGCGTGCCGCGCGGATTCATCGAATTGCAATTGTTTAGCTGCCATGTGGATTAGTAGTGGTGATGAGTTAGTAAGTTGGTGGAAGAATGAGCTTGCCGACGCGCCGCCTCCCGGCCCGGGTAAAGGGCTGGATGCCAGGCCGTCGCGCAGGAGCTGTTTTTAGCCGATGATGCCGAGGATATCGTCTTCGCGCATGATCAGATAGGAGTCGCCATCGATCTTGATTTCGGTGCCGCCGTACTTGCTGATCAGCACTTTGTCACCCTTCTTGACGGTGAATGCGATGATTTTGCCGTCTTCGTCGCGCTTCCCGGTTCCGAGAGCTACGACTTCACCTTCCTGCGGCTTTTCTTTGTGAGCGTCGGGGATGATGATGCCGCCTTTTTTGACTTCTGAAGCCTCAAGCGGTTTCACGATAACCCGATCTGCGAGGGGTCGAACATTGACTGCCATAGTTGGTAGTTTGGTTTGGTTGTTTGTTGTTTGGTTTGGTTATTACGGAGACGCCGGAGGCGTCCATCGAGCCTCGGAAGGCAGATAGGCGGCGCTGGCGAAATCGGTAAAGGTTTGAAGGCTTGTCGGGGGCTCCTCGTTATTTCTTCTTGTCTTCGTCCACGACCTCGAATTCGGCGTCCACGACGTCGCCATCGCGTTTCTTGGAAGAAGCAGCGGACTCTTCGGCTTCCGGGGAACCCTGCGGGTTCGGGCCGCCCTGGCCGGCGGATGCCGCGGCCTGCTTGTAAAGATCCTCGCTCGCGCTCTGGAACTTGGTCTGGAGTTCGTCGTAGGCAGTCTTGATGGCGTCGGTATCGCTGCCTTTGAGGGCTTCGCGCACCGCGGCGATCTTCGCCTCGATTTCAGTCTTCTTATCCGCGGGCACCTTGTCCCCGAGATCCTTCAACTGCTTCTCGCACTGATAGGCCAGGTTGTCGGCGTTGTTGCGGATTTCGATGGCTTCCTTCGCCTTCTTGTCTTCCTCGGCATGGGTTTCAGCTTCGCGCTGCATGCGCTCCACTTCTTCCTTGCTGAGGCCGGAGCTGCCGGTGATCGAAATTTTCTGCTCCTTGCCGGTGCCGAGGTCTTTGGCGCTTACATGGAGGATGCCGTTCGCATCGATGTCAAAGGTAACCTCGATTTGCGGAACTCCACGCGGGGCCGGCGGGATGCCGTCGAGATGGAAGGTGCCGAGATTCTTGTTATCGCGGCTCAGCGGGCGCTCGCCCTGCAGAACCTTGATTTCCACGCCCGGCTGACTGTCGCTGTAAGTCGAGAAGATCTGGGACTTGCGGGTCGGGATGGTGGTATTGCGCGGGATCATCGGCGTCGCCACGCCGCCCGCGGTTTCGATGGCCAGCGTCAAAGGCGTCACGTCCAGAAGGAGCACGTCCTTCACGTCGCCGCGAAGCACGCCGCCTTGAATGGCTGCGCCGACCGCCACCACTTCATCCGGGTTCACACCCTTGTGCGGCTCCTTGCCTACAAGCTTGCGGGCCGTCTCCACGACGCGCGGCATGCGGGTCATGCCGCCGACGAGCACCAGCTCGTTGATTTCCTTTTCCGTAAGACCGGCGTCCTTCAGACAGGCCTTCACCGGGCCGATGGTGCGCTCGAACAGGGAGTCCGTGAGCTGCTCCAGCTTGGAGCGGGTCAGCTTTTTCTGGATGTGTTTCGGGCCCGTCTGGTCGGCGGTCACGAACGGAAGGTTGATTTCGTATTCCTGCGAGGAAGAAAGGGCGATCTTCGCCTTCTCAGCTTCTTCTTTGATGCGCTGCACGGCGTCCGGCTGTTTGGTGAGATCGATGCCGGACTCGGATTTGAATTCACTGAAGATCCAATCCATGATGGCGTTGTCCCAGTCGTCGCCGCCAAGGTGAGTATCACCGTTGGTGGCTTTCACTTCGAAGACGCCATCGCCGATTTCGAGGACCGAGATGTCAAAGGTGCCGCCACCAAGATCATAAACCGCTATCTTTTCGTCGGACTTCTTGTCGAGCCCGTAAGCGAGGGAGGCCGCAGTCGGTTCGTTGACGATGCGCAGCACTTCGAGGCCGGCGATTTTTCCAGCGTCCTTGGTGGCATTGCGTTGCGAGTCGTTGAAATAAGCAGGCACAGTGATCACCGCCTGGGTAATCTTTTCGCCGAGCTTCGATTCCGCATCCGCCTTGAGCTTCGCCAGGATCATTCCGCTGATTTCCGGCGGGGAATAGGTCTTGGTTTCGCCGTTTGCGCTGATGGAAATGTGGGCGTCGCCATTCGCCGCTTTGATGACTTTATAGGGAACGCGATGCAGCTCCTGCTGCACTTCGTCGAACTTGCGTCCCATGAAGCGCTTGACGGAGAAGATCGTGTTTTGAGGGTTCGTCACCGCCTGCCGTTTCGCGGCCTGTCCGACGAGACGCTCGCCGGTTTTCGAAAATGCCACTACCGAGGGCGTCGTGCGCGCGCCTTCCGAGTTTTCTAGAACAACAGGCTCGCCTCCCTCCATGACGGACATACAGGAATTAGTGGTGCCGAGATCGATACCGAGGATTTTAGCCATTGGATTTAAGGGTGCCTTTCTTTAAAGGAGAAAATTGGGGTTGCTCCAAAGGGTTCAGCAGGGAGTGAGCCGCCGGAAGATTTATGGCATAAGTGGCTATTCATAAGCAGCATACGATAATCGATGCGGTCGGTTGGAGTGTGCCATGTCACAGCGGATGTCACACTGTTTGCGCCGCAGATGTGACACGCTGGCGCACATGGACAAAATGAAAACCTCCCGGACTTGCCTTCCACTCGAAGGCGGCGCACCCTCGTCCTGCTTTGAAACTCAACGCAGGATTTGCGATTCTCGCCGCCGCTCTGGTCGTCTGCCGCGCCAGCGCCACGGAAATTCCCCGGCTGAACTATAAAGAGAGGACGCTGCCGAACGGGCTTCTGCTCATCGCGCTGGAAGACCATACCGCTCCCACCACCGCCATCCAGGTTTGGTATCGCGTGGGATCCAAGGACGACCCCGCGGGGCGCAGCGGATTTGCGCATCTATTCGAGCACATCATGTTCAAGAGCACGAAGCGAATGCCCTCCGAGTTCTTCGATCGTCTCACGGAGGACGTCGGGGGCGAAAACAATGCCTACACGGCGGACGATGTCACCGTATTCTACGAGACAGTGCCTTCGAACTATCTGGAGCGGCTCCTCTTTGCCGAAGCCGAGCGCCTCACCGCGCTCACCGTGGATGTCCGAAATTTCACGCTCGAGCGGGAAGTGGTCAAAGAGGAATACCGCCAGCGCGTCCTCGCCGAGCCCTATGGGGAGTTCGGGGAATTCATCGAGAAGAAGTCGTTCACCACGCACCCGTATCGATTTCCCACAATTGGAAATATCGAGGCGCTGGATGCCGCCAACCTCGGAGAAGTGCGCGCCTTTCATTCCACCTACTACCGGCCCGACAATGCGGTCCTGGTGGTCGCCGGTGACTTCGATCCCGCGCAACTCGATGCCTGGGTGGACAAATACTTTGGCCCGATCCCTCATCCCGAGGAGCCCATCCCGCGCGTGACTGTGAAGGAGCCGCCCCGCACGGAGGCGCACGCGATCCGGGAATATGATCCCAAAGTGCCGCTTCCCGCGCTGGCGGTGACTTATCTTGGGCCATCGGTGAGCGACGCCGATTCCCCGGCGCTTCGCATCGCCCAGCAGGCGCTCGCGGGCGGCGAATCCTCCCGGCTCTATCAGTCGCTTGTCTATCGGCAACAGCTTGCGCAGAGCGCGGAATTCGCCGCGGATCTGCGCGCCGGTCTCGGGCTCCTGGCTTTTCAACTGATCCTCGCCAGCGATGTTCCCGTCGAAAAAGGCGAGGCCGCTCTTCTCGTCGAAATCCAGAAATTCGTGGATGCTCCCATGAGCGATGCCGAGCTTGCCACCGCGAAAAACCAGCTCCTCGCAGTGAAGCTGCTGGAGCGGGAAACCAATGCGGGCAAAGCGGGCGTCCTGGCCGAAGCCGCGGCGGTTTTGGGAGACCCGGCGCGCGCCAATAGCGATCTCGCCGAGCTTCAGGCCGTCACTGCCGCCCAGGTGCAGGCGGCGGCCCGGAAATGGTTCACCGAACCGAATCGGTTGATCATCGAGTATCTGCCTGAAAGCATGAAACCGCAGGGCAAAGAGCCGAAGGACGCCAAACAGTCTGGGGAGGAGAAAAAATGAGCGCGCGCCTTTCCACAGGGGCGACTTCCCATCGCTTTGCCCTGCTCTGCGCACTCCTCCTGAGCGTCGCGTCCTCCGCGCCGGCCCTGGATCTTCCCGGCATGCCTCCCGCTGGTCCTCCGCGGCACGCGACGCTCGCCCCGATCAAGGAAAAAACGCTGGCGAACGGATTGCGCGTGATCGCCGTCGTGCGCACCGGCCTTCCGATCTTCACTGCCGATTTTCTCGTCAAAAGCGGGGCCGAGGCCGACCCTCCCAAGCTGGCTGGCCTTGCGCATCTCACCGCCGATGTCCTGAACCAGGGCACCGCGACCCGCACGGCGCCGGAGATCGCTAGCGCCATCGAAGCCCTCGGCGCAAAACTTGAGACCAACGCCCACTGGGACTTTGTCAGTGTCAAAGTGACCGGCCTCTCCGATTACTCGCCGGCGGCCCTCGCGATCCTTGCTGACGTAATCCGGAATCCTTCCTTTAAGACGGAGGAAGTGGAGCGGGTCCGGCGGCAGACGCTGGATCAATTGCGCCTCGCCCTGGAAGCGCCGGGAACGGTCGCTCGTCTGGCTGCCGGCCGCGTCGCCCTTGGCCTTTCGCCCTACGCCCATCCCGATGCCGGCACGCTGGAGTCCCTGACCCGGATCACACAAAAGGACATCGTCGCGTTGCACCGCAGCGCCTACCGGCCCGGCAATGCCATCCTTGTGGTTTCCGGCCCGATGCCCGCCGATGACGTCTTCGCGCTCGCGGAGAAAGTCTTCGGCGATTGGGCCGAACCCCATCCGGCTCGCGTCCACGCCGGCGCCGCACCTTCTGCCTCCCGCCCGGCGAAGCCTCGCGTCCTGCTCATCGATATGCCGAACGCCGGCCAGGCCGCGGTCTTCCTCGCCTGCCCGTCGATTCCCCGCACGGCTGCGGACTATTTTTCCGGAAAAGTGGCCAACGCGCTCCTGGGAGGGGGCTATTCCTCGTGGTTGAACCAGGAGGTCCGCGTGAAAAGAGGCCTTAGTTATGGCGCCGGGAGCGGGATCGAGACGCACCGCACCGCAGGCCTTTTCCTCGCCTCCGCGCAGACCAAGAACGAATCCGCCGCCGAGGTCGCACAGGTGATGGAAACGCAGGTCACGCGACTTGCCACGGAAACGGCATCGCCCGATTACCTGCGTTCACGGAAGGCCGTGCTCATCGGCGCATTTTCCCGCGACCTCGAAACCAACGACGGCTACGTCAAACGCCTTGGCGAAATCGCCCTCTACGGCCTGCCGCTCAATACGATGGAGCATACGGTCGAGGACATCGAGGCCGTGGATGCCGAAGCCCTGCGCTCCTTCGCCGGGCATCATCTTCCGCTCTCCGCCATGAGCGTCGTGATTGCCGGCGAAGCGAAACAAGCCGCGCCCCCCCTGCAAAAGCTCTTTCCGCAACTCGAAATCATCCCTCAGGACGCCCTGGATTTCGACGCTGGATCCCTGCAAAAAGCCGCGCGGCACTAGCTTTCCCTTTCTAAACGCGGCATTTGCGCCTACGTAAATTGCCGCATGCTCAACTACGTATGGCTCGCGTTTCTCGTCGTGGCTGTGCTCGTCGGAGGATTTACGGGGAAACTGCCCGAACTGACCAGCGGCGCCTTCGAAGGCGCGGTAAAGGCCGTGATGAATGTAGTGCTCCCGCTCCTCGGCCTCTGGGCGATCTGGCTGGGCATGATGCGCCTGGCGGAACGGGCGGGCCTGGTGCAGGCGCTCGCCGCGGTTTTGCGCCCGCTGATGCGCAGGCTTTTCCCGGATGTGCCGCGCGATCATCCCGCCGTGGGCGCCATGGTGATGAACATGGCCGCCAACATGCTCGGACTCGGCAATGCCGCCACTCCGCTCGGGCTGCGCGCCATGCGGCTGCTGGAATCGCTCAACCCCAACCCGGGCGTGGCGACCAATGCCATGTGCACTTTCCTGGCGCTGAACACCGCCTCGATTCAGATCCTCCCGCTTACCGCCATCGGCATTCTCGCCACCACGGGGGCCAGGAGCGCCACCTCCATCGTCATCACCGCTTTTCTGGCGACTCTTTGCGCCGCCACCGCCGGGGTTCTGGCCGCTAAATTCCTCGAAAAACTTCCGCGCTTTCGCTTGGAGTCGCCTTCGAAGCCCGCGACGCCCGCGACGCCCGAGCCCGGCGCGCTCAATGGGCCCGCGGAGGCTCACGAGCCCGTCGATTTGGAGAAAATCGCGCTGCCGCCGCTTACAAGAATCGGTTGGACCGGAATCGCACTCTATCTCTCGGCGTTTGCGGCGATGTTTCTCCTCCTGCTCTTTCCAGCGCATCTCTCCGGCCTGCTGGGGCAGCTCCACGCCGGGTGGTCCGCGCCGCCGCCGCCGCCGGATTTTGAAGGAAAAAGTCTTGGCGTTCGCTCGCTCATGGCGATCTCGCTGCTGGCGATTCCCTTCATGCTCTCGTTCTTTCCTCTTTATGCGACGCTCCGGGGAGTGCCCGTGTATGAGCAGTTCGTCGAGGGCGCCAAGGAAGCGTGGGGCACGGCGCAACGCACCATTCCCTACCTGGTCGCGATGCTTGTCGCCATCGGGATGCTGCAAAAAGCCGGCGTCATCGATTTGTTGACGCACTGGATTTCGCCACTGCTCGGCGCGGTGGGCTTTCCAGCGGATCTTCTGCCGATGGTCCTCATGCGCCCGCTTAGCGGGAGCGCCACCAATGGGCTTTTCGTGGAATTGGTGCAGCGACTGCACGATCCCGATGGCTTCGTCAGCCGCCTCGCAGGCACGATTTACGGGAGCACAGAGACGACATTTTACGTGCTGACGGTCTATTTTGGGAGCGTTTCCATCCGCCGGACGCGGCATGCGGTCATTACCGGACTCACGGCCGATGCCGTCGCCGTGATTGCGTCGGTATTGTTCTGCCGGCTACTATTTCGCTGAGCCTCGCGACTGCGGGGCCAGATCCGCGGCGGGGATAATATCGTTGTGGAGCAGAACCTCGCGGACACCCCGGCCCGTGAAAAAATCAATCACCCGGCGGCGAAGGCCCAGCGGCTTCCCTGCGACGGCCAGGTAGATCGAACGGGAGAGCGGATATTTCCCGGAGGCGATGTTTTCCAAGTTCGGAACGATAAGGGAGCCGCTTTCATCCTTAATCGGCAGAGCGAAGACATCTTTCTGATTTGCCCAGCGGATATAAGCCGCCGACAAACCGCCGGAATTGAATTGCACGGATGCGGCGGCGTTTTCGCTATCTTCCACCGAATCGAAATGGCCGGCAGCCGCCTTGGCCGGATCTCCATAGACCCAGGAAGCGAACATTTCCCAGACACCCTTCCCAATCTCGGGGTTAAAAAACTTGATGGATCGGTTTGGGCCGCCCAGTTGATTCCAATTGGTGAATTGCCTTTCGTAGATGCCCGCGACTTGCTCACGCGTGAGCGCTTTGATTCCATTGTTCCAGAGGATCTCGGGAATGATGAGCGCGACGGCTTGCTTGCCGATTTCGAACTCTTGAAAGGTCTTTTCCGGATAGGCGGCGCGTTCTTCGCCCGACATAGGTCGAAGCGTCAACACCATGTCCGCTGTTCCCGAGCTGAGCGCCGCGAAGGCGTCCGCACTTCCTCCGCCGGCGACTGGCTTCACCTTGATCCCGTCGTCGATCAATTTTGGAGCCGCTTCGGCAAGCAGATTTTTTAGCGCGGCCACGCATTGAATTTTCATCGGCGCCGGGAGCGGGCCGTCAGCCCTGGCCAGGGGCGCACAGGAGGGGAGAATCGAAAGGATTAACCGGAGGTGGATGGAGACGCGAGGCACAGGGAATCTTTATATGCGTCAGCCAGCAGGAGCGGGCAAGGGACAAGTCCGTTCACATCCAATTGCGATGCCCGCGCGGCGTGTAAACTGAAAAACCCGCGCTGCGCGCTAATTTGGGGGGCGCGCAGCGCGGGTCTCGAGGAGGAAAGCGATAAAGCTTCCGAAAAAATTAGCGCTTGCTGAACTGGAAGCGCTTGCGGGCGCCGGGCTGGCCGGCCTTTTTCCGCTCGCGCATCCGGGGATCGCGCGTCAGCAGTCCTTCCGCCTTCAACGGGGCGCGGAGTTCCATATTCGATTCCGTCAACGCCCGGGCCACCGCGAGTCTCACGGCGCCGGCTTGTCCGTTGGGTCCGCCGCCGAGGGCGTTCACGAATACGTCAAATTGATTGACCACCTTGGCGACTTCGAAGGGCTGAAGCACCGTGTTCTGAAGCGCCGTGGTCTTGAAGTAATCTTCAAATGCCTTGCCGTTGACTTGGATTTTGCCCGTGCCGGGCGTCATGCGAATGCGTGCAACAGCGGTTTTGCGGCGGCCGGTGGCGATAAATTCCTGGGACATGGAGAAGAAAAAAGGGACGAAAAAAGCGGGACGCTTAGACGATGTTGGTGACGGCTTTGGGCTGTTGCGCGGCGTGCGGATGTTCCGCGCCGGCATACACTTTCAGCTTCGTATAGACCGCGCGGCCGAGCTTGTTGTGAGGGATCATTCCTTTCACGGCGTGCTCGACGAGCAGTTCCGGGCGGCGCGCGCGGCGCTGCTTGACGGATTCACTCTTGTGGCCGCCCACGAAGCCGGAGAAGGTCATGTAGCTCTTTTGCTCCTCTTTCTTTCCGGTCACCCGCACTTTTTTCGCGTTGATGACGATGACGAAATCACCAGTGTCGCAGTGGGGCGTATAAATCGCCTTCTCTTTGCCGCGAAGCAGGGTTGCGGCTTTGACGGCGACGCGACCGAGCACCTGGTCGGCGGCGTCGATGACCCACCACTGGCGCTGCACTTCGTTGGCTTTGGCTGAAAATGTCCTCATGGCTCTTTGTTTGGAAAAGGGTGCGCAAACTAGGCGGCCCTCTTTTCCCTGTCAACGACAATTCCGCAAGAAATGCGGAGACGCAAATCTTTGCCGTCCCGATGGGAGTCCTCTCTTGACCTGGCTTCTTCGGACGCGGACTCTCCCCGCCGACATGGCGACCGCTGTCCCGTCTCCACATTCCGCCGCAGGTCCCGGTTCCATTCCATGGCACGAAATCCTCGCCGCGGATGCCTCGGTGCGCCCCCTCTATGCGAAGCTGTTGCAAGACCTTAAAGATCTTCGTCCGAACAACCTCCGCGCGCTCGACGATCGCATGGCTGCGACCCTGCGCGAAATGGGCGTCAATTTTGATATCATCCGCAATGATCCCTGGGGGCGGCAGCCCTGGACTTGCGACCTTCTTCCCCATGTATTCCCCAGCGAGGACTGGGAGCTCATCGTTCGCGGTTTTCGCCAGAGGCTGAACGCCTTCGAACAATTCCTCGCGGACGCCTACGGGAGGCGCGAAATCCTGCGCGCGGGCGCAGTCCCCATCCAGGCGGTGCTGGGGAGCCCGCATTTCCAAGGCGCCTCGGTCCGCCTGCCGCTTCCGCGCAATGCTTACCTGCATCTGAGCGGACTCTGCATAGCGCGCGATGCGCGGGGCGCTATTCAGGTAAAGCATCACCATTTCGGCCACGCCACCGGCATTTCCTATATGATGCAGAACCGCCGGGCGCTGGCGCGTGTGGTTCCCGAGATTTTTCAAGACAGCCCGGTGCGATCCCTGGCCGAGACGCCCCTCATCATCATGGAGCGTCTTCGCGAAACCGCGACGGGCGCCTCCGGCGATCCCACGGTGGTCCTCCTTTCCCCGGGCGCCGGCAGCGCCGTCTCCTCGGAACAGAGCTTTCTCGCGAGGCGCATGGGCATCCCCGTGGTGCAGGGCGGAGATCTGCTCGTCCTGGACGATAATCTCTGCCTGAAAACGGTGCGCGGACTCGAGCGGGTGGAGGTCATCTACAATCGCGTGGCCGATGCGTGGCTGGATCCGCTGGTGTTTCGATCGGATTCCTACCTCGGCGTGCCTGGCCTCGTGCATTGCCTGCGAAAAGGCACGGTCACGCTCGTCAATGCCGTCGGCTCGCAGCTTGCGGACGACCGCTCTCTGCTCGCGTTTTCATCCGCTATCATCCGCTTCTATCTCAACGAATCGCCCATCCTTCCGACTGTTCCCACCTTTTGGCTGGGCGATATCGATCAGTGCGAACTGGTCCTGGAGAATCTCGACGCTTACCGGATCCGCCCGATCTCCCGCGAAAATACCTCCGGCTCCTGGGAGCGTTCTTCCCCCAAGGAGGACGCGATGCTCCGGCAGGAAATCCGAAAGCGTCCCAGCCATTATGTGGCCCAGCCCCGGGAGGAAGGCGCGCCGACCATCTGCTTTGCCAATGGCAAGCAGGTCGAGCATCGCCAGGACCATATCGTCTTTGCCGTCCGCAACGGCGCGGATTTCGATGTCCTTCCCGGAGCGCTCACCCGCGTCTATTCGCGGGCTGATCCGCACGGGGAATTTGGCTTTGGCTGGACGAGCAAGGACTCCTGGGTGCTCAACGACGAGCCCGCTTCCGCGCAGATCCCCAAGCTCTCGCGGCGCGTGCCCGATATTATCGGCGCCGCCCAGCGCCAGGTGACCAGCCGCGTTGCCGAGTCATTCTATTGGATGGGCCGATACCTCGAGCGCGCGCATCACCAAGCCTATCTCATCCAGGTCATCGAGACGCTCGAAACCGAGGAACTCAATTCCGCCGAGCGGAAATTTTATCGCCCCATGTGGAACCGTCTCCTGCCGCCGCTGGAGAAGAGCGCGGGCGCTTCCCGCCGCAGCATCGCCAACCGTCTGGATCGATACCGCCTCGTCCTCGTCCCGGATCCCGGCACGGTGCTGAGCACCTTCCTGCGCGCCATGTACAATGCCGAGAGCGTGCAGGACTCCCTCAGCCCGGAGGCGTGGGCCGCGCTCATCGAACTGCGCTCCCGCTTCCAACGCTCGCGCTACAAGGAAGGCCTCAGCGAAACGGACGCCGCGCGGGTCACGCGCCGGCTCTGCGAATCCGCCACGCAATTGATCCCGCAGTTCTTCGCCGTGGCGGACGACACCATGCTCGCGGACGACGGTTGGCGTTTCTGCGAAATCGGGCAGTCCATCGAGAGGGCGAGCATCACCGCCAATTCTGTGGCTTCCATTTCCAGGACCCTCGCCGGCCAGCCCGGCCCCTCGGGGATCCACGCCACCGAGATCGAGCTCAGCGCCTTCCTTCGGCTTCTTGGCTGCCGGGACGCTTATCGGTGGATCTTTCAGATGCGCGCCGAGCCGATCCCCGTTCTCGAACTCCTCTGGCAGCACGCGCAGGTCCCGCGCAGCGTCCTCCGCTGCATCACCAAATGCGGCGCGCTGCTGC
>Ga0206813_1036_pt1 | contig 39867 bp, 38 predicted proteins | sample Alteio_BWOrgCont_92_FD_152856 | JGI IMG/M metagenome (GOLD analysis project Ga0206813, IMG submission 152856) | Enriched cells from forest soil in Barre Woods Harvard Forest LTER site, Petersham, Massachusetts, United States -... | ecosystem: Environmental > Terrestrial > Soil > Temperate forest >...
TCCTCGGGTTGCGCGTGCTGGCTGATGTTGAGGAGCACGCCGGTGGCCAAGAGCATCACCAGCAAACTTGAGCCGCCGTAGCTGATGAACGGCAGCGGAATTCCTTTGGTCGGCATCAGGCCGAGGACTACGCTGAGATTGACGAGCGCCTGGCCGACGACCATGGTGGTGATGCCGAGGCCAAGATAGCGGCCGAAATCATCTGGGGCTTGAACCGCGGCGCGAAATGCGCGCCAGCCCCAGTAGGCGAAAAGCGCGAGAACTGTCACGCCGCCGATGAAGCCGAGTTCTTCGGCCAGCACCGCGTAAATAAAATCGGTGCTCGGCTCGGGCAGATAAAAAAGTTTCTGCTTGCTCTCCATCAGGCCAACGCCGGTGAAGCCGCCGGAACCCACCGCGATCAGGGATTGCAGAAGTTGAAAGCCGTAGCCTTGCGGATCCGCTTCGGGATGGCGGAAGGACATCAGCCGGTGATAGCGGTACGGCACGCGTACGATCAGCAGATAAATCACTGGAAGTGCTGCGAGAACTCCGCCGGCTAGATAGCGCAGAGAGAGCCCGGAGACGAACAGCATCACCATCGCGATCAGCAGCAGCATGCAGGCGGTGCCCATGTCCGGTTCGGCCAAAATCAGAGCGGCCATTACCAGCACGGGCGCTAACGCCGGAAGAAGCGAATGGACTGGATCATTGATATCGAAGGATTGCCGCTGCGAGCGCCACGGCTTGCGCAACTCGAGAAACCAAGCGAGATAGAGAATCACCGCTAGCTTGGCGAATTCTGATGGCTGGAAGCTTGCTGGGCCGATGCGGATCCAGCGATGGGTTTCGTGCGAGCGATCGAGGAATTGCACGAGGATTAGCAGCACGAAAACAATGCCGAGGCCGATGAAAATCACGCGGGGCTGGCGCAATTTTCGGTAATCGAAATTCATGAGCGCGAACATTCCGGCGATGCCGAGAAGCATGCAGACGATTTGTCGGAGAAAGAAGGAATAGCCGCTGCCGCCGAGTTCGTGGGTGACTACTGCCGAGGCGCTGAAGACCATCACCGTGCCGAGCAGGCAGAGAGCCAGGGTTACGCCGAGGAGTTTGCGATCGGGTTGGAGGATTCGGGGCATGTGATTTCTGTTTCCTCGTTAATGGGCCTGGCTTGAGGCGCCCGCGGCGGCTTGGCCGTTGTGATGTTTGCCGAGTTCGGCGACGAGTTGTTTGAACTTGCGGCCGCGATCTTCGTAATTTTCAAATTGATCGAAGCTGGAGCACGCCGGCGCGAGAAGAATCGTGTCGCCGGGCTTGGCTTGTTCGAAGGCTTGCGCGACGGCGCGCTCGAGCGTTTCGGCGCGGACCAACGGAACCGCGCCATCGAGATCGGCGGCGATTTTTTCGGCTGCTTCACCGATTAGATACGCGGCGCGCGTATGGGCTTGGAGAGGCTCGCGCAGCGGCGCGTACGGGCTGCCTTTGTCTCTGCCGCCGAGGATGATTAGCAGCGGCGAATCGAAGGCGGCGATGGCTTTGAGTGTGGCGTCGACGTTGGTGGCTTTCGAGTCGTTGTAAAACTTTACGCCGCGGACTTCGGCGACGAATTCGATGCGATGCTCGACGCCTGGGAACGTGCGAATGCCTTCGGCGATGGCGGCGGGTTCGGCTCCGGCTAGCCAGGTGGCGATGCTGGCGGCCAGAACATTCTCTACGTTGTGATCGCCGCGCAGAGGGATTTCATCGCGGCGCAGGATAATTTCTTCGTCGCCGTGGTCGCGGACGATGATCTGCGCGTCGCGGAGGTAGGCGCCGGCGGATACGTGTTTTTGGCGGCTGAACCAGTAGACGCCGGGCTTGGTGGGGACGCGCTGGGCTACTTCGGGATCGTCGGCATTGAGGATGGCGGTGTCGCGCTCGCGTTGATTTTCGAAAATTCGCAGCTTGGCGCGGGCGTATTCGGCGAGGGAATGATGGCGATCGAGATGATCGGGGGTTAGGTTCAGCAGCAACGCGATGTCGGGGCGGAAGGCTTCGATGGTTTCGAGTTGGAAGCTGCTGACTTCGGCTACCGTGAATGTGGACTCGGTCGTCGATTCCGCGAGTGAGATTAGCGGCGTGCCTATGTTTCCGCCGACCACCGTCGAAATTCCGGCCCACTTGAGAATATGTGCGATCAGCGACGTTGTTGTCGTCTTGCCATTCGAGCCGGTGATGGCGATCAGGCGGCCGCGCAGGAACCGCCACGCCAGTTCGATTTCGCTCCAGACTGGAATTCCTTTTGAGCGTGCGGTGGCGAGCAAAGCCAGATCGGCGGGGACGCCTGGGCTCAGCACGATCAGATCTTGCTGCTCGAACATTGCTGGACTGTGCGCACCCAGCTCGAGCGTGACGCCGGCGGCGCGCAGCTTTGCGGCGGCTTCGGCGAGCTTTGATTCAGGTTCCGTGTCGGTGGCTGTGACGCGCGCGCCGTGTTGCGCGCAGAAAAGCGCCGACGCGACGCCGGAGCGCGCGACGCCTACTACCAACACTCGTTTTTCGGCTAGCTCGATTCCTGGGCGCAAGTTCTTACCTCAGTTTTAGAGTCGTCAGCGAAAATAATGCGAATACGAATGCGGCAATCCAGAAGCGCACGATGATTTTCGATTCGCTCCAGCCCAGCAGCTCGAAATGATGATGCAGCGGGGCCATGCGAAAGATGCGCTTGCCGGTGAGCTTGAATGACGCCACTTGCAGAATCACCGAGAGCGCTTCGAGAACGAAGACGCCGCCGATTGAAATCAGCAAAATTTCCTGTTTGATGATGACTGCTACCGTGCCGATTGCGCCGCCGATGGCTAGCGAGCCGACATCGCCCATGAAAAGTTCGGCGGGATGCGCGTTGTACCAGAGAAAGCCTAGCGATGCGCCGAGCAGCGAGCCGCAGAAAATTGTTAGCTCGCCGGCGTCTGGGATGTGCTGCATGTCGAGATACTCGGAGAAGCGCGCGTTGCTGGCGACGTAGGTGAGTACCGTCAGCGCGCCGGAAGCGACCAGGGTGCAGCCGATCGCCAGACCGTCGAGGCCGTCGGTGAGATTCACGGCGTTCGAGCAGCCCACGATTACCAGCACGAGAAATAGCACGAAGGGGATGAACGCTAGCAGCCAGATGATGTGGTGCGTCAGAAGCGGACGAATTACCAGATCGGGATGCAGGCGCTTGAAAAACGGGACGCTGAGCTGCGTCGAATAGAGACCGCGCTGCTGCAAGGCTAGCAGGATTGCGCCGACCGCGACGCATGTGAGCACTTGATAGGTGAATTTTGCTTTGGGGGTGAGGCCGAGATTGCGGCGGCGGACTACTTTGTTGTAATCGTCGATGAAGCCGATTATGCCGAAGGCGATTGTGGCGCCGAGGGCCAGCATGGCGTAGCCGTTGCGGAGGTCGGCCCATAGCAGCGTGGGCACGGCGATTGCGGCTACGATCAGGACGCCGCCCATTGTGGGCGTGCCTGCTTTTACTTGATGGCGCTGCGGGCCTTCGGCGCGGATGAATTGCTTTACTTGCATTTCGCGGAGGCGGTTGACGACCCACGGCTCGAGCACGATCGATAGAATCATCGCGGTGAGGCTGGCTACCGCGGTGCGCACGGTGATGTAACGGAAGACATTGAACGGGCTGAAATAGGGGCGCAGGACGAAGACGAAAAGATAATAGAGCATCTTAGCGACGCCCTTTGCGGGAGCGGCCGGCTGCTTGCGGGACTTTGGATTTTGGGCCGCGCTGCTGGTCGGGGGCGCTGGAATCCGCGTTGCGGGAGCGCAGGGCTTCGAGAATTCTTTCCATCTTCACGCCGCGCGAGCCTTTGAGGAGGAGCAGGTCGCCTCGGGTGATGAAGGAGGCCAGGAATTTTCCGGCGTCGTCGGAATTGGCGAAAAATTTCGTTTGCGCGCGCGGGTGGCCCGCTTCGATGGCGGCTTCGACTAGCGCCGCCGCGTCGCCTTGGACGCCGAAGATCCAATCGATGGCTGGGGCGCCTTCGCGCTGGGCTTCGGCGGCGTGGCGGCCGGATTCGCGATGTAGCTCGGGCGACGTTGCGCCCAATTCGAGCATTTCGCCCGCGGCCAGAATGCGGCGCTTGTGGCTGGACGAATTTGCCAGCAGATCGGCGAGCGCATCGAGCGCCGTGGGGCTCGAATTGTAGGTGTCATTGATCACTACGAATCCTTGCTTGAAGCGCACTACTTCGCCGCGTTTATCGGCTGGCTGCAGCTTCGGAAAAACGCGCGCGGCATCTTCCGCGCCTATGCCCCAGACGCTTGCCGCCGCTAGCGCTGCAACGGCGTTCATTACATTGTGTCGCCCGATCAGCGGGAGTTTGAGCTGCGCGGTTCCTTCGGGCGCGATCAATTCGAACGTGGTGCCATCGATGCCGCGGTCTTCGATATTTTCGGCGCGAAATTCTGCCTTTGCGCTGCTGCCGAACGTAATCACGCGTCCTGGGGCGACTTCTCCGAAATGAGCGACGCGCTCGTCGTCAGCGTTCAAGACGGAGGCCGCGGCGTCGCCGGCGAAGCCGTGCCCTTCGAGTGCGACGCGAGCGCCGCGACGCGGCAAATTCTCGATTAGCTCGCGCTCTGCGAGCGCCACTTCATCGATCGACGCGAAAAATTCGAGATGCTCGACGGCTACGCGCGTCACCACGCCGAGATCCGGGGCCACGATGCGCGTCAGCCGCGCCAATTCTCCGCGGCGCGACATGCCCAGCTCCGCCACTACCGCCTCGTGCTCGTCTTCGAGTTGAAACAGAGTTAGCGGCAGTCCGTAATCGTTATTCAAATTGCCCGTTGATTTCAGAACGCGGAACCGCGCGCCCAGCAGCGCCGCCAGAATTTCTTTGGTGGTCGTTTTTCCCACCGAGCCGGCGACGGCTGCCACGCGCCGTTCGGGCTTGGCTTCGCGCCAGGTGCGTAGGACGGCGGCGGCCAGTTGCTGCATGCCGTAGAGCGTGTCCTCGACGGCGAAGAGACGCGCTTGAATCGCTTCGGGGTAAGACGGCCGGCGAGCGCTCTCCACGATTGCCGCCGGAATGCCACGTTCCAGAACTTCACTGACAAAATCGTGTCCGTCGTGACGCGGTCCGCGTATGGCGATGAACAGTTGCCCGGGAGCCACCGTGCGAGAATCAATCGAGACACCGGCCAGCCGGGCCACGGGGTCGAGTGCGGTAGGCAGCGCGACACCCAGAGCGCCAGCCACCTGTTCCATCGTCCACCGCATTGCGTCTCCCGTGGTTCTATCGTCATTCTCGTGAGGAGAAATGACTTATATTGTTTGGCCCGTAGCTCGGCAAATCAGCGCCCGCGCTTTTGGCCTGCGGAATGGCGGCCGCTGGCCGATCTAACCGGTGCGGATTGAGGCTCTTGGCCGTTACTTCGCAGTCTTGCTGTAGCCGCGAGCCTGCAGGACTTTCCGCGCCATTTTGCGGTCGTCGAACTCAAACGTGCGGTCGTTGAGGATCTGAGTGTTTTCATGACCTTTCCCCGCCAGGAGGACTAAGTCTCCCGGCTTAGCTTCGTCGAAAATTAGGTCAATGGCGCGCTCCCGATCTGGTTCGATTCGGTACTGCGCATTGACTTTCTGCAATCCCACCACCACGTCGTTGATAATTCGCAGAGGATCTTCGGTCCGCGGGTTGTCGCTGGTGAGCACCACTAGATCGGCTAGCGAGCCGGCGGCTTCGCCCATTAGCGGGCGCGTGGAGCGGTCGCGTTCGCCGCCTGCGCCGAAGAGGATCATTACGCGTCTGTTGGGGGTGATTTCGCGGCCGAGTTGGAGCAAGTTTCGGATGGCGTCGTCGGCGTGCGCGTAGTCGACGACCACGTGGAATGGTTGGCCTTCGTCAATTTGCTCGAAGCGGCCTGGGACGGTTTTTAGATCGCGGATGCCGGCTTCGATTCGCGGGATGGGAATGTCGAGCGCGATGGCGGCGCCGATGGCTGCCAGGATGTTGTAGACATTGACGCGGCCGACTAGCGTCGAGCGCACTTCGACATTGCCGGCCGGAGTTTGCGCCGTGAATTCGAGACCGTTGAATCCGGGCGTGAATTTTTTCGTGGTGATTTGCGGCGAGCCGCTTAGGCCATAAGTAATCGTGCGTTGACCTGTCTTCGAGAAATCTTCGGTCAGCCGCTTTCCGTAGGCATCGTCGGTATTGATAATCGACGCTTGCGGCGCGCCTGCGCCGGTGCCTTCGAAGAGACGGCGCTTGGCGGCGAAATATGCGTCGAAGGTTTTATGGAAATTTAGATGATCGTGCGTAAGATTCGTGAATACTGCTGCGGCGAAGCGCAGGCCCCAGACGCGATCCATCGCCAGCGCGTGCGAACTGGCTTCCAGCACCACCGCCGAGCCGCCTGCATCGCGAACTTCTGCGAACATTTCTTCCAAGTCGACCGATTCGGGCGTGGTGTTGATGGCTTTGCGCGGGCCGCGCGGCGTCGAATAGCCCGTCGTGCCGATCAGGCCGGTCGTGTGTCCTGCGGCGTGCAAGATGGAATCGACCAGAAATGAAACGGTGGTTTTGCCATTCGTGCCGGTGATGCCGACGAGCTTTAGCGCGTTTGCTGGGTGATGGAAAAAGTTCGCGGCGGCGAGTGCCAAGCCGCGGCGAGCTGTTTCTTTCTTAAGCTGCACCCAGACTACGTTGCGTGGGGTATCTTCGGGGCGGGCGTCTTCGCTGGCGATCGCCGTGGCACCGTGCTCAATCGCGTCGGAGATAAATCTATTTCCGTCGGCCTTCGATCCTTGCAGCGCGAAGAATAGAGTGCCCGGCTGCGCTTTGCGGCTATCGCAAACTACCGCGCGAATTTCCGCGTCGAGCGATCCGGCTATCGCAATCGTCCCGACTCCATCGAGAATTTCGCGCAGCTTCATCATTGTGGGCCGCGGCGCGGCCTTCGCGTGCCCTCCGTTCATCTCATCGCGATCTTTGGCCATTGCCCTCAATTCGCGCCCCCTTGCAAATTCGCGGGGACGTACTTCCCCGGCCGCCCGAAACGCACCACGACGCGGGTGCCGCGATTTACGCGGGCGCCGGCTTGCGGTGATTGATCTAGTGCAAACCCAGTTCCAACTAGAACCGGGGTGAGGCCCAGTTTGGAACATGCTTCGGTAACGCCTCGCACGCTCTGGCCTGATAGGCTCGGCACGGTCACGCCCGGCTCGCCGCCAAATTCAACGGTGGGCGCGCTCGACGCACCGGCGTCCGCGTTTGCAGCCGGTGCTGGCGCGGAAGAATCCGTTGGATTGCTGCGCGCGCTCGCGGCCTTGGCCTCTTCCTCATCATCCATCGCGTCGAGCTTCGAAGCGTCGCGGCGCCGCGCGGCCATTTCGACCGCGGGAACTACTGGAATATCGTGCGGCGTATCGAGGTACTGCAAAACTTGCTCGGCCACGCGCCGGAACACCGGACCGGCTACTTCGCCGCCGTGGTGTGCGCCGATGGGTGAATCGATAACAACCAGCATTGTGATCACCGGATCGCTAACCGGGGCAAAGCCAACGAACGACGTAACGTATTTGTCAGGAGAATAGCGGCCCGTTGCGGGGTCAATTTTTTGCGCAGTGCCGGATTTTCCGGCGTCGGTCCAGCCGTTAAGAGCCGCCGGCTTGCCGGTGCCGCCGGTGTCGACAATTACGCCTGCCATCAACTGGCGCAAAGTTGCGGCAATTCTTGAATCGATCGCGCGCCGCTGCGCAGGTTCAGAATCCGAATTTTTCTGAATGGCATTCGAGGGACCGCTGCCGACGGATTTGACGATGTGGGGGCGATACATTAATCCGCCGTTGGCGATGGCAGAAACGAAGGTGGTGGTTTGCACCGGCGTGACGCTTACTTCCTGACCGATGGCAATCGAGCCGATGGAACTCGGCGTCCAATGCTCTAGCGGGCGGAAAAGTCCGCGATTTTCTCCCGGCAAATCGATTCCCGTGAGCTCGCCAATTCCGAATTTACGCGCGGTCTGATAAAGATTCGACGCGCCGTCTCTGAGCGCAATTTTAATCGAGCCTACATCGCTCGAATGTGAAAGCACCTGCGCGACGGTCAGGGTGCCAAACGGATGCCAATCGTGAATCAAGCGGCCCGCAACAATAATCGTGCCGTTCTGGCAATCCACCAGATCCGACGGACTCGCCACGCCGCTCTCAAACGCGCTCGCCAGCGTGATCACTTTGAAAGTAGAGCCAGGTTCGTAAGCGGCGGCAACGGCACGATTCATGCGCACGTCGTCTTCGAAAGCCGATGGCTCGTTCGAGTCGAATGTGGGCCAGTTCGCGACTGCCAGCAATTCCCCGGAATTGGGATCTTCGATGACGATGGACCCCGATTTCGCGTGGGTGTCGTTCATCGCCGCGGCTAATTCTTTTTCGGCGATGTACTGAATATTTTCGTCGATCGTGAGCGTGACACTCGAGCCCGGTTGTGCAGCCACTTCGCTGCGATCCACTCCGCGCCGCCGCGCGTCTTTCGTCACCAACGTGCGGCCCGGCTTGCCCTTGATCAACTTGTCGAGCGCGTACTCGATTCCGCCCTGTCCCTGCTGATCGACGTTTACGTAGCCGATCACTTGCGAAGCGAGCGAGCGCTGCGGATAGACGCGCTCCGGCTCTTTCTGAACGTAAATTCCGCGCAGATTAAGAGCCTCGATGCGCGCGGCAATTTCGGGAGTGAGCTTGCGCGCCAGCACAGGAAAGGGATGAGGTTCAGCGAGCTTCGCGCCAATTTCTTCCGGCGCCACATTTAGTACGCGCGAAAGAAGCTGGGCCACCATGTCGTTGTCGTTTATTTCGGAGCTGTCGGCGAAGCAATAATCTACCGGGAGGCTGACGGCGAGTTCGTGGCCATTGCGATCGAAAATCGAGCCGCGCTTCGGAGTAGTTTCGCGCACGCGCAACTGCTGCCGCTGCGCCCTGGCCAGATAATCGCTATAGCGGAAAAGTTGCAGGTACCCGAGACGCGCGAAAACCGCGCCCATCCAAACGAGCGCCAGCACAAAAACGACCAGCCAGCGGACGCGGGGATTGCGCGGCTCCATATTTTCCCGGGGCTCCGGCGAAGCGAGCTTGGGCCTCTGCCCGCCATTCGTCGGCGTTTCTCGGCGGGCCAAAGGACGTGTCATGGGATTCGATCTATGGCCGCGATGCCGCGGACTGCGCCGGAACTTCCGCGACTACGCCTTCCACAGCGCCTTGCGCCGGAGCAACCTGGCCAGGCACGGGCACGGACAATCCGAGTTGCTGACGCGCGATGGCATCAATGCGCATCGGCGCGCTGAGCGAGGCAACTTCGAGGCGCAATTGCTGATTCAGCTCGGTGGCCTGGGCGCGTTCGCCCTGCAACTGCTCGAGCGAGTAGCGAAACTGGATGCATTCGAAGTGTTGCCACGCGTAAGTGAGCAAGCAAACGCCCAGCGCGGCGCCTCCGAGCATCTTTCGTCCGAGTTCGCGCCAACGTTGCGGCGCGGTAGCTCGCACCAGCCGGGAATTATCGATACGCTTCAATGTGTAGTATTCGGTCATGGCTGTCCGTCGCGCGGCTATGCAGCCGCGGCTTCTAACTTTTGCGCCACGCGCATTTTGGCGCTGCGCGCGCGCGGGTTATCACGAATCTCATCGAGGGTGGGCTCGATGATCTTCTTCGTTAGGATTTCAAATTGGCCTTCGCGCGCGAGGCGCTGAAACGCATGCTTCACTTGGCGGTCTTCCAGCGAGTGATAGCTGAGCATCACCCAGCGGCCGCCGGGAGAAATTGTGGCAGGGGCCCGCGAAAGAAACTGCTCGAGTTCCTCCTCTTCTCGATTCACCGCAATCCGCAGCGCCAGAAACGTTTTTGTCGCGGGATGCAGTCTCTGCCTTCCCCTTGCTTTTCGAGCCCCTGCCACACTGGTTGCCAAATGTGCGGTGTCGCGAATAGGTCGCGCGCGCACTATTGCTTTGGCGATTCTGCGTGAATCTCTCTCCTCCGCTTTCTGATAGAGGAGATCGGCCAATTCCCTTTCCGGCCAGTGATTCACAATTTCGTCGGCGGTCAATGCCTGCTCGGGATCCATGCGCATATCGAGCGGCGCCGCGTAGCGGAACGAAAATCCGCGTTCCGGGGTATCGAGTTCGAGCGTTGAAACTCCCAAGTCGGCCAGCACGCCGTCGAGCGGCGGCATCTGCTGCTGTCTGGCCACTTCGCCGATCTCGGAAAAACTTGCTTTCACCAGCGTTACCTTTTCTTTCAAATCCCCATCTTTGAAACCAATGACTCGTTCTTGCGTGAGAGCCAGGGCCTGCGGGTCGCGATCAATTCCGTACACGCGCCCCGTGGTCAGCCGCCTTGCAATTTCAACAAGATGGCCGCCTGTTCCGGTGGTGGCGTCGAGATAGGTTCCCTCGGGCCGTATAGACAGCCACTCCAGAACTTCCCTGAGCATTGCCGGCGTGTGCAGCACGCTCAAACTTAAACGCCCAGGTCGTCGAGTACCTTTTCGTCTTCCGTGGTAATTGGGTTGTTCTTCAGCCGATCCTGGAACCTCGCCTGGTTCCAGATGGTCAAGTGGTCGAGATCGCCGAGGACATTCACCTCGCCGCTGATTTGCGCTTCTTCGCGGAGAAGCGCGGGAACCAGGAGTCTGCCCTGGCTATCTATCTCAACTTCTTGACCGTAATAATTCACGCGATCGAGGAATCGTTGCTTCGACCGGTTGTGCGAGGAGGTTCGCGCCAGACGCGCTTCCTTCTCTTCCCAGACTTTCATCGGGAAGACCCACGCATTGTCGCCTCCTTCGCTGGTTACGTAGAACTTTTCGCCCATTTCCCGAAGCTCGCGCAGAAATGCCCGCGGGATTTTCAGCCGTCCCTTCGCGTCCACAGTTGCGGGATGGTTCCCCCGAAGCATTTGCAGTTTCGCCTAAACCGCCTAAAATGAGCCCTAGACATGCTGTTCTTTGACCACTGACAACCACTTCGTACCACTTTTGGCCACTGATAATAGTCACCTACAGCACGATGTCAAGCGGAATCAGCAAGAATTTGGAAGAATTTTTGCGTAGGTAATGTCCGCGAAAGCGCGGCGCGCGTGCGGACCACTAGATATGGTGCGTCAAAATCCAGAGTAGACGATTGCTTGGTGAATTCGCGAGGAAATGCAATTTTGTTCCGAAACGGTAAACAGAAATTTTATTTTTTGGCGAGCAGGCTGGACTACTGCGCGGGAAGTGGATTGCGAAGCTGATTCAAATCGCGGAGCGTCTGCTGCTCGTCAGGCGAGAGCCCCTGCATGAAATTGGGATCCTTGAGTTTCGCGTCGCGCTGCGCTGGAGACAGATCGTGCAGGACGCGCAGACGGCCGAGCAGAAGCTGGCGCCGCTCGACAGGCATGGCCTGCCAACGCGGAAGCAGACTGTTGCGGACGTATTGGCGTTGTTGCGGGGAGAGGCTCTCGAACAGCCGCTCGCGATCCTGAATGGCATTCTTCTGTTCCGGGCTCAGCCGGTTCCACTGCTCGAGATTCTGTCGAATCTGCGCCTGGCGCTCCGGCGGCAGGCTCTTAAATCGTTCGTTGTTCTCCATGAAGCGCTGCTGCTCTTCCGGCGAGCGATCGCGGAGCTGCTCAACCCACTTCGGCGGCAATCCTTCCATGCTGCGAACATTCGGCTTGCCCTTTCCGGCGCCGGGCTTCGCAGCGCCGCGCTGGCCGGATGCACCCGCGTCACCTTCAGCGGGCTTCGCATCATCGGGCCGCACGTCCTTCGACGCAGCGTCGGCCGCCGCGTCGCGACGCGCTTTGCGGTCAGCCTTGCGCTGCTGCTGCGCCGCGCGGAAAGCCTGGGCGCGATAGCCCATCTGCGCGCGAGCGGGAAGCGCAGGCAGCAACACGATTGCTGCCAGCACCAGCAGGCACAATTTGAACTTGCCGGAAATCATCTAGATATGTCCGTCTTGATCCTTGCTCTGATTCTGATCCGGGCCCGCCTGGCTTTGCTGCGCTGCCGGCAATTCCGAAAGCGCGTCGAAATTCTTGACTACATCGTAATTTTCGAGCACGTCGAGATCCTTGATTATGCGGAAATCCTGCTCGCTTTGCGCGCTGCTTGAGGCGCCATCGGAAACATTCGGCTCGATGCGCGAAGTCCAGGCGAAAAGCGCCAGCAAGCAGGCCAGCGCAAAGGCGAAGCGCGGCGCGGGCATCAGCCATCCCAGCCAGCTCGCGCGCGGTTCCGCGGCGATGCTCTGCCGCACGCGCGCGTCGAATGCGACCGACGGCTGCATGCGCGGAAGTTCCTCGAGCACGACGGAGAGACTGCGGAATTCCTCGATGCGCGTCTTGCATGCCGCGCACACCGCCGCATGCGCTTCCAGTTCGCGCTGTTCGGCGGCGCTGGCGCGTCCATCGAGATACGGAATCAGTGATTCCGCGATGCGCTCGCAATTCATTTCGTATTTCATGACAACCTTCTCTTCCCTGCTTCGGCTGGGACCGCCGGCGCGGGAGACACCGCCAAACCTACTAGCGGCGCCAACTGCACCCGGAGCGTCTCGTAAGCGCGGAACAGCAGCGACTTGAGCGCCGCGTCCGAACACTCGAGAACCTGGGCTATTTCACAGTAATCCATTTCTTCGTACTTATGCAGCAGGACGGCGATGCGTTGCTTTTCCGGTAACGATTCGACCGCGCGGCGAATCAGCGCGGTGCGATCCTGCTCGATCAAAAATTGGTCCACGCGCAATTCGCGGGCCGGAAGTTCCATGGGAGCGGCGTCATCTTCGTTGGTCGTGGCGTCGAGCGAAACTTCCATCTGCTGGTGTCGCGTGTCGCGAATGCGATTGAGCGCGAGATTGGTGGCGATGCGGAAAAGCCAGGTGGTGAATTTGGCGCTCGCTTCGTAGCCGTGCCGCGCGCGATAGACGCGCAGAAAAACTTCCTGGGCCAGATCTTCCGCGGTGGCTGAATCTCGTACCATGCGGTAGAGGAAATTGACCAAGGGCGTCCGGTAGCGCTGGAGGAGATGCTCGAACGACGCATCGTTCCCCGCTTTTGCTTCCAGCATGAGCTGGACGTCGGACCTGGCCATAACAGCCACATCATATCTAACACGGTCTACGTCATAAAGTTGCAAGGTGCGCTAGGGTCCAAAAAGAGGACATGTCCGCCGCAGTGAAAGAGTTGCTTTCTGGCCCAGCAAGGGCTAGCATTTGATCCAGAGAGTTCGACAAGGCCATTGGAATCAGTCGCTTAGAGGTGGAAATATGGCTTTCCGGGGCTGGAGTTCCTGGTTAGGTCCGGCGGGTGGGCTTTTTTTCCTTGGGCTAGCTGCGTGCGCAAATGCCCAGGCGACCAGTCCCAAAATCGCCTCAAACTGCAACGTCACGGCGGAGGAGTATGCGGTTTACTCCGGGGTTCTGCATGATCTCGGCAAACCCGAACACCCTGCCGAGCGATGGGACGACAAGCCGCAATACGTGTTATCGGACGCAACTTCGACGAACGCAGGAAATACTTACAGCGATCCGGAAAGCATCCCTTGGCCAGACCATCCTGCACCCGCTAATCAACCGTCAAAAGTGACGACGAAAAATTTCTCGTATAAGTCCCAGCGGTCTTGTCGGCTAAAGCCGTTGATTGAACCCCCTTCAGGCTACAAACTTGCTCCTTCTGAGGACATCTGCCGGCTCTTCTCGAACCCAAAAGACGGCTGGAGCAAGTTTTATGAAAAATATCCGAATTCATCTGGACTATGGGAAATTTCGCGTGTCGGGTTCGACGGGATGAAAAATGAGGCTCTAGTTTACGTTGAGCATATCTGCGGGCTGACCTGTGGCAGCAATCACATCGTCCTACTTCGCAAATCGGCCGGCAAATGGATGGTCCTGAACCGCGCCATGACTGGGGGCCCGGTTGGCATCCCAAGCGGCACGCAATCGACGCCGGATCACAAATGAAACGTAAGTTTCAGCAGCAACATAGCAAGGACACCCAGAAAAACTAGAATCGGCATGCCAGCCGCCGGTTCGCGATTCACCTCGGGGATTAGATCCGACGCAGCTACGTACACCGTGACTCCTGCTGAAAACGGGAGCGCGATTCCTACCGCGCCGCGCAGGGCGTACATCAGTGCTACGCCGGCAAGCGTTGCGCCGCCTAGGGCTGCTGATGAGAGTAGCGCGATGCGCCGGCTTTGTCCGCTGGCGAGCATCAGCGACGCGACTGTGGAGCCTTCGGGCAGTTTGTGCAGGAACACTGCCAGAAAAATTACGCCGCCTAGCCACGTTGACACAAGCACGCCGGACGCGATGGCCACACCGTCGAAAAATGTGTGGATCACCAGGCCGAGAACTGCGGCGATTCCCGCGTGCGCGTGAGCCATTTCGTCGTGATGCGTCTCCTCGCCGAAATGGAAATGCGGGGCAAGCGTGTGCTCGAAAAAATGAACCAGCAGGTAGCCGGCGAGGACTAGAAAGAAAACTGCATCCGGGTGTGCGGTGATTTTCAGGGACTCGGGAATCATTTCCAGGAACGCGGTGGCCAGCATGAAGCCTGCGCCGAGGGCGATGAAATATTTCAGGTAGGCGCGCGACCATTGGCCGCGGACAATCGCTAGGCCGCCGAGCACATTCGCTGCGGCGGCAATTACGCCTAGAAGCAGCGCCAGTAGAATGCGCGATGCGGCGATTTGGGTCATGGGCCGTTAACCGGCGTGTCGGAAGAGAATCACGTCGCCGTCTTGCACGATGTACTCTTTGCCTTCTAGTCGAAGTTGCGCGCGTTCTTTTGCTACGGCGAAGCTGCCCGCGGAAAGCAGATCTTCCCAGCGGACTACTTCCGCCTTGATGAAATTCTTTTCGATATCGCCGTGAATCGCCCCTGCAGCTTTTTGCGCGTTCATCCCGCGCTCGATCGTCCAGGCCCGGCACTCTGGCTCGCCGCAAGTCAGAAAAGAAATTAGCCCGAGCAAGCGATAGCTGGCCTGAATCAGACGGTCGCGGCCGGATTCCGCCAGCCCATAGGCCTTCATCATTTCCGCAACTTCCGCTTCGTCCAGATCCGCGAGTTCCGCTTCGATTTTTCCGCAGAAAGGCACCACCGCGGTTTGCGGTTTGGATGCCAGCTTTTCGAGTTTATATTTCTCGATTGCGTGGCCGGCATCCGCGGCTTCTTCGTCGCCGAGATTCAGCACATAAAGCATCGGCTTGATGGTGAGGAATGTGAAACCGCCGAGCGCCTTCATTTCTTCTGGCTTGAATTCGAGTTCGCGCAACGGCTTTTCGGATTCGAGAGCTTGCTTGCAGATCGTGAGTAAGCGGTGCTCGAGTTCGAGGTGCGGCTCTTTCTTGCGCTTCAAATCTTTTTCGAGGCGCTCGAGGCGCTTGGTGGCCTGCTCGAGATCGTTGAAGATCAGCTCGATCTCCACGTTATCGATATCGCGCATGGCATTGATGCTGCCGGCCGCGTGAGGCACCGCGGGATCTTCGAAGAGCCGGACCACGTGCGCCAGTGCGTCAGCCTCGCGCAACGGCACCAGCGACTGGGCGTTCTTCTCGCGGTCCTGCTGCATGCCGCCGACGTCGACGTATTCGATGGTGGCAAACGTAATCTTCTTCGGCTTGAAAACTTCAGAAAGTTTGACCACGCGAGGATCGGGCACGCGGGCGATGCCCACATGCGCCTCGCCCGGCTTCATGCGGGCATCCACGCGCGCATGCGTCAAAATCCGGAACAGACTGGTCTTGCCGACTTGAGGTAATCCAATTATTCCTGTTTGCATAAACGTGTGATACTAGCACACGCCACGGAGGTTCCCAGTATGACCGCAGCAACCGCCACCGCCCTCGCCAAGAAAAAGAAGAAGCCCTACCCGTTCAATCATCTCGCGGCGGTCCGTCATCTGCGAGCCTGCGACGAGAAATTCGACAACTTGATCGAGCGAGTCGGCCGATTCCGCATGGAGCTAGACACGCATCCCAGCCCATACGACGCGTTGATGGAAGCCATCGTCTATCAGCAGCTCAACGGCAAAGCAGCAGGAACTATTTTCGGACGACTGAAAGATCGCGTAGGAGGCGGAAATATTCCCACGCCCGCGCAAATCATCGCTGCGTCGGATGAAACGCTGCGAGGCGCCGGCCTCTCGCGCCAAAAACTCGCCGCGATCAGGGATCTAGCACAAAAAACTCTGGATGGAGTGGTGCCAAGCCTGGCGGAAGTCGAGCTACTGGCGGACGAAGAAATCGTAACGAGGCTAACAGCAGTCCGCGGCGTGGGCGTCTGGACCGTTCACATGTTGCTGATCTTTCGCCTGGGACGCCCCGACGTTTTACCGACGTTGGACTACGCCGTCCAACAAGGCTTTAAGCTGGCCTATAAAAAACGCAAGCTGCCAAAGCCAAAAGATCTGCAAGCCTTCGGCGAAAAGTGGAAGCCCTATAGAAGCGTAGCAAGCTGGTATCTCTGGCAAGCCGTCCATCTACATCGCAGCAACAAGGTCAATCCGAGAGCCAAGTAGCGCCGGCGTCCCTGCCGGCGTCCGACGACCACCAAATAGCGCAACAAAGAAAATCATCGACGGACGAAAACGTGAGTTCATCGAGGTCCCGAAAAATCTCGAACGGTCAAAAATAATCCCACGAGCCCCAAAAGCAGCACCGTGCCTTCGATCCGCACCGACCACTGATGCAAGCTGTCAAACTCGACGCGCAGCGGATTGTCGCGCGGCGTAGCATCCACCGAAACCATCTCCCGCCGCAATCCAGCCAACCGGCTAGTAACGAACTTCTGCGAATAAAAAGTAAGCGCAATCATCAAAACCACCAAAATCGCCGCAGGCCGCGCAATCGCCGCAATCGACCGCCGCTCGACTACCAGCGCCAGCACATAAATCAATCCAGCCACGATCCCGATCCAATGCAACCGCCCCAAGGCAAATCCCACCATTGTCCCAGCCTGATCGCGACTCCCCAACACCCCAAACGCCCCAGGCGCCACCACGAAGCTTAAGAAAATAATCCCGCCCACCCAAGTACCTAGCGCCAGAATCTCAATAAATCGCAACGTCGATGTCATTCTTTCACCACTCGCACTTCCGAGAAGTCAGCTTCCTTCTCAAGTATCTCGCGGATCGTCGCCACCATACCATCGTTGTCGTCAATCTTGCCTGCACCGCTCAGGCGCTCCCACAGCGAGCGGCGCTTCTCGACAATTATTCTCCACTCTCCTAGATTTTTCGGCGAGTCTTCGTCCGCGTTGCCGCTCATCGCTAGAAAATAGGCGTGATCGGCTCGTCTCGCACGAAGATACCAGCCCCAGTCTTCCTGCCCCGGCGATCCAGCCTTCACATTCTCGTGGATCAATCGAGCCTCAAGCCACGCGGCCAGATCTTCTCCAAAACAACCCGGATTAATGAAGTGAGGCTTGGCAACCGAAAGATTAAAACGGCCGGTCTTGAATAATATATGCCGAGAGTTCATTCGCCAGCCCACCAGCGCGAATTTCCTGTCCACACGGTTGACCACTTCTTGAACACATCCAACCAATCATTGTGTCAGGTACTCGAAGGAACAGTGGCAAAATAATTCGGGGATGGTGGGCGATCAAGGACTTGAACCTTGGACCTCTCCCGTGTGAGGGGAGCGCTCTAACCAACTGAGCTAATCGCCCCGAACGCGACATCATTTTTGTAGCAAAAGGCCGGACCAATTGCAAACCAAGACGAGCAACGCCGGCAGCCAACTTGCTGAGTTGAAGCGCTCCATTTCGCACGTCGTCAAAGGCAAAGAGGACGTAATCCAGCTCGCGCTCACCACTCTTCTCGCGCGCGGCCACTTGCTGATTGAAGATGTTCCCGGCGTGGGTAAAACTACTCTGGCGCAGGCCTTGGCGCGTTCGTTTCATTGCAGTTTTCAGCGGCTGCAATTCACTTCCGATTTGCTCCCGAGCGACGTGATCGGCGTAAGCGTCTTTGATCCGGTCCGCCAGAATTTTGAATTCAAGCCTGGCCCGATTTTCGCCAACGTGGTGCTGGCCGATGAAATCAACCGCACCACGCCGAAAACGCAATCTGCGCTACTCGAAGCGATGAGCGAATCGCAAATCACGGTGGACAATCACACGCATCCGCTGCCCGATCCATTTCTGGTGGTCGCGACGCAAAATCCGATCGAGCATCACGGCACTTATCCTTTGCCTGAATCGCAGCTCGATCGTTTTTTGATGCGCATCCGCATGGGCTATCCTTCGCGCGCCAGCGAAAAGGAAATCATTCGCAATGGCAGCAGCTCTTCGCCTGCTGAATCCGTCGCTGCTTCGATGGATGCCGCCGATGTGTTGGCTATGCAGGAAGCTGTGAAGCAGGTGAAAGTGGATGAGAGCCTGCTCGATTACGCGCTGGAAATTGTCGAGCGCACGCGCACTTCCGAGCAATTGAGTCTTGGAGTGAGTCCGCGCGGAGCTGTGATGCTGCATCGCGCCGCACAGGCTCGCGCGTTTCTCGAAGGCCGCGATTTCTGTCTGCCCGATGATTTCAAGCGGCTGATTCTTCCGGTGTTCTCGCATCGCGTGGTGGTCAGCTCGCGTTATGTCTCGACGCAGCGCAAATCCGCGCAGGCCGAAGCCATCCTCGACGAAATTCTCGAAACCACGCGCGTTCCACTCTGATGTCGGAATCGGATTCATTCGTCGCACGCCTCTGGCGCGAACGCGATCGCCCGGGATGGCGGCTGTTCGCCGCGTCAATGGGCACGCTGGCCGTGGCAATGGTGCTCGCGCTTTTTTCCGCGGCGGTGGCGCAGGAAGGACGCATCAAGCTCGCGACCGGCGCAGCATTCGGCGCGCTGGCGCTTGCTGGTTGGGTGGCCGTTTCCTTCGTGCCTGCGCTGGCGAAACGCACCAGCCTGCGTTGGCTCGCGTATCAAATTGATTACAAGCTGACGCGGGAAGGGATCGTCTATCTCGCGCTGATATTGATTCTCGTGTTAGCCGCAGTGAATACCGGCAACAATTTGCTTTTTCTGGTGCTCGGTTGCCTGCTGGCGGGGATTTTGATTTCGGGAGTGCTTTCCCGCGCGGTGCTTACGGGAATTGAGTTGAAACTGGAAATGCCTGAACGGCTTTTTGCCGAGCAGCCGGTGCTGGCGACGGTTGAGGTTCGAAATGAGAAGGAAATTTGGCCGTCGTTATCGCTACGCATCGAAGGCGACCCCAAGGATAAGTCCACGGCGCAAATTCTTGTGCAGCCGGTTTATTTTCCCTACATTCCGCGGCGCAGCTCGGCGCGGCAGAAAGTGCAGCTGGTGTTTCCGCGGCGGGGCGTCTATCGCCAGGATGCTTTTTCGATTCGCACCAAGTTCCCGTTCGGCTTGTTCGAAAAAGGACGCCGCGTGGATTCGCCGCTGGAGGTCATCGTTTATCCGCACATCGAGCCGGCCGAGCAGACTTACGAAATTCTGCCGCTCATTAGCGGAGAGATGGCCAGTTACTTTCGCGGACGCGGGCACGACCTGCATTCCATCCGGCAGTATCAGCCGCAAGATAGCGCGCGCTTTGTCGATTGGAAAATTTCGGCGAAGACTGGCTCGTTGAAGGTGCGCGAATATTCGCGCGAGGACGAGCGGCGCTTGATGCTGGTGCTCGATCCGATGATTGGTCCTCCGCGGGCGAATCTTGGGAAGCTTAGCGAGGCTGAACATTTGGAACGCTTCGAGCGCGGCGTTTCGCTTGCTGCCAGCATCGCCTGGCATTTTCAGGAAATTAATGCGGTGATGCAGTTTCGCACGGATCGCATGAGCACGCCAATGGCTCCCGCGGGGGAAATCATTTACGAAATTCTGCGCGAGTTGGCTTTTATTCAGCCGGACACCGGCGAAACCGGCGGCAGTTTTCTGGATGAACTGGCTGCTGAGACTGAGGTATTCAAGATTGTGCTTACGCGGCGCGCGCAAAGCTCGATTCCTTCGGCCTTATGGTCATCCTCCTATTTCATCTTCTTCGATTCGATTTAGGACAACTTTTTAAGATCTTGATGCGCTATGAGTGTGGGCGACGGTTTAAGTAGCGCTGGCGTCCCCGCCGGCATCTTACGACCTCGTTGTAAGCCAGATAGAAAATGTCCAATCGGAACAATCTCATCGTCGCGTCGAAGAATTGCGCCGGCCAAACTTTGAGCCTGTGGCACGATTCGCGCTCGTAAGATGCCGGCAGAGACGCCGGCGCTACTTGGAACCGTGCGACAATAGCGCTCGCCGCTCATGCCTCTCTCTCCGAGATCACTACGAGCGTTCCGTCGAAACCTGCTGGCTTGGTTTCGCGCGAATCGACGCGAGCATCCCTGGCGGCGGGATCGCGATCACTATCGCGTGTGGCTCGCGGAGGTGATGCTGCAGCAGACGCGCATCGCCGCCGTAATTCCCTACTACGAAAAATTTCTGGCGCGATTTCCGGATGTGCAAACTTTGGCGGATGCGGCGGAGCATGATGTCCTGCGGCTGTGGGCTGGCCTTGGGTATTACAGCCGGGCGCGGAATTTGCAGCGGGCGGCGCGCGAAATGGTGAAGCGGCATGGCGGAAAATTTCCGAGCGACTTCGACGCTGCGCTGGCGCTGCCGGGAATCGGGCGATACACCGCGGCAGCCGTGCTGAGCATTGCATTCGATGCGCCGCATGCTGTGCTCGACGGCAACGTGGCTCGAGTACTCGCGCGGCTTGACGCTGTTCGGGGCGATCTGCGTGCGCCGCAGCGGTGGAAGAAACTCGAGGCTACGGCGCAGGCTCTGCTTGCGCGCGAGGCGCCCGGCGATTGGAATCAAGCTTTGATGGAACTTGGGGAAACGATTTGCACGCCGAAATCTCCGCGATGCGGCGAGTGTCCGGTGTCGCGTTGGTGCGAGGCTCGCAAGCGCGGACTGGTCGATTCCATTCCTGCGCCGCGAAAAAAGCCCGCGGGCGTGAAGCAGCGTATTGCTGCAGCCGTGCTGCTTGATCCGCGCGGACGGACGCTGCTGGTGCGCGATCCTGGGTCGCACGATGGAGTGTTGTTCTCGCGCATGTGGCAGTTTCCTGCCGTGGAGTTCGCGAAAAATCCGGCCGCGGCGCTGGCTGATCATTTGCGCGGGGAATTGCGCTTCGATCCGCCGCCGCTGGTGGAGCTGCCGCATGCTAAGCATGGCGTGACATTTCGCAATATCACGCTCGTGCCGTTCTGCGGGCGCGTGGCGGCGTTGCCGGTCCGTCCGCGATCGCGCCGTTTGCCGCTCGCGGAGATCGCGGGCGCAGCGGTGTCTAGTGCTACGAAAAAAATCGCGCGCGCTGCGTTGCATCACGCCAAGTAGCGCCGATTTCGGCGCGCGTACTGTAGGGCCCGCGCTTTATGCCGGGCCGGGCACGATCACGATTGATGGCTCGATTCCGGTGCGGCGCAGATTTCCAGTAACTAGATGCGGTAGTGTGCGCAAATAGTAGAGATAACGAAATCTCGCACGAAGAGGCCCGGCATAAAGCGCGGGCCCTACGGGGGAAAATGCTTGGCGCGATCTCGACGCGCGACGGAGGAGGATAAAAAAGCGGGCGGCGCCTCCACGCGCCGCCCGCTTGGGGGTCGGGCACCTGCGTACAACAGCGAACTACCGAATGCCGTACTACTCCTGAGGAGCTGGAGGGGCTGGGGCGCCGGCTGGCGGCGGTCCGCCGAATCCGCGGCGACCGCCGTGACCCTGCTTCACCGTGTAATCGGCTGGAACCTGGAAGAGCGATGCGGCAGGTTCGCTGCGGCTGATGTTCGTCAACTGGTACGTTGACGTACCCCAGCGCGGATCGGTGTGCGTGGACTTCACGACCACCTGCAAATCATTTGAGAACCAGCGCTCGGTTACGATTTGAATGGGCTTGTCGTTGCCGATTTGGCCGGCTGGAATCGTGCGGGTGATGCGCGTGCCGGTGGCGACAACGCCTTCGATCGTCTGCGTGCCGAGGTCTTGCTTGGTCACGTTGGCCGAGTCTTCTTTGGCGCGTTTCTTATCGCCTCTTGCGTCTGCGGCATCTGGGCCGCCGTGGCCGTGGGCGGGCATTTGCTGCGCGGTCTTCGTCGTGGGATCGAGCACTACGTGCGTGCCTGCGACTGGATCGTGAATCATCACGAACTGGCCTGATTTGTATCCGACGGCTACCGGCCCGATCGCTGAAAGATTTTCTTCGTGGCGCGTGCGTCCCATCGAGTCGCGGTAAACCGCGCCGGGAGACTTGCGATCAATGTGCGTGCCATCGGCGAGAGTGTTCGTCGTCTCGATATTCGTCGTGGCGGAGAACGGTGCGCCTTTCACGACTTGGTGCGGCCCGCCTCCCATTTCTACGCCTAGCATTTCCGCTTCGGGCGGTGGGCCTGGCGGCGGGGCATCTTGGGCGTGCACCAGCAGTACCGCGCCAAAGAGTAGCGCGCCGACGCTTCCTGCCAATGCTGCTTTGATTTTCCGATTCATCTTGTGTCCTCCGAAATTCCTTCCTGCGTTTTTTCGAGCGCAACGTTCAGCCGAAAACATGGCCGAAAAGTCAAAACATGGCCGAAAAGCGGGCGGGACTAGAAGGCCCGCCCCTACAAGTGCTTGGCCGAAAACGGGACAACGAAAAACAAGGCCGAAAACCGGGCGGGGCCAGAAACCGGACCCGCCCCTACTGAACCAGGCGGACGGCTTGTGGCATGCCGTCTTCGCCTAGTACGAAATCCGCTAGAATATTTGCGTCGGCTGCGTCGGAACGGACCGGCAGCCCGAAACTTGCTAGAGCGGAGCGCGGCATGGAGACGCGTACGACTGTTTGATCCTCGGCGAAAATTGCGCCCTCGGCGGAGGGCAGCGCGATGTAGCTTGTGGCGTACTCTGTGTCCGCATCTTGCGAAGCTGTGTCCGCGGAATTGGCACCGCCCGTATTTCCAGTCGCCGCTGAATTTCCGCCGCGCGCGGTGGCAGCTTCGGAATTGCCGCTCGGCGGCGCAACCTGCGCAGTGGCTTCCGGTCCCTGCGTGGTTGCGCCTGCACTCTGCGTCGAACCGGCCGGCGAATTATCGCGCGTGAGGCGCAAAAGCTCCGGCTTCAAAAGGACAACTGAGATCAGGGCAGCAGCCGCCAGGCCTGCAATTCCGCCGATCGCCCATCGTTGCGCCCGTGGTGTGCGCATCGGCGCCACGGCCGCGCGGCGCTGGCGCATCTCGCCGCGCAAAAATTCCTCAACGTGCTCTGGCGCCGTCGACGCCGTTGTGCTCGCGGCCAACGCGTGCAGCGCTGCGCTCAACGCTCGCGCCATCTCCAACTCTTCATCGCAGCTCGGGCAAGCATCGGCGTGCAGCATTGCGCTCTGGCGCAAGCTTTCGTCCAGCCCTTCATTGCGGGCCAGATCGGAAACGATTTCGCTGAATTCAGCACACTTCATAATCGTCCTTCAATTACTTCCGCGGCTGCGCGCCGCTGAATTTGTTTGCGTCTGCCGCAAATCAAAAAGTTTCGCTGCCAGCAAAGTTCTTGCGCGGTGCAAACGAGAACGTACTGTCCCGATCGCGCAATTGAGGGCGGCGGCCGCTTCGTCGTAGCTCATCTCTTGCAGATCGCAGAGCACTACCACCTCGCGGTAGTGGCTCGGCAAACTCAGGACCGCTTCGCGGACATGCTCGATGGTCTGCTTGCGCGCTAGATCGATGGGCTGGACCGATGTCGCGTGATGACCGTTGCCATTCGACTTGGCGCGCGATTCGAGCGGGGCTTCATTGGGTTCCGGGAAAGGAACCAGCATGCGATCTTTCTCTAGGCGCCGCAGCACCTGATTTCGAGCGATGCCGAACAAATAGGCCGACGCCGTGCCGAGTGCCGGATCGAACCGGCTAGCGTCGCGAATCACGCTCATGAATGACTCTTGCGTCACGTCTTCGGCCACCGAGGCGCTGCCGCTCATGTGCAGCGCGAAACGATAAATGCGCGTTTGCCAGCGCCGGTAGAAGCACACGAAGGAGGCTTCTTCTCCGGCGATGATTCGCCGTAGCAGCTGATCATCCGTCTGTTCTGGTTCGCGCAGCATCTACCTGAGTAGGACGATTCTGGCTGCTTCTCGTTACTAATTAACCCCAGCAGGGTCGAAAGTTCCAGTTTCTGGAGTTTAGCGCCGCGGTTTGGCTGTGGCGTTTCGCTTGGGTTTCACCTCCTGAGATTTTTTAATCGCTACATGGTGAGATTAAAATCACCGCGTAACTCATAGAAAACAAACGATTGGGCTTGCGTTTAATCGCTACAAATTCGGGGGGTGGCGATTTCGATTTTGCCCCTCCACCCTCCCCTCCGGAAGGCGGAACATCGAAACCAATTAGTCGTGGAAGTGAAAGCATCAGTTTATTTGCGATTAGAACGTGTACCCGTCCAATGTTTTCAATGGTTTGCGGCGTTTCTAGTAAATTGGGTTGGCGATTAGCGATCGTGGGGGTGGTACTCGTTACCATCGTTCTGTCCACGCGCTGCCGATGGCCGACGATTGCGCCGGGCTGCATTTCGCGCTCCTCAATTTCGACTGAATCCGCGCAGCTAGCGTTCATGACACGCCGGGTGCGGGAGAGCCGGCGCTGCGCTAGGGGACTGCTGACTGCTGGATCCTGAGTATCGCGGAATTAATCGATGGTCAATGGTACTGAAAGGGTAGTACCGCGATGTGGTGTGGCGGGTGCGTTTGCGGCTACGGCGGGGAAAGTCAAGAACGCCGGCTGGCAGCCTGCGCTACGGGTGCGGGGCGAGGTGCGGCGACTGCGATGGAGAGGGGGCGGAATTCAAAGGCCGCGCTGGGGTGCGCGCGCGGGGACGCCGACGGCTGGCGTCGCGGGAGGGCTAATTCGGCCCTCCCCTATGGGAAAAGGCTACGTCAACGGCGGGGACTGGGACCGGCTGCTGCGTTCGCTACCGAACAGTCGGAACCGCAATCGAACGTCTTGGGATGTTGGTTGGGCTTACCGGTTCGACTAAAGCCCATTGCATCTTTTACTTGCGGGCGCTGTGGTGTTGGCCAGCCCATTGCAGTTCTTCGGGCTTTGGGGTTGGTCTAGGCGCTTCGAGCGCGTGGCTTATGGAGGCGGGCGCATGGGAAATTTGCTGCAGGAGTTGCGGTTTGGGTTTCGGTTGATTCGCAGGAATCCGGGGTTTGCGGTTGTTGCGATCCTTGTGCTTGGGCTTGGCATTGGGGCCAATACTGCCATCTTTAGTGTCGTTAACGGGGTGCTTCTGCGGCCGCTGCCGTTTCCTGAGCCGGAGCGGCTGGTGCGGATTTGGCATACTCCGCCGGCGAAAAGCTTTCCTGGGATGACGACCTTCTCTGTCTCTGTGGCGAACTTCGTTGATTGGAGAGCTCAGTCTAAGTCGTTCGACGGTTTGGCGATGTACAGCTTCACGCATGGGACTATGACCGGCGGCAGTCAACCGCAAGTGGTGCGCATCGCGCGGGTGACTGACGGATTTTTTAGCGTGTTCCGGACGCAGCCGGTCATCGGCCGGGCGTTTACTGCCGACGAAGATCAGAGCGGGCGCGGGCAAGTGCTGATCCTGAGCGATGCGTTCTGGAAATCGCAGTTCGGAGGCGACTCGAATATTGTCGGGCGAAAAATCAGTTTTGACGGCGAGGAATATACGGTTGTCGGCGTTGCGCCGGCTAGTTTCCGATATCCGGAATGGGCGCAGGCCTGGCAACCCATGGCTTGGACCGACAAGGAGAAGGCGGTTCGCGGCGAGCATCATTCGGCCGTGGTCGGACGATTGAAGCCTGGCGTCGATTTGAAGCAAGCGCAAGCCGAGATGGACGGCATTTCTTCGAGATTGGCCGAGCAATACCCTGAGGATGACAAGGGGTGGGGCGCGATTGTCGTTCCGCTTCATGAGGACATGGTCGGGGACGTGCGGCCGGCTTTACTGGTGCTGCTCGGCGCGGTCGGTTTCGTTCTGCTGATCGCTTGCGCAAACGTGGCGAACCTGCTGTTGGCGAAAACTCTTGCGCGGCAAAAAGAGGCGGCCATTCGCGCGGTACTTGGGGCCAGCGCTGGGCGCATCGTGCGGCAAATTCTGGTCGAGACCGTGCTGCTGTCCGCGGCGGGCGGGGCGCTGGGATTTGCGCTGGCGCATTTTGGAGTGTCGGCGATTGCGGCATTTCTGGGCGAGAATCTTCCGCAAAATATGGACATCACGCCCGACGCGGCAGTGCTCGCGTTTACCATTCTCGCGTCGCTGGGCACCGGAATTGTCGCGGGACTGGCTCCCGCTTGGCGGCTCACGAAAATAAATTTGAATGAAGCGCTGAAGTCCGGTCTTGGCCGTACGGACGCTGACACGGCTGGGAATCGCACGCGGCAGGTGCTGGTGATTTCCGAAGTGGCGCTGTCGCTGATGCTGCTGGCCGGGGCTGGGCTGATGATTCGAAGCGTGTGGAATCTGCGGCGCGTGAATCCTGGCTTTGATCCTCACAATGTTTTGACTTTCGACTTGCCTGTGGCGTCAACGCGCTTTGCCGGGCCGGCCGCGGAGATTTCATACTTCGATCAAGTTTTGGAGCGCGTGCGTGCGGTGCCGGGCGTGGAATCGGCCGGGGCTATTGACGATTTGCCGCTGAGCGGCGAGGGCGGGTCGAACCAGCCGGTGCAAATCGAAGGACAACCCGTGGCCGCTATGGCCGATCAGCCGGAAGTATCGGTGCGCGTGATCAGTCCTGCGATGATGCACGTGCTGCGCGTTCCTCTGCTGAGTGGGCGCGAATTAAGTGAGAGCGACACGGCCGACGCGCGCAGCGTTGTACTTGTGAGCGAGACGCTAGCGAAGCGTTTCTGGCCCAACGAAAACCCGGTGGGCAAGCGATTGACGTTGACGTTTTTTCCCACGGGCGCGCCGCGCGAAATTGTTGGAGTGGTGGGCGACGTGAAGCAAGATGGGCTTGATACGCCGGAGCCGGCGGCTACTCTTTATTTTCCTGCGAAGCAGCTTTCCGTTCCGAAAAGCGATGGCTGGCGGGCATTTTCTCTTTCGATGGCCGTGCGCACGACCGTGCCTGCGAGCAGCCTTGGGTCTGCGGTGACCGATGCCGTGCATCAAGTTAGCGCTGATCAGCCCGTAGAACACATTTCGACTATGGAGGATTTGATTGCGGTGTCGCTGGCGCCGCACAAATTTAATATGTTGATGCTGGCTTCGTTTGCCACGCTGGCTTTGTTGCTGGCTGGGGTGGGGATTTATAGCGTGCTGTCGTATGCGGTGAGACGGCGGACGCGGGAGATTGGGATTCGTATGGCGCTGGGGGCGCAGGTTCGCGATGTGTTGAATTTGGTGATCGCGGATGGGATGCGGCCTACGCTAATCGGCGTGATCATCGGGATTGGAGGCTCGCTGGCGCTTAGCCGGGTGGTGGCGAAGTTGGTGTTTGGGGTGAATCCTGCGGATCCGTCGACGTTGTTTGCGGTGGCGCTCATTCTCGGTTGCGTGGCGTTTTTGGCTTGTGTGATTCCGGCTTACCGGGCCACTAAAGTTGAGCCTATGACGGCGCTGCATGAGGAGTAGCGTGCGCGATATTGCGAGTCCACGAACGGCGTCTATTTCTCTGAGGCGGAGTCGGGAATTACTGCAGGTAATGGTTGACCGTCTGCCTGTATGGCGTGGGTCATGCAATATTCGACGAGATCGATCGCATTTTGGCCGTGAACATTGATCGTGTGATCGGGAGCGAACTGAAGCTGGACGTGTTGGTCTGAAATTTTCTCGATGGTTCGGACTTGATTGAGGTTTATTAGGGATTGTTTTTTGTCGTCGGTTAGCAGAAAGACGAAGCGGGGGAAGACGGTACGGTAACCATCCAGGAATTTCTTAGTCTCATCCATTTTGTTTCACCTTTACCGGCGGAGTGGCTGTGGCGCTCGCCCAATTTGGGCGAGGCAGGAGTATAAGCCGACTAGTCGTCCAGCGACAGAGCGACGGGTTCCTCGAGTCTTCTTTTTAGGCTGGATCGGAATTACTGCAGCTTGGCGTATTCGGACTTGGCTTGTTTTAGGAGGGGGACGTCGGGGTCGGCGTCTTTCCAGAGCGCGAGGAAATCCTGATACGCCGCGCGCGCCTTGGCTCCATCGCCCTGCAGCGCATACGCCCGGCCTAATCCCAAATGCGCCAGCGCGCCGATTGGTTCATTTGCGACGACGCCAGAGTGGTCGAGAATTTTCTGAAACTCGGCTACGGCGGCGCTGCCTTGGCGCGCTGCCAGATACGCTTCGCCGCGTAGGTAAACGGGGTACAGGGCTTGGCCACCAAGACCGAGTTCGTAGGGAGCGGCCGGGAGAAGCGCTTCGATGGCCTTGCTGGCGCTGCCTCCTTGCAGAGCAGCAACCGCTCGGATTGTGGGCAGGTAATTGGATTGCACAATGGTGTCTTCCGGGAAGCGCTTGGCCAGGTCGGCAGCCAGCCGCGTGGCTTGCGCCGCATCGCCCGCAAGACCCAAAGCGAAGGCCGCTATAGCTTCCACGTCTTTGCCGTTCGAGAGAGCCAGCGCGGCCTGCGCCTGTTGCTTGGCCAGGCTCATGTTGCCCACCAGCGCCTCGCGCCACGCAGCTTCTGCCTCGTAGTTTGCCGCTGTCTCTTTTTCATCTGCTCGCTGCGCCGATTCGGACGCGCGCCTCGTCAGTTCGCGTGCTTTGGAAAACTGCCCGGCATAAGCGGCAGTGTCGGATTCGGTATCGAGTATGACGTCTTCGAATCCGGGCTTTCCCATCAGCGCTGCCGCCTCACGCTCCATTCCTGCCGCATCGTGCTGGAGGAAATTAATGAAGTAGAGCTGAAGGTGATTTGCAGGATTATCCAGATTGTGGGCTTGCGCCTCCTGCGCGGTCGCCCGGGCTTCATCCAGGCGATCGACCAACAAATAGGTGTTGACGAGGTTCGTGTAGTTGACTCCGTCGGGACTGAGTTTCAGCACCTCCTGATTCGCAGCGAGGGCCTTATCGTAGTCGCCCAGGAACTCGTAGATGGCGCCCAAGTTAGCGGTGGGAGTGGCGTCGCGCGGGTAGGTCTGCACCCACAACTCATAGGCCTTGCGCGCTGCTTCCAGGTTCCCGGTGACGAACTGCTCATAGTGCGAAGCGATGTAAAACTTCTCGCGCTCGCTTACCCGTTCCCTCAGCTCGTAGGCCTTGCGAGTATTCTCGGCCGCCCGAGCGGTCTCGCCGAGGTTGCGGTAGTTCGTCGCCAGCCGCGCGTAGGCCATGGCAAAATTGGGGTCCAGGCTGACGGCGCGCTGGAAGAACGGGACAGCAGCAGCGTTATCGCGCTTCACTATCTCAGTCTGATAACCCAAGCTGTAGGCTTGCAGCGCCTCCAGCGATGGCGTGGTCACGTTCTCCGCTGGCGCGTCATACTTCTGCACCGAGGCCAGCGATTCGCCCAGCTTCACGCGCACCTTCGCCGCCGCCTCGCCCAGGGCTTTGAGCACCTGTTCTTTGTTGCTGGCGGTGGCCTGCTCGTTCGCCAGCACGTCGCCGCTGCGGCAATTCACCGCTTTTAGCCCGACGACATACTGGCTGCCCAGACTGGAAATCGAGCCTTCGATGGTCGCGGCGCCGGCGGTGCGCTGGCAGACTTCGCGGGCCAGCTCGCGCGTGAGCCGCGCGTCCTTGGGCTGCGCCATCAGCGCCAGCGTTTGCGCCACGCGATCATCGGAAAGCAAATTCAGAAATGGCGACTGTTCCAGTTGCGCCGACAGCCCCTGCCGCAGCGTGCCGTCGAACACCGCATCGCTCGTCGTGTTCGTGAAATCGGCAAGGACGATGGTATCTTTTTCCGTCAAAGGCGCGGCACGATGCGACCGCACGTAGAGACCGCCGGCGATGAGCGCTGCGATCACCACCACTGCCGCCGGAACCGCGATCTTCCAGAGTTTTTTACCGCCGGTCGCCGGAAGCTCGGCGGCTTGCACAGAAGACGAAGAACCAGCGGCCGCAACAGAAGCGGACGAGCCGGATGGGCGCGCTGCCGAAACTTGCGAGCTCGAATCGCGCGCTGCCGGCACTGTTCCCGAACTCCCCGGCACGGATCCCGAGACCGACGACGCGCTGCCGTGCCGGGATTCCGTTTCGCGTTTCAGCCGCTTCAGATCGGCGCGCATGTCGGCGGCGTGCTGATAGCGCGTTTCGCGATCTTTTTCGAGCGCCTTATCGATGACGTCTTCGAGTTTCGCAGGAATATCCGGGTTTAGACGCAGCGCTGGAACTGGATCCGCGTCCAGAATTTCCCGGAAGATCACACCCGAGCTTTCACCGCGGAAGGGCAGCATTCCCGTGGTCATTTCGTAGAGCACTGCGCCGAAAGAAAAAAGATCGCTGCGCGCATCCAATTCCCTGGCGCGAACTTGCTCCGGCGACATGTAGGAAACGGTCCCGAGCGTCGAGCCCGGACTGGTGAGGTGCTCGGCATTCACGTCGGCGAGCTCGTTTGTGGCAAGGGTAGCGTCGGCGGCGCCAGCTTCGCGCTTGGCGGTCTGCTTGGCCAGGCCGAAATCGAGAATCTTGGCATGCCCGCGTTTGGTCACGAAAATATTGGCGGGCTTGATATCGCGGTGAACGATGCCTTCGACGTGAGCGGCGTCGAGTGCGTCGGCAATTTCGATGGAGAGCTCGAGCACCGCTTCGATTTCCATCGGACGGCCGCTGATGCGATGCTTCAGAGTGACGCCGTCGAGATATTCCATGACGATGTAAGCTTTGCCGTTGTCGTCGCCGATTTCGTAGATAGTGCAGATATTCGGATGGTTCAGCGCGGACGCCGCTTGCGCTTCGCGCTGGAAACGCGCCAATGCTTGCGGATCTCGAGCCACTTGATCGGGAAGAAACTTCAGGGCCACGAAGCGGTGAAGGGTGATGTCCTCAGCTTTGTAAACTACACCCATTCCGCCGCCACCGAGCTTTTCGATGATGCGGAAGTGGGAGATGGTGCTGCCGATTAACGAGGACGAATCCGCCATTGCTCGCAGATTCTAGGTTGCGCTCTAAAACAAGTCAACGAACGAGACTCAACCCATTCGCACATTGCGGGACTTGACCGGGTCTCGGGCGTCTCGTAATTTATAGCCGCAGCGCGTTTCGCGTTACTCGCCCGCATTGTTACGGCGGCGTTAATGCCTTGATTGGGGCTCGCTGAGGAGACATCGATGCAAGAATTCGATCCGCACGTTCTCGATGAAAAGCCGATTCCGCCGCCTGCGGATTTCGCCAAGAAGGCGCGCATTGGCTCGATGGAAGAGTACGAGGAGATGTACGCCGCGGCCGCTGCGGATCCGCAAGCCTTCTGGGCCGAGGAAGCTAAGAATATCGATTGGTTTGAGCAGCCGACGAAAGTGCTTGACTGGAAAGTGCCGCATGCGAAGTGGTTTGTTGGCGGCAAGCTGAACGTCTCGCACAACTGCCTCGATCGTCATCTCGAGAAGAATGAAAATAAGCCGGCGCTGCTTTGGGAAGCTGAGGATGGCGCCACGCTGCAATTGACTTATGCCGAGCTGCACGAGCGCGTCTGCCAATTTGCCAATGTGCTGCTTTCGCTGGGCGTGAAGCCTACCGATTGCGTTGCGATTTACATGCCTATGATTCCGGAATTGCCTATCGCTATGCTGGCTTGCGCGCGTGTTGGGGCTGTACATTCGATCGTGTTTGGTGGGTTTAGCGCCGTGGCGCTTGCCGATCGCATCGCCGATGCCAAATCGAAAATCCTGATTACCGCTGATGGCGGCTTTCGCCGCGGAAAAGTTGTCGCCCTCAAGGACACCGCTGACGCGGCTTTGGAAAAATGTCCGACCATTCAAAAATCGATCGTTGTTAAGCGCACCGGCGAAAAAGTCGCTTGGAAAGATGGCCGGGATCTGTGGTGGCACGAACTGGTCGAGAAATCTCCCAAGGATTGCCCGGCGCCGGCTTTCGATTCCGAGCATCCGCTTTTCATTCTTTATACTTCCGGCACTACCGGGAAGCCGAAGGGCGTGCTGCACACTTCGGCCGGCTACTTGCTGCAAACGCAGTGGAGCACTCGCTTGGTTTTCGATCTGCGCGATGACGACGTTTACTGGTGCACGGCCGACATTGGTTGGGTCACGGGGCACAGTTACATGGTTTACGGGCCGCTTGCTAATGCCGCTAGCATTGTGATGTACGAAGGCGCTCCGGATTTTCCGCGCAAGGATCGTTTCTGGGACATTATCGAGCGCTACAAAGTTTCGATCTTCTATAGCTCGGCTACCGCCGTGCGGGCGTTTATGGCCTGGGGCATGGAATGGATCGATCCGCATGATCTCAGTTCGCTGCGATTGTTGGGCACTGTCGGCGAGCCGATTAATCCCGCGGCGTGGAAGTGGTATTCGGAGGCGATTGGCAAGGGGAAATGCCCGATCGTTGATACCTGGTGGCAAACCGAGACTGGCTCGATCATGATTTCGCCTTTGCCTGGTGCTACGCCGACTAAACCCGGGTGCGCGACGAAGCCGCTTCCCGGCGTGGCCGCGCGCGTGGTCACGATGCAAGGCGAAAGCGTAAAGCCCGGCGAAACTGGCTACCTTATTCTTGAGCGGCCGTGGCCTTCGATGCTGCGCACCATTTATGGCGATGATGAGCGCTTTCAGCGCGATTATTGGAGCCGTATTCCCGGCGTTTATTTCACCGGCGACGCGGCGCAAATCGATAAGGATGGCTACATCTGGGTGCTTGGCCGCGTCGATGATGTGATTAAGGTTGCCGGCCATCGCCTGAGCTCGATGGAAATTGAAAGTGCGTTAGTCAGCCATCCTGCGGTCGCTGAGGCTGCTGTCGTGGCGCGGCCTGATGACATTAAGGGCGAGGCCATCGTTACGTTCGTGATCTTGCGCTCGGGTCATAAGCCTTCGAAAGAATTGCGCGCGGCGCTGAGCGACCACATCGCGACCACCATCGGCACCATCGCGCGGCCTGCGGAAATCCATTTCGCCGATCTGCTGCCGAAAACACGCAGCGGCAAAATCATGCGTAGGCTGCTGCGCGAAGTGGCGCAGAAAGGCGCCATCTCCGGCGACACCACTACGCTGGAAGATTTATCGGTAATCGACAGACTGGCTAAAGCTAAAGGCATCGACGAAGAGTAATCTTCGGGCCGGTGCGAGGGGGCGGGGACCCGGCTCGGTTTGGTTTTTCGTGCTTCACATCGAAACCAAAATCGAAACGTCCTTATTTGAGCGCGTGCGCATTTGCGAGTCTGATGGGCTGTGGGGAAGACCGAGTCGCTTCACGCGGAGTTGATGGCCTACGATTTCGCTGGGAGTACACGGACGGGCGCGTCGATTGCTTTGCAATCGCACAGCGATTCACCGGCGCTCCTACGAGGAACTTCAGATGACGCAGAGCACCCCGACAGAGCCGATCAACACCCAAAGCCAGCCCGGGAGCGAGGCAAACCCGCTCCCTACTTTGGGGCGAATAATTTCGCGGCTGCGCGCGTTACGAATCTCCGCGGCACGAGCCGCTCGGCGTGCGCGCTGGCGTAATTTGCGAATCCCGAAATTACATAGCTCTTCCCTGCTGCTAGCGCCTCTAGCCCCACGCGGGCGACTTTCTGGGGCGTCTCCTGCCGTTTAAATTTCTTAGGCTGGCCGGCTACCTGCTGGAACTCGGTGGTCGTCGATCCGGGGCAAAGCGCGCAGACTCGCACGCCGAACTGCGCGACTTCTTCCGCCAACCCTTCGGCAAATAAAAGATCGAATGCCTTCGAAGCTGCATAGACCGAAATGTATGGCACCGCTTGAAAGGAAGCCGTCGAAGCCAAAATTAAAATATCGCCGCGGCGCCGCTGCACCATCCCCGGCAAATAGAGATGAGTGAGATGTACCACCGCGGCGCAATTCACTTGGACCATCCCGATTTGCGGCTCGAGCGGAGATTCCGCGAATCGGCCGTAATGCCCAAACCCTGCATTGTTGATCAGCAAATCGAGTTCGATCCCCTTGCCCGACGTAAATGCATAAATTTCACGCGGCGCTGAACTCTGTTCCAAATCTGCGGTTACAATCTCGACGCGAATTTTGTTCGCCGCCGACAATTCCGCGGCAAGCTTTTCCAGCCGCTCGCGCCGCCGGGCCGTCAAAACCAGATTCGTCCCGCCGGCGGCCAGCAAGCGGGCCAATTCAACACCGATGCCCGCGCTCGCTCCGGTAACCAGAGCCCATTTTCCTCGCCATCGATCGATCATCAGTCGCCTCCATCTGAGTCGCTCATCAAATCATAGCGCGGCGCAAAAGAACAGAAAGTCACACCTGCATCGGGAGGTACAAACCGCTCAGTTTCAAATTGGAAGCCGCAATCCATGAACGTGTTTCTCGGCGGCTCGCTAAGGAATTTATCGGGCGGACGCGGTGTTTTAATGTGGGGAAGGTCGGGGTGTTGGTGGAAGTCTGAGTCCGCCGTTGATCGCGCTTGTTGTTTGCAGTTGAGGTCGTAAGAGCCGGCGGGACGCCAGCGTTACGCGAGTTGGCGCGATTTGAGGAAGCCGCCCGGCAGGAAAACTTCGAGGGGACAAGTCTTGACGGACTGATTCAGAAGGAAGAATTCAAGAAACGCGCGCACCGGGGACCACTCTGCGGGCCACGACCGCGGCGCGCAAGCGCAGGCCGAGTTCTTTCATGGTATCTAGCAGCTTACGGGCCCAGGCGAACTCGGCGGCCAACGTCGCGAGTCCCAACATGAAGAGTAAGAGTCCGGGGCCTGGCGTGGGAATGGCGATGATTCCTAGCACCAGCAGCGCAAATCCGAAGGCGTTTCGTGCCCAGCGCTTCGCTTCGAGCATCGCTCGCGAGATCATGATGTTCTCCGAATTGCCCGGTGCCATTCCTATCGACGATTTCTGCGGTACATGAATCCCTTGAGCTCTGCTGCTGCACGCGTTGCGTGCGCAGTGTTGATTGCACTTTCGTGGCCATCTTCCGCGGGCGCTTGCCTCCTCGCTACTCGCTGTCGATAATGGACTTCGCTCGCGCGTACTTTCGCGCTGGGCGTGGTGCTTTTCTGTATCGGGAATTTTCTACCTACGCGAGGGCAAGATGGAACTACATGATGTTCCTATTGAAATTCCGGACGGGGCGAACCTGATCCTTGGGCAGTCGCACTTCATCAAAACGGCTGAAGATATCTATGAAGTCATGGTGAACACTGTTCCGGGGGCGAAATTTGCCGTGGCTTTTTGCGAGGCTTCGGGGCCCTGCCTTATTCGCGTGGAATCGAATGATGATGAATTGCGGCGCGTGGCTATTTCGAACGCTGAAGCTATTGCTGCGGGTCATGTTTTCGTTTTGTTGATTCGGCAGGCGTTTCCGATCAATGTACTTAGCCGCATTCGCGATTGCTTTGAAGTTTGCAATATTTTCTGTGCCACGGCGAACCCGGTCGAAGTAATTGTAGCTCAGTCCGGTCACGGCCGAGGCGTCCTCGGAGTAATCGACGGCTATCCTCCGAAAGGCGTCGAATCGGCGGACGACGCCAAGGCCCGTCACGCCCTCGTTCGCAAATTTGGGTACAAATTGTAGGGGCGGGTCCGCCTTGGCGGACGCCCGGTGTGGCTTTGGGTTTGCGTTTTCAGTCGCGGCGCAAACGCCGCTGCAGGTGCCCGGCGCTAAAGCGCATCGATGTTGGCCGGCTTATTTCGGAGCGCTGAAGCGCTCCTGCCCCGTATAAATGCGGGGGCTGCTACCTGAAAAACAAAACTTCAGCGGCTAAAACCGAATCGATTTTACGGCGGTGACGGCACGACTGAAGTCGTGCCCTGACAAAGCTTCCGAGCATTCGCACACGCTCTTTCGCTGTTTTGCTCTTCTGCTGTTCCGCTCTTCTGCGCTTCGGCCATCGCGCCCAAAAACGCTACTTGCTCTCGGGCTTTAGCGGGAGACTAAAATAAAAACTGGCTCCGGCGCCGACTGCGCCTTGCGCCCAAACTCTGCCGCCGTGCCGGGTGATAATCCTGCGCACGCTGGCCAAACCAATTCCCGAGCCTTCGAATTCGCTGCTGTTGTGGAGACGCTGAAAAGCGCCAAATAATTTATCGGCATATTGCGAATCGAATCCCACGCCGTTGTCGCGGATTGAAAAGATGGCGTGGTCCTCGTGGATCTCGGCCGGACCAATCTCGATGATCGCGGGATTGCGCGGGCCTGAATACTTGAGCGCATTGGAGATCAAATTTACAAACACCTGGCGCAGTAAAGCCGCATCGCACCAGGCCTCCGGGAGCTGCGCAACGCGCCAGAGGACGTTGCGGCTTCCCAATGCCTGCTTGCATTCGCCAATCACATTCTCAAGCAGCTCGTTGAGGTTCACGCTCCTCAATTCCATTCCGCGATGCGCGTCGCGCGAGAAGCGCAGGAGGTTATCGATCAGGTCGGCCATCTTGCGGCCGGCCGATACAACCTTCCCGACATAACGCCGCGACTTCTCGCTCAACGCCGCGCCGGCCTCTTCCTCGAGCACCGCGGCGAAACCCATCATCTGCGAGAGCGGGGCGCGCAGATCGTGCGAGACCGAATAAGAAAATGCTTCCAAGTCGCGGTTGGCTTCCTCGAGCTCCGCTGCGCGGATATTTAGATCGCGGTTGAGCTGCCTGATTTCGGCGGCAGCGCGCGTGCGCTCGCGGACTTCGGCGAGGAGTTCCTCGTTGGTTTTTGCGAGCTGTGCGGTGCGTTCCGCTACGCGATCCTCGAGCTCGAGCGTCAACATCATCACTTCGTGGTTGGTCGCTTCCAGTTCGTCCTGCAGCAGCGCAATGGTGGCGTGCAAATCTTTCGGGGCGATTTTTGCTTCTACGCTCACGATGCCACGCTTCTGACGCAGAGTACCGTGGCGTCGTCATTCTCATTGGCGAGTTCGTGCAGCAGTTTCGTGGCGATGTCTCGCGCCGGTTGGCGCTCCAGGGCGGGAAAATCGTCCCAGTCCCAACGGCTGCTCAGCCCGTCGGTGTGCAGCACCAGCACGATTTCCGGACTCCACTCAAATTCCTCGAGCTTGACGTGCCGCTCCACGTGCGGCTCGCTGGCGCCCAGAATTCCGCGATGCACGCCAAAGGGTACACGGCGGGCGCCCGAAGCGCGGGCTTCGATGTTGCCTACGCTGGCGAAACTCAGGTGTGTGATCGATGGAAAGCACGCCAACGCCATCACTACACCCCTCGTGGCGCTGCAGGCGCGGCTTGCGCCGACGAATATTTTGTCCAACGGCTGGTCGTAGTGCGTCTGCACATATTGCTGCGCCGCCAACGCCGCTTTCTTTGCCGGTTCTCCGTGACCCAAGCCATCGATCAATCCAACCAGCAGCACGCCTTGCGATTCCTTGAGCACAAACGCATCGCCATTTTCCGGCGCCGAGTGCCGGGCGCGCGTTGCCACTCCCACGTCCCAGATGTGGGGCAGCAAGGCGTCGGGCCGCGGACGGAGCCAACGACGGCAGAGAATCTGCGTGCCCGCTCCCGGCTGCGACTGTACGTCTATCTCGTCCATTAAGCGATTTACGGTGCCGAGTCCATAGCCGAGCGATCCGGATGTGGTGCAGCCGTCCGTCATCGACTTTTCTATATCGGATATTCCTGGGCCGTTATCCTGCGCTTTCACTTCGAGTCCAATTCGTTCGCCGTTGCGCACTTTGCGGAAGGTCAACGCGCCGCGTCCCGCGTGCTTCACCAAATTGGAAGCTAGTTCCGCCACCACCAGCGCGATCTCTTCGCTCGCGGCATCGGCGAAGCCCAAATTCAACGCGATGCTGCGCGCCGATTGCTGCGCCGCCAGGCAATCGATGCGGTCAGCTACCAATAAATTCCGAGCTTCGAATTCCGCGATGGGTCACCGCCGCCACTTCCTTACAATTACCGTCGTGCCTGTACCGGGCGCGCTATTGATCTCCATTTCGTCCATCAACCGCTTGGCGCCGGGCAAACCCATTCCTAATCCGCCGCCGGTGGTGTGACCTTCGCGCATGGCTTCATCCACGTCTGCGATCCCCGGCCCGTGATCCTCGAAACTTAATTCCAAGCCGTTGCGTTCGTTTTTGTTCAGCGCACGCCAGCGCATCACGCCGCCGCCGGCATATTTGTGGACATTGCGGCCCAATTCGGAAGCGGCGGTGACGATGCGGGCTGTCTCGGTGACACCGAATCCGAGTTCGGCGGCGATATCGCGAACCGCGCGGCGCGCGATGGCGATGTCGTGCTCCACGTTGATTTCGATTTCTCCGCATTCCTGCAGGGTCATGCGCGGCGCCTCGGTTTGGGATGTCGCGCCCGCCCCACCATATCGAGCGCGCGATCCACGTTCAGGGCCGTCCGCGTTCGCCCCAGCGAAACTCCCAATTCCGTGGCGGTAATCGCGACCGCCGGCCGCATTCCCGCAATGATCGTTTCGCCGCCCATCAATTCCACCATCTGCGCCGTTTCCGCCACGGTGCGCGCAAAATAGGAATCCAAGATTTCCACGCGCGTGAGATCCAGAACTAACCCCGTCACCGTATGCTGGTCCATGGCCTCCAGCGTTTTCTCCTGCAGCGCGCAGATCGTCGGGTCGTCCGGATCGGACGGCATGGTCACCAGCAAAACTTCGCGCACCTTCGTCACCGTAATCGTTTCCGCGATGCCCTCCGGGCGCTTGGGGCTATGCATCGCCGTTCCCCGCGGTAATTTCCAGGTTCATCATGCGCAGCGCCACGCGCAATCCCGCCGTCAGTGACGAACGCGTGGCGACTCCGGAAACATCAATCCCCAAATGCACCAAAGTCTGCGCTATCGCCGGCCGCACTCCCGTCAACACTACGTCCGCGCCGACATAGCGCACCGCTTTGATCGTCTCGAGCAAGTGCTGCGCGGTCTGCGTGTCAATCGTCGGCACTCCGGTGATGTCGATCAGCGCCACGGGCGAGCCGGTGTCGGTCAAGCGCTGCAGCAAGCGCTCCATTAATTGCTGCGTCCGGGCGCTATCGAGCATGCCGATCAACGGCACCAGGATGATGCCGTCCCAAACCTGGACTAGCGGAACCGTGGCCATCTCCAATATTTCTTGCGCTTGCAGACGAAGCCGTTCCTCCGCCTGCTTGCGATCGGTGAGGTCGCGCGTAACTTTCCCGAATCCGCGCAAATTTCCGTGCGGATCGCGCAGGGCCGTGATCACCACGCTGGCCCAGAATCGCGTTCCGTCTTTGCGCACGCGCCAGCCTTCGTCTTCCAGTCGACCCTCGCGCGTAGCCACTTCCAATTCGTGCTCGCACTTTCCGTGCGCCACATCTTCCTGCGTGTAAAAAACGGAGAAATGCTGCCCGATGATTTCTTCCGGGTGATAGCCCTTCAGCCGTACCGCCGCTGGCGTCCAAGTGGTGATGTGGCCTAGCGGATCGAGGATGGTGATCGCATATTCCTTGACGCTCTCCGCCAGCAACTGCAGCATCTCCTGCTGCACTTCCAACGTCAGTGCTTTGCCCGTCTCGAGGCGCTCACTGACCAAAGTCTTGCCCTCATCGCTCATGGGATTCCCCTCATCCCTCAAATCGGCAGATTCCAGCCACACTTCAACCCTCAAATGTGGGAGCGATCGCAATGAGTACGGCGAAAGTGGAAGGCTAAGAGTGCAGACGACGAAAAAAGTCCGGGGAGAGCCCGCTTGGGCGGACGCCCAAGGTGGGTTGGGGGGTCGTTCGATTTTTAATCCCGGAAAAAGCGGCAGGCGAATCTGAAACCGCGCCCGCCGCTCCGGGGAAAAATTACTTGCGTCCTGGCGAAGCTTTATCCAACAGGCTCACCAAAGGTTCAGCCGCCTCAGGCACTGGGCCAATGCCCTTCTCGATGTCCCGTGCGGTAATTTC